>Ga0157372_10008435_pt1 | contig 10940 bp, 11 predicted proteins | sample C55metaG_FD_115307 | JGI IMG/M metagenome (GOLD analysis project Ga0157372, IMG submission 115307) | Corn rhizosphere microbial communities from Kellogg Biological Station, Michigan, USA - C5-5 metaG | ecosystem: Host-associated > Plants > Roots > Rhizosphere > Soil | place: USA: Michigan...
CATGTTTACGATCTTTCTATAACTAAAAACATTTTGGCGATTTGGATTTCAGTCGCTCTCTTGTTGATCATTTTTTCTTCTGTTTCATCTGCTTATAAGAAACGTGAAGGAAAAGCTCCGAAAGGATTACAATCTTTCCTTGAGCCGATTATCCTTTTTGTAAGAGATGAAATTGCCCGCCCTAACATCGGTTATAAATACGCCCAGTTTATGCCCCTGTTGCTAACATTATTCTTCTTTATCTGGATAAATAACCTTCTTGGTCTTATCCCGATTTTCCCAGGGGGCGCGAACGTTACTGGTAATATCTTCATGACATTTGTACTTTCATTTATTACTCTTTTAGCAGTAAATCTTAATGGAAATAAATATTACTGGAAGCACATTTTATTGCCAGACGTGCCTTGGTGGCTATATCCGATCATGATCCCTGTTGAGATCATTGGTGTTATTTCTAAGCCATTTGCGTTAATGATTCGTTTGTATGCTAACATTTCAGCAGGTCACATCATTGTGTTAAGCTTAATTGCGCTGATCTTTATCTTCAAATCAATCGCGTTAGCACCAGTTTCTGTAGCCTTTGTTTTATTTATGGATGTGCTGGAGCTTTTAGTAGCATTCCTGCAAGCATTCATTTTTACAATGCTAACTGCTTTATTTATAGGTACAGCAGTAGATGAGCATCATCATTAATTCGAAATCATTTTTTAATTACATATATAAATAAACAATTATGGTAGGTGGTTCAATTGCTGCGATTGGCGCAGGTTTAGCAGTTCTTGGTGCTGGTTTAGGTATCGGCCAATTAGGTGGTAAAGCAATGGAAGGTATTGCTCGTCAGCCAGAAGCTGCTTCAAAAATTCAAACTGCTATGATTATCGCTGCAGCTCTTATCGAGGGTGTTGCGTTATTCGGTGTGGTAGTTGCTCTATTAGGTAACGGATAATTCCTTCCTAAAAGCAAGAACTTAATTAAGAGCCGTAATGTAACGGTTGGTTGCCAGACGGCTCTTATTTCTCTAATCAGAACATTATTTCGATAAAAACAATGGATAAATTATTCGAAGGTTTATTAAATCACCACATCGGTTTTGTTGTTTGGTCAACCCTGGCTTTTGTAATACTATTTGTGTTGCTTAAAAAGTTAGCATGGAAACCAATCTTAGGTGCTATTCACGAAAGAGAGCGTCATATCGAATCAGCTTTAGAAGCAGCGGAAAGCGCAAAAGCTGAAATGGCTCGTTTAACCACTGAAAACGAATCTTTATTAAAACAAGCTCGTGCAGAACGCGATCTTATCCTTAAAGAGGCGAAAGAACTAAGAGAGAAAATGATTACCGAAGCTCGTTCTACCGCTCAGGCTGAGGGAGCAAAAATGATAGAAAAGGCAAGATTAGAAATTGAAGGTCAGAAAACTGCTGCTCTTGCAGAAGTTAAGAATCAGGTTTCTGCTCTTTCTATTGAGATTGCTGAGAAAATTCTTCGTCGTGAATTTGCTGATCAAAGTAAACAAGAGGCGTTGGTTTCTGACTTATTAAAAGAAGTTAAATTAAACTAATTGCGAAAGCTGGAATGTCAACTGATATTCTAAATTCTAGATAAAATTATGTCTGAAATACAAGTAGCCTCCAGGTACGCAAAATCTTTGATTGACCTTGCTCAGGAGCAAAATTCGTTAGAACTGGTTAAGTTGGATATTAGCACTTTTATCAGTGTTACTGAATCCAGCAGACAGTTACAGGCTATTTTAAAAAATCCTATTATTAACACAGATAAAAAGCTGGCTATTTTAAAAGAGCTTTTTAGCGGATTTAATCCTGTTGTTTTAGCATTTTTTAAGATTATAGTAAACAAAGGCCGCTCTGGAATACTATTGGGCACTGCAAAAGAGTTTATTAACGAATACAATCGTTTAAAAGGTACAGTTAAAGCTACTGTTACATCTGCGAGTCCACTTTCTGAAGTTGTTAAATCACAAATTGTACAAACAGTTCAGGAGTCAATCAGCAAGGATGGATCTGTTGAGTTAGAAACAAAGGTTAATCCGGGTCTGATCGGTGGTTTTGTGTTAAAAGTGGGCGACAGGCAAATTGATACAAGCATTGCCAGCCGTCTAAATCAATTAAAAAAGGAATTTAGCCGTAAGGTATAATTTTGGCCAGTTGTGAAACTGGTTTTTGATTAAGGTTTGATCTTAATCATGTTATAACAGGGAAAAGTATTCAAGATTTAAAAATTAAAATTTATAAATAAAACTATGGTAGAGGTAAGACCAGACGAAGTTTCGGCTATTCTGCGCCAGCAATTGTCGGGATTTAAATCAGAGGCCGAACTTGAGGAGGTGGGAACTGTTCTACAAGTGGGCGATGGTATTGCCCGTGTTTACGGTCTCACTAAAGTTCAATCAGGTGAATTGGTTGAATTTGAAAACGGCCTGCAAGGTATCGTATTAAACCTTGAGGAAGATAACGTGGGGGTTGTATTGCTGGGAGATTATGCCGGAATTAAGGAAGGTGATACTATTAAGCGTACTAACCGTATTGGTTCGATCAAAGTTGGAGATGGGATGTTGGGTCGTGTTGTTAACACTCTTGGTCAGCCTATTGATGGTAAAGGTGCATTAACTGGCGATTTATACGAAATGCCGATTGAGCGTAAAGCTCCTGGTGTTATCTATCGTCAACCAGTAACTGAGCCATTACAAACAGGTATCAAAGCTATCGATGCGATGATTCCAATTGGCCGCGGACAACGTGAGCTTGTTATTGGTGACCGTCAGACTGGCAAAACAGCAGTTTGTATCGATACTATCATTAACCAAAAAGAATTTTACGAAGCTGGTCAACCAGTTTATTGTATATATGTTGCTATTGGTCAGAAAAACTCAACAGTGGCGCAAATCGTTCGTACTCTTGAGGAGAACGGTGCAATGCCTTACACTGTAGTGGTTGCTGCTTCTGCGGCTGATCCTGCTCCGATGCAGTTCTTTGCTCCTTTTGCTGGTGCCGCAATTGGTGAATTCTTCCGTGATACAGGACGTCCTGCTTTAATCATCTATGATGATTTATCAAAACAGGCTGTTGCTTATCGTGAGGTTTCATTGTTGCTTAAACGTCCTCCGGGCCGTGAGGCATATCCTGGAGACGTATTCTATCTTCACAGCCGTTTATTAGAGCGTGCTGCTAAGATCAACGCGTCTGATGATATCGCGAAAGCAATGAATGATCTTCCTGATTCAATCAGACATCTGGTAAAGGGTGGCGGTTCATTAACAGCTCTTCCGATCATCGAAACACAAGCTGGTGACGTATCTGCATATATCCCAACTAACGTAATTTCAATTACTGACGGTCAGATCTTCCTTGAGTCGAACTTGTTTAACGCAGGGGTTCGCCCGGCTATCAACGTAGGTATCTCGGTATCTCGTGTGGGTGGTAACGCTCAGATTAAGTCGATGAAGAAGGTAGCAGGTACATTAAAATTAGATCAGGCGCAATACCGTGAGTTAGAGGCTTTCTCTAAATTCGGATCTGATCTTGATGCCGCTACAAAATTAGTTCTTGATAAAGGTGCACGTAACGTGGAAATCCTTAAGCAAGGACAGTTTTCTCCAGTATCTGTAGAGAAACAAGTAGCTATTATTTACGCTGGTATTAAAGGTTTACTGCGTGCAGTACCTGTAAATAAAGTAAAAGAGTTCGAAGCAGAATATACTCAGCAATTAGAACTTCGTCATCCTGAAACTTTAAAAGCTTTAAAAGCTGGTAAGTTTGATGATCAAATTACCGGAGTTCTTGAAACAGTTGCTAAAGAACTGGCAGGAAGATATTAAGATCAGATATGAGATTTGAGAAGTTAGATTTGAGATAGGGCAATTAGCTCTGATCAAATTTAGCTTCTTGGATTTATAAAATATAAGTCAAATAGCGAGTTGTTTGGAGATTATAAGACTGTGTGTCTCATATCTCATATCTCACATCTCACATCTCAAAAAGAATGGCTAATTTAAAAGAAGTAAGAAACAGAATTACATCGGTAAGTTCAACTCAGCAGATCACCAAAGCTATGAAAATGGTTTCGGCGGCTAAGTTGAAGAGAGCTACTAATGCAATTGTTCAGTTACGTCCTTATGCTAACAAGTTGAAGGATATTCTTGGAAATCTTTCTGCAAATCTTGAAGCAGCTTCATCTCCATATATACAAGAGCGTGAACCTAATAAGGTGCTTATTGTAGTTGTTTCTTCTAACCGTGGTTTAGCCGGAGCATTTAATGCCAATGTTATTAAAACTGCTAATCAGCTTATTTCTTCTAAATATGCTGAGCAACACAAAAAAGGTAACTTAAGCATTATTGCTATTGGTAAGAAGGTTCAGGATTTTTACGAGAAGCGTAAGTATAACGTTATTGGAAACAATAATGAGTTATACAGTGCACTTACTTTCGAGAATGCTTCAAAAATTACTGAGGCTATCATGGAAGGTTTTGCAAGCGGGGAATATGACAGAGTGGAAGTTATTTACAACCACTTTAGAAATGCTGCCATGCAGGAGTTGGTTACAGAGCAGTTACTTCCTGTTCCAAAATCTCAGCAAGAAGTTAAGAAAGCTAGTTCTAATGTAGATTATATTTTAGAGCCATTTCAGGAAGAGATAGTAAACCAGCTTATTCCAAAATCCATTAAAATTCAGCTTTACAAAGCTATTCTTGATTCTCATGCATCTGAACATGGTGCTAGGATGACCGCAATGGATAAAGCAACTGATAATGCCGGAGAGTTGTTGCGTAGTCTAAAACTTTCGTATAACCAGGCTCGTCAGGCAGCAATTACAACAGAGCTTACAGAGATTGTAAGTGGTGCGGCTGCGCTTTCAAACGGATAGAAATACTAAGAAATAAAAATTTAAAAGCCTCTGTGAATAACAGAGGCTTTTGCGTTTTTAGGAAACCTACATCTCCCTGACACTTTTTCATTTCCATAAACTTAAAATTGTTCCGCATGTTCAACCAAAAAATAGTTTATGGAATATAGAAAAATAGGTAATTCAGATTTAGAACTTTCAGTTATAACTTTTGGTGCCTGGGCAGCTGGTGGATGGATGTGGGGCGGAACAGAACGACAAGATTCTGTAAAGGCAATTCAGGCTGCTTTTGATCAGGGAGTAACTTCTATCGATACTGCTCCTGTTTATGGACAAGGTTTGAGTGAGGAGATTGTAGGTGAAGCGATAAAAGATATTCCAAGAGATAAAGTCCAAATCCTAACAAAATATGGTTTAAGATGGGATGCTCCAGTAGGGGAATTCTACTTTAAAAGTAAGAATAATCGGGGGCAGGAGATCGATATCTATAAATATGCTGGTAAGGATAATATCATTAAGGAATGTGAAACAAGTTTAAAGCTACTTGGGACTGATTATATTGATCTCTACCAAATTCATTGGCCTGATCCATCTACTCCGATTGAGGAAACAATGGAGGCTGTTTCTGAATTAATAAAACAAGGTAAGGTTCGATTTGCGGGAGTGTGTAATTACAATAACGAACAGTTAAAGGTTGCCAATAGTGTGGTTGACATTGTTTCTAATCAAATTCCTTACAGCATGGTAAATAGGAAAATAGAGGAAGTAACTTTACCTTATTGTCTGGCAAATAATAAATCAATTTTAGCTTATAGTCCTCTGGAAAGAGGATTGTTAACTGGAAAAATCAAGCCAGGGCATAAGTTTTCAGAAGGCGATCACCGTGCTGGTCATAAATTTTTTACTGAAGAAAATATCGTTAGAACAAATGCTTTTCTTTCTAAAATTAAGCCAATCGCGGATGAAAAAGGAGCAACTTTAGGTCAGCTTGTATTAAGATGGACAGTTGAACGCCCTGGAATTACTGTTGCATTAGTTGGGGCCAGGGATGCAGAACAAGCTATCCAGAATGCGAAGACAATGAATTTCGATTTGTCATCTGAAGAGTTTAATGAAATTGCAAATGCCTTAGCTGATTTGGAGTTAGTTGTATAAGTTACTTTATCAACAGCAAGAGCTTAGCTTATCGTAATTAATTCTAAATGACTTCTTAGAATAAAATCTGTTTTGTAATTTCGCAGCACTAAGAAATAAAGATGGCAGACATTAAAGAAACAAATAACGCTAATAACCCAAGCTATTACACTACGCTTGTATTAGGAATTGTTGTAACAATGGCAGGTGTTTTACTTCGCTTTGTTGGTACTTTCAGATTAGTTGATATCATTTCCAACGTAATTCTAATTGTTGGAGTTGTTATTTGTCTAAGTGCAGTAAATAAGATTTTAAAATAAATTCAGGCAGTCTTAAAGGATATCATAGCTTTTAAGACTGCTTTTTGTTTCCCTTTTTTAGCTACAGAACCTTCAAATGGTTCTCTTTACGTAGCACAGTTATCCGTAAACTTACTTAGGTTTATATTTTGATTTGGTAAGTATTTTCTGGTAATCAGAATCAGCCATTAAATCCTGAAGGGTAACATCATCATTCTCTTCCATATACTTTTTCACAATCTGCCAGCCGGCGTAAACTCCCAATTTAGGAGCTGAATCGTTTTTTTCGCCAATGCCAGGTGTGAAAGGAGCGTCTGTCAGGAATTTTTGAATCTTCATATAGTCAGTTTCATACAAAAGGTTATTTTCTAAGAAATACCCCCAAATTCCTGATTCATAATTTTTACACCACTCCATTTGCTTTGCAGTGAAGCCAATTTTAGTAGAATCGGGAATCTCAGGCATTGTTGCATCTAAAAAGTACAGGATCTTTCCATTGTAGATCATTCGGTCTAAAAGAGTTTTTAAATTATCAGGTTCCGGGAAAAGTTCCTCCCTCGTGTATGTTTCCATTACACGGGGAGTAATGTTCTCAGGAGTAAATCTTTTAGAAATATATAAAGGAATACTTTGTCGCAGAGCGGGGTAAAATTTGGAATTTGCTCCTAAAAACATATCTAAACCAATACCAATGTAATCATTCCCGATAGGCACCTGAACAGTAAATCCTGATAAGAAACTTATAAAACGAGGAGTTTTTTTATTGGGATAATAGTATTTAACATGTTTAAATGCATCAGTGAGTTGTTCTTCTGTTTTGGTTAGATCGGGAAAGGTTTTTAATACCTCGGTTTTAAGAGCGTTGTAATCGGGATTATTAAGTACAATGCGTAGATTGGAATAATAGGCAGTGTCTGTAGGATTCCCAACATTTAACATACCCTGCATATAGTCTGAAAAGAAGGGATCGTATTTCTTTTTCAGTAAAGGGATTTTTGTGGTAAGGTTTTGCTGATTGACTGACCCAAACTCCTGGTCAAACCGTTCAATTTTAATATTAAGTTTGATATCAGATACATCAACATCTTTCTTATTCCTGCATGCTGAAACTGAAATAAGGGTAATAAAAAAAAACAAGTAGATTTGACCAGGTCTTTTCACGCTCATGTAATTTATTTAGTGAACGAAAATAACAAAAGCTATGTTTGCAGAACAGACCTTTAGTTTAATCAATAGTTGAAGTATTATTATCTTAAAATATCACAAGACAATGAAAAAACACCTATACATTTTAGTTGTGCTACTAATGCCTGTACTTTCAAAAGCTCAAAATACAGGGAAAAATTTTCAGTTAGGATTCACTGCTAGTCCAAATTTAGGGTGGGGGAAGTTTTCCAATACATCTTCCAGATACACATCCAATGGATCAAAATTGGGCTTTTCTTATGGACTTATCGGCGACTTTGGTTTCTCTGATAATTACTTTTTTTCTACGGCATTTACTATCACCAGTATAAATATTTCTACCAACGAAAATGAGTCTTTCAGCGATGGTCCTACAGCAATTACACGATCTTATGATATCCAGTACATCGAGATTCCTTTAACAATAAAGTTAAAAACGAATTCGAACCTCGGAAAAAGCTTCTATGGACAGTTTGGACTTAGTACCGGAGTTAACATTAAAGCTAAAAGCGATATAAAAACCAGAACTTCAACAGTGGTTGTAGAAAATCTGAAAAATCAAAGTGTAGATAACGATAATGCTTTAAGACTTGGTTTAGTTGCCGGCGCAGGAGTTCAGTGGGATTATAATCAAAACTCTAAGTTTATTACTGGTGTTACATTCAATAACGGGTTCACAGAAATTTTATCTAAAGATCCATCAATAAAAAACTCTTATCTGGCATTAACATTAGGCGTTTTATTTTAAAAAGCGTTGAAAAAAATTAAACTATGAAGATTGCTCTTGCTCAGCTGAACTATCACATCGGAAATTTTGAATCAAATACTGCTAAAATTATCAAGGCAATTCAGGAGGCAAAAGCAAAAGAGGCTGATTTGGTAGTATTTGCTGAACTGGCTATTTGCGGATATCCTCCGAGAGATTTTCTTGAGTTCACAGAATTTATCGAACTAACAGAAAAGGCGGTTGCTGAGATAGCCGAAGCCTCTAAAGGAATAGCTTGTATTATTGGCGCTCCTACAAAAAATCCAAGGATTAAGGGTAAAGACTTGTTCAACTCTGCTTATTTTATTGAAGATGGAGAAATTAAACAGGTAATAAACAAAGCTCTTTTGCCAACTTACGATGTATTTGATGAGTACCGCTACTTTGAGCCAAATACAGAATTTAGCTGTATTACTTACAAAGGCGTAAAGATCGCTTTAACTATTTGCGAAGATTTGTGGAATATCAATGATAATCCTTTATACATTTCTTCACCCATGGAGGAGCTGATCAAAGAAGAGCCTGATTTAATGATCAATATTGCTGCTTCTCCTTTTTCTTACAATCATGACGATAATCGCTATAAAGTTTTAAGTGATAATTCTTCTAAGTACGAACTTCCTTTATTGTATGTAAATCAGGTTGGAGCTCAAACTGAAATTGTTTTTGATGGAGGTTCTTTCGTTTTCAATGAAAAGGGACAGTTGCTTGATCAACTCGAGTATTTTAAAGAAGACCTGAAAGTTTACGAATTTCAAGATGGGGAGATTATAGGACTTAATCCGATAGAGTATAAACCATCGCCGGATGTTAAACAAATTCATGATGCTTTAATTCTTGGGATTCAGGATTACTTTTATAAATCAGGTTTTAGCAAAGCAGTATTAGGATTATCCGGAGGGATTGATTCGGCAGTAGTTTGTGCATTAGCTGCAGAGGCTCTCGGGCCGCAAAATGTGCTTGCAGTACTTATGCCTTCAAAATATTCAACCGATCATTCAATAAAAGATGCTGTTGATCTGGCTGAAAATTTAGGATGTAAACATGAAGTTGTTGCTATTAAGGAAATAACTGATGCTTTCGATCATGTTCTTGCGCCTTCTTTTAAAGGTTTACCTTTTAACGTTGCCGAGGAAAATATACAGGCCAGGAGCCGTGCAGTAATAGTAATGGCCTTTTCTAATAAGTTTGGTTACGTTCTTTTAAATACATCAAATAAAAGCGAAGCTGCAGTTGGCTATGGAACTTTATATGGAGATATGGCAGGTGCAATTTCTGTGTTAGGGGACGTTTATAAAACTCAGGTGTATGAACTGGCGAGATATATTAACAGAGAACGCGAAATAATACCAGAAAGCAGTATCGTAAAGCCTCCTTCTGCCGAATTACGCCCTGGGCAAAAAGATAGCGACTCGCTTCCTGATTATGATGTTCTCGACAAGCTTTTGTATCAGTACATAGAATTGAAGAAAAGTTCAAGAGATATTATTGCTGCCGGATTTGACGAGGAGCTGGTAAAACGGGTGATAAAAATGGTTAACAAGGCTGAGTTTAAACGATATCAAACCCCTCCAATTTTACGGGTTTCTCCCAAAGCCTTCGGAATGGGCAGGCGAATGCCAATCGTAGGAAAATACTTATCATAAAATTAAAAGCTTCCGTTTCAAAATATGGAGGCTTTTAATTTTAGTTAGATTCTCATTTTAAAGTAATTCTGCTGTTGAAAGTCTGCAACTAGAAATATTTCAATTATTCTCCGCGTTTCTAAATAAACACATTTAAGATAGAAAGGGAATAAGATGAAAAAGTCAATGTTGGTAGTAGTACTGGCAGTCCTGGTCTTATCTTCATGCTCTTCTTATAATTATTATTCCTTAAATAATAGTAAGACTGATATTTCAAAATATCATACTTATGCCTGGGTTCGCGGGAACGAATCTAAACTGGAAGATTATTATAAAAACGATATCGCAGAAGATAAGATTATTGATGCTGCGAGTGCTGCATTAAATGCTCATGGATTAAATTATGATGCTAAGAAACCTGATCTATTGATTCGTTATACAGCGGTAGTGGATAGTAAATCACGTACTATAAATGATCCTGTTTATTATCAGTATCCTTCGCGATTAGTGCCAAGAGTAGCGTATTACCGGGGACGGCAGTATTATTATTATCAGTATGTAACTCCGTTTCCTGTTTATGTAGGATCAGAACAACGTCAGGAGCAATTTGAAGAAGGAAATATTGTAATCGATCTGATAGATAGAAATACTTCAAAAGTAGTTTGGAGAGGTGTTGCAAAAGGAGAAGTTAACAATCCTGAAAGGGCAGTTAATGATATTCCTAAAGTTGTTACTAAGCTTTTAAATAAGATTCATTCGTAGTTAAGTAATTTCTCTTTAAGTTGTAAATTTTTGTTTACTAAGCCGTCGGATATGCCGGGCGGCTTTTTTTATGTTACTTTTGAAATAAAAAAAGCTATGAAACTTCTGGTATTTTTAATGTTGACATTGTTTACAGCTCCTGTTAAATCTGTTTACGACTTTAAGATTAAAACCATTGATGGTAAAAATCTTAATCTTAAAAGTTTTAAAGGCAAGAAGTTGCTGATTGTAAATACAGCATCTAAATGTGGTTATACGCCGCAATATGCCGAATTGGAAAAGCTTTCTCAGCAGTATAAAGATAAATTAG
>Ga0157372_10008437_pt1 | contig 10938 bp, 8 predicted proteins | sample C55metaG_FD_115307 | JGI IMG/M metagenome (GOLD analysis project Ga0157372, IMG submission 115307) | Corn rhizosphere microbial communities from Kellogg Biological Station, Michigan, USA - C5-5 metaG | ecosystem: Host-associated > Plants > Roots > Rhizosphere > Soil | place: USA: Michigan...
ATCGTTTTTTTCTTTATAGCCGTTTTCGATCAGGATCACTTCAAGACGCGTAGCCTGGCAATGCTTAAATGCGGCTTCCAGTGACGCCATCAGGGTGAAAATGTCGTCATCAATATAATAGGTTACAACAGAGACACGCAGGATCCTGGTTGCAGTAGCGGGATTTATCTCATCAACATTGCCGGAAAGTTTCATTTCAATTCACACTTACCTGATTTGCTATTTATGCCGTCCCGACATCCCCGAATGATAGCTTTGATATTTTTCAACCTTTGCCCGGTAAACAATAACAAAATAGTCATTTTAATAGCAAGTTTATAGCAATCTACCACTTTCCAGCTTACCGGGATAAAATTCCTTTTATAAAGAAGGATAGCGTTTCTTACCATATAGTAGTGGCGCTGAGGGGAATGCACGGCAACATTTCGACCCATGAAAGCTACCTTGTTATCACCCAAAGCATGGTGCATCTGTGCAGAGAAGCAGCCATATGAGCGCAAGCCTTTTGCCCGTGCACGTAGCGCCCATTCTATATCAACGTAATCAATGAAAAGGGACTCGTCCATCAGACCCGTTACGGCCAAAGCACGTACCGGGATTAGAGAACCTGAGGCAATCAAATGATCAACTTCAACGATGTTACTGCTGTCATTTTGCGACATTTTGATAATGCTTAGCCCCTCGACACGGATAAAACGCGCCTGGGAAGCCTCTTGTCCATTGGTAAAATTAGGGCCGATTGCCGCCGCATCAGTCAAGGTTGAAAAACCCTGGAGCAGCTCCTCAACCATATTTTCGGCAGGCAGGCTGTCCTGATCCATGAGCAGGATATATGCGTACCCCTGCTCTGTCGCTCTGGTAATGCCCTGGTTTTGCGCGGCAGCAATGCCCAGATTTTCTTGCATTTTCAGCAAAGAGACATTATCCGGGCAGCCTGAAACATACTCTTCCAGCGCTGCCACATTTTCTGAACCATTATCGACAATAACGATATCTACATTGCTGTTGAGCAAGACAGCAACCTGGCGGGATAAGTCTTTAATGACAGGCTGCCAGGTGACCGTAATGGCCAAAATTTTCTTGTTCACATTACATTACCCTGATTAAAAAGGGCCTAAGGCCCTTTTTTCAGTGAGCCGAACGGTAAATCTCTACCAGCTCTTCATATTGTTCATCAAATGAACGAATATGGGAGTGCGGAAGGTTCTCCATTTTTCCTGCGGGAAGCTGCCTGAAGTGCGCTATCGTAGCGACGATGGCTTTTTCAAGTTCTTCGGCATTATTATTGAACGGTATGATCGTTCCATTACGTCCTTCAATAATGTCCTCAGCGGCTCCTCCTGCATCGGAAGTGATAACCCATACGTTACGCACCAGCGCCTCGCGCACCGTCAAACCGAAGCTCTCTTTTGATTGAGTAGGATAAATCAGAACATCAATACTGTTATAAAAATCATCCATTGTTTCCTGGCTAAAAGCCGGGGCCAGCTGATAATTTTTGAAGTTCGCAAGATCCGACTCGCTAAAGGAAGAGAAGCCCAGCGCGAGAGTATTATCAATAATGGTCAGCGCCGCATCTTCGGCCGAAACATTTTTGAAAGCAGCCTTAAGAAGATGGAAGCCTTTGATGTCGGTATTACCGCCCAGGTAACCAAAGCGAAGCGTACCCGGCTTAGTCCTTTCTATATTGACAGCAGGATAATTTACGCCATTTTTGTTGACCGAAATTTCCTTAAACCCTTCGCTTTTATAAAGATCGCGGCAGAAGGCTCCCGGCGCCAGTAAAACAGAAGCCAGAGAAAGCGCATCACGCTTTTTCTGATTATAGTAAATTTTGTTTTTATCGCGCTCGTCGGCAGGAGCCTTATCCTGATAACTCAGAATAAACTGGTGCTCATATAACCACCAGTAGTCATGCGTGGTGACAATCACAGGGATTTGCCTCTCGGCACACATCTCCAGCATCGTCACGCCCAATCCCTGAATCGAATGGAAATGGACCGCATCGGGTTTAACAATGTCCAGAACCTCAGAAAAAGCAGGTTCGATTTTACGATTAACTATTTGCTCATTTGGTTGCAAAATACGCGGCAGGCCAATCCCAAAACATTCGTGATCCCATGACTGGTAACGACGTAATTCATATGCAGGCACATACTCTTCAGATAACGAAGTTAAAACATGGATATTTATATCTTCGTTATTGGCAAAGCGCTTATTAATTTCCTCTGCCACCACCGTTGCGCCACCGAATGAGCGAGGATTATAATAGCAGTTTACTGAAAGAATATTCTTCTTATCGCTTTTATTTAACCGGGCATAGTCAGCAATAATCTTGCTAACTTGTTCATGCGCAATATTTTCTGGTAAATAGTGCTCATAAACAGAATGGTAGGCCTGCGCACCAACCTTAGTACGCAGCGCTTCCGATTCTATCAGCTGCGTTAACACATCTTCCCATTCTTGCGGTGTTTCGCAAAGGAAACCATTCTCACCATGCTTAATAACACGGCTAAAAGTCGGACGCGGTGAGCAAACGCTTGGTATAGAAAGTATGGAGGCTTCGATATACTTAATATTACTTTTCGAGTAGTTGAATACGTAATCTTCCAGTGGTGCAAGGCTGATATCACATTCGGCCAGAACTTTCAGATAATCGCGATACGGGCACAATGCAATATATTCAACTTGCGCCTCAACCTCTTTAAAGGAGGCAGGCAAATCAAGATTACCGATTAAACGGAAATGAACGTTCTTGTTTTGCCTGAGCACGCTGACTATCGCATCAGCCGCTTCCAGGAAATCAATATTATGAGTGGTCGTGCCTGAGCCGTAAACAATTCTTATAATACCATCTTCAAGGCTTTTCCTGCCCGTGGTAATCGATTCAGCCGCCGTAATGGTTTCCGGATCAAGCGCGTTTTCAACAACGTAAGCGTATTTGGCCCCGGCCTTTATCATTTCATCGGCCAGATGCTGGGTAGAAGCAATAGCACCGCTACACTGCAGCATAGCGCTCTTGTAAAGGTGCGCGCCGTCAAGAAGCCCGTTATAAGTAGCAGTATCCAGAGCCTGTAACGTTTTACTGTTACGCAGAATGTCGGCGTCGAAGATCAGATCATCCACTTCCCACAGGGTAGTGATATTGAGGCGTTTACATTCGGCAAACACAGGATCAAGGCTGGCGAAACCAGGAACACGGTAAAAAATTACCAGCGTATGCGACTGCATTGCTTTAATGCATTCGTTTTGATGGCTCCATGGCAAAACGGTGACTTCTATACCGAGGCGGTTGAAAAGTTCAACTTTCTGATCGACACGGTATTTTTTACATTGCGGGATGGAAACTTCCGCGATAATAAGGACTTTAGGAACCAGCAGGGTCTCAGCACGCAACGTGACTGGAGCAAGGGCTTTCGACTCAACCACAGCAGAGAGCTGCTGCAGTTGATTAATATAGCGAAGCTTATTCAGCAATCCACGGAAACCGTGTTGATTATAAATATTTTTTGCCCGATTGATACTCTCGCTCAAACCGTAATCCCTGACGATTTGGCCTGAAAGATCCACGCCTTTTTTCACTTTGCGCAAATGGGTAACTGACTTGCGCAGAGGCTGCGTCACTTTCCAGCTCGTTGACGTCAGTAAGGCGTGATTATCATGAGATAATCTATGTATAAGTTCGTCTTTTTCAGCGACCTGCTGACGCAGTCTTTCTTCGTTTTCTTTATAATGAGCGATATCTGCTTTAAGCCTTCTGATTTCATTAAGATTTTTGCTTAATTTCTTTTCAGCAATGCTTAAATTTTCTTTGAGATCCTTCCATTCCATTTCAGGGAAAGTGGGTAAGTCTCGCCAGGGATTATTGAACTGGTCCTGAGGTTCATTAAAGGAGCCATGAATGTTGCTGTGCCCCTGAACGACTATTTCAACATCACCGGAGATAACGCGCGGGCCTAAAATATTACTTTCTTTTTTTCTTTTTTGAATAATGCACAGTGAGTTTACAAAAGTAACGGAATGGATTTCACTGTAGTCAATGTTATCGAAGCCCACACAGTCATAGTGTTCATAAAACGGACGTAGGTAGTCTTTTTCCTGCTTTTGGCTTCCCCAATGCTCATGGTTGGGAATGTCGCCCAGCTTTTTCAAAAATGCCATTGAAGAATAGGGATCGTACAGGCCACCTTCAAAATTTAGCCAGTAGCTGCAATGGAGATCTTCAATAATATAAAAACCGCCCTCTTCTATCAGGGGAAAATAGAGAAGGAATGATTTAATGATATCAGAAGAGTCATGTGAACCATCATCAACAATGACGTCAAAACGCGGTGAGATTTCCGCGATACTGTTTCTGACTCTTGCGGTAGAAGAGTTGCCAATAACCAGGCTTATCTTTTTATTTTCATATTCCAGCAGCGCACATCTTTCATTGATATCGCAACCGACAATATTATTAGCATTCGGGAAATACTTAGACCAAATCTCCAGGGAACCGCCGTTTTGTACGCCGATTTCAAGGAAATTAACCGGCTTTTCCTGCAAAGGAGCCAGAACTTCATGGTAGGTCTCTAAATAAATCGTCCACTTGTCGGAAGATTTTCCATGATGATTTTCATAGAGTTCAAAAAGTGTCTTCATTTGATTTCCATCTTAACTTCATCAAATTTTATACCTACCAGGCCCCAACGTACTTCACTGGATGAAACATTGATAATCAGCGCATCATGAAGCAAGTGGTGCTGTACATGGTTGTTAATATCGCCATTAGCCAGTGACACCATCATGGCATATTCACCATTTGGCAGCATAGGAAGCGTAAATTTATATTCAGCTTTGATTTTGTCGCCGGCCATAACCGGCACGGGATTAACCGTAGTAAAAGGCAGCGTATTTTCACCAAACAGAACCTGTCCCAGACGATCCTTCACCAGAAAACCGATAATGGGAGCATCAAAATCCTGATGGACCGTAGCTTCAACCGTCAGCTTAACGGCTTCGCCACCCTTGTAGATGTGTCGGGTGTTGCCAGTTTTAATATCAGCGAAGGTAACGGAATTTATTTCCCCCCCACCCGTCTTCCAGCCGTTGGCTTCAGAAAGGTTATCTTCGATACCGTACTGAGTATTATAATTTATCGCTGACTCAAGTGCCGACGCCTCGTTATGGTTCTCCGCAGCAGCCTGTTGAGCCTCTTCAGACATCGGTGCGGCTTTCAGGCTTTCAAGCTTAGCTTCAGCGCCGTAAACTTCCTGAAGCGTGTATTGCAGGTACTTTTCCGCAATATCTTTCGCTTTGCCGGAGGTTATCATTTTGCCTTGATGAAGCCAGATGGCCTTATCACAAAGGTTGATCACCGAGCTGGTGTCGTGACTGACAAAAAGTAGCGTGCCGTTTTCTTTAAACTTACGGATAAAGCGCATACATTTTTGCGTAAACACAGCGTCGCCAACGGCCAACGCTTCGTCCACCACTAATATATCGGCGTCGACGTGTGCTATAACAGCAAAGGCGAGGCGGACATACATACCGCTGGAGTAGGTTTTTACCGGCTGATCTATATGTTCGCCGATTTCGGCAAAGGCCAGAATGCTTTCATAGCGATCCCGGATTTGCTCATTGGTCAGGCCATAAAGTGACGCGGCCATAAAAACATTTTCATGTCCGGTAAATTCCGGATTAAACCCCGCGCCCAGCTCCAGCAAGGCGGCGATTTTACCACCAACTTTCACCTGCCCATCTGTTGGATTCAATGTCCCACAGATCATTTGTAGCAGCGTCGATTTTCCCGAACCGTTTCTGCCAATTATTCCGACTGTTTCTCCCTTTTTTAAAGTAAAGGAGACGTCATTCAGCGCCCAGAAATCGCGATAGAGCTTTTTACGACTGCGGTAAAACATTTGTAACAGCCGATCTTTAGGGGAGTCGTAGATTTGATAACACTTACTGAGTCCCTGAACGGTAATGATATCTTCAGATGACATCTGCAAACCCCTTGCGCGTTTTCTGGAAAAAGTAAAAACCAGCCCAGGCAATAACAATGCTTATCACAAAGCCGATTAGCCAGGATCCCATATCAGGAATGGTTCCCCAGTACATAACCGCCCTGGCCTGTTCAATAAAGTGTGCAAGTGGGTTTAGCAGCAGCCACGAGCGGATGCTGGCCGGTAGAGCAGACGTAGGGAAAAATATTGGCGAAAGGAACATCAGCACCATAGTTATGATACCGACAAGCTGGCTGACATCGCGAATATAAACGCCTAAAGCAGCCAGAAACCAGCTCAGCCCCATCGTCAGCAATATCAGCGGGATCAGCACCAGCGGCAGCAGCAGCAGCGTCAGATGCGGGATACCCACTTCAATAACGTAAAACACCAGCCAGACCACGCAGCTGATAAAAAAGTGAAACAGCGCCGCGCCCATATTAACCCAGGTTAATATTTCCAGCGGGAATATCACCTTTTTGACGTAGTTTGCGTTGGCAATAATAGTGCCTGGCGCCTTGTTGATACATTCGGCAAAGAGGTTAAAGATAATTAAACCTGAGAATAAAACCAATGCAAAAGCCGATTTAGACGTTTGACCCTCACTCCATTTAGCCTGAAACACTACGCTAAACACGAAGGTGTAAACCACCAGCATTAATACGGGCGTAAAGAAGGACCACAGCAGGCCCAACATCGACCCCCGATAGCGGCTGATAACTTCTCTTTTTGTCAGGGTGTAAATCAAACGACGATGCATCAGCATCGTCTTTACCAGGGCACCCGGTGTTTTAGCCTGTTCGTTCATTTAGAAAACCTCTGCATCCTGAAGACGAGGTGCGTGCTTGTCTTTGTCGGAAAGAAGAACGTCTGAGATTTTCCAGTCAATTGCGATATCAGGATCGTTCCATACGATGGAGCGCTCGCTTTCTTTTGCATAGTAATTAGTGGTTTTATAAACGAACTCTGCGGTTTCACTCAGCGTGACAAAACCGTGTGCAAAACCGGCAGGGATCCATAACTGCCGTTTATTTTCAGCGCTCAGCTCTACCCCGACCCACTGACCGAACGTAGCAGAATCCTTGCGGATATCGACCGCGACATCCAGAACGGCTCCTTCGACGCAACGAACCAGCTTACCCTGAGCATTTGGATTTAACTGATAATGCAGTCCGCGTAGTACGCCCTGTGATGATTTTGAATGGTTATCCTGCACAAAGCTGACGGAAGTTCCCACCGCTTCATCGAAAAATTTTTGGCTGAAGCTTTCAAAAAAGAAGCCACGATGATCGCCAAAGACCGTTGGCTCAAAGATCAGGACATCGGTTAAAGACGTAGTAATAACCTTCACGTTTTTTCCTTTCAGTTTATTCAGAGCGTTATTTCTTAATCAAATTCAGCATATATTTGCCATAACCATTTTTTGCAAACGGTTTAGCCAGTTCTTCCAGCTGAGCGCTGGTTATAAATTTTTGTCGCCAGGCGATTTCTTCAATACACGCAATTTTAAGCCCCTGACGGTGCTCGATAGTCTGAATAAAGTTCCCGGCTTCGATCAGGCTTTCGTGCGTGCCGGTGTCAAGCCAGGCGTAGCCTCGTCCCATCGTCACAACAGAGAGCAAACCTTTATTGAGATAAGCCTGGTTGATATCGGTAATTTCAAGCTCGCCACGGGCAGAAGGTTTAAGACTTTTCGCTATTTCAACTACGCTGTTATCATAAAAATAGAGTCCGGTAACGGCATAATTACTTTTTGCAACTGCTGGTTTCTCTTCCAGAGAAATAGCGACACCGTCCTCATCGAATTCGACAACGCCATAACGCTCAGGATCGTGAACGTGATAGGCAAACACCGTTGCCCCTGTTTTTTTATTTTTGGCGGCTTCAAGCTGAGGTACCAGATCGTGGCCGTAAAAAATATTGTCGCCCAGAATCAGCGCGCAAGAATCTTCTCCAATAAATTCTTCACCGAGGATAAAAGCTTGCGCAAGACCATCAGGACTCTCCTGCACTTTATACTGGATGGAGAGACCCCATTGCGAACCATCACGCAGTAAACTTTCAAAGCGAGGCGTATCCTGAGGCGTGCTGATAATAAGAATATCGCGGATCCCCGCCATCATCAGCGTGCTCAGCGGGTAATAAATCATCGGCTTATCGTAAATAGGCAGTAATTGTTTACTGACCGCCATAGTAACCGGATACAGCCTTGTTCCGGAGCCGCCTGCTAAGATAATACCCTTATTTTTTGCCATAATTCCTTGCACCCGTTTAGCAGTATTCAGCACTGCTGATTAGAGAATTTATCCAATGACTTCGGTAAGCATCCGCTCAACGCCGATACGCCAGTCAGGTAACGTTAACGCAAAAGTTTGCTGGAATTTAGTGATATCCAACCTTGAATTAGCAGGTCGTTTAGCCGGGGTCGGGAAAGCTGAAGTCGGTACCGCATTGATCCTGCTGACCTTAAGTTCCAGACCTTTTTTACGTCCTGTTTCAATGACGTAAGATGCATATTCATGCCAGGTCGTTGTGCCATTGGCTATCAGGTGGTAAATGCCGGAGAGTTGCGGTTTACCTTTAGCCTGACGAACAGCATGCGCTGTACAATCTGCAATCAGCTCGGCGCCCGTAGGCGCGCCGAACTGATCGTTGATCACAGACAGTTCATCACGGTCTTTAGCCAGCTTTAGCATGGTTTTCGCAAAATTGTTGCCTTTCGCCGCATAGACCCAGCTGGTACGGAATATCAGATAGCTGCTGCACGTGGCTGTAATGGCCTCTTCCCCTGCGCATTTCGTTTTGCCGTATACGCTTAACGGCTCCGTAGCGTCGGTTTCGGTCCAGGGTTTATCCCCCTGACCGTTGAATACATAGTCAGTGGAATAATGAACAAGCAGCGCGCCCGCTTTTTCAGCGGCATCAGCCATTTTCGCGACGGCTTCGGTATTTAATAAGGCAGCAACTTCAGGTTCCGATTCCGCTTTATCGACGGCCGTATGGGCCGCAGCATTGACAATAACGTCTGGTTTCAGAGCAGCAATAGTAGCGGCAATGCCCTCAGGGTTTGACAGATCGCCGCAGTGTTCCGTGGAATGACGATCCAGCGCAGTCAGGTTGCCTAAAGGAGCCAGCGCACGCTGCAGCTCCCAGCCAACCTGGCCATTTTTACCAAAAAGAAGAATGTTCATTAGTTACGTTTCTCGTAATTTTGCTCAATCCAGCTTTGGTAGGCGCCGCTTTTTACATTGCTGACCCACTCATCATTGCTAAGATACCATTCCACGGTTTTACGCATCCCGGTTTCAAAGGTCTCTTCCGGTTTCCAGCCCAGCTCATTTTGAATTTTAGTTGAGTCGATGGCATAGCGACGATCGTGGCCTGGACGGTCATTAACGTAGGTGATCAGATCCGCATAGTGGCCCTCGGAAGGCTTCAGCTCATCCAGCAGCGCGCAAACGGTTTTTACCACATCCAGATTTTTCTTTTCATTGTGGCCGCCAATATTATAAGTGCTGCCCGGCTTAGCCTCTGTAACCACTTTATACAGCGCGCGGGCGTGATCCTCGACATAGAGCCAGTCGCGGATTTGATCCCCTTTGCCATAGACAGGCAGCGGCTTTTTCTCCAGCGCATTAATAATGATGAGCGGGATCAGCTTTTCCGGGAAATGGTATGGACCATAGTTATTAGAGCAGTTGGTAATAATGACCGGCAGCTTATAGGTACGTCCCCATGCGCGGACCAGATGATCGCTGGCCGCTTTGGTTGAGGAGTAAGGGCTACTCGGCGCGTAAGGTGTAGTTTCGGTAAAAAGTGGCAGCTCGCCGCTCATCTCATCGGGATGCGGCAGATCGCCATAGACTTCATCGGTGGAAATATGATGAAAGCGGAAAGCCTGCTTTTTCTCTTCACCCAGCGAGTTCCAGTACTGGCGCGTGGCCTCTAACAGGCTGTAAGTGCCGACTACGTTAGTCTGCACAAAATCTGCAGGGCCGGTAATGGAGCGATCGACATGGCTTTCTGCCGCAAGGTGCATAATGGCATCCGGCGCGCATTCGTTCATGACCTTGATCAGCCCTTCCGTATCGCAAATATCAAGTTTGAAAAACTGATACCGGTCACTGTCGCTGACGTCCTTGACTGATTCCAGGTTGCCCGCATAGGTCAACTTGTCAACGTTGATTACGGCATCTTGCGTATTGTTGATGATATGTCTTACGACTGCTGAACCAATAAAACCAGCGCCACCAGTGATCAAAATCTTCATAACAAGTCTCTAAACGGAGTGATTTGGAACAATAACCGTAGATTATTGATATTTATGTCAGTTACATTACCAGCCTGAAATTTAGCCACGCTACCGCCCCTGGGTATACATCCCCAGTACGTCAACGTCTAACCTGCTATGACTTTGCTTAAGCCCTGTCAACATGCCAGCCAAAGAGCCCTGCTGCCTAAAGGTTTGAATACACGCTATATTTTTAGCTAATATTGACAACTTAACCCGTACATACTGTCAAGAATTGTATCATTCAGCAATTATGAAAACTAACTAAAATAAGAATTTTTCCTTGTTTATGCGGTGCACCTTAGGAAATTTCTTAGAGAAAGTTAAATCGCCCACTTTATATACGCGCCTGAGCTTTTTAGCTTATTTTATGAACATGAATTTTGACCTACATTGCATTTCCACTGTGTGGAACCTGCATCAAACCAAATTAAATCTTGTTTCAGATACGCAAAAGCCCGGCATAAGCCGGGCTTTTTCACGTAAACACTTAACGGCTACTTATAACCATTAGGGTTATTGCTCTGCCAGTTCCAGGTGTCGCGCATCATCTCGTCGATGCCGCGTGAAACGCGCCAGTCCAGCTCTTTGTCCGCCAGCGAGGCGTCGGCCCAGAACGCTGCCAGATCGCCATCGCGACGAGGCGAGACCTGGTAAGGCACC
>Ga0157372_10008440_pt1 | contig 10937 bp, 9 predicted proteins | sample C55metaG_FD_115307 | JGI IMG/M metagenome (GOLD analysis project Ga0157372, IMG submission 115307) | Corn rhizosphere microbial communities from Kellogg Biological Station, Michigan, USA - C5-5 metaG | ecosystem: Host-associated > Plants > Roots > Rhizosphere > Soil | place: USA: Michigan...
TCGGCGTGTTCTGCGCAAGCTGCCATGGAGCAGATGGCAACGGAGCCAAGCTGCAGAACGGCTTCGTCACAGGCTCGCTGCTTGATTCGTCTTATCTCGCGCTGGTCACCGACCAGGGACTGCGGAGCATGATCCTTGCGGGCCTGATCGACGGCAGCCCACATAACTGGCACAGCTATGGCCCGCGGCCCATGACTGACGCCGAGATCACCAACATTGTGGCCTGGCTCGCGTCGCATCGCGTCGCGACACCCGGTCAGCCGTACGCAACTCGGCAGTAGCAAGCAAGCGGAGACGCGCATGAATCAGACCCCCGAAAATCAGAGCTCCCAAATCCCCCAGAACCCGATGCAAGCCGCGGCCGAGCTTCCGCCGCCAAATCCGGAATCAGCTCACCACTCCCGCCGAGCCTTCCTGTTCAAGCTTTCGCTTTTGCTCAACGGCGCGGTGGGCGCGGCACTCGCGGTCCCCCTCGTCGGCTATATTCTCGGACCCGCCTGGCGCAACGGCGGCGCGATCGGTGCTTGGGTGCCGCTTGGCGCCCTGGATAGTTTCCCCGTCGGCGAAACTCGCTTTGCGCAATTCCGAAGCCCCACCGCGCGCCCGGACGACGGCGACACCGCAAAAGTCGCCTGCTGGGTCCGCCGCATCTCCGATCAGAAGTTCCAGGTCTTCGCCATCAACTGCGCGCATCTCGGCTGTCCGGTGCGCTGGTTCGCGCAATCCCACCTGTTCCTGTGCCCATGCCATGGCGGCGCCTACTACGAGGACGGCAGCCGAGCCTCCGGCCCGCCGGAACGTGGACTGTTCGAGTACAACTATCAGATCTCTGGCAATCAGCTCATTATTCACGCCGGCGACATGCCAACGTTGGCGACTCAAGCCTCCTGCAGCGGCAAGAAGCCCCTCACACAAATTCAACCGGCACCAATCCCCACTGCATCGAACACCGCGCCTACGACTTCGAGGTCCAGCGAATGGCAAGTCTGAAACGAAGCGCCATCGCGACATATGACTGGATCGAGCGCCGCCTCGGTCTGATCAAACCCCTGACTGCAGCCGCGGAGCACCCCACACCTGCAAACAACGCAAGCTGGTGGTACGTCTTCGGCAGCGCCGCAACCGTGCTGCTGCTGTTGCAGATCGTCACTGGCGTACTGCTTGCGCTCGTCTACAGTCCGTCCGCCAGTGAAGCATGGCGCAGTCTGGGACTGCTGAATGATCGCATCCCGCTCGGCTGGTATCTACGCGCCCTGCACGGCTGGGGGTCAGACTTCATGGTCGCCATCGTGCTCATCCACATGGTGCAGGTCTTTCTCTTCGGCGCTTACAAATTCCCGCGCGAGCTCACGTGGATATTCGGCGTTGGCCTGCTTCTGCTCACGTTGGCTATGTCCTTTACCGGCCAGGTCATGCGCTTCGACCAGGACGCCTACTGGGGTCTCGGCATTGGGGCATCGATCCTGAGCCGTGTTCCGTGGATCGGAGCGCCCCTGGTTCACCTCATGCTGGGCGGCCCGATTATTGCTGGGTCTACGCTCACGCGCTTCTTCGCTTTCCACGTCTTTGTTATTCCCGGCATCCTGATCCTGGCTGCCGGCGTGCACATCTGGATGACGCTCTACCACGGAGTCAGCGAGTGGCCTATGCCCGGCCGCCTCGTCAGCAAAGCCACCTACCAGCGCGATTATCACGAGCTCACAGAGAGGACCGGCATCCCGTTTGTGCCAGACGCCGCATGGAAGGACGCGGTCTTCGCGGCTGTCCTGCTGCTCGCCGTGATGGTCTGCGCATACTTTCTCGGCCCCATCGGCCCTGGCGGCATTCCAGATCCCACAATTATCCAGACAGCGCCGCGCCCGGACATTCCCTTCCTCTGGATGTACGCGCTGCTCGCATTCCTGCCGCCAAGCATTGAGACTGCCTTCATGCTCGTCGTGCCCGTGCTAGTGATTCTCGCGATGCTGCTGCTGCCAGTGTTCGCCGGTGAAGGCGAACGCCACTGGTCACGGCGCCCGGTCGCCGTGCTGATGGTCTGTGTTATCGGCATTACGCTTGCGCTGTTCACGCATTTGGGCATGTACACGCCGTGGAGTCCCGTCATGGACGCATGGAGCAACGCTCCGATCCCACCAAAGTACCTCGAGAACCGCTCGCCGCTTGAGCGCCAGGGAGCGCTCGTCCTTCAGTATCAACAGTGCCGCAACTGTCATTCGCTCGACGGCATGGGCGGACAGCGTGGCCCGGCACTGGATGCAGTCGCCTCGCGATTGACAGAAGACCAGATCATCCGCCAGGTTCTGCAGGGCGGAGGCAACATGCCTGCCTACGGCAACGCGCTTACGCCCGCCCAAACCAACGCACTCATGCGCTTTCTGCTAACCCTTCGCGGCGACCAGCCACGCGCAGTCGATGCCTCACGGGCCCTCACTCACTCTGGCCCTCAAGCGCCGCTGCCCGCCGAGCCGCACAAGCCCAGCGAAATCAAACCGTAGGCTCTTATGTCTGACGCCGCGCGAGACCTGTTTGCCGACTGGAAGCTACCCGTCTGGTTCACTCTCTCGCTCATCGTTACGGCTATCCTCTACGTCCGCGGCTGGTACGCCCTGCGCAAAACCCGCCCCGCGCAGTTCAACGATGCGCGCCTCGCCTCATTTCTTTCCGGACTCGCCGTGCTCTGGCTCGCCGTCGCCTCGCCCATGGACGAGTTCGCCGACGCGTTGCTCTCCGCGCACATGATCGAGCACCTGCTCATCATGTCCGCGGTCCCTCCGCTTCTGCTCTATGGATTGCCCGTCGTTCCACTGCTCCGCGGCCTGCCGCGGCCCATCATTCGCCGCATCGTCAGTCCGATCATCCGCACTCGCGCTCTCCGCAGCTTCGGGCACTGGCTAGTCCGCCCAAGAGTAGCGTGGATCGCGATGAATCTCGCGTATCTCGGCTGGCACATCCCCGCTGCCTACAACTTCGCGCTCGAGCACGAAAACTGGCATGCAGTCGAGCACCTCTGCTTCCTCTGGACCTCGATCCTGTTCTGGTACTGCATCCTCCAGCCTTGGCCGGCGCAAAGTCAGCGCCGCAGTTGGAGCATCATTCTCTATCTCGTCAGCGCAGACGCGGTGAACTCGCTGCTCTCCGCCTTCCTCGCCTTCTGCGACCGCCCCGTCTACAGCTACTACATCGCGAACCCAAACCCATTCGGCATTCCCCCGGTGCAAGACCAGGTTCTCGGCGCGGTCATCATGTGGGTTGTTGGTTCCTTCTTCTATCTCGTCCCGGCGGTTGCCATTACGTTCCAACTGCTCTCGCCCACTCCACGTCACATCCGCGCTCGCGCGTAGCCGGCGGAAATAGAAATAGGGGCCAAAGCCCCTATGTAACGACTACCGAAATGCCGCGAAGCCTAAACCACCACTAACCCACTCTTCGCCGCACCAACGAACTCCGTGGCTGTCTTCACTATGAAATCCAGCATCTCGTTGGTTAGTCCTGGGAACACACCAATCCAGAACACCTGGTTCATCACAAAATCCGTATTCTTCAGTTCGCCTGCCACGCGATACTCGAGGCCCTCATATGCTGGCTGCCGGGTCAGGTTGCCAGCAAACAGCAACCGCGTTCCGATCTTCTGAGCCTCGAGTGCCTTCGTCAGCTGATCGCGCGTAAACGGCGCATCCGTCCGCACGCCAATCGGAAATCCGAACCAGCTCGGGTCCGCCTTCTCCGATGCCTCGGGAAGAATCAGCACATCGTCCAGTGGTTTCAACGCCTGCTTCAGATACGCAAAGTTCTCTCTCCTGCGCTCGACAAACTGCGGCAACTTCGCAATCTGCGACAGCCCGAGTGCCGCCTGCATATCCGTCGCCTTCAGGTTGTAACCCACATGCGAGTAGGTGTACTTGTGGTCGTACCCACACGGCAAGGTCCCAAGCTGCCAGTCGAAGCGCTTGCCGCACGTGTTATCCATCCCCGGCTCGCACCAGCAGTCGCGCCCCCAATCGCGAAAGCTGTCGATCAGCACCTGCAGAATCGGCTTGTCCGTCATCACCGCGCCGCCCTCACCCATCGTGATGTGGTGCGCCGGATAGAAACTCACCGTGGCTATATCGCCGAACGTCCCCACTTTGCGGCCGTTGTACGTTGATCCCAGAGCATCGCAGCAGTCCTCAACTAGCCAGAGATTGTACTTCCGGCAGAACGCCGTGATCGCCTCCAGGTTGAAGACATTGCCCAGCGTGTGCGCAATCATCACAGCCTTCATCTTCGGGCTGTACGCCTGCTCCAATTTCGTGACGTCGATCTCATACGTCGGCACCGTCACATCGACAAACACCGGCACCAGCCGGTTCTGGAAGATCGGGTTCACGGTCGTGGGAAACCCCGCTGCAACCGTAAGCACCTCATCGCCCGGTCTCAGCGCGCGCGCTCCCAATTTTGGAGAGGTCAACGCACTCAGCGCCACCAAGTTCGCGCTCGATCCCGAATTTACCAGGCTCGCCGAGCGCACACCCACAAACCGCGCCAGCTTCCGTTCGAACTCCCGGGCAAACCGTCCCGTCGTGAACCACGCGTCCAAGGCCGAGTCCACCACAGCGGCAATGTCGCCACCGTCAATCACCTTGCCGGAAACGGGCACCACCGAGCTTCCCGGCACGAACTCCTTAGCCGGAAACTTCGCCACATGATACTGCGCCGTTAGCTCCAGAATCTGCTGCCGCAGCTCTTCCGCCCTGTCACCCATAAGCTTTAAGGATACACACGACGCACGGAAACATGCACTCGCCCGCGCCAGAGCCCGTCAGCCACGCGACCTGTGCCACTCGGCCGTGCGTCGGATCTGCTCGGCAAGCCCGACTGTCTCACGCAACCCCAGCAACTCCTCAGCGCGTTTCACATCCGGCACATAGCGAGCAGGGGCCGCTCCCGGGACTGACTTCTTCGCCACCCGAACCTCGGTCCCGGGCGCCAGCACCTCCGCCACAACGTCTGCCAGCTCGCGAATACTCACATCGTTTCCCGAACCCACGTTGATTGGGACCAGGGCGGGCGCTCGAAAGAGGATTGTCCACAACCAGATCATCAGGTCCGCTGCGTACAAGTAGGACCGCCTCGGTGTTCCATCCCCGGCAATCGAGATCGGCCGGCCAGCCAGCACATCCCCGATGAAGTTTCCCACCGCAAAGTGCGCATCCAGAGGCAGATGTGGACCGCAAAAAGCCCAGCAGCGCGCAATCTTCGCCTCGAACTCCACGCCGCGCGCCGCGGCCATCTTTTGATAGAGCGCACACATCAATTCGCTCGCGCGCTTCCCCTCCGCGTACACGCTGCCTGCATCTAGCGGGTCCGGTGCGCCCGAGTATGTCTCAGGAACATGCGTGAGATCTGGCGGCTGCTTTCCATACACTGCACCGGAACTCGTCAGCAGGAACTTCCGCGCCCCGCATTTCGATGCAAATTCCAATGTGCGGCCGGTTCCACCGAGAATCGTGGACAGCATCTCCAGCGGCTCATCCTGTCCCGGCTTCGCCACCGTTTCAGTCGCGGCATGGATGACATACCGGAACTGATCCGCCGGAAACACAAACGACCGTACATCCCCCGCCAGCATCGTCACCGCTGGGTCGCTCACCAGGTGCGGAGCTTTCGCCGCGAACCTTGCCGGATCGCGCGACAGCACGGTGAGCCCCGCGCCTAAATCAAGCTCCCGATTGATGTGGCAGAAGCTCTCGACCAGCCACGTACCGAAAAACCCTGTCCCTCCCGTCAGAAAGAGCCGCTGTCCGCGCATCTCCTCCCAAAGGTCCCCAGTACCCGACCGAATCTGCTCAAGATCGCGCCAGAGTGGATTCATCCGTCCCAAGCCCCAAGAATACACGCCTGCGGATCGCCAAAGGAACCCGCATCCCGCATGTCATACTTGTGCACAGGGATGCGCAAACTGGATCGCCGTTCGACCTACTCTCCTGGAAGGGATGTTCGAATGAAAGCCGTCATTCTCGCCGGCGGACTTGGCACTCGTCTGAGTGAAGAAACCACCCTCCGCCCCAAGCCGATGGTCGAAATCGGCGGCCGCCCCATCCTCTGGCACATCCTCAAACTCTACTCGGCCCAGGGCATCAACGACTTCATCATCTGCCTCGGATACAAGGGCTACATCATCAAGGAGTTCTTCGCTAACTACTTCCTCCACACCTCCGACGTCACCTTCGACATCGCGGGCAACAAAATGGTCGTCCACGACTCCGTGGCCGAACCATGGCGCGTCACCCTCGTTGACACCGGCGACGACTCCGGCACCGGCGGACGACTCCGGCGCGTCGCCAAATACCTCGAAGGCGAAGACGCCTTTTGCATGACCTACGGCGATGGCGTCGCCGACGTCGACATCCAGAAGACCATCGCCTTCCACAAAGATCACGGCAAGCTAGTCACGCTCACCTCCGTCCAGCCCGTCGCCCGCTTCGGAGCCCTCGGCATCAAGAACAACAGCGTCTACGCCTTCCAGGAGAAACCCAAAGACGAAGGCGGCTGGATCAACGGCGGCTTCTTCGTCCTCTCCCCGAAGGCCATCGACGAAGTCAAGGACGACGCCTGGATGTTCGAGCGCCAACCCATCGAAGCCCTCGTCGCCAAAGGCCAGGTTCAGGCCTACCAGCACCACGGCTTCTGGCAGGCCATGGACACCCTCCGCGACAAACACCAACTCGAAGAGCTCTGGGCCTCTGGTAAAGCCCCTTGGAAGCTCTGGTAGTTGTCCCGCCAAGAAAGGTCTTTTTATTTATCCTCCCCGAAGGGCCTCGGACTACCGAATGGTCGTGCGCGGGATCGATCCCCTAGCAATCGACTATCCTTCCGACCCATCCCTCCGTACCACTTTCGATTCCCCAGGCAACCGCAAATCACTCTTGGAACCTCTGCTTAATGTGTGGTATGGGATGAAGCACGATGGTAAGCAAGGAAAGAATCCCTGACTTCGATTCCTGGTTAACCGAGCTCCCCGACCGCCTCCTGCGTTACCCCGCGCCTCACATTCAGCTTTTCATAGCCTCCTGCTGCGAGCGCCAGCAGACCAACTACGCCGCCTTCGCCGAGCACGTAAACTGGGGCGACCCCAGCCTCCTGCGCGAGGCCGGCAACATCCTCTGGGCCGTCCACGACTCCCTCTCCGACTCCTACCTCCGCGCCATCGCCAAAGCCCTCGCCCGCGCCACGCCTTCCGCCGACGAGTTCGACTCGCCCCTCACCCCCGCAGCACAGGAAGCTGCGGCCAGCCTCCAACAGGGCCTCGAGTTCCTCACCGACCCCGACCCGCAGCGCGGCGTCACCGTCTGCACCCTCGTCCGCGACGCCATTTACCTCACGGTCGAGCGCAGCTCGACCTCATCGACGGCCTTCGCTGCATTCCTCAAGACGGCCGAGCTCGAGATTCAAGAACTGCTTCAGCAGGAATCAGACCTGTATATCCTCTCGCAGTTTCACGAGCTGACTACCAAGTTCATCGAGCGATTCCGTCAGTGCGCCTCCCCTCAGGGCCGCAGCAACCTCGGCCTTCAGGTTCACTAACCAATCAACACGAAACGTCCCCGCATCAGCCTCCGTCCGTCCAATTATTTGTGGAATTCATTCGGTATTTCCATTCAGACCGCAGTTGATCCATACTGGAAACGCCAAAGTCCAAAGAGGCAGTGACTAAAACCGTCAAATGCGCAGTACCGGCCGGCGATCGTTGCGGCGAAGGCTCAGTCTGGCACGATCTTGAACAGGCCCTGTACTGGGTCGATATCAATCGCTTCCTCATCCACCGCTTCGACCCGGCCACCGAGAATGTCCGTACCTGGCAATTCGCCGAGCCCGTCACCGCTCTGAACCTGACCGCCGATCCCAACGTCCTGCTCGTCGCGTTCGCATCCCGTATCGCGCTTTGGAAGCCCTCGACCAACGCCATCCAGCGCGAAATCTATCGCGTGCCCACCTCTCCGCGCATGCGCTGCAACGACGCCCGCGTCGATCCCCGAGGCTCCCTCTGGATGGGCACCATGCTCAACAACGTCGGGCCCGACGGTGAGGACCTCGAACTCGACTGGAAGGACGGCGTCCTCTACCGCATCGACCCCGACGGCCAGGTCAGCGAATGGAAACGCAACATCGGCATCGCCAACACCGTAGCCTGGAGCCCCGATGCCTCCACCTTCTACTTCGCCGACACTCCAGCCAACGTGATCTATGCCTACGACTACGACATCTCCACCGGAGCGATCAGCCGCGAACGCCCATTCCTGACCAATCAACCCGGCCGTCCCGACGGCTCCGTAACCGACGCCGAGGGCTATCTCTGGAACGCCCGCCCTGGCGACGGCTCCGTCGTCCGGATCTCTCCCGCCGGAGTCATTACCGAAAGAGTTCCCTTACCCTGCAGCCGTCCCACAACCTGCATCTTCGGCGGCCCGGACCTCGGCACCTTATTCATCGCCAGCATCCGGTCGGAGCACAGACTCTCCGGCAGCATCTTCTCCCTCCAAACCGAGGTGCCCGGGTTGCCGCCAACTCGTTTCGGTGCGAAAACGGCCACCGCAATGACACCACCGCGTCCTTGCCAACCGCACCCGAAGCGCCACGCCCCAACGGGATCGCGAACACAGCCAGATGCACCAACTGCAGGCAAAGCCGCTCGAAGGCGATAAAAAAGCGAGAACCTCAGTCCCTCGCAGGGCACACGGAGGCCCTCCTTGTCCCGCAAACCTCAGTCTTCTTAGGATCGTGGCGGGGACGACGGGACTCGAAGCCGCGGCCTCTAGATCTTATGAAACGGCAGCCCTTGCTCGCCAATTTAGACACTAACCCCGTCTGAAACCGGCACTCCACAAACCCAAAGCGTCAGCGAACAACTGCGGCGACCTCTTTTCGGTCGAAGTATTTCTCAATCTCTTCCAGAGTCTTCCCCTTTGTCTCTGGCAGGAAAAAGATGGCCGTCAGCAGATAGACCACGCTGAAGCCGGCGAACAGGAAGAAGATCATCGAGTACCCATACCGACTGACGAAAGGCAGAAATATTCCGGCCAGGGTCGTTGAAACGAGCTGATTGATGACCAGAGCAATACTCATCCCATTGGACCGGATGCGAGTCGGCATCAGCTCCGACAAAGCCAGCCAGACACAAACTCCCGGTCCGACGGCAAAGAAGCTCATAAAAACATACAAGCTAAGAGCGACCAACCTCCCATGACTCGCAGCCGGAATCGCTCCGACGGAAGCACGGTCGATCCTCAACGGCGCCCGCTGCGCCTCTGCCAGATTGCCAAACGGGTTTTTAAAGAATGCCTCGACCCGATTCGAGGGAATGCTGTCGCGAGTGATCGTCAAGGGTGCCGATCCAGTCTCGTCGGACCGCCGAAAGCTGGTCGCACCCGTGAAGTCTCCATAGGAGTAGATGATGGCCAACGACACCCGCCCGCTGTCCAAACCCTTAGTGTCCTCCTGGCTGGCGAGCAACCGGTTCGCTTCTTCCGGAGTAAACGTGATGCTCAGGGTTTGATCGGGTTGTATCATCGCCTGCACTGCTTCGCGGCAATCCACGTTGGACTTCTCGGTCGTCCTAAAGAGAGAACCCACTGCGGAAAGTGACAGCACAATTCCGGTGCATCCCAGAATCAGCAGGAACTTACGCCCCTTCCGGTCAACCAGCGACACTCCAACAATCGTCATGACGAAGTTGACCAGAGTAAAGATGACGTATCCCCAATGGGCTTGCAGGTCCGTGAGTCCGCTCTGGAGCAGAATGCTTGTGTTATAGCCGATGATCGAATTGATGCCCGTCGCGGTATTGCAAAACAGAATCACGCACGCCAGCAGAAAAGGAAGCACGTATTTCCTGCGGAGCAAAGAATCCCGAACCGCCGTTACAGCTGACGAAGTATTCGCAGGCGCACTCCTTCGCATTTCCGCGATCTCCTGACTCGCTTGCTCCGGCGTTCGTGACCGAAGCAAGGCCGCCATTGCCTGCTGCTCCTTGTCTTTCTTGAACAGCCAGCGAGGTGACTCAGTCACAAAGAAGCTGCCGAGGACAAACAACATGCCCGGTGGCAGGGAAACCCAGAAGATGTGCCTCCATGCTTGATCCTTGAACGCAAGCACCGTAGCGGCGCTCCCGGTGGCAGTGACGTCCTGCACTCGATAGCTGTAGTAAATGCCGATAAGGGCGGCTGCGAAAATCCCGAGCGTCAGGAGCCACTGGAATATTCCTGTTCCTTTCCCCCTGTTAGAAGCCGGCAAACACTCCGCAAGATAAAGCGGTACGACAACCCCGATCAGGCCTCCACTGATCCCCTGCAACAGTCGCCCCAGGAACAGCGGGCCATAACCGGAAGAAAGCGCAATGACCGGGATGCTAACCACAAATGCCAGTCCGCTCACCAGCATCAGCGGCTTCCTTCCCATCCAGTCGGCGAGCAGACCTGCAAAAAGCGTCGAGATGACGCTGCCCATCAAAACCGCGGCGACAATAACAGAAAGCTGGCCGGCACTTAAGCGCGCCGTCGCCTCGAGATAAGGCAGGGCGCCCCCGATGATTCCAACATCTACGCCGTACAAAAGCCCGCCAAGTCCCGCAACCAGCAGAACAAAGCGTGTATAGGTCTTTTGCGTTTTTTCTCTTGAAATCGTCGCGCGCTGAGCAGATGTGGAATCCGGCATTTTGTTCAACCTAATTCTTTCGTAGATATTGTTCGTAACAAAAATTCTGGTCCAACGTCGGCAGCCCCGCTGGCATGCGGGGTTGAGGCAGTCTTTTTACGTCTCGGCGGTTCCCTCACAGAACTTTCCGAAAGCATCGAGACCCACATGGGGTGAGACACAGAGAAGGCGATTTACAAACAATACTCGCCTCTAGGCGCCAATTCTATGGCGGCGCTTGTTCCTCGGCCTCACAGAGATGCGTAAGA
>Ga0157372_10008444_pt1 | contig 10935 bp, 9 predicted proteins | sample C55metaG_FD_115307 | JGI IMG/M metagenome (GOLD analysis project Ga0157372, IMG submission 115307) | Corn rhizosphere microbial communities from Kellogg Biological Station, Michigan, USA - C5-5 metaG | ecosystem: Host-associated > Plants > Roots > Rhizosphere > Soil | place: USA: Michigan...
ATCCAAAACTGGTAAATAATGCTTACTGATTTTATTACTAAAACCATTACAGGATTAAATCCCACAAAAGGCATCCATGCCCAGAATAAAAAAGTGCCCGAGAAATTACCCGTCCATGTATGTCTTAATCCGGCAGTAAGCAATGAATATTCTTCTGATGTGTGATGCACTACATGCGAAGCCCATAAAAATCTTATTTGATGACTAAGCCTGTGAAACCAGTAATAACTAAAATCATCGGCGATAAAACATATTACTACGATAATAAGTATATTAATATGAAAAGAATAAATGCGATGCACATATATAAATTCATATATCAACCAAATAACACCTTTAAAAAGTATATTGATGATAGCAAAGCCGATGGCAATCGCAATATTTGTAGTAAAATGTTTCATACTTTTTTTGAAGTGATGTTCTTTAATAAGAAAAATTGACTCAACTATTATGAGAATGACAAAGGCAGGCATTGCGCGAATGAGCACATCTATTTCAGTATGCATAAAAAAAATTAAAGTGGTGAATGTGATGTCCGGATTATTACCTGTTTAAACTTTAAACATTTGTTGTGGCTTTTTTAAAAACTATTTCACGAGTAATAATCTAACCCAAACTTATTTTGAGGATGAGGCAATTCCTAATTGATTACTGCGCAAGGAATTTTAAATACAGGAAAAAATGCCAACCGGGTATTTGAAGAAATCATTAAAAATTGATTTTTGCAAAAAGCATATAATCCATTATATTAGTTAATTGATTCGTGCAAAAGCCAAGTAATTAAATTAGCAGTTCCTCTTAATATAAAATACCATGCTTGCAACCAATACACAAGTCTTATTTTTTCAACACATAAAAAGTACGTTGCCGCCTCATATTTCCTTGGTTGATGATATTGCAGATCAGCTAAACATAAGTAATGACAGTGCTTACAGGCGAATACGCGGAGAGAAACCTATAAGTCTTGAAGAGTTAGGTAAGCTGGCGAGCTATTATAAATTATCGCTGGATAAATTTTTACATCTTGAAAACGATTCTTTTATTTTTAACGGGCGCATAGCTAATGACTCAGATTTTACTTATGAAAATTGGCTTGAAACAGACGTAACACATCTTGAACAAATTTGCAAATTCCAGGAGAAGCATTTTTACATACTGGCAAAAGAAATTCCTTTCCTATATTATTTTTATATTCCTGAAGTGGCTGCCTTTAAATCGTATTTTTTTAAAAAATCAATTATACAATACGATCAAATGCGTGGCATAAAATTCTCGCTTGATGATGACTACAGCAATATAATAACAACAGCAAAAAAAATTGCGGATGCTTATTCAAAAATACCAAGCACTGAAATTTGGCACGAAGAAAACATTACAAGTACATTAAGGCAGGTAGAGTTTTATAAAGCCACCGGCAGTATAAAAACAGACAGCCATGCATTTCTTATACTTGATAAATTGGAAGAACTTCTTAATCATCTTGAAATGCAGGCTGAGGCAGGGAAAAAATTTGCTTATAAAATGCAGCCGCATAATCTGTCTCCATCTTTTACGATGTATGTAAATGAAATAATTTGGGGTGATAATATGATATATGTTGAAATGGGCGGGAATAGTATAACTTATATCAATCACAGTATTTTAAATTTTATTACAACAAGAGATACAAAGTTTAATGCCTATATGAAAAAAACGCTTGCCATATTAGCAGCAAAATCAACCCAGGTAAGCAGTGTTAACGAGAGAGACAGAATGATATTTTTTAATAGAATGCGTGATAAAATTAATGCAACAAGAAAAAGATTAACTGTTTGAATTATCTAATTAATGCAGGGGAAATGTACTGCTAAAAATATAATATGACCATAACAATATTCGTAGTTATACATTGGTATTTCTCCTTGTTTTTGCAATCTTTTTTTCATCATCGTTATGCTGCACATCATTTGTTTACTATGTCAAAATTCTGGGAACGCTTCTTTTATATTTGTTGTTTTGTAACGCACGGCTCTTCGTATTTAAGTCCATCTGCTTATGCGATCATGCACAGGTTGCATCATGCACATACAGACACAATGGAAGATCCACATTCTCCGCATAATTCTGGCAATATTTTTTCGATGCTTTTAAAAGGAAGAAATTATTATTTCAACATTTTTACCGGTAAATCTTTTATAGAAGAAAAATACAAAAAGAAAATTCCATCATGGCATCAGTTTGACCTGATGGCACATAGCTGGATAACAAGAGCCTTATGGGTTTTGATTTATATAGCTATTTATATATGGTTTACAGAAACAACTGCTATGTATTTTTTACTTCCTTTAACTATTACAATGGGCACTCTGCAAGGCGCTATTGTTAATTGGTGGGCGCATAAATTTGGATATGAAAATTTTGCCATGAGTAATACATCAAAAAACATTTTGCCTGTTGATATCTTGTTTTGCGGAGAAGCATATCACAACAATCATCATAAACATCCGGGCAAACCAAACAATGCATACAAATGGTTTGAGTTTGATATCACATATTTTATTATGCGTTTATTTAATTTTTGCAGAATTATCCGATTTAATAAACTCCATCAACCGAACGAAAAAGATAAAGGTTCTTTCAATATGATATAACACCTACCTGATTTATTATCATTTCTCATATTTCCAATTGCGACTTTTTCCTTCTGCAATCCATTCGACAGCAGTTTCAATACGTTTATTTTTTGTGTCTTCAGTTTTGGCTTCAGTTATCCATTGAATATACTCTTTTCTTTTACCGGGAGTAAAATTTTCAAAAACGGTATTTGCTTTTTTATTCTTTTTTAATGCGGAAGCAAAATCAACAGGCATTTTTAATTCTGTAACGGGCTTTTTTTCTCTTGCAGGCAGTTTTACATTGTCTTCGTTGAGCTTGGCAGCTTCTTTTATATATGCTGTTAAAATTTTATCTGACGGTAAATCTTTTAATGATTTGATATTGCCAAAATTTCCCATTGCTTCTCTTTGGGTAATCTGTAAAATTCCTTCAGGGTCTTTCATCAGCTTAGCTTTCCAAAACATAAATGAACAATGTTCTTTAAAGGCTGCCATTGCACATAAAACACTTCCTTTATAATCAAAAAATGGCATTCCCCATTTTACTGTTTCTTCAGCATCAGGGCAAGCTTTATGCACCAATTCTCTTAAATGCTTTAAAATTGGTTTGGCGAAATCAGCTTTCTTTTCAATGTACGCGTCAATGCGTTTATCAGTTGTTGGCATTAGCAATTAATTTGTAAATAAAAATACACCTTTGCAAGAAAATAAGAAGCGAAACGTTATATCAATATAGTTATTAAACCATAAACCTCATAACAATAAAAATAAACCTATGAAGTGCAGAGCCGGATTTTTATTTTTTATTTTAATGTTTTCCATTCATCCTTTGTTTTCTCAATGCAAAACGTACCAGTTAAATGCAAAACACGATACAATTAATTGCACAGATTTTCAAAATCAAAAACAAGGTTACTGGTACACAAAAGTTGTAAATAATCATGGTGAGCCGGGTTACCAGGAATCAGGTTTTTATAAAGACAATAAAAAGGAAGGAGCGTGGGTACATTTAAGCTTAGTAGGTGATACACTTGCTGAAGAAAATTATAAATGGGGTTATAAAGATGGTGTGCAGCGATATTATAATTTGATGGGTTTAATTCGTGAAGAAAGCTGGAAAGTAACCAATCCTGAAAATCCTTATGATACAGTTCGTGTTTACGATTTGAACATACCAGATAAATATGATTTGAAAATTGTGCGGGTAGATGCGTCAACCGTAAAACATGGTATATGGACTTATTACGATCCTGAACGTGGTACAATTACAAAAACAGAAGAATATGTAGTTGATAAACTGGTAAACAATAAAAAATCTTTATCTGCTTTAAATGATTCGATGAACGCAGTTCAAAAAATGCCAACAGATTCTATTTCTGCTGCCAATAAAAATAAGCCGCCTGAAGTGCTTGAATACGAAAAAAAACATTCAAAAAAAAAGAAATACAGAGTACGTGATGGCGCAACAGGTGTTGATTAATCGTTATCGCTTTTAAGCTCTTGTTCCTGCGGTTTATACACCATGATTTTATCGATACGGTTATTATCCATATCCACAATTTCAAATCTAAAACCCTGCCATTCAAAAGTGTCGCCGGTTTTTGGAATGCGTTCCAGTTCGTTTAATACAAAACCTGCAAGCGTATCAAATTCCTGTTCCTCTTCATCTAAATAATCTGTGTGATTAAAATAGCTTAAGAAATTATAAAACGGAATTTGCGCATCAATTAAATAACTGCCATCTCCGCGTTCTTTAATTTCATACAACTCTTCATCAAGATGCGGCACTTCACCCACTAAAGCGTCAAGAATATCATTTAGTGTAACCATGCCCTGCAATGTTCCGTACTCATCAACAATAAATGCCAAATGCGATTTTAATTCTTTAAAACGCTCCAGCAGTTTATAAGCAGAATTATTTTCAGGCACATATAAAGCTGGCGACATTACATCTTTTAGCCGGGTACCACGTTTTGCTTTTATAATATTTTTTATTGAAACAATGCCCTTAATGTTATCGATTGTTTCATCACAAACAGGATATACGGTGTGCAGTTCATCGTCAGGTAAATTGTTTATTTCTTCAACAGTTGCATTCATATCTAGCCAAATAATATCACTGCGGTGCGTCATTAACGAAGTAATATTTCTGTCGCCTAAATGAAAAACGCGTTCAATAATTTCCTGCTCCGTTTCTTCAATGGCGCCCTGCTCGGTTCCTTCATTTATAATCGCTTTTATTTCTTCCTCAGTTACAGAAGATTCACTGCCTTTTAGTTTTAAAAGATTTACAATAAAATTGCCCGATTTTGTAAGCAGCCAAACAAACGGGTAACTAATAAAAATTGAAATGCGTATAAATGATGCAAAAAATTTTGCAATGCGTTCAGGATTATTTAAACCGATGCGTTTAGGAACAAGCTCTCCTAAAACCAAAGTAAAATAAGTAACAATGATAACTACAATTGCAGTGGCTATAAATGCATAATAGTGACTGGTAAAAGAAAACTGGCTGAGATATTTTGCAAGATTTTCTTCAATAGCTCCGGCAGATATAATACCGTTTAAAATAGCAGTTAAAGTAATGCCAATTTGTGTGGTGGAAATAAACTTATCAGGATGGCTGGCAAGGTCTAAAGCATCTTTGGCGCGTTTATCACCTTTATTTGCCTGCGCTTCAAGTCTTATTTTGCGTGCCGAGACCAGCGCCATTTCCACCATTGAAAAAATTCCGTTTAATATAATTAGTGCAAGAATTATTAATATGTCAATCATAAAGTGTAAAACTAATCAATCTGTTTTATGCAGATAAAAAGAGCGAGTTATAGTTATCACCAGATTTCACTGAAATGAATGTTAGCATTACAGTCTTCGTAAGTATAATGTGGCAATATTTTTATAGCACTGTTCATCTCTACAAAAATACAAATTAAGATGTAAGAATAATTTTGCCGGTTATGCTGTTCGCAGCTCAGGCATTTTTACTGTCTTATTAAAAATGAGTGCCATAATATAACCAATCATGCTGCCAATAATTGCGCCGCCAATTATATCTGTTGGATAATGCACACCAACATATACTTGCCCATAACTTACAGTAGCAGCCCAAAAGAAAAAGAGGTATGTATAGTTTTTAAAATAAGGTTTCAGCGTACAGAAAAAGAAAACCGCTGCGCCAAAATGATTGGTTGCATGTGATGAAGGAAAACTATTTCCGCCGCTGCAATGATTTACAATCATCCGTACAATATCATGCATATATGGATCCTGGCAGGGACGTAATCTTGGTACCCAATGTTTAAAAAATGTACTGCTTAACTGATCAGTTATAGTTACGTTTAATGCAACGAACAAAATATACGTCCACACACGCCAGCCAAAATTTATAATAACAAACAACAACAAAAATAAATACAGCGGGTACCATGTAGTGGAATCCCGCCACCACGGAAAAATGTGATCAAAAAATGAATTGGTCCAAACAGTATTTATCTTATAAAAAAAATATAAATCCCAGGTATGTAACTGCTCAAACATGTGTGTTTATTAAAAGCTAAATATCAGTAATGAATTTTTCTTGCAATGATAATCATGCGCGGAGAAGTTTTTACATTGTATGATTCAAGCGAATAATCACCAAAAACTTTTTCAATCATTAAACCTTCATACGAAAGCATATCTGTAAAATCTCCGAGGCTGAATTTTTTTACTTCTTCCCTGTAAGTTTCGGTGATATTTTTTTCTTCATCCTCCACGTGAATATTTTTATAAAATTTATCATCATCAAACCACCGGTTAATTTTAAAGAGAACATTGCCCATTCGTTTTTCTTCCTCTTTAACTAAATTATCTTCAACATAATGCCTGTTTAAATAATCAATCAAAAGCACACCGTCTAATTTAAGGCTTTGTGCAATGGTACGAATAGCATCGTGATGTTCACGCATCGTTTTAAAATAACCAAAGCTTGTAAAAAAATTAAAAGCATAATTGAAATAATTTATCCAGAAAGGAAGTCTTAAATCATGCACATAAAAATGCAGATTATCCTGCTCATATTTTTTTGCTTCGGTTATAGAGAATGGCGAAAGATCAATACCCGTAACATTAAAACCTTTTGCAGCAAAGGCTCTGCTGTGTCTTCCTTTACCACAGGCGGCATCTAAAATAAAACTGCCTGCAGGTATTTTTAAATATTCTGAAAACTTTTCAATGCACGCACTTGCCTCAGCATTATTCCTGTTTTCATAGAGTAAATCATAATAAGGAGAATCGAACCATAACCTGAACCATTCTGTAGCAGCCATAGTTTTTTAATTTTAAATTTAAATGTTACATCTAACAGGTGTTTTTTTATCTATGTTTGCTGTGCAAATAACCAAAAAATGCCGTTGATAAAAAGTATATCGGGAATTAGAGGAACAATTGGTGGCAAACCCGGTAATTCACTGAGCCCTGTTGATGTTGTAAAATTTACATCTGCCTACGCTGTTTGGCTAAAAGATCAAAGTAAAAAAACAAACTACACTGTTATTGTTGGCCGCGATGCGAGAATAAGCGGTGCTTATATTTTGCAACTTGTGGTAAACACATTAATAAGTTGCGGTGTAGATGTAATTAATCTTGATTTAAGTACAACGCCAACAGTTGAATTTTCGGTAATACAAAATAATGCCGATGGTGGTATAATTATAACTGCAAGTCATAATCCTGCGGAATGGAATGCATTAAAATTATTAAATAATAAAGGCGAATTCCTAAGTGCAATCGATGGAAATAAATTACTTGCTTTTGCAGATTCTGAAAGTTTTAATTTTTCTACGGTTGATAAACTTGGAAATGTAACAACTGATAATGCTGCATTAGATAAGCATATTGAAGCCATTATTCAATACCCGCTTGTTGATGTATCAAGTATAAAAAAGAAAAAATTTAAGATTGTTGTTGATGGAATAAACAGTTCGGGTTCTGTTGCTGTGCCTGCTTTATTAAAAGCATTAGGTGTAAAGGATGTAATTGTTTTAAACGAGGAAGCAAATGGAAAATTTGCACATAACCCCGAGCCGTTACCGCAAAACCTCACGCAATTAAGTAATGAAGTAAAAAAGCAACAGGCAAATTTGGGTATTGCCGTTGACCCCGATGTTGACCGTCTTTGTTTTGTTTCTGAAGATGGAAGCTTATTTGGTGAAGAGTATACACTGGTTGCTGTTGCAGATTTTGTTTTGCAGCAAAAAAAGGGAAACACAGTAAGCAACCTTTCTTCAACAAGAGCATTGAAAGATATTACAGAAAAAAATGGTGGCGAATATTTTTCCAGCGCGGTAGGAGAGGTGAATGTTGTTGAAAAAATGAAAGCAGTGAATGCAGTAATTGGTGGAGAAGGCAATGGCGGAATTATCGTTCCTGATTTACATTATGGTCGTGATGCATTGATCGGTATTGCATTGTTTTTAACGCATGTTGCAAAGAGCGATAAAACCGTTTGCCAGTTAAGAAGATTGTATCCTGATTATTTTATGAGCAAGAATAAAATTGAACTGAACAATAATGTTGATGTGAAAAAAATATTTTCCAATATTCAGCGCAAGTATAAAAACAATCCTGTTAACACAGAAGACGGTTTAAAAATTGAATTTAATAATGATTGGGTGCATTTGAGAACCAGCAATACCGAACCCATTATTCGTATTTATGCTGAGAGTAATTTTGAAACAACTGCAGATAACATTGCGCGCAGATTAATGCAGGATATAAAAGAGTGTATTTAAAAAAAGAAGCTTCTTTAAATTTCGTGTGAACAATCATAGAATTAAATGTTACTGTATAACAATACATAACCATTTTTAATACTGAAGAATTCTCTGATTGCAAGTAAAATCGTTTTCATATTTTTTGTTTTTTGTTGTTAATAAATAATAGATTGATTGCAATCAATTTAATTTAATCAGCAATTTATAAATTGATGTTAAACACACAACAGTGAAGGATATGTGTAATACCGATTATGGAGGGAGATTTTTTTATTTAATTTCCTGATCGTAACATAACGCTGCAGCGCCAAGCACACCACTGTTTTTTAGCTCGGATATTTCAATTTTTATTCGCTCTGCTGTTTTGGTAAATGCAAGAGTTTTTATGCGCTGCCACATTGTTTCCTGGAAAAAGGAATATGCATTGCTAACAGAGCCACCTAAAATAATTAATTGCGGATCGTAAGTGTACATGATTAATTTGATAGCATTGCCAATATGTACTCCAAGTTCTTTATATAATTCCAATGACTTTTTATCACCTTCTTTTGCTTTATTAAAGACTGTTTCGCCATCAAGATCATAAACGTTTTTAAAAAAAGAACCGCTGCAATAATATTCGTAAACATTATCAAGATAATCGCATATTCCAAATTCTCCGGCGCCGCAGTTAGCGCCTGCAAATAATTTATTATTAATGATAACTCCTGCACCTAAACCTGTTCCAAACGTTGCACCTATTACAGAATTATAACCTTTCCCTTTTCCAAAATAATATTCACCCAACACAAAACAATTTGCATCATTATTTACATACACAGGAATTTTATATCGCGCCTCCAAAATTTTTTTTAGATGCACTTCTTTCCACGAAGGAATATATACAACATCATAAACAATTCCTTCATCAATATCAACAACACTGGGCACACCAATTCCTATGGCAGTAACTGTTTCGTTTATCAGTGCATCAATTAAAGCATATACATCTTCCAAAACTTCTTCTTCAGCGCCGTTATGTATTCGTTGTGATTTTATGGGTGAAATATTTTTTTCTGAAACAATTGCTCCGCGAATATTAGTAGCGCCAAGGTCAATACCGATTACCGTTTTTGTACTCATTTAAAAATCTTTTTTTGAGGATAAATGTAATGGTTTAAAAAATTAAAATAATTATTCGCATAACTGAATCATTGTATTAGCAATGCTTTCCACTATCCGCAATATATTTGCAGCCTTCACAATAAATTACGAATGCAGATAATTAAAGCCCTGAGGGAAACCGGTAAGAAGTATTTTGACAGAATTCGTAACGAACGCCTTAAAGAAAATCTCTTACAGGCAATTCCTTTTTGGATTGCTTCTTTAGTTGCGGGATTAATTGCTGTATTTTATACAAAGATTTTTTCACTTTCAGAGCAGTTATCATTATATATTTTTCACAAGGCAGCATGGGCAATATTTATTTCAGTACCTGTATGTTTTGCAATTGCATGGATTGTTGTTATAAAATTTTCTCCATACTCAAAAGGCAGCGGTATTCCGCAGGTAATGGCAGCCATAGAACTTGCCAATCCAAAACAAAATTACAAAGTAGATAAACTGCTAAGTCTTCGCATCATTATATTTAAAATTATTTCAAGTTGTATTATGGCAATTGGCGGCGGTATAATTGGTAAAGAAGGTCCTATTGTTCAGATTGCAGGCTCCATTTTCAGAAAAATAAATTCATGGCTTCCGCATTGGTGGCCAAAAATTTCTAAACGCAACATGATAATGACCGGTGCTGCTGCAGGTCTTGCTGCTGCATTTAATACACCGCTTGGCGGAATTGTTTTTGCAGTAGAAGAGCTTACAAAAACACACATCAGTTATTTTAAAACGGCATTATTTACAGCAGTTATTATTGCAGGGTTAACCGCACAAGGTTTGCTGGGTCCATATCTTTATATTGGCTATCCTACGATTAACAATCCATCAGCTTCAGTATTTTTCTGTGTGATTTTAGCAGCCATTCTCGCTGGTTTGTGTGGCAGCTTTACAGGCAGATGGATGCTGATGATTTTGAAATGGAAAAGCAGTTTTAAAAAATTATCTCATCATTTTTTGTATGTTATTTGCTGCGCTTTATTAATTGCACTGGCTGCATTTTTTTTAGGTGATATTGTATTAAACTCCGGTAAAGAATTAATGACGAGTGTGCTGTTTACACAAGAAAAATATTTACCGTGGTATGTTCCGCTTACACGTATGGGTGGCTCAATATTATCATTTACTACGGGTACAGCCGGTGGTGTATTTGCGCCCGCATTAGCCGCAGGTGCCAGCGTGGGCTCAGCTATGGCAGGATGGTTTCATCTTACTGCTGTAAACAGTAATATAGTTATTCTTTGCGGTATGGTTGGATTTCTTACAGGCATTACACGTACGCCTTTTACTTCTGCTATTCTTGTGCTTGAAATGACGGACAGGCACAATGTTATTTTTCAACTGATGCTCGCCGGTATGATTGCAAGTATTGTTTCAATGATAGTTGATAAACATTCTTTGTATGATCATTTGAAGGTGCAATACATTCACGACATTAA
>Ga0157372_10008446_pt1 | contig 10935 bp, 6 predicted proteins | sample C55metaG_FD_115307 | JGI IMG/M metagenome (GOLD analysis project Ga0157372, IMG submission 115307) | Corn rhizosphere microbial communities from Kellogg Biological Station, Michigan, USA - C5-5 metaG | ecosystem: Host-associated > Plants > Roots > Rhizosphere > Soil | place: USA: Michigan...
GCAGGCCGCGCAGCGCGAGGAAGCAATCGTCGCCGCTGGCGTAAATGCCGAGATGGTCATGGGTCTGCACCAGCCGCGTGGCGTGGCTTTCGTTGGCGCAGACATAGCCGATCATCACGTCGGCATGGCCGCCGATGTATTTGGTGGCGGCCTGAATCGAGAGATCGGCGCCATGCGCGAAGGCGTCGAAATAGAGCGGCGTGGCCCAGGTGTTGTCGAGCAGCACCGACGCCCCGTGCGCGTGCGCCACGTGCGCAATCGCCGGCACGTCCTGCACCTCGAAGGTGAGGGAGCCGGGGCTTTCACAGAACACCGCCTTGGTATTGGGACGAAACAGCGCCTCGATGCCACCGCCGATGCACGGATCGTAGTAGCTGGTTTCGATGCCGTAGCGCTTGAAGGTGCGATCGCAGGCGATGCGCGTCGGCGCGTAGCAGGAATCCACCATCAGCAGGTGGTCGCCCGCGCCGCACGCCGACAGGATCGCCAGCGCAACGGCGTTCAGCCCGGAGGAGCAGATGACGGTGCGCGCGCCGCCTTCCAGCGCCGTGATTGCCTCTTCCAGGCTATGCGAGGATGGCGTGCCGCGCCGGCCGTAGATGTATGGCACGTTACCGGACTCGAGCGTGGCGAGATCGCGGTACAGAATGGTGGAGGCGCGGTAGACCGGCGTGTTCACCACACCGAAATGTTCTGCGCTCATGCGTCCGGCGTGAACCGCGCGCGTTTCCTTCTTCAGATACTCATCGTCTGCCACGATAATTCTATAGTCATTCCGCCGGCCGCGGTTCCATGTGTGGATCGGCCTGCGGCTCCGCCAGTTCCGGCTGATCCAGAGGGCCCTTCTTCTCCAGAATTGGCTTCAGCGGGAAGTTGAACACCCAAGTGACCACGCCCGCCGCCGCGGCGATTACCGCGCACAATTCGAAGAAGTGCTCCTTCGTCATGACGCTAAAGAACGTGCCGATGTAACCCTGCAGCAGATTGCCGGTGAAGCTGGTGATAAACCATAGACCCATCATCGCGGAAAGAATCTGCGGCGGCGCCACCCGCGCCACCAGCGCCAGTCCGATGGGCGACAGATAGAGCTCGCCCATCGTGATCACCGCGAAAAACACCAACAGCCACAGCCAGCTCGTCTGTTCGTGCGGTCCGGTGATGTGCGCGGCAAAAGCCATCACGAAGTACGAGATCGCCACCATGAAAAGGCCGAGCGCCATTTTGGTGACGGTCGACGGCTCGTGATTGCGCTTGGCCTGCCACGCCCAGAACGCCACAACGCCCGGGGTGAAGGCGAAGATCATGAACGGATTGAAGGCCTGGAACCAGGTAACCGGAATTTCCCAGTTGACGATGCCGTGAATAAGGTGCCGGTCGGTGAAATCCTGCGCCCACAGATTGATGGTGTTGCCCTGCTGTTCATACGTCGCCCAGAAGAAAGTGACGGGAATGCACAGCAGGATCAGGGCGATCACGGCCTTCCAGTCCTGTCCCGTGAGCGGCTTCTTTGTTTCGGTCGCAGAGCGCACGCGCGCGATGCGATCCGGCGGTAATGTCCGCAAAGCCAGCAGATAGATGATTTGCCCAACCACCATTCCGACGCCGGCGGCGAAGAATCCCCACTGATAACCGTTGCTTTCGCCCAGTGTGCCGCACACCAATGGTGAAAAGAACGCGCCGACATTGATGCCGACATAAAAAATCGAATAGGCGCGGTCGATCCGTGCGTCACCAGGGCGATAAAGGTTCCCCACTTGGGTTGAGATGTTGGGCTTGAAGAATCCGTTGCCCACGATCAGCAGCAGCAGGCCCAAGAAGAGGAACTGCGGCAGCATCAGCACAAATTCGCCGATCGCCATGATCACACCGCCAACAATCACGCTGTAGCGCTGCCCGAGCCAGCGGTCTGCGATCATGCCGCCGAAAAACGGTGTGAGGTAAACCAGCGCCGTGTAGCCGCCGTAAATCGCCGACGACAGCGGCTGCACATCCAGCGGGTGACCGGCGTTGAAAATCAGCTCCAGCACCCGCTTCATTCCGGCGTATCCGGCGATGTGATCGACGGCCGGATGCAGCAGCAGGTAATTGGTGAGGTACAGCACCAGGATTGCGCGCATCCCGTAGTAGGAGAAGCGTTCCCACATCTCGGTGGTGAAAAGATAGGTCAGCCCGCGCGGATGGCCGAACAGCTGTGGCGTGGCGTCTCGTGTGGTTGCGGCCGTTGCCATGCGTGTGCTCCCTGAAGGTGGCGGCACTCTGCCTTGTCCGTGTGCGGAAGGGAACGGGGGGGCGCGGGCTCGTGACCGCCTATGGCAGGTCGATGTAACGGTCTTCGCGGGAGTACGGGACGAAGCCCACGCGCTGGTAAAGCGGTAGCGCGCGGCGGTGGTCCAGCGTGCAGGTGTTGACAGTGAAGCGCTGGATCGGCCGCGACCACGCCATCTCGACCGCCTGCGCCAGGAAGAAGAAGCCCATCCCGCGGCCGACATATTCCGGCATAAGACCAAAGTAGGCGAGATTGCAGGCCCCTTCCTTGCGAAAATCCAGTTCGGCCATTCCGGCCGGGCAGCCGTCTACATAGAGCACGTAGAGCTCGACGCCGGGGGTGACGAGCAGCGCGGCCAGGCTTTCGTCCGATACCTTCTTTCGGTCTACCCAGTGGTATGCACTCCCGATCGTGTCGTACAGGTACCGGTAGAAGTGCACGGGTGGCTTTTCGGCCCGAAGAATCGCGACCTTACCCTTGGGCAGCGGCGCCAGCAGCGAGGGCCGCGCCGTCATTTCCAGAAAGGTGACGACGGTGGCGATGCGCTTGCCGCCCTCAATGCTCTTAAAGGTCATGTCCGTTCTTTGGGTGCGTCGGGCCGGGCGCCCCATTCTGCCCATGACCCGTCGTAGAGAGCCACATCCTTGGCTCCCAAGACGCAGAGCGCCAGAAGATCGATTGCCGCAGTGATCCCGGAGCCGCAAGTGGTCACGAGTGGTTTGGCGAGATCCACATGGTGCGCGTCGAAGATTTCACCGAGGTCGCGTTTGGACTTCATGGTCCCGTCTGGCGCGATCAGCTCGGCGTAGTGGACATTCGCGCTGCCCGGAATATGGCCAGGCTGGACGCCCGCCCGCGGCTCAGGCTCCTCTCCGCGAAAGCGGGTAGGCGAGCGCGCGTCCACCACTTGCGCGGCTTTCGTGGTCAAATTCTCCTGCATCTGCACAAAGCCACGAACCAGCGTCGGATTCGGCCGAGGCGTGAAATGCCGCCGGTAGGGATTCGGGATGAGGTCTTCCACCGGGCGCCCCTCGCGCCGCCATTTGGGAAGGCCGCCGTCGAGCACCGCCACGTCCTCGTGACCCATGACGCGCAGCATCCACCACGCCCGCGGGCTCGAATAGATGCCGGCGCTGTCATAGACCACGATCAGATTGCCGTGGCCCAGTCCCAGCTTGCGCATGTGGCTGCCGAATTTGGCGGCCGAGGGCAGCATGTGCGGCAGGTCGGCTTCCTCGTCGGACAGTTCGTCGATATCGAAGAACACGGCGTGCGGAATATGCGCGGCATGGTATTCCGCCTTGGCGTCGCGGCCAGCCTGCGGCAGGTACCAAGACGCATCCGCGATACGCACGTCGGGTGCATCCAGATGCTCGGCCAGCCATTCCGTCGAGACGAGAGGGGAGGTCCGTGTCATGAAACGAACGAAACGTGGCGGGGCGGAGGCTGTTCCGTCAGCCATGGCGGCAAGGGCAGGCTCTTGCTCCGCAGGAATTCCGGGTTGAACAGCTTGCTTTGGTAGCGATGGCCGGGATCGGCCAAGATGGTCACGATGGTATGGCCCGGCCCCGTCTGCTCTGCCAGGCGAATGGCGCCGGCCACATTGATGCCGCTGGAACCGCCGAGGCACAGTCCTTCATGTTCCAGCAAATCGAAGAGGATAGGGAGGGCTTCTTCATCTGGAATCTGAAAAGCGTCGTCGATGGGCGCGCCTTCCAGATTGGCGGTAACTCGCCCTTGGCCAATGCCTTCGGTGATGGATGAGCCTTCCGATTTCAGTTCGCCTGTTTTGATCCAGGCGTAAATGGCGGCGCCCATGGGATCTGCCGCCGCAATGTGCACGTTGGGGCGGTGCTGCTTCAACGCCATCGCCACGCCGGCGAGCGTCCCGCCGGTGCCGACGGCGCAGACGAAGCCATCCACCTTGCCCTCGGTCTGGGCCCAGATTTCAGGACCTGTCGTTTCGATATGCGCCCGCCGGTTGGCGATGTTGTCGAACTGGTTGGCCCAGATCGCGCCTGCCGGCTCGCTCGCCGCCAGTTGTTCGGCCAAGCGCGACGACACCTTCACGTAATTGTTCGGGTTCTTGTACGGCACGGCCGGTACTTCGATCAGCTCCGCGCCGAGGAGCCGCAGCTCGTCCTTTTTCTCTGTGCTTTGCGTTTCCGGAATCACAATGACCGTGTGTAGCCCGAGTGCATTGCCAACGATTGTGAGACCGATTCCCGTGTTGCCGGCGGTGCCTTCCACCACAATGCCGCCGGACTTGAGCACACCCCGCGCCATCGCATCCTTCACGATGTAGAGTGCCGCGCGATCCTTTACCGACTGCCCCGGATTGAGGAACTCCGCCTTTCCCAAAATCTCGCAGCCGGTGCGCTCGGAGGCGCGCCGCAAACGAATAAGCGGCGTGTTGCCAATGGCAGCGAGAACATCACGTCGGACTTCCATGGCGCACAAATTATCTTGCTACGGTCGGAGGGTAGTAATCGGCATGTAGGTCTTCAAGGAAGCAGCGGGATTTCGGAAGCCGGTGCTCGGCGGGAGGGACAATCGAGGCCCGGGACTGCGGCAAGCTCCGGTTGAAGAAAACAGCGGAAATCCGCACAAGCTAGACATCTACCCTGGAAGGGTTATTTTATGAAACAGCAGAACCGCGACGTCTTCCCTTCTCCGGAGCTGTTGGCTCTTTACCAGCCGGCGGCTGTCATCATGAGAAACGACGCCTTAGACCGGCGTTTCGCGCAGCACGAGAACAACGCGGCAAAAGCGAAGCAAAGCTACCACTATCTTGGGCGATGTGCCGTGCTGCTGGTCCTCGTGAGCGCCATTTTCACCCTCGCTCAGGTGTTTGGTTTTTTTCCAGGCGGAAACAGAACATTGGCAGCGCTGATGGCTGTGCTCGGCTGCTGCGGCCTTGTCATCCAGCTTTACCTTTTTATTAGCGGAAACAAGGCGAGATGGCTGCTGAACCGCTTTGCTGCGGAAAGACTCCGCAGCCTGAAGTTCCAGGCCTTTGCAATGGTACCCCATTGCCGGGATGCTGCGGATCTGCAGGCGCATGTGAAGGAGTTCTATCGCGCGCAGCTTGCGCGGCTGGAAATGGAACTGAACGCGGGCGAAGTGGCGCTCGGTCTTTTTTTGCCATCGGACGCGATCGCATGCAGCCCATGCACGGTCAGTGCCAATCCCAGCATGATCGCAGCAGCGCGCCACGCCTATCGGGAGCTACGTATTGTGTATCAACGGCGCTTCGCTGCATCGCAGATTGAGAAGCTCCGTATGACAGAAAGAGTCACGACTTCCGCGGCCGATTTCCTTTATTTGTCAGGCGCTATTTTGACCGTGCTGGGTTTGCTGGCTTTCGCACTGCAGTACCCACTTGCCACTATCAGACTTATCGACTTCCTCGCCGCTGCGGCGTTCGTCGTCGGTCTTTCGAAGACAGTTCTCGACAATGCTTCTCTCGCAGAGGCGTCAAAGTCGCGCTACGAGCAATTTCTGGAGGCGATAAAGGAGTGTGACTCACAGCTTATGCAGAGCGACGGAAATTTCTCCGAGATCGTTTGTCAGTTCGAGCGGCTGGCGCTGGAAGAACTCGGCCAGTTTTGTCGGGCGGCCTCGCACATCAGCTATCGGCTGTGACCATCGGGCCCCTGTCTGAGTACGGGGCCATCAGTCCCGGCCGGATCGGAAATCGGTCACGTAAGCCGGTTGCCTGTGGCGAATCCCCAACTCTGCGTTACAATGGTCTGCTCCAGGGGGGCGGCCTGTGGGGATTCTGTTTATCAGCCATTCCAACGCAGACAATGCTGCGGCGATTAGGGTGCGCGACTACCTTCGCCGGGAGGGCTGGAGTCAGTTCTTCCTCGACCTGGATCCGGAGCAGGGGATCGCACCTGGTCATCGCTGGCAAAAGGAGCTTCGCCAGGCCGGCGAACGATGCTCCGGCGTGGTTTTGTTGCTTTCACCGAATTGGGTTCTGTCCCGCTGGTGCCAAACCGAATTTCTGGTTGCCGATCAACTCGGCAAGAAAATCTTCCCGGTGATGATCGCCCCGGTTCCGCTGGAGCACTTGCCGTATGATCTCCAAGGACGTTTTCAGATCGCCGATGCCTCGATAGCAGACCGAGAATGCGATGGCCTTAAGCATCTCAGCATCGGCCTGCGCCGGGCGGGACTGGACCCAAACAGTTTTCCCTGGCCGCCGGCGGGTGACCCGAACCGGTGTGTCTACCGCGGGTTGCAGTCGCTGGAGGAGGAGGACGCGGCCATTTTCTTTGGACGCGACGGTCTGATCACCAAAGCACTCGATGCCATTCGCCGGCTGCGCAGCGGGTCGCCGGAGCGCATGCTGATCGTGCTCGGAGCCTCCGGAGCCGGCAAGTCTTCATTCCTGAAAGCCGGAATTATCGCGCGCCTCAGAAGAGACGAGGACAATTTCCTCGTTCTGCCCACCATTCGGCCGGAACGTGCCGCCTTGTCTGGAAGAATGGGTTTGGCGGCAAGCTTGCAAAGCGACCCCGAGCAGATATCGGGCGTTCGAGATGTCTTGGAGCGATTTTCGGATCTGAGGCGGCTGGCGACAGAACACCTGCTGCGATTTGCCGAGTCGGCACCCGGCAACCTCACGCGGAAGGCGCCCACAATCATTCTTCCGCTGGATCAGGCGGAAGAGTTGTTCGTGCCGGAGAACCAGGAAGCCATAAGTGTGCTTGAACTCTTGAGCGAAGCGATCCGGGCGGACAGCGATACGATTCTGGTGGCGACGATCCGGTCGGACTCCTTTGAACGATTTCAGCAGGAGCCGAGATTTGCGGAAATTCCGCTGGTTCCTTTCAGCTTGCCGCCACTTCCTTTGGGCGCATTCAAAGAAATCATCGAGGGACCGCCTCGCCTTGCCAACCCGCCCCTGGCAATTGAGCCTGAACTCTCTGACCGGCTGCTCGAGGACCTGGCCGCCGAGGATGCACTTCCGCTGCTTGCGTTCACTCTGGAGCGGCTGTCCGCATTGCATCCGCGCGGAGGCAAGCTGACCCTGAGGCAATATGAGCACGAATTCGGAGGCTTGCAGGGCGCGATCACAGCTGCTGTGGATGCTGCTTTTTCCGCTGCACGGCGTGACCCCGCTCTTCCCCAAACCCACAGTCAGCTCGAGGCGCTCGCGCGCGCGGCGTTCATTCCGGCGCTTGTCTACCTGGAGGGCGCCGGTTCAGAACCGAGGCGGAGAGTGGAACCGTTCGACGCATTGCCGGAATTGACCAAGCCGCTGGTGCGCCATTTTATCGATCAGCGCCTGCTGGTCTGCCACAAGACTGTCGTTGAGGGCCGCGAAACCGATACGGTGGAAGTGACCCACGAAGCGATACTGCGGCAATGGCCGGCCCTGCGTTCATGGATCGCTGAAGAACGCAGCGCCCTTCATGCGCTCGAGGCCGCTCGGGCCGCAGCTATGGATTGGCGGGCGCATGGCGCAACGGCAAAAGATGATACCCAAGGCTGGCTCATTCACCGGGGCGGCCGGCTTGAAGAAGCGGAGGCGTTGACGCGGCGCCCCGACTTCGTAGCTGCTATTGAACCTGCACTGCTGCTGTATCTCAGCGCGTGCAGAAAACAGGAGGACACGCAGCGGCTGCGGGAACGCGAGTCGCTTCGCCGCACCCGCCGTCTGCAGAGGCGCGTCTGGGTGCTTTTGTCGGTTGCGACCGCCGTTATATTCTTAACAGGCGCGATTATCGTTCAGCTGTTTGGCACCTTAACCTCCCAGATTGCCAATACACTGGCTGCCCGGGCGGCGATCGAAGCGGAGACCCGTAACTACGACCGCGCCGCTCGTTATGCCATTGCCGGTCTGAGTAGGGCAGGGTGGGGACCGCTGGTGCGAGGGAGCCCGATTGCGGTGGCCGAGTTGCAGGGCGCGGCGGCCGCGAGCGGCGCGCTGGCCGTATTTCGGGGCCACACAAATCAGGTCATCAGTGCGGATTTCAGCCCGGACGGGAAGCGGATCGTTACCGCCTCGCGCGACAAAACTGCCCGCATTTGGGATGTACAGACTGCTCAACAACTAGTTGTATTGCTAGGCCACACGGGAGCGGTCCTCAGCGCAGAGTTCAGTCCGGATGGAAAGCGAATCGCTACGGCATCCGAAGACAACACAGCAATTATCTGGGATGCGACTAATGGGAAGCAACTAGCAACGCTTAAAGGACACGGCGGGGTGGTGTTCGCAGCTTCTTTCAGTCCCGACGGTTCACGGGTGGTCACCGCGTCTGACGACAAGACTGCGCGAATATGGGATTCCAGGTCGGGACAGCAACTTATGGTCTTGGCGGGACACGAGGATTACGTCTATTCGGCGGACTTCAGTCATGACGGGATATGGGCAATCACCGCATCCGCTGACAAAACCGCGCGCGTATGGAACGCCAAGACCGGCGAAGCACGTCTCATTCTGCGACACGCCGGCGCGGTGAATGGGGCCGAATTTGGCCCGAACGGAAAGCAGATCATCACCGCGTCGGATGATAAAACCGCTGTTATCTGGGACGCAACCAGCGGGAAAGAAATCGCACGGCTGACGGGCCAAAATAGTAATGTCTTGAGTGCACGATTCGATGCGAGCGGCAGTTATGTGGTTACAGCATCCCCTGACCGGACGGTACGCCTATGGAATGCCAAGGATGCGCGTGAGATCGCTGCCTTCTACGGTCATGACGCCGGCGTAAATTGGGCAGCATTCGATGCGAGTGGCCAGCGGATCGTTTCCGCATCGGACGATTACACCGCGCGGCTCTGGAGTGCGAGACCGGATCGTCGGGTGACCGTATTGCGGGGGCACACAGCTGGTGTCCTGAGTGCAGCATTCAGCCCAGACGGCAAACGGGTCATAACGGGTTCAGCTGATCGAACGGCGCGGATTTGGAACGCCCAAACGGGCGAAGAGCTTGGCGCGCTCGAAGGGCATCGCGACTTTGTCGAGGCTGTTGCGTTCAGTCCCGAGGGAAGGCGTGCTGGCACGGCCTCGGATGACGGGACGGCTCGGATTTGGGATATCAGCTCGGGAAAACAAATTTTGAGTCTACAGGGGCACAGCGATGCGGTCTATGGAATCGCGTTTAGCCCCGACGGAAGGTACATCGTCACGGCGTCCAGGGATAGAACCGCGCGCGTTTGGGATGCCAACAGCGGCCGCAAACTGCTCGTTCTGAGCGGCCATGCGGATATCCTTTCCAATGCGAGTTTCAGTCCAGACGGGAGGCGGATCGTCACCGCGTCAGCGGATGCGACCGCCCGCGTCTGGGACGCCCGAACAGGCCGCGCGCTGTTGATACTGAAAGGCCACGAAAAAGGGGTGACCATGGCTCACTTCAGTCCGGATGGGCTCCGGATTGTTACCAGCAGTGGGGATGCGACAGCGCGGGTGTGGGATGCGCAAACCGGACGCGAGCGCCTTGTGTTGCGGGGACATACCGATCCGCTCATGAGTGCAGCCTACAATCATGATGGAACGAGGATTGTGACTGCCGCTTTTGACAAAACCGTTCGCCTCTGGGACGCGACTACCGGGCGGGAGTTGGCCCGGCTGCGGGGACACCTGGACCACGTGAACAGCGCCAGTTTCAGTGAAGACGGAAAGTGGGTGGTTAGCGCGTCCGACGACGGCACAGCGCGCATCTGGAATGTCCAGCGCGTCTCCTCTGCTACAGCCGAGGCGCTGCCTGCGGAGATATGTTCCTCCGCCCTCGCAAACGGGCTCAGCCGCTTTTCCGCCAGCGAAATTAGTGCCGCCCAACCGGCTCTTGACCCGGTGAATACCGATGTTTGCCATCCGCCCAACGCATGGACGCATTTAAAGCAGCTGTTGCTGCCCGGCTACTCACCTTCCTGACGCGTTCTTCCGACATGGGTAGCTCGCGTCAACGAGCGCCGGGGCTTTATCCCGTGAAATTGATAGCAGCGCATGCGTGGCACCTGCGTGCTTCTCTGAAAACCCCGTTAACTCAATGGGTTGCAAACCGTTGCCAGAACATCCGGTCAAGCGTAACTTTGTGACTGCAGCGTTTCTGCTGCAGGGGGTGGGGGTGAATCATGCACAGGCGATTACTATTGGCAGCGGCGGCTGCAATTGTTCTTTCTGGTGGCAACGGCGCATTCGCTGCCGGGCGGCACATTAGTCCAACGAGTGCAGGTTCGCACGCGAGAGCCAGGTTGGTCATTTCAGGCGCTTCTTCAACGCTTTACGATCAGAATAGCAGTGATGCAGGGAGTGGACCTGTATCTCAAAATTTCGAGTCGACATTCGATGCGTATGACAGCCAGGCGGCGGACGACTTCGTAGTTCCTGTTCGCGCGTGGATTGTCCAAGAAATCGACGTAACGGGGGTCTATTTTAATGGTCCCGGCCCTGCCAGTTCTGTGAACGTGGTCTTCTACAAGGATGTGGGAGGGCTGCCTGGATCCGTAGTCGCCTCGTGTCCAGATCTTCCCTACACGGACACGACCGGCACTGGTTCTTTCATAATCAAGCTCCGCTGCGTCCAGCGAATAAAGCTAAAGAAGGGCCATTACTGGGTTTCAGTCCAGGTCAACATGGACTTCTCGACCGGTGGCGAGTGGGCCTGGGAAGGGAACATCGAGCAGCATAACAACCCTGCAGCGTGGGAAAACCC
>Ga0157372_10008448_pt1 | contig 10933 bp, 5 predicted proteins | sample C55metaG_FD_115307 | JGI IMG/M metagenome (GOLD analysis project Ga0157372, IMG submission 115307) | Corn rhizosphere microbial communities from Kellogg Biological Station, Michigan, USA - C5-5 metaG | ecosystem: Host-associated > Plants > Roots > Rhizosphere > Soil | place: USA: Michigan...
AAGAATGCTTTTACCTGGCCCGCGTATTTGAAGTGATTACCGGTTGGAATCGTGTTGTTGGACGTTCCGGCCGCGGTCACATTCACAGCAAGCCCGCTGCAACTGCCGGCTGGTTTATGAGTGATTGTGCTCGTGTCCCAGTACACAAACCCTTCAACATCGCCGGGATAAACCGCGAGCGTGCTGTTCGGCGGAGGCGCATTTGCGATTGAGGGCGTACCCGGGGGCCGTTGCCCACCTTGAGGTGCATGCCGCTGTGGTCCGGGCGCGGTGATTTTCGGGTTCGGAGGCGGCGCGGTGGTAGGAATCTGGGCCGCGGTGATTGCGCAGATCAGTAATAAAAAGAGGATTGATCCAACAAATCGATGAATCAGTTTGTGTTTTCTAACAGGCATAATAATTTCCTCCATAACGTGCAATGAATCAGTTGATCTGGTGAGCGCTGATGCTTATTTGCTTGGCCTTTGGACCGCTCCAGTCAGAACTAAAGCGGTGAAAACCGGACTTAGCGATCGTGTAATGCGATCCGTCAGCGAGGACTGCGTCAGCCTGCATCGACGCCATATTCCAGTTGTCCCCGCCCGAGCCTCCGGTGAACGTGTCCTCAAGCCTGAAACCGCGAATCTGATCAAGCGTCACCAGCCGGTTTAAGAGGATGTCGGCGCCTTTCACACTTCCGTTGGGCCAATTCTGGCTGTGGTTGATGTTGTTCGCCGCTTGACTGGTTCCGTCGGTGAACAGAATGGATATGTTCAGGTTGTCCTTACCGCCTCTCAGGTCGTCGTCTGCAGTGGAGAACGTGAACGAAATGCTTTTGACCTGTTTTCCTGTAGGGCAAGCGATTCCAGGTTGCGCGTTGATGTCAAATGAGGGATTGCTGCCTGTGAACCTGTGAAAGCCGGAAGAAGCAATCGGCACATTGGCTCCTTTGCCGAGAGCAAATGCTTGAAGTTCCGCCATGTCCCAGTTGTCTTCGGACTGTATTCCCTGGGCCGCATTAATTGGCGCGAGCAGAGGACCCGCAGGGGTTGCGCTCCCGACAATCTGCCTCGACGACGGAGGGATATATCCGGCTTGGGCAGAGTGGACGAAACGAAGTTGCTTAATTTCGGCAGGCCCAACCGGATGACTGAGATTTATGGAAACCGTGTTCACACTTTGGTTGGGCCAATTGGCTCCCTTATTCACATTGGCGGCAGTTTGCATGTCGCCGTTGGCGTAGTGGATTTCCACATTCAGGTTGTCATTCCCGCCACGCAGGTCGTCGTTACCTGTCGTGATCCGTAGGTTGAGCATGCCTACGCTGCAAGCGCTGATGCCGAAAGCGGGGCGTTGTAGCAGCGTGGGCGCTTGTGGACGCAGTAAGACTCCTCCGTTCGGCGGAGTTGCTTGACCGCAAGCGGCGGTCGTCAGGGCGCAAATGGCCCACGCATATTTTCCAAATGACAACCGCTTTCGTGCTTTCGTTTCCTTCATCGCTTTCGCTCCTTGCGGATTTCTGGATCGCATGCGCTTGAAATACGCCAGGAACTCGGTCAGGTCAAAGGAAACGCAAATTAAACAGAGCTGACACACTAAGTTGCGTTTTCTGAATCTGTTGTGGCGATACGTGACATGCCGGAGAAAACGCAGGTAAGGGAAACTGTGGCCTTGAAAGGAAGAGTTTGGAGGAAGCGCTTAGTGAATGGAGCGGTTATCGGCAACCACAGCACCGCCGACTAAGGCTGTCTGAGCCTGGTGTGTCAAGAGCTCAAAATTGCGGCTGTGCGTTTCAGAGGCAAGTTCGGTGAGATGCTTGCGTCCGAGAGAAGTGTTGACCTTCAATTCGATTTCGCCGAGCGCCAAACGCGCTTCGCATTCGATCTGGTAGTAACTGAGGTGTTTGGCAGTTGAGATAGTTGAATGGAGCTGCTCGAAAGCCGCTGCCGAGTTTGCGCTCCGGTTAATCGGGTTCGCAGCTTGAACACGGGCCTGCTGTATTGCGGCGGGCAACTTCAATGCCGGATCTGAACTTGTCAGGCTGAGTTCAGCCGCACGCCGACTGGCCTTGCTTGCTTCGTCGAACTTTCCTTGCATAAGTAATGCGCGGCTCAGAATCGTATAAGCGCTGATCGAGTCGGGATCACTTTTCTCTTTTTCAAATTCCGCCAGGGCCGCGCGAGCCAAACTCTCTGCCTGCTCAGGATGGTCCTTTTGAATCTCCAAATCAGCTAACTCGGCCTGACTCTCTGCCGCGAGATCCAGGGCGCCGATTTTCTGGCGCATCGCAAGTGCTTGTTCGAACTGTGACTGCGCCCCAGCCAGATCGCCTTCTGCCTTCAGCGCTTCGCCAACCTCAATCATGGCACTCGTGAGATATTGATACGCGCCTTGAACCGGGCCAATTGCATCAACGGACTGCTGGGCCAGACGATGGCCTTCTTTTATATTTCCTTGAGCCAGCTCAAGATCTGCGAGGCGATAGAGGGCGTAACCCGAATCTGCGTGGTCCATCGTGGAAATGAGATTTAATGTGTCCTGGTAGAGCTTTGCTGCCCGCGACAAATTGCCTTTCAAGTAATCGATGTCCGCCATATTAACCACTGCAGTGGCCGTGTTGGCGGTGTCTCCTGCCTGCTGAAAATGAAATTTGGCCTGCTCGTAGAGCTGTTCCGCTCGATCCAGCTTGCCTTCGTTAGCAAAATTGATAGCCATATTGTTCAGAATGGCTCCGGTCTTCTGGTGCTCTCCCATGTCCGCGAGCAGGTTAAAGGCGCGCTGATATGTGGCGATAGCTTGCTCGAAATGTCCGGCGGCTCCGATTCCATCTGCCATCAGCCGCACTGCATCAGCGGCGCCGAGGCGATTTCCGGCCTCTATAAAGATGTTGTAAGCATCTTCGCAGACCGGTGTCGCCTGTTCCGGCTTTTCCCCATAGAGCAAGTTCATACACTCCTGTTTTCTCGCCAAAGCATAGAGCAAGAGCTGCCCGCGGTCTGATGTTTTACGCACCGCGCTGCGGATCAAGACAAGCGCTCGCGGCTTGTTATCTTTCATCGCCTGCGCCTCTGCCAGATCGATTCGTGGATCGTCAGAGGACGGAGGAGGCAATGCGCGGAGCTGCTGAATCACCCGCATCGCTTGACCGCCATGTCCGGAGACAGTCTGCGCGGCGGCCAATTGCAATCCGTAATCCAGATTGTCGGGAAACAGCTCAAAGAGCGCGTGATAAACCGAAGCGGCCTCTTCCTGCTTGCCCAGGCTCTGGTAATACTCTCCTTCCACCAGCATTCGCTGGGCGCGCGGCAAATCCGCTGAGAGATCGAACGCCTTCTTCGCTTCTTCCGCATGTTTTTGCTCGTAGCCCAATTGGGCCCACGCTCGCGCCAACATGGCGTGCACAAGCGAAAATTTTGGATCTGCCTTTGCTGCCTGCGAGAAAAGATCTTTTGCAGCCAACGCGTCGAACTGCCTCAGCTTGACCACTCCAAGCGCGTAAAAGCGCGCGGCGTCCGGATCCATGGGAAGAGCTGCCAGCACACTGGCTTCGTCGCTCCCCTCCAGAGGACCAACACCCAGCCGATCGCGCAGCTGTGTTCCGATTTGCGAGACCAGACGGAACATTTCTCTGGTTTCGCCTGCTTCGCCGACCTCGCTCAAAATTTCGCCGGTTTTGCCATCCTGCATGCGAACGTCGAGGCGTAATTGTCCGTCATTAGTCGAGCCGATCAGCACGTATGAGCCGAGCACCAGGACGTCGCTGTCTAGTACGTCCCCAATGCGCGAGCTTGTTACTCGATCAAGGGTGTCGGTGGTAGGCCACGGGGCTGAAACTCGTAAGTTGGCAATATCCTCGCCTGAGACCAGCCGCAATTTGTCACCACCTGCAAGTTCAGTGCTGAGCATTTCCGAAAGTGCCGTGCCCAGCCATGCTTCGTCTGAGCGACGGGAGAGGTTTTGGAATCCCAGCACTGCAACGGATTTGCGCATCTGAACTGTCGGTCTGCGGGTTGCCAATCTCGGCACAAATCTGTAATGCCACAGGAGCAAGCCGCTTAGTATGATCGCGACGCAGACTGCGAGCACAGTTGCCGGGACCCAGTATCGACGTCCAGTCGCCTTCACTGCGGGTACTACCGGGACTGATGCAGGAACTGCAGGTGTTTGCAGACTGACGGGCGATACATCATTTTCGGGCAGCTTTGCCGACGTATGTTCGAGCTTGGGCGGCACAACAGCTACCGGCGCTATAAACCGATAGCCGCGGCGGGGAACGGTCTCGATGAACCGTGGATTCTCGGGATCGTCTCGAATGGCCGCCCGCAGCCTCTTCAGAATGACGTTCAGGCTGCCATCAAAATCGACGTAGGTTCCTTCTGCCCACAGCCGTTGGCGCAATTCCTCACGGCTGACGATTTCTCCGGGGCGCTCGAGCAGGAGTAGCAGAAGCCGGAATGGCTGGTCTTGGACTTTGACGCGCGCACCACTGCGTGTGAGTGTCCCACTGGCGCTGTCCACTTCAAATATTCCGAAGCGAAAAAGGTTTCCGGAAGCGGTTGTCGGTTCCATCGGTCGAGCCCAAAAGTTACGGCGAATCTTAACACTCGCTGTTCACGCTGTCAGCAGATATGTTCGGCACAATCGAATACTCCCTCACCGATTTCGATAGTGGGAATCAGAAAAAAAACATGTCATTACTTGTCGTAGCACATTCAATCAAAAGGATTTCCCAAGTCAGGGCGATTTCATGGGTATTTCCTTTGACCCGGGGGACTACTTAAGGCAAAACGATGGCAGAGCATTTGAAAAAAAATCAAGGAGATCAACATGAAATTCCGCATCAGTCTGGTGCTGCTGACAGGTGTTACCCTTTCAACGATTCTCGTCCTCGGCGCCTTCGCTCAAACTCGCGACGCGCAAGAGCCTTCTAATCGGACAAAGGTGAGGATCCAGCCACTGAACGTTAAACCAGGTCTTTGGGAAACCACGGCGACCTACAAGACTTCCGGGGCCCCGCCAATTCCGCCGGAGACCCTGGCCAAGCTAAGCCCTCAACAACGCGCCAGACTGGAAGAGCGCATGAAAGCCAACTCTGCCGGCAGCGCCAACACTTCCACCGACAAACATTGTGTAACCAAAGAGGACGTGGAAAAGGCTGATTTCGGCCAGGGTAAAGGCGAGTGCACCTACACCGTCGAGACTTCGACGAGTACTCAGGTAAAAGGGAAGTATTCGTGCAATGTGGAAGGGATGACAGTGAATGGGGCGGTCGACATCAGTGCTCCGGATGCCGAACACATAACAGGTTCAACCCAAGGCACCCTGAACGGTGGAAACCGGACCATGAATGTCGAATCGAGCTTCACCTCAAAGTTTCTCAGTGCCAGCTGTGGCGACACGAAATAGCGAGAATTTCAATGCGTCCCATGAAGCATCATCTGATTTGCGCGAATTAGGCCGGTAATTCGTTATTTGTTAGGCTGCAGACGCCCGGCACATACCAAGGACAAAAATGAGCGGTTTTCAATATCAGCTTGAGTCGCGGTCAGAGTATCAAAGCTTGTGTGAGGCTCAGCCTGGAGAGACCGATTGATAAAGGGACCCTATAGGAATTAGCGTGTTTGTATGAGGTGTATTCCAGAGTGGCACCTCCGGCAAAGTGTTATTAGGTTCTCTCAATGAACTGGACTGGAACATTCACAAGCTGAAATCGACGTGCAAGGAGTTCCACATCCGGTAGCGCTGGACGTCATTCATCGTGCTCAAAGGGCGATTGAGAAAGGTCTGAACGATGCTTTTAAGCAGCTCAATAGGGCTCGAGCGTGGCGGCAACTGTACAAGCTCAGTGACTCGCTAATTATTTTCGATCACGACGCCGACGTTATAACAGTGTGATAGCAGCCCCATTGTCAAATTGCCAAATAACAAAACGAAGCCAACAACTTGCCTGTTTTCGATAACTTTTTTAAAAGAGGTGCATTGGCCGGAGGCGGAGTCTACAACCGCACGCCTCCGCTAAAGCATCTTTTTTTGCACTCAGTTGCAACGAAGCGTATCACCCCTTCCCCAGGTTCTTAACAGCCATCGCGGCACTCGTTTTTCCGCAATCACAAGGATGCGGCATTATAAAAAGGAAAAAGACTCCTGCGCGACGACTTCCCGTGCAATCTCAAGCACTGTCTCGAATTCCAGAATCCGTTGTGAGATGAGCTTGCTGCTCCTCGCCGGCACTGATAATGTCGTAAATCTATTCCGGCGTAAGGTAGTGGCAGCCGGTTTATGGCCGTGGGTGGCGGTCGAATTTGGGAGATGATGTGGAATCGGCCATATCGTCGCTAATTCTTGCAGCTGAAAAAGGGGACCGGTCCGCCTCCGAATCTTTGTTTGCAGCTCTCTATTCTGAGTTGCACAGGATGGCTCGGCGAGAACTCGGCCGACAGGGCTTCGTTGTTAGCCTAAGTGTAACCACCCTCCTACACGAGGCATATCTTGACATGGCCGACCGCGATGCGGCCTTTCCCGACAAGGCGCGATTCATGGCATACGCTGCACGAGTGATGCGTGGTCTCATTATCGATCATGCTCGCGAACGACAAGCGCAGAAACGCGGCGGGCTATTCGAACTTACTTCGTTCGATACAGGATCGATGGACAACTCTGCCGACCATCCTGAGCTGCTCCAGATCAGCGAAGCGCTGGATGAACTGGGGAAAGTCGAATCAGCCCTCGCTGAAATTGTTGACCTGAAGTTCTTCTGCGGATTCTCGTTCGCTGAGATCGCCGCCATGAAGGACATTTCGGAGCGAACGGTACAGCGACATTGGGAAAAGGCGCGCATCTATTTACACCGGCAAATCCGTCCGGATTTACCGCTCTGAGGAGAGGACTTCGGAATCCATGTCAACCCTTCTTCCTGAACAATGGCAGCTGGTTAGCCCATACCTGGATCGCGCGCTGGCCATGACCAATGACGAGCGTGTGGCATGGCTGTCGTCTCTAGCGGAAGAAAATCCTTCGTTGGCTGCTCAGCTACGGGCCTTGCTCGATGAACACCGCATGCTCTCGCAAGAAGGATTTTTGGAGAAGGGTCCAGCCATGCCGTCGATTGTTTCGGGGCTGGCAGGACAAAATGTTGGCTCGTACACGTTAATCTCGCAGATCGGCCAGGGTGGTATGGGTACGGTGTGGTTGGCCGAACGGAACGACGGAAGATTTCAGCGAAGAGTAGCGGTGAAGTTCTTGAACGTTGCCTTGGTTGGCCAAAGAGGCGACGGTCGATTCAAACGTGAGGGCAGTATTCTGGGGCGGCTGGCTCATGAACATATCGCCGAATTGGTCGATGCTGGTGTCTCCGAATCGGGCCAGCCTTACCTGGTTCTGGAATATGTCGAAGGTGAACAGATTGACCGGTATTGCGATGAGCACTCCCTCGATGTGCATGCTCGCATCCGTCTCTTTCTTGATGTGCTGGACGCAGTCGCGCACGCGCACTCCAACCTGATCGTGCACCGCGACATCAAGCCCTCAAATGTGCTGGTCAGCAAAGAGGGCCAGGTGAAGTTGCTTGACTTTGGCATCGCTAAGTTGCTCGAAGCAGAAGGTCAGGAAGGCGAGGCGACTCTGCTTACGGTAGAAGCTGGACGCGCGATGACGCCCGATTATGCCGCCCCCGAGCAGGTAACCGGCGCGGCCGTAACTACCGTAACGGACGTTTATGCTCTGGGCGTTCTGCTCTATGGCCTATTAACCGGCCGACATCCGGCCAAGGCTGGCTTGCAATCTTCCGCCTTGCTATCACCAGCACAACTGGTCAGAGCCATCGTCGAAACCGATCCCACCAAACCGTCGGACATTGTGCTGCCGGCCAGGGATAATGTCGCAGAAACGAATACCAATGCAACCAGACGCGTTACCACCGCTGAAAAGCTAAGCCGTCTACTTCGCGGTGACCTCGATACGATCGTAGCCAAAGCGCTGAAGAAAAATCCCCCGGACCGTTATGCGTCGGTTAGCGGCCTCGCAGATGATCTTCGCCGATATTTGAAGCACGAGCCGATTAGCGCGCGGCCAGACACCTTTGCTTATCGGGCCGCCAAGCTTGTGCGCCGCAACCCCACCGTAGCTGTTCTTTCTGCGCTCGCGGTTGTGGCGACGACAGCCGGCATTACAGGCATTCTGCTTCAGGCCCGAACCGCACGTGTGCAGCGCGATTTCGCCTTCCGGCAACTCACTCGAGCCGAGGCCATCAATGATCTCGACAACTTCATATTGACCGACGCAGCCCCTTCAGGAAAGCCCTTGAGGCTGAACGAGCTCCTCGAACGAGCCGAGCGCCTGGTGCGCCGGGAGCACGATCTTACGGATGTGAATCACATTCAGCTCCTGGTCTCGATCGGCAGAAAATATCAGTCGCAAGATCAGGATGCCAGCGCACTGCGGGTGCTCACGGAGGCGTACATGCTTTCGCGCGGCGTCAGTGACCGATCCACCCGCGCACAAGCTGCCTGTGCCCTGGGAAACGCGGCCTCGGTTTCAGGCGATCCCAAGCGAGCGGAGGCGCTCATCCAGGAAGGCCTTCAAGAGCTTCCAAATGAGCCCCAATTCGTGTTGGATCGAATTGCTTGCCTGCAACGCGGCAGCCGGGTTGCCAACGACTTGGGTCAAGGTTCAGAAGCGGTAGCGCGAGCGGTGGCCGCGGAACGACTGGAAGAAGGATCGCCACTTCGATCGGATGTTCTGGGGGCCGATACTCTCATGGGGCTTGCGGAGGCGTATCGCTCAGACGGACAGTTTGTCGAAGCCAACAACGCTTTCGATCGAGCCTCCAGAGCACTTGCCACCCTGGGCCGCGACGATACTCAACAGGCTGGCACGCTTTTCAATAATTGGGGACTGATGCTGTACCACTCTGGACGAATACTCGAAGCCGAAAAAGTTCTTCGCCGCGCCATCGACATCAGTGAGCAGAACCAGTCCGAGGAAGGTGTTTCGCCGAACCTTCTCAATAACTACGCCGCAACGCTCGTTGAACTGGAACGTTTTGACGAAGCCGGCAATTATGCAGACCGAGCCTTCGCGGACGCGCAGACGACAAGGAATGAAATTTTGATCGAGCAGACGCTGCTGATGCGCGCACGGGTCTATCGCGGCGATCACGATCTTGCACATTCAGACGCAATGCTGGCGCTGGTTGAACCTCGCATGCGCAAAAGTCTTCCAGCTGGGCATTATGCGTTCGCCTCGCTCGTTTCCGAGCGATCTCTCAACGCGATGGACAGAGGAGATGTTTCGGGAGCGATGCGACTCGCCGATGTGGCGGTAAGTATCACCGAAACTGCCGTCAAGAATGGGCATGGAGGCGCGATTTTGCTGCCATGGCTGTTAACACGGCGATCCAGCATTGAGGTTGTAATCAATCGCCCCAAAGACGCAGTGGCCGATGCAGAACAGGCTTTAACTCTGCTGCGCGCTGCCGTCGGTCCTGGAACATTCTCCAGTCGACTGGGCCAGGCATACCTGGCGCTCGCCCGCGCACTGATTGCTGAGGGCAAAACAGACGAAGCTCGGGCGGCGGCGCGTTCGGCGGCAGAACAGCTTCAAAACACGGTTGGCGTGAATCAGTCCGAGACCCGCAGCGCCCGGCAGCTCGCTGGATTCGACCATAGAAGTTAGGAGTTTTTTGTACCCCGCAGTTCAATCCTTGTGATCCCTGTTGCCAGTTAATTTTGACCTTTTGCTATTTTTCCAGGGGATCTTGTCGCCTTTTCACCGTCCTTTTCGATTACACATATAGAGCCCGATCGACTGGCTTGGGCCCGATCCGGAAATTTGGGGGATAACATCGTCGTGGCGTTTAACCCAAAACGTGATATCGTGCGCGTTTCAGTTCTGCTAGCTCAAGGTAGTCCAATGCCTTGGCCAGAGGAGTAGGAATATGTCTGACAACAATCCGTGCATCGCATCTTTTTTTCAAAAGTCGCTCCATCGACTTCGGGATTCAGTCGGCCGCAGCCAGCGCAACCGCGTCTTCGCATGCGCCGCCTTACTGGTGATCATTACGACCGGCTCAGCCATTGCGGACATCTATCTTCCGAACCTATTTCCATTTCTCGACTTCAGCGGATTCTCCGGCACCTTCAGCACGACTGGCAATGTCGATTTGAGCGGCCCTTTTTTCCAAAGCCTCGGTACAAATGGCAGGACCTGCGCAACATGCCATCAACCCGGCAACGCTTTCGGTCTTAGCGCCGGCAACGCGAAACTTCGGTACTTCGCTACTCGCGGCAACGACCCGCTGTTTGCTCAAGTCGACGGAGCAACCTGCCCTGCCGGACCCGTGAACAACAGCCTCGTCGTGGGTTACGGATTGATTCGAGTTGGATTGAGTGTTCCATCCAGTACCAGTGAGCCGTCCGCTCCGCAATACACGATTGCCGCCGTAAAAGATCCATACGGCTGCGCGCTGACGACGGATGTCCAGGGGCAGCTAACCGCCTCCGTTTATCGGCGTCCTTTGCCTGCAACAAACCTTAGTTTCCTTAGTGCCGTAATGTTCGATGGCCGGGAATCATTGACGCTTCCACTCAATAATTCATTAACTTTCCAAAGCAACTTGAATGCCGACCTTACTCAACAGGCCATCGACGCGACACTAGGTCATGCCCAGGGGACACAGTCTCCAACATCAGGCCAGCTCAGTCAGATTGTGAATTTCGAGCTCGCGCTTAACTCCGCGCAATTAGCGGATTTTGCTGCTGGCAATCTATCAACAGGTGTGCACGGCGGACCGCGATTGCTCGCGACGCAGCCGTACTATCCAGGCATCAACGATTCTCTCGGTGGCGATCCGAACGGAAACCAATTCACCTCGAACGTCTTTACGCTTTATTCGTCCTGGTTGAATTCGAGAAATCCGTATCAGGCTTCGATCGCCAGGGGAGAACAGATCTTCAAC
>Ga0157372_10008449_pt1 | contig 10932 bp, 9 predicted proteins | sample C55metaG_FD_115307 | JGI IMG/M metagenome (GOLD analysis project Ga0157372, IMG submission 115307) | Corn rhizosphere microbial communities from Kellogg Biological Station, Michigan, USA - C5-5 metaG | ecosystem: Host-associated > Plants > Roots > Rhizosphere > Soil | place: USA: Michigan...
CTTTTTCACGTGAAACGAGGCGGAATGACTACCCCTGCCGCGTTTTGCCCCTGCCCACTATCCCCTTCGACTCGTAAATTCTCCCCACCATTGTCTTCAAGGTGTGAGTGGGCAAAGTCATCGCAGTCGCTAATCAGAAGGGCGGGGTTGGAAAGACCACTACGGCCGTGAATCTGGCCGCAAGCCTTGCAGCAGCCGAACAAAGAGTACTTCTCGTCGACGGGGACCCCCAGGGAAATGCGACGAGTGGAGTCGGTCTCCTGGCGGCTCAGTTACCACTGAATCTTTATGACGTACTCATAGGAAGAGCAACCATCGCCGACATTCGGCATCGCGGTGTCGCTCTCAAAGGGCTGGATATCGCCCCGGCAACACCAGACCTGGCAGGAGCTGAAGTCGAGCTGATCGACCTTCCGCATCGCGAGAGCGTCATGCGAAGCGCACTCATTCCAGTACTCGACGAATACGACTTCATCCTCATCGACTGCCCGCCCTCACTCGGCCTTTTGACCCTGAACATGCTGACCGCGGCCGATGCCATACTCATTCCGCTGCAGTGCGAATACTACGCACTCGAAGGTCTGTCCCAGCTCCTCAACACTCTTCATCGCGTGCAGCAGGGAGCAAATGAAAAGTTGTCGATTGCCGGCGTGCTTCTCACGATGTACGACTCGCGATTGAATCTCTCTCGCCAGGTTGCCGAAGACGCTCGCGATTATTTCGGTTCAAAAGTCTTTGCGAGCGTGATCCCCCGCAATGTCCGGCTCGCCGAAGCTCCAAGTTTCGGCAAGCCAATCATTCTCTACGACATTGGCTCCGTCGGCGCCAAAGCTTATATGAGCGTCGCCCGGGAATTGATGGAACGAAGTATCAAGGGAGAAGGTGACGATGCCGTCTGAAAAAACTCCGCAAAAAACTCCTCGACGATTGGGAAGGGGATTGGATGCGCTGTTCAACGCCACTCCACTCGATAAGGGAGAATCCGAAGCGCTCCGGGAAATTCCAATTGGCGACATCCGGAGCAATCCCTTTCAGCCCCGTCAGGACTTCAACGCCGACGAGCTGAAGGAGCTCCAGGAGAGTCTCAAAACGTCGGGACTTCTTCAGCCGATTACCGTACGCCGACGACCGGATGGCTCCGCCGGATATGAGCTCGTCGCCGGCGAACGTCGCTTACGAGCTGCAACAAACCTCGGCTGGTCAACCATCACCGCCGTGGTGAGAGTCTTCGACGACCGACAGCTCCTGGGGATGGCTCTCATCGAAAACCTTCAGCGAAGCAATCTGAATCCAATGGAGGAGGCCGAAGGTTACGATCGGCTGATTGCTGAATTCGGGCACAATCAGCAGAGCGTTGCAGATCTGGTTGGAAAAGACCGGTCCACAGTTGCGAATGCTCTTCGCATTCTCCAGCTGCCGAACGTTGTCCGACAGATGATACGAGATGGACTTCTCGCCGCCGGCCATGCTCGGCCACTACTGGGGTTGCGCGACGAGAGAAGAATTCTGGAGCTCGCTCAGGAAATTGCCAACAAAGGTTTGACTGCACGCGACATTGAGCAACGTGTCCGTGAAGCTCCACAGCCAGTCCAGCCGGGAAGACCAAAACGCGGACGACCATCGCGTACTGATTCGAGATCGCCCGAAATCCGAAACCTGGAAGCACAACTCAGAAAACATCTGCAAACAGATGTCTCCATTGCGTGCGATGCCAAGCAGCAGGGCTCGATGAAGATCTCATTCTATTCCGGGGAAGACTTGGAGAGAATTGCGGAGACAATGGGACTCACAATTGATTCACAATAGTTTCCACAAGGCATGTAACTGCATGTCATCAGCGAGTTTATGACTGCTCGGCCAAGCCGGAGAATAAAGTTTTACACAGGGCTTTTGGCAGTGTTTGCTTTCACGAGCATCGCTTGCTCGGGCGGGGGCGGAGAGTCAGCGCCTTCACGGAATGCGACCTTCAAAGTTGCATTGCTGACGCCTGGACCCATCAGCGACCAGGCATGGAACGGAGGCGCTTACGCGGGACTCCTCGCCATTCGCGACAGCCTCAATGCAAAGGTCAGTCACATCCAGACTCAAACCCCAGCTGAATTTGACGAAAACTTCCGGCAGTACGGGGCACAGGGTTATAACCTGGTCTTCGGCCATGGCTTCGAATTTCAGGACGCAGCTCTCAGGGTCGCGCCCGAATTTCCGCATACGATCTACATAACCACCTCCGGCACGAGCACAGCGAAAAACGTGGCCGGGATGGAATTCGCATTCGAGGAAGGATCTTATCTCGCCGGGATGATTGCCGGAGCGATGACAAAAACCGGCGTCATTGGAATGATCGGAGGCACTGAGCTCCCTCCCGTAAAGCGGAGCTTCGCAGCATTTGAAAGCGGAGCGCGCTCAGTCAATCCCGGTGTTAGAACTGTCATTTCGTACATCGGAAACTGGGATGACGTCAGCGCCGGCAAGGAACAGGCAATTGCGCAGATATCCAGAAATATCGACATCATTTTCCAGAACGCGGACGCCGCCGGGCTCGGTGTCTCCCAGGCGGTGAAGGAAGCAAAAAACGTGAGAGTGATCGGATCGAATTCAAACCAGAACAACGTCGCGCCGGACGTTACGATCGGCAGTGTCGTCATTGACCTTCCCCGCGCTTTTCTGGAAGTCGCCCGCGAGGTAAAGAGCGGCAAATTCGTCCCACGCGTTATTTCACTGGGCCTGCATGACGATGTCGTAAAGCTCGTACTCAACCCGCGGATAATCGCTGAAATCCCTCAGCAGATCCGGGCGAAGGTGGACTCTGCAAGAGTTGCTCTGATCAATGGCTCATTGAAGCTTCCGAAAACCCAATGAAATCAAATCCGGCTGCACCAGCAGGCGTCCCACTCGACCGGGTTGTCAGCTGGCTCGACGACATCCTTCAGACCGAAACAACTCCGGACTATCCGGGTGCGCTGAATGGTTTGCAGCTCGCAAATCGGGGTAGTGTCAGGAAAGTTGCGGCGGCAGTCGATTTCTCGACGCGATCAGTCACCGCCGCGATCGAAGCAGAAGCCAACCTTCTGATTGTTCATCACGGAATGTTTTGGGGAGGCGCACGAGCCATTACCGGCCGGAAATATTCCCGGCTTGCCAGGCTCATCGAAGCAGATGTTGCCGTCTACTCATCACACCTGCCCCTGGACCGCCATCCACAGCTCGGTAACAACGTTCTCCTCGCACGAACGCTCGGCCTCGAGCCGTCTGGAGAATTTGCGGAGTTCAAGAACATTTTTGTTGGGGTTCAGGGCTCTTCCGATGTCGGGACTCGCGTTCTCGTCGATCGTGCTCGCGCATTTTCGCGCAGCCTAGGTGGCGACACTATCGCGACAGCGCTCGAAGGCGAGAGCCGGGTCACCCGTCGTTGGGCAATCTGCACCGGAGCCGGTGCTTCGGCCGAGACTCTCGATGAGGCCGCCCGAAATGGCATCGATACCTTGATCGTCGGAGAAGGGCCTCACTGGACTGCGGTCGACGCTGCCGACCGGGAGCTTGCGATCATCTACGTCGGACACTACGCATCGGAGACGCTCGGTGTGTACGCGTTGGCAGCTGAAGTGAGCAAGCAGTTCAATGTCACCTGGGCAAAGATTTCGGCGCCAACAGGCCTTTGAGCCGGACTTCGGTGCCGGACCCGGTCAGCATTTTACCAGCAGCACTCGATCTCCAGGTAATCAGTAAACGTTTCGGGAGCGTTGAAGCGCTGTCGCAGGTCTCACTGCAGGTGCGATCGGGCTCTGTACACGCGTTGCTCGGCGAAAACGGTGCAGGGAAGACCACGCTGATGCGAATTGCGTTTGGAATGATCAGGCCGGACGCGGGCACAATTCGTATCAACGGCGTGCAGAAGAAACTACGAGCTCCCGCTGATGCGATCGCCGCCGGCATAGGAATGGTGCATCAGCATTTCATGCTCGCACAGGCCATGACCGTAGCCGAGAATGTCGTGCTTGGCGGGTGGGGGAAATACAGTGTGCGGGCGGCCGCTGACACCGTTCGCAAGCTCGGAGAGAAGACTGGACTGCTGCTGGATCCTTTCGCGAAAGTGAGCTCGCTTCCCGTCGCAGCCCAGCAGCGACTGGAGATCATCAAAGCTCTCGCGCACAAAGCCCGAATTCTTATTCTCGATGAGCCGACAGCAGTACTCGCTCCCGCTGAAGCTCGCGACCTTTTGCTCCAGATCCGCACACTTGCCGCCAACGGCACCAGTGTAGTTCTCATCACTCACAAGCTTCGCGACGCTCAACAGGTTGCCGACGACGTTTCTGTTTTGCGGCACGGCAAGCTCATCTTGACGGGGGCAATGGTTGATCAGACCGAGGCTTCGCTCGTGACCGCGATGCTTGGAACCCGCGCGGAGCTGATTACAAGCGGTGACCAAGGGGCCCCCGCTACAGGCACACCGATCATGTCCCTGCAAAATGTAGGAGTTGTCCAGCGGAACGGGGTGCGTCGCTTGCAGGGCATTGACTTCGAAGTCAGAGGCGGAGAGATCGTCGGGGTCGCCGCGCTCGAGGGTGGCGCGACGCATCTTCTCCGGATTCTCGCTGGACGCTACAAGCCAACTGAAGGCGTCGCGAGAATTCCTTCACGCGTCGGCTTCATTCCCGAAGATCGGGTGCGCGACGCACTTGTTGCAGGATTCTCTCTTTACGAAAACGTGGCGCTTCTGGAAGGCGGCCGGCGAAACGGAAGGATGCCGTGGAGTCGTATCAAGGACGAGACTGCTGCGCTTCTTACTTCTTTTGACGTCCGTGCAGCCGACATAAATGTGCCGGCGCAGAATCTCTCCGGCGGCAACCAGCAGAAACTCGTGCTCGCCCGGGAGCTGGATAACAATCCCCCCGCGCTCGTCGCAGAGAATCCAACTCGAGGTCTCGACATTCAATCGGCAGCAGCGATCCATCAGCGCTTGAGGAATGCCAGGGAAAACGGGTGCGCCATTGTCTTTTATTCCAGCGACATCGAGGAGCTTGTCAGTCTCGCCGATCGCGTCGTTGTGGTGCGAGAGGGGCGAGTGCGACCGGTTGCAAAGGATGCCGACGCAATCGGCGCCGCCTTGCTGGGAACGTCAAGCTCGCAAACCGGATTCGCTGAATGAGTGGTCTCGCGTTACTTGCGCTCATCAGCGACATGCTTGTGCGCGCTACGCCCCTGATTTTCACAGGATTGGCTGTCGCGGTGGCTTTTCAGGCCGGAGTCCTGAACATCGGCGCCGAAGGGCAGTTTCTTGTCGGAGCTGCAATGGCGACGACGGTCAGCCTGCAGCTCGGGCCTGCGCTTGGTTTCACCGTAATCCCAATTGCTCTATTAGCCGGATCTGCAGCCGGCGCCCTTTGGGCATGGATTGCAGCAGAGCTTCGAAGCCGCTTCCACGTACTCGAAGTAATCAGCACAATCATGCTCAATTTCGTCGCCGTTTATCTCATTTCGTTTCTTGTTCGAGGGCCGCTTCAGGAACCGAGTCACGTCTATCCGCAGACGTCGTCGATTATTTCCTCAGCGCGTCTGCCGCTGATTCTGCCTGAAACCCGGCTGCACATCGGATTCCTGATTGCGGTTGCCGCCGGCGTTACCGGGTGGTGGCTGCTACGCAATACCGCCGGGGGATTCAGATTGAGGTTGACTGGCGCAAACCCGAGCGCTGCTTTCTCCGCTGGACTCATCGACACTGAGCGAACCGCAAGAAATGCATTTCTCATCAGCGGAGCCTTGGCTGGGCTTGCCGGATCCGTCGAAGTACATGGAGTCACGTTTGCCCTTTACGAGAATCTGTCTCCGGGGTACGGCTACACTGCCATTGCCGTTGCGTTGCTTGCCGGTTTGAACCCGCTGGGCGTGATCATTACCGGAATTCTTTTTGGCGCATTGGAAACCGGAGCCAGTGCCCTGCAGAGAGATGCAGGCATTCCGGCAACGCTCGTATCAGTTATAGAGGCGCTGATAATACTTGCCGTGCTCGCAGCGGAACCTCTACGCGCGCGTGGTCTGCTACGACGCGATGTAACCAGTGTCGTTCAGGCTGCGGAGCCGGGATGATGGACGCGTTGGGCACATTCCTGGACGGAGCTGTTCGCACCGCCACTCCGCTGGCATTTGCTGCGCTCGGTGAAACCGTGGTCGAGCGTGCCGGCATCATCAATATCGGACTCGAAGGTTCCATCATTTGTGGCGCGCTTGGAGGTTTAATCGCCTCGGCTGCACACGGAACCGGGTTCGCGTTTGTAATGGCCGGATTATCGGGAACTGCAGTGGCGCTCCTATTCGCGATCTTCGTCACGCTGCTGAGATCCAACCAGATAATCACAGGTACGGCAATTAGCCTGTTTTCACTTGGGCTGACGGGAACCCTTTATCGACAGATGTACGGACCCGCCGGCGCAGCTCTGACAATTTCGACCATGCACTCGAGTCCGTTGCCTTTCCTTTCACGGATTCCGTTATTCGGCCAGGCTTTTTTCTCGCAGCCTCCTATAACGTATCTCCTTTACGGAATCGTTCCCGCAATCTGGTGGTGGCTTTACAGAACACATGCGGGATTGGCTCTACGGGCAGTTGGCGAGAATCCTGAAGCAGCGATTACCGCCGGCATATCGGGACGACGGGTCCAATTTGGGGCAATTCTGTTTGGCGGCTTCATGGGAGGGCTCGCCGGCGGGACACTCGTTATCGCGCAGGCGGGAACCTTTGCAGAAGGAATGTCAGCCGGCCGCGGGTTTATCGCGATTGCAATCGTCGTGCTTGGACGATGGCGTCCTGTAGCAGTTGCTTTCGCGGCTCTGTTGTTTGGCGGCGCCAATGCGCTCCAGTACCTATTTCAGGCGATGGGATGGAGCGTGCCTTATCAGATCTTTCTCGCGTTGCCGTACGTTCTTACGCTTTGCGGCCTGGCCGGCATTGCAGGACGTGTCCACGCTCCGGCAAGTCTTGGCAAGTGGGTGGAAACGAGCTGAGCACTCCGATAATCAGCAGTCCGTATACGCGCTTTTCCAGACAACCTGCCAGGTGTCCGGCGCAACCCGTTCGAGTAGTCCGATCTTGCCACCATCTTCGTAGTCGAAGGTAATCACCATTGTGGTACGGCCGGACTGCTTCAGGCGAAACGCGGAGAGGATCTCACTGGTCTCGAGAGACTCTTCGGGTCCGGCTGACCGCGTGTGGAATCCAACGCGGTATGCCGTATCGCTACCCGAACGTTCCGCCAGCAGAAACAGGTGCTCTTCCCGGGGATTGGCTTCTTCGTTGATCTTACGCACTGCATCGCCGATAATGACTGAGGATCCCGGCGTCATGAGGCGGTAGCCCTTGCGCACGAAGAACGGAATCCCACGGAACACGGGATCTGAGCCATTGGTCAATGACGCTGCAGCCCTGAGTACGTCGGCAACGAACCGCGTAGAATCCGGCCCGGTGAGTCCCTCCATTGAATCGAGAGGAATTCCGATAGCTCTTCCCTTTTCAAGCGCGATTTTCCAGCCCGATGGGACGGTCCCTGCCAGTGTGCCCGTTGGCCATTTCACACAACCAGTTGGATCATTCGATTGTGAGCTCACCTGAAGCACGGCAGTTCCGACAACTCCTCTCGAGTTGAACAAGTCGACCGGAACGTTGCCCAGACCATCGAGCTCGAATCGAGCTGTTGCCGCCAACGTGCTGTCTGTCAGTCCGGGAAGCACGATCACGGCATCGGTCGGAGTCCTGGAAGCTGCAACGATGATTGCCGGGCCGGCTGTCGAGTCCCATCCTGTCCCCGATGTCGCGCCGGTTAGTGGGGGAGTGATGATTCTGCTGGTGGCAGAGTCACTGTTTCGCGCAGGCGGGGTTTCCCGACAAGCTGCTGTCGGGATGAGTACGACACATGCGGCATACAGGACGAGGCGGTTGAAAGTCATAAGTGATAATTTGTGGGCCACGACGTCCGTCCGTCGAGCCGCATCGAGGTGTGTCAGGTTCACAACGACGAGGTCTGCGTTCACCATTACGCCCGGCAACGCCAACAATGCCACACCATGCGCACCCTGATCCCGTAGTCCTGCCTGACGGAGAGATCAGAGCAATCAGGGCACCAGCTATAGAGAGATGGAGCTGGGCGCTCTACGATTTCGCGAACACCATCTTTTCAATGAACATCGCGACACTCTATTTCGCGGTGTGGCTGGTGTCCGACCTACACGCATCGAATACGATGGTTGCCCTGGGAAATGGCATTTCATCAGCGCTTGTTGTCGTGTCCATTCCGTTGTTTGGAGCAATCTCCGATGCTACTCAGCGGCGTAAGCCATGGGTCGTCTGGTTTACAATAGCCTGCTGTCTGATGACGGCTCTTATGGGCATTGTCGGACAGATCTGGGTGCCCTTGATCGGCGATTCCATCGGAGATCCCATGGCGATAGGATCCTACACGCTTGGTGGAATGGCGGCGGTCGTCATTCTGGGATCGTTCGTCATCGCGAACTATGCCTATCAGGGTGCGCTGCCCTTTTACAACGCCATGATGTTCGAGCTCGTTCCACCCGAGGAGCAGGGCCGCCTCTCGGGAATTGGAACAGCACTCGGCTACTTTGGTGCGATTATCGGAGTCCTGCTCGTAACTCCATTTTTCAGCGGTACAATGCCATTGCTCGGGACAATTCCGTCCGGAATGATGAAATTCCTGAGAACCATCATGCCCTTCACGTCTCACGGCGGAAGGGTTTCCACGTTCGTTCCTACAGGGATTCTCTTTTTCCTGTTTTCACTGCCGCTCATTCTCTTCTGCAAGGATCACAACGCTCGTGCCCGCACCGGCGGAGTTCCCTGGAAGGCGGCATTCGTCGAGGTTGTACATACTGTTCGCGATGCCAAACAATATCCGGGTGCACTGCGCTTTCTCATCGCATCGTTTCTTTACCAGGATGCAATTGGAACGATCATCGCAAACATGGCGCTTTACGCAGTGATGGCGATGGGGTTCAAGAAAGGTCTCGAAACAACACTCTTCGTTGCCCTCACAGTTCCAGCCGTAGTCGGGAGCTACCTGATAGGGTTGCTCGTGGACAGAATCGGCCCGAAGCGCAGTCTGGTGTTCACCATTATTTCCTGGGTTGTCCTTCTGATAGCCATGGTCCTGGTGCCTACCCGAACAGCTTTCTGGATCGTCGGCGCAATGATTGGTCTGATCTTTGGCGGCGTTCCAACGGCAGAACGTCCGCTGCTGCTGACCCTCGTCCCCGACGTTGAGGCTGGAAGATTTTTCAGCCTGATGGTGCTCTCCGCCCGCGCAGCGGCGATACTCGGTCCATTTATCTGGGCGTTTACGGTCGACGGTCTTTTGCCATCCTTCGGGACCGGCGTGGCGTATCGCGCAGGGGTGGTTACAGTCGCGATCGGTATGCTCGCTTCACTTACACTCCTGTGGGGGGTTCCGGACAACTGGAAGAAAACAGGAGCCGTCTAGCCAATCAGTGCGCTTTGGTATCAACCCAGTTGGTTCCAACGCCAATATCGACTACGAGCGGTACCGAGAGTATCGCAGCATTCTCCATTTCATTCCGAACGAGCGCCTCGAGTCGGGGCACTTCCTCGGGAGGCGCTTCGAACACGAGCTCATCGTGTACCTGCAGCAGCATTTTGGCGGCAAATCCCTGCTCGCGAAGCATGGCATCGATTCTGATCATGGCCATCTTGATCAAGTCGGCGGCTGAGCCCTGGATTGGTGAGTTCGCGGCGGTTCTTTCACCAAAGGCGCGGATGCTGAAATTCTTTTCTCTGAGCTCGGGGATGTAGCGGCGCCGGCCAAATACAGTCTGGACATAACCGTGTTCTCTGGCAAACTCGACCATTCCGTCCAGATAACTCCGTACTCCCTTGAAGCGCTCGAAGTACCGCGCGATGAATGCTCGCGCTTCCGCGTGATCGATCTTGAGCTGGCGGGACAAGGCGTGAGCGCCCTGCCCGTAAATAGTCGCAAAATTGATCGTCTTGGCGCGGGCGCGCATTTCACTGGTAACGGCTTCAATGGGAACATCGAAGATTATGGCCGCGGTCTGTCGGTGGATGTCACCACCTGCATTGAACGCCTCGACAAATGCAGGATCGTGTGAGAGGTGCGCGAGCAGACGAAGCTCGATTTGAGAATAGTCAGCTGCCACCAGCATCCATCCAGCGCGCGGCACGAAACCTCGGCGAATATCGCGGCCGAGCTCACGCCTGATCGGGATGTTCTGAAGATTCGGATCGCTGGAGGAGAGCCGTCCAGTCGTCGCCACCGTTTGGTTGAACGACGTATGGAGTCTTCCGGTTCTTGGGTTTACGAGCTCCGGCAAAGCATCGAGATATGTATTCTCGAGCTTGGAAAGCTCACGATACTCCATGAGCAAGCCGGGAAGAACGTGACCGCTGTCGGCAAGCTCCTGTAAAACACTCGCATCTGTGGAGGGACCAGTACTCGTCTTTTTCAGAACCGGGAGTCCAAGCCTGGTAAAGAGAATTTCTCGCAGCTGCAGATTCGAGTTGATGTTGAACTCGATTCCAGCCGCTTCATATATCTGCCGCTCAACAGCTTCTCTTTCCCCGCGAAACCTTTCCTTGAGTGAGCTGAACCATTCGAGGTCAATGGTGATTCCCGTCCATTCCATTTCGGCAAGAACGCTTACGAGCGGGATCTCCACATTTTCGAGCAATGCTCCGAGCTTTGCCGCCTCGAGTTGCGGCTCGAAGATGGAACGAATTCGAAACGTCATGTCCGCATCTTCGCACGAATAATCTCTCGCAGCGTCGATCGGGCACTCGTCGAACGGAATCGCGGCACGGCCTTTCCCGCAAAGGTCGGCATACGAGATCATCGTATGATCGAGAAACTCGAGCGCGAGGACATCGAGGCCGTGTGATCGCCGGCCGGGATCGAGA
>Ga0157372_10008451_pt1 | contig 10931 bp, 14 predicted proteins | sample C55metaG_FD_115307 | JGI IMG/M metagenome (GOLD analysis project Ga0157372, IMG submission 115307) | Corn rhizosphere microbial communities from Kellogg Biological Station, Michigan, USA - C5-5 metaG | ecosystem: Host-associated > Plants > Roots > Rhizosphere > Soil | place: USA: Michigan...
ATGGTGGACCAGAACCGACCCATCATTCCGTCAATTTCTACGGCCATCATGTGCTCACGAATAACCGGTCGGGTTTCCGACGTGTACGCGACACGCGGCTTGTGAGCACCCTCAGCGAGCAAACGGGCGGTACGGTTTGCAAAGGCTTGACTTGGGTTCATCATGTGATGAGTCTAGCAGTAGGTACCGACACAACGCAAGTTCCAGCGAAAAAATCCCGGGAAAACGTAATCGCGCGTAAGAACCCGGCGAATTTCCCGGCGTTTTTGTAATCGCGCGTAAGGGTACCCTGAACCCCGTGTCAGTACCGTAATACCGTAATGTTACTCTTGGGTAGTTGAATGTTCAACTACCCCGTGGGGTCAATGTCCGATTTGTCCCCTGCCGATTCGAACATACGTTCTAGTGTGCATATCGGAACTAGATATCCTATTGGCGTACCGTTAGCATTATTGTTACGAGACTGTAACATACTGGACTAGACCGCTATATACGAAACCGTGTATCTGAGAGCAGTGTCGTTATTGTTTGTCAAACATGTATCAGATAATGGACACTACAGGCTAGGTTACTCGTCGGTACTGCCACCTAGAGCGCACACAATGGCACCTTAGACGCGTGTCCATGGATGCCCTAGTAGGCTCTGGTCCCGTGCCTGCCTGCGCATCGCTCAGAATAGAATCTCGCACGTTCTAGAGGGTATCGAACATATGTTCTACTTTGGACCTTGTGCTAGCGCATGCATGCGCGCGTGTCAAGTGTTTGTGACATATCGCATGATAGTGGTCTAGACAGGGCTTGACAAGTGCCCATCGTGCACACTCACGCGCATGAAAGTTTCTCGAAATACACGCGTGTAACTATGCCGATTCTCCCCACGGGGAGGGTTCTTGTGTGTAGAATGTCAGTATGACATTCACCGCTCAGCACCTCGCAACCCTCACCGCTATGGCGGGCACCGATTTCTCGTGGCCGACCGGCGGCAGCCGTCCGGAGTCTGACGTCCGGACCGGCATCATGATTTTCCTCGCGGACTACGCTGGCAACCTATGCGCGTTTTGTGGCGAGCACGCCGACGCAAGCGAGGTTTGCCACGTCGTGAGCGGTGGCCGTGGCCGCAAGGGTTGGGTGCCCGGAAACCTCGCGCACGGTTGCTTGGAATGCAACGATATCGACGGCGAGAATGGCGAGATTATCGCACTGGAAACCATTCTTCGCCCCGACCTTATCCCGACGGAATGGCCCTCGACAAAGGACCTTCGGGCAATGGGAGTCGCTGCCAAGAATGCCAAGCGCGAGGCGCGGGAAATCAAAAGGGCAAAGCGCGGAATGTAAAAGAGGCCCCGCGAGGGGCCTTTTTTCATGCCCGAAAACAATGTACGTGCGCACTATTTCGGAAATGCATTTAATTTATATTAGTGTATCATACATCACACTTACGGATATTCATTTTGATTCTCACCAACTATGTATAAATTACTGTGTATCAGTATTGGTATATTTCAGGCGATGTCTGTTGATGTGACTGATGGTTCCCCGTGTGACTCCAAACTTATCGGCCAACCGCGTCTGTGTACCCCACTTCGCTTGCGACAATTCGTTCATGATATACTCTAAATCAGCAGGAGAAAACTTGTGGGCGGTGAACTGCGGCGGTATCTGTCGGGCACCGGGAAGCCACGCGTAGTTATTTCCCGTCAATACATTCTTAATCAGTGAAGCATCCACCCCAAACTCTTCCGCAAGGTCACGACACATGGTGGTGGTCAGAGGACGCGACCTGATGTCAAGTACCTGTTCGTTCGTCAGCGAAAAAGTGTGTCGGTCACGAATCATCTTGTCATTGCTGTTGTCTTGATGCGTACCAAGCAGCAGATGCTCAGGGTTTATGCATGGTGGATTGTCACAAGTGTGTCTGACCTTGAAATTGCCAACATCACCCTTGTGAATTGCATAGGATAGTCGATGAGCCGACCACATCTTGTCGCGTAGCCTGAATAGTCCATAGCCATTCCTTGTGCCGCCGGTCCACACCCAGCAATTATTTGTTTTTTCTACTTTTAACCAGAAGCGGTCATACTCATCAGGAGTAAGTTCAATCATGGTTGTTCGTTTAGTTTGTCGGTCAAGAACTCGCCAATGTAACTCGGTGTGGTCCCGGCCAATGCGCCGGTAGCGTGAAGTTGCAGCAACTCAGCCGCCTTGTCAGCATTCTGCTCATCCAGCAACGCCATGAGCACATCATAAATACGCATCAAGACAATCAGCGACACACCGGGGGCGTTGGTCGCGTCAAAGGGGTCGTCTATTTCTTCACTCACAGATAAACCTTCTCACCTTGGGCCGGGCCGTCCAATACAAAAAGAAACTCGCCCTGTTCGTCCAAACCGCCCACCGTCATTTCAACCGTGTAGATGGTGCTGCCGTCGGCACGCTCATGCCTGACCGCATCAGGATAGTGCAACAAGACATAACTCACACTTTTTCACTCCATTCAAAGACAACCTCGGCCACACCTTCGGGAAAGACGGCCGTAGCCTGCTCGGGCACGTCCAACACGTCTTTCAGTCGCTCAATGTTTGTCCAGCCATCATACGCGGTTCTGAGCGTCTTGGTCACAAAAATGTCTTGCATTTCGAGCCGGTAGACAGAGTCCGTCTTAAAGTCATAAACCAAATCAGCCACCAGTTCATAATCCTGACGCGGTGTCAGTGACAGTGACTCACGAAGAGGAATATCATCCGAGGCCCACGGCTTCTTCAATCGAATTTCGGCGGTACCTTGTGTTGTCACCTTAATCGGACGACCGTCAATACCAACAGATTCAACAGTTATTACTGCATTAGGTAGGTTCATCTGTTTTTTCCTCTACCGGCGCGGCTTCGTCAGTTGATTCAACCGCAGGCGTTTCAACCGGTTGCGCTACCGGAACTGCTTCCTGAACAGGTGTAGAAATACCTTCATCACGGGATTCGACACCCAAAATTACGTGCTCGTTGCCGGTGTTTTCGGCCGTGGCGGTGGTGTCAAGTTGTGTCTTGAAACTCATGACTACCTTGGTGGCCGGTATGACAATGGTCGCCGTTGAGGACTCGGTGTCAATTTCGACAATCTTACCCTGTTGCACAACCGCCTGACCAATATTAACTTCTACTGCTTCTCCAACCTTCATCGTCTTATAAAACCTTTCTTTGCCTTGTTGTTAGACTCTAGTATAGCATTGATTCTCTTTGCAACGTCCTTGGTGTCGTCTACTGTCATGTTGACAGTGTATTGTGGATGGTCTTGTTTCTCCTGTTCTACCCTACCGGCGCGGTAGGCGTCGTAGGTGAGGGGCATGGCCTCTGCAAAAATAGCCTCCATGGCTTCGGACACCTGTCTAATTTCGTACAGCGCCGGGGCATCATTGCGTAGCGTTAGGAACTGCATGAGATTACGTGGATTGCACGTTGCGTAGAACTGCGTCATGATTCCTACCGGAAGAACGTCTCTACGTACTTCATTTGCAATACCGGCCTTGCCCATATCCTCATATGACTTCCATGCGGCGGCGTAGGCACTCATGGTGTATTCTTGGAGGGCATTATATTGCTTATCAGTACCGGTCGTGAAGGTGTAATTACCGACACGACCCTCTTGAATCAGCGGTCGCTCCTTCGGAGCAACATAGAATCTTGGTTCTAGGCTCTTGTACCGGCCGCTTGTCTCATTGTAGGAAAAGGTCCGGTGACGCATGAACTCACGTGCCACAAAAATGGGGGTATCGACAAAGAATGTGAAACTTCCATGCTCAAACGGCGACATGTGCTTATTGTTATACAAGAAGTTAATCAACTTTGAAATATTTGATGTGTCTCTCTCTACCGCGCCGGTACCGAAGTTAGATACCCATGCGGCGTGCGCCACATCTTCATCACTTGCATTGTGCTTTATCAACTTAACTGTTGACTTGTTTACGAATTCCATTAATCCTCTTCTGTTTCTTGTACCGGCCCGCCTTCGGACTCCCATACTTCTTCACTCTGCTCGTCTTGCCTTGTACTGTGCGACGGCTCTACACACATCATCATACGCCCTCTTCCCGGGTTTTACAAGTATGTTGCAATCAAAACATTGCAGCCACGGCTCATCGTCGTCGCCCAAGCGTGTGACAAACTCTGAACCACAGTGTGAACACAGCAAGGGTTCGGCAAATCCTCGCCTCACCATACGCTCATAATCATGGAATGGCTGGAATTTCATACTAGTACCGGTTCCACGTCGGGACCGACCGGTAGTAGATAAGTGGTACCATCAACGTCCAGCATCCAGTAGTACGCCTTACTGAACAAAATCGTGTGAGCGTATATCCTCTGAGTGGCAAACATTGCCGACTTCTTGTGGTATGTTGTAATCATAAATATCCTTAATATTTTCTATATTTGAGTATAGCGGTCCCCTAGGTGTGCCTAGAGAAGTATACTATAGAACGTACATAAATGTTGATTAGGTGCCATCAACTGTACATTTATAACACTTCTCGCTACCGAGTAGACTACCGCTGCTGTTGCAACCTCGTAGACACACGCTGCAACACCCCTAGGTCTGGCCGACGCCAGTTTCTTATTTTTGTATTGACGCCAAGAAGGACAAGAAACGCCATTAGACGGACAAGCGGTAGCATACCCGAATAGGAAAAATCCCCACCGGGAGCGACTCCGATGAGGATTTTTCGTAGGTATGCTAATTAGCAAAATCTTGGAAACCCCATGGTCGCTCACGGGTCGTACATATTAAGTATAGCACACTGGTCTTTTGGTGTCAAGCATGATAAGATGTAGTCATGAAAATAAGTCACGCCACACATATCAAGAACATCAACGAAACCAATGGCTACGGTTACGCAACCACAAACATGGTTGCAAGTCTCACTAGACTAGGATACCACATAGAGCAGAATGATGCAAGTGCTGACGTGCAAATCGCTTTTGACCAGCCACATCAATGGCGGTTCATTGACGGCATTTACCGCATTGGCTATCATCCGTGGGAGTCAACCAAGTTGAAGCCGGGATGGGTCAAGATTATGAATGAGTGTGATGAGATTTGGACACCTTCACCATTAATCGCTGACTGGTACCGGGCCGATGGCATCACTGTACCGGTTCATGTTTATGAGCACGGGGTGGACGCCAAGCGGTGGTATCCCAAGAAGCGCAAAGTGGAAAATAAGATGAGATTCCTTCACGTGGGCCTAGAGGCGGCAAGAAAGGGCGGTAGTGAAACCATGCGTGCATTTCGAACCGCGTTCCCAAACAATGATGATGTTGAACTCACTATGAAAACTATTCAGGACGGCTGGAACATTGACCAGATAGGCCGTGCCAAGATTCTTAACAAGAAGATGAGTCTTACCGCGCTTGTTGACCTGTTTCATGCGCATCATGTGTTCGTCTATCCCTCCTATGGCGAGGGCTTTGGATTGAATCCTTTGCAGGCCATGGCAACCGGTATGCCGGTAATCACCGTACCGGCGTGGGCACCATACAAAGACTTCCTCGACCCCAATCTGATGGTCGATTCATTACTGGTCAAGACCCAATGGTCACGCGGTCACCACCCCGGTAAGATGTTCAAGCCCAAGTTTGATGATATCGTTGACCGCATGCGCTACGCCTATGAAAACTACGATGAAGTCGAATGTACGGCACATCAGCGTACATTCGAGATTGTCGTACATTATGATTGGGACCGGCTCACAAAAGAAGCCTTTGGTGCCTTGGAAAACAGGCTAGAAATAAGTGAAAAAGTCTTGCCCGCTAACTCCTTCGGTGGTATGATGGTAGAACACCAAAAAATCTAGGAGGAAAATAGTTGTCTATCTTGACAGACAACGGAACAATCGCAAACCCCTACCAAAATTTCATCGCTCTCAGCCGTTACAGCCGCTGGATAGAGGAAGAAAGTCGTAGAGAGACGTGGCAGGAAACGGTTGACCGTTATATAAATTTTTATAGAAACACCGAAGCCGGTAGAAAGGTTTCGAAGGCTGACTGGAAAGAAATCCGTTCAGCAATTCTCAATCACGAAGTGATGCCGAGCATGCGCGGTCTAATGACCGCAGGCCCGGCATTGGAGCGTGAGAATCTGGCTCAGTTCAACTGCTCATTCATTGCCATTGACGATGTTCGTGCTTTTGATGAGGCGCTTTACATTTTGATGAATGGCGTCGGTCTGGGATTCTCGGTCGAGCAGCAGTATGTTCTAAAGTTGCCGGTTGTTGACGAGCATTTTGAAAACACTCGCTCAGTAATCAATGTGGCGGATTCAAAGGCCGGATGGGCGCGTGCGTTCAGAGAACTCATTGCCATGCTCTACGCAGGTCAGATTCCCGTCATTGATGTATCTAATGTACGCCCTGCGGGCGCGCGACTAAAGACCTTTGGCGGTCGCGCCTCTGGTCCTCAGCCTTTGGTTGACCTATTTGACTTCACGGTCGGTATTTTTCAGAACGCCGCCGGTAGGCAACTAACCTCACTTGAATGTCATGATATTATGTGCAAGGTAGGTGAGGTCGTCGTCGTCGGTGGGGTACGCCGTTCAGCACTTATCTCTCAGTCTGACCTTCATGATTATGAAATGAGCAAGGCCAAGTCGGGTGCGTGGTGGGAAACCAATCAGCACCGTGCACTATCTAACAACTCAGCCACTTATTACAAGAAGCCATCCATTGGTGAGTTTCTTGGAGAATGGGGTTCATTATATGAATCTAAGAGTGGCGAGCGTGGTATAATCAACATGGAGGGGTTGCGAACCTCACCGTATGCACCACGCAGAGACTTGTCTCAGGTCCAAGGTCTTAATCCCTGTGCAGAGATTCTCCTTCGCTCCAAGCAGTTGTGTAATCTGACCGAAGTCGTTGTCGCACCTGATGATACAGAAGAGAACTTGATGAGAAAGGTTCGCATCGCCACCATATTGGGAACGGTACAGTCAACACTGACAAATTTCAAGTACCTTCGCAAGATTTGGAGGGACAACTGTAATGAGGAAAGGCTTCTTGGGGTTAGCCTTACTGGTCAGTTTGGACATTCTGTGCTATCAGGCCGGGAAGGTCTTGGCCGCCTTGCTAGTCTATTGGACACGCTCCGACTTGAGGCAATACAAACCAATGGAGATTTTGCGAGACGATTCTCAATCAATCAATCTACTGCCATTACTACTGCCAAGCCTTCTGGCACCGTTTCGCAACTTACGGCGTCGAGTTCGGGGATGCACCCGTGGCACGCCAAGTATTACGTCCGCTCTGTCAGAGCAGACAACAAAGACCCGCTGACCAGATTTATGGACGACGCCGGTATCCCTAACGAGCCTGACGTTACCAAGCCAGACAATACCACTGTATTCTACTTCCCACAAAAGGCACCTGATGATGCGATTACTCGCAACGAACTTGGAGCCATAGAGCACCTTAATATCTGGAAAGTTTACAAGCAACACTGGACCGAGCACAACCCGAGCGTGACAATTTCTGTCAGAGAAGAAGAGTGGATTGAGGTTGCCAATTGGGTTTACAAGAATTGGGAGGATGTGGGCGGTATTTCATTCCTTCCATACTCTGACCACACGTATCGTCAAGCACCTTATCAAGATTGTACCGAGGCTGAGTATTATCTCCTTGATGCCAAGATGCCCAAGGGCTTGGACTGGTCGTTGTTGAGTGCTTATGAAACAGAAGATACAACGAGCGGTAGTCAGGCATTGGCCTGCACGGCGTCTAACTGTGAAGTCGTTGACATTACAGCATAAATATTGACATGAAGAGAGGGTGTGTTATAATTACAATATGACAGCATACACAAAGGTCTACAACGTTGATGGTTCAGGACAGGTACTAAACAAGCGAACCCTCGCCATTTATAAGCAGATAAAAAAGGTTTACGGGGTACTTGGCGGTACCGGCCACATCATACTGATTCAAGGCTCATATTCAACCTCTATTTCTGCCTCGGGTGGTACGCACTCAGGTGGTGGCGCTTTCGATATAATGCCTTCTGTAAAGACGGCCAAGAACTGGTCCATTCTCCAAAAGGCGGCACGATTCTGTATGGTGGCCGATTGGGACCGACCATATTTAGCCGGTGTGTGGGGACACCACAACCACGGTATTGTCATTGGTGATAAGCAAATGTCCTATGCTGCATCAAAGCAGGTACGTGATTACTATGCCCACAGAAATGCGCTGGCAAATCATGCCTCAGACAAGTCATGGCACCCCTCTGTAATCTTCTCTTCTCCATATCCAATGCACAATGTCAACCTCGCCAACATGCGCAAGGAATCTAAAAAGACACGCAACTGGCTACCAGTTCTTGGAGTAATTAGGGTACAGCGAGCATTAAATCAGAAACTTGGCGCTGGACTCAGGGTAGACGGACGTTTCGGTCCCGCAACAAAGAAGGCTTACGCGCATTGGGAGCGTGTTGTCGGCGGCAACGGCGACGGCATCCCCGGTGAGTTTTCACTAGTCCTGCTCGGTGCCGGTCGTTTCAACGTAGTAACATAGTTTTGAATGCAGAGTCCGCAGGACAGCGTTCAAGTCGGGTAGAATGCTTCATTCGTGGAAACGAATTTCGCTGATTTCTCCCCCTTAGTGATGATAGTGTAGTTACCGGGAAACCCCTTCGTGCGTTTGCATGGAGGGGTTCTCTCGTATATAATCAACTTATGAGCATCCTTATGGAATCTATCCGCAGAAAGCCGGTAGGCTTTTTTATGATGGACGATACTTCGCCCCTGCAAGACTATTCTCAATATAATAGAGTGGCGACCTATACCGGCACCCCCGCGCGACACCCCGCACTTGTCCATGGCGCACAATATTCGCCGGTACTAAAAACCGGAGCCATAGCCACGTTCGAATGTCCTGTTTTTATCCAAGGTAATGAATCGGTCGCATTCACCCTTGCGGCAACCATTTCTGTTGTTACCTCTGGAACCTCAGCACCTATACAGATTCTTGGGCATACCGGCCAGTATGACGGTCTGACCATTGACGGGACCAAGGTGTCCTTCTCTACCAAATATTTGACTGCTGGCGAGGCCAAGTGCACCTTCGACATGCAAACACTACAGGCTGCACAACTCATGGGCGTACACACAAAGAATAAGAACAGCCTGTACCTTAATGATGAGTTGGTGGCCGAGATAAATATAACTAGTGCTCAGCAGTCTGATAGTTATGTGGCAACTGACGGAAATCTATATTCAGGCCAGACGACCGGTGGTCGGGGTATCGCTATCAATGCGGTTGCTTACTATGACCGAGCACTCGGCCTAGACGATGCGAGGGGTCTCTATAAAGAGGCACGATACGTGCCCAGCAGTCGAGACGTACCGACGATGTTTGGCGGCGAGCGGCTTGCCATGTCACGCGAGGCCGCAGACATTTTTGCCACTCACGAATGGTCAACCAAAACGGACTGGTATTCAGCGCAGTTGTCTGGTGTGGCCGTAAACAATGATAAACTGGTCCCGCAGTTCAGTTCCAATGTTTCTTTGCCCGGTAAATGGTATGATTCCTTTGCCCTGACCACCGCCGGGTCAACATCAATATACGGCGTCAGTCTTGACTGGAATGGAGAGGGCGCAGCCGTTGATGTATCCCTTGATGGAACCACATGGACTGCCGCAACCAAAGGGGTCAATGTATCAATAATTCCTTCGGGATTCGACCCAACCAACAACCAACTATTTATCAGGATATCATTTCCCGGCGGCATTACCAGCGACACATCATATGTTTCAAAGTTGATTGCCACCGGCATAAAGACAGCAGTAAGCCCCACATGGTCCGGCCGCACAATAACACTTAATGGTGCCTTTCAACAGCGCTCTGCCGAAGCATTAGACTTTGATTACAATTGGGGTACCAAGATAAATACCGGCGGCACGATAACAATTACACCAGACAGCAATACTCAAGGTGTTGCGGCACGGACAATTGAGTTGTGGATTCGCGCTGACGATGTCTCTGCCTCGGTGAATGTTACCGGTACATATTATCAGAACGGTATCGCCGCAAGTTCAACGTTACCAGTAGGACTATGGACGCTGTTTCATATTGTCGCCCCAGCCAACGTCACCGCCAACATCGTCATTAACGGTGCCGCACAGGTTGGACAGGTTGGGCTATACTCAACGGCCTTGACGGCCTCACAGATATTAGATGTTTCGAAGTCTTATACCGGCGCGAATCCGCTGGTAGTTGGCGACAATTCGCCGGTATCCCTGTTCGAATCAACCGACGCTGTGCAGATTTATGCTCATAACTGGTCCATTCTGTCGTCGGGATGAACAAAAGCGCCTGTCATTTTGGCTTTTGTAACATTGGTGCTATAATAAAACTATGAATCTAAAGAATACTGGCAAAAGCATTGTAGAGGAAGTTCCTTATGGAATGTACGTCTGGAAATGTGCCGATGGTGAAATAGCGGGCGACGGCGACGGAAACATAATGAATGTTTTTTGCATCAAGGGCGACCGCCGTGCCATTGAGGCCCTGACGGCGGCAGCAAAACATTATGGTTTTGGAGACGGTACACCTGTTTGGTGGCCCGGGAAGCGCCGCATATCTGATGAAGAATTGGAAGAACAGGAAGCCCGTGAGCGCTTGGGCTTGGTGCCTGACCCTCTAGACTTTGGCGCTATTGCCGACGAGAGAAAGGGGCTTAGACATGACTGAGCGTTCTGTTACGGTCGTTGACGACGACAAAGCAGATGTTCCACAGATTGACAGTATCAGTTGGTTGGAAACAACCACCGTATCAGAAAAGGACGGCGACCCCTTTTCGAAAGATGCCGCAGAACTAAAGGTTCTTAGCGGTGTCAATACGGCTGCCAAGAGGCGCATCAGCACACAGATTTCAAAGTTGCAGCGTGGACAGAGCGGG
>Ga0157372_10008452_pt1 | contig 10927 bp, 7 predicted proteins | sample C55metaG_FD_115307 | JGI IMG/M metagenome (GOLD analysis project Ga0157372, IMG submission 115307) | Corn rhizosphere microbial communities from Kellogg Biological Station, Michigan, USA - C5-5 metaG | ecosystem: Host-associated > Plants > Roots > Rhizosphere > Soil | place: USA: Michigan...
ATGCCACAGCTCAACAGGGGCGCCCCATTTAACATTTACATATTTTTACAGCAGGGTGCGAAAAATGCTTGTAATGAATAACTTAAGAAGAGCCTTGTGCTGTATTTTATTGTGCTTCATTTCTTTACAAATTGAGGCACAGTTTACATTGGCTGCCGGTCCTGAGCTGAGCTTTCCGTTGATGTATAATGACGAGGTGGGTAGCTATCACCACGCCCTTGGCGCATTTGGTATACATGCCACGGTAAATTATACATCCCCAAACATTAGTTTTTTCCCCTCACTCTTAGTAAGTTCAGCAGCAGAGCGGTTACCTGTTTTGAAGGTGGGCGGTACCGCAGTCAATATCAAATTCCTTCAAAGCAATATTATATTGTATGCCAATCTGAAAAAGGATTTAGATAAAAGGCAACTTAGCTATGGCTTTGGAATAGGGGCCGCTTATTTTAATGGCAATAAACTTGTTTTAAGCGGGGATAGGAACAATATTAGTTCAGTCAGCTCTAATTCGGCCAATATAAAAGTTTGGGCTCCAACATTCAATGTAAAATGTGAATATATTATGCCAATGTCTGATGAAAGGCCCTTGGATATTGGTTTTGGGTTTAACCTTCAATACATTCATTTCTTCGACAACAATATTATATATAATGTTCACATAGTGGACAACCAATATAATTACGCTTCATACGCTGCTAATTTTAAAGGGAATGTTTTTCTGCCTTGTTTTTATCTGAATGTCTATTACAGGTTTGGCAGATCAAACGATTAACTGATTTGAAACAGTAATCAATTAATTATGTTTGCATTATGAAATTTCGTCTTTTTAGTTTTTTATTGCTTGCGGGGTCGCTCATGTGTTTGTTCAGTTGTAAGGATAATAAGGATAAATCCTCAGACAGTGAGGCTGTATCTGGAAATGCTACAGTTAAATTGCTTTCTGAAAAGCTTAAGGACGACCCTAAAAACGCATCGCTTTATTTTCAGAGGGGGCAGGCATTAAAAAAAATATCTGAGGATTCATTGGCACTTCTGGATTTCAACAAAGCTATATCTATAGATTCGTCTAAGTCAGAATACTTCAGCGCAATTGGCGACCTGATGTTCGAACATAAAGATGTGGAAGGTTCTTTAAAATGGTTTCAGAAGGCGCTTCAGTTAGACCCTAAAGACAAAACAGCCCATTTAAAAATGGCCAAGCTTTTCGTATATGTAAAGGAATATCCATCGGCTTTTACAGAAATAAATACCGTACTGAGACAGGATGTATACAATCCGGAAGGCTATTTTTTAAAAGGTATGATCTATAAAGACTTAAAGGATACATCACGTGCCATATCAAGTTTCCGAACTGCCGTACAGGTTAATCCAAAATATAAAGATGCTATTGTTCAGCTTGGATTATTGTACAGTGGTAAAAAAGATCCGATGGCGCTGAAATATTTTGACAATGCCTGGAAACTTGATACAATGGATGCTTTCCCACTTTTTGCAAAGGGTGTTTATTATCAAAATCAGCAAGAGTATGAACTGGCTAAAGAGCAATATAAAAATGCTGTATTGCATGATAGACAATACTTAGATGCATACCTTAATACTGGTTATGTACTGATGCAGCAAGACTCTTTTGAGAAAGCATGGCGCCAATATGATCTGCTTACCAAGATCGATCAATCTAATCCGGAAGCATATTACAATCGTGGCCTGGCCAGCGAAATGATGGGGAAGAAAACAGAGGCTATTGCGGACTATAAGCAAGCATTGATATTTGATAATAAGTATGCAAATGCTAAGGCAGCCCTAGATCGCCTGGGTGCTAAATAGGCTTTCATTCTTAAAGCTGCTTGACTATCTTTAGAGTTTTCAGAAGGAGCGTATCATGCATTTAAGGCGAGAACACATCATATTCCTGCTATTTATTGCCTGTATTTTATTGCCTTTCATATCAAGCGCACAGCATCGAAAGAAAAGTATCAAAGAAGTCACCAAAAAGAAAGAGGAATCGCCCAATTTACATAGTGCACCAAAAAGAGATACCACAATTATTATTGAACGTGTAGAAACTAAAGAGAAACACGCACAAGAAAAAATTGAACCATTGTTTCCGGCAAAAGAAACTGTGATAATTATTAAAGACCCTAAGAAAGCAAAAGCTGCTTCAGGTAAAAAGAAAGACACCGTAATTGTTTTTGTGAAGGACGAGCCTTCACCAAAAAAGATGGATACAGTGATTGTGTTGAAAAAGGGGAAGCAAGTAAAGCAAGTTGTAGACCATGATGCCTTAGAAAAAGGAAAGATCAAAAAAGTTCCTGTAATAATTGACAGCGGCAACTGCACATGTGTGGAAATGACCATTGGCGCACCGGATACTATTCGCTTTGGCGATTATCTGAGCTACCATTACATTTTCAGGAATAAATGTAAAGATGTAGTTTACATATCGTCAGCCAGTTTCCGGTTTGTACCTTTCAATTATTTTAATCAGCGGGTACGGGTATTGCGAAAATCAGAATTTGTAAAAAGGTTTAACCTGCCGGATTTCGTTAAGCTTTTGCCCGGTGAAACATATTCTTTTGATTTTGCTGATGATCCTTTTTTTGAATTTGATCTCAAGCGTCAGGAGATATATAAATTCAACTTTATCTATTCTAATCCGTTACTAAAATATCGTTCAGCCCCTTCCAAGACGTATCAATGCACAGAATTTAAGGATAAAATGATATTTATTAAATAGGTATAATGTTACTGCGTTATTTACCTTTACAATCAATCATAACTTATCAAATAGAACAATAATGGCAATAATTGCTCCTTCAATGCTATCTGCTGACTTTTTGAATCTGGGCAGGGATATTGAAATGGTTAATAACAGTGAAGCAGATTGGTTTCATCTTGATGTAATGGACGGGCGTTTTGTACCGAATATCAGCTACGGTATGTCTATTATTTCCACGATGAAAAAAAAGGCTACCAAAACTTTTGATGTTCACCTGATGATCTTAGAACCTGAAAAATATTTTGAGGAGTTTAAGAAAGCAGGTGCTGACATACTTACCATCCACCAGGAAGTTTCGCCTCACCTCCATCGCAGCCTGCAAGCTATTAAAGCACTGGGGATGAAGGCTGGTGTAGCTCTAAATCCTTCTACTCCTGTTCATACTTTGGAGGATGTATTATGCGATATTGACCTCGTACTTATAATGAGCGTAAATCCGGGTTTTGGCGGACAAAAATTTATCAATCATAGTCTGCATAAGATCAGGCAGCTTAAAGACATGATTAAGAATTTAGGTACAGAAACTTTAATAGAAGTTGACGGAGGTATTACATTAGAAAATGCTGAACTCGTTATTAAAGCAGGCGCTGATGCTTTGGTGGCAGGTAATACTGTATTTTCTTCGCCCGATCCCGCAGATACCATTAAAAAGTTAAAGCAGTCCGGGAAATAATTTTAGCTTTCTTACGTTATCGCTGATATGTCTTTTAAACAACCCTGCATAAGTCTTGTCTTTCTATTGCTTACATGCTACAGTTATGCGCAAACCGCAACTGTTACCGGCGTAGTAAAAGACGACAGCAAACACTTACTTGAAACAGCTTCAGTAAGTGTGGAGGGTACTAATATAGGTGCCTATACTGATACTAAAGGGGTGTATAAGCTTACTGTTCCTGCTGACAGTGATTTAATAATTGTTTTTTCAATGACAGGATATGAGACATTCAAAAAACAGATAAGGCTTACAGCCGGATCATCGACCGAATTAAATAGCGAACTTAAAAAGAAGAAAAACACCCTTAATACCGTAGTGAAAGTTGCCGAGCGCAGGGAAGAGGCTGGCAATGTACGTCTTGACATAAGTAAAGCGCATCCGCTGCCAACAGTGGGATTTGGAAGCGAGATAGAAGGACTTATCAAGACAATGGTGGGTAGTAATAATGAAATGACATCTCAGTACAGCGTGCGTGGCGGCAATTATGACGAAAACCTTGTTTATGTCGATGACTTTGAAATATACAGGCCTTTTCTTACCCGCTCTGGCCAACAGGAGGGAATGAGCTTTGTAAATGCAGATCTTGTATCAGGTGTTAATTTCTCTGTTGGTGGTTTCCAATCTAAATATGGCGACAAGATGTCGAGCGTATTAGATGTCACCTATAAACGTCCAACTGAATTTGGCGGGCGCGTTACAGCTAGCCTTTTAGGAGCTGCATTGTCATTGGAGGGGGCCAGCAAAAATCAAAAGCTGACCTATCTTGTGGGGCTCCGCCAAAAAAGTAATCAGTATCTTTTACAATCACAGCCTACTAAAGGTGTGTATAATCCTTCATTCACTGATTTTCAGGGGCAGATAAATTACAAATTCAACAGCCGTTGGGAAATTGAGGCAATTGGTAACTATGCCCGCAACCGCTTCAACTTTATTCCTGAAGAGCAAACCAGCAGCTTTGGATTGGTCAATAAAGCATATCAATTACATGTGTTTTACGATGGCAGTGAAATAGATCAATTTGACTCAAGGTTCGGCGGCATATCAACAACTTACCACCCCAACAATCGGCTTAAGCTGAAATTGCTGGCGTCCGGCTTCCAGACAAACGAGCAGGAAACTTATGACATATCAGGTGAATACTTGTTAGGCGAGTTAGAAACTGACCTCGGTAAAAAAGATTTTGGGCAAGTGAAGACATACCTGGGCACAGGTGTGATTCAAGATCATGCGCGCAACTATTTAAAGGTAAATGTTGGGAATATAGCGCATCGTGGGTCATACGATGGCAGTAATCATTTTATTCAGTGGGGACTGGATGCAAACGTCACGAATATCAGCGACAAGTTGCATGAGTGGGAGCGTCGCGATTCTGCAGGGTTTACCCAGCCATATAGTGCATCTACGCTTAATCTTACCCGCTTTTATAGTTCCAGCGCAGATTTTAATTACATGCGCTACAGCGGTTTCCTGCAGGATAATATCCGTTTCAATGATTCACTCGGGCTTACAATGTCAATAGGTGTACGCTTTAATTACAGCACGCTTAACGGAGAGTTTCTTGTAAGCCCCCGTGCGCAATTTGCTTACAAGCCCAAATGGAAAAGAGATATTGTTTTCAAGCTGGCAGGAGGATTATATCAGCAGCCACCACTTTATAGAGAGATGCGTGACCTTAATGGCAACGTGAACACAGGGCTGTTAGCTCAAAAATCTTATCACATTGTACTAGGTAGCGATTATAATTTTAAAGCCTTTGACAGACCTTTCAAGTTTACAACAGAGGTTTACTATAAAGGTATGTGGGACCTTGTACCTTATGAATATGACAACGTACGCATACGCTACTTTGGCAAAAATGATGCAGTAGGCTACGCTTATGGCGGAGAGATTAGGCTCTATGGAGATATAGTAAAGAATGCTACATCCTGGATCAGCCTCGGCGTTATGAATACAATGGAAAATATAACTGACGATAAAATAGTTTATAAAAATACAGCGGGGACAGACAGCGCTACGATTTATCCAGGTTACGTGCCACGTCCTTCTGATCAGCGTTTTATGCTCGGTATGTATTTTGAAGATTACTTACCGCGCTGGAAGAATTATAAAATGCACCTTAATCTTATGTATGCTACAGGTTTGCCATTCGGTCCGCCCGATGGGCAGCGTTACGGTGATACACTCAGGCTGCCTGATTACAAGCGTGTAGATATTGGATTCTCTGCATTACTGATGGATGGTACAAAACATCAAAACAGTAAGGTCTGGAAGCAAATAAATAACATCTGGATGAGCCTTGAAGTGTTTAACCTATTAGGTATACAGAATACGCTATCCTATACATGGATCCAGGATCAGACAAGCGGAAAAACTTTTGCTGTTCCGAACCGTCTTACCTCCAGGTTATTGAATGTGAAGTTTGTTGTGGACTTTTAAATGCTGATATATAAAAAGGAATGGCGGCAATATGCCGCCATTCCTTTTTTAAGCCAATATTTTCTTAGTGCACCACTGAAACTTTTTGGGTTTCGGTATACTTATCAGTTTGTATCCTTATTACATACTGGCCTTGCGGTAACGTAGCAGTACTAAAAGCGTACAAAGTAGATGCACCTGTTACTTCTACGTTTTGTAACAGCCGGCCCATAATATCATATAAATAAATGCTTCCTTTCGCTTGTGCAGCCAAATCAACAGTAAATCCAGAGTTTGAAGGATTCGGGTAGATAACCGCCTTGTTATCCTTACTGATGTTATCAATGCTTAAATCGCTTATGTCATATAATGCTACATCATCCAAAGCCGCTACTACGGTATTCTGTCCATATGATTGAAGCATACCATTGAGTGCATCAGTTGCAATGAACCTTATCTGTACATATTTCGCATTAGGCAAATACTGTTTTACCGACAATACGCGACGTCTCCATGCATAATCCGATTGATACGTATAGTCCACGTTTTTCCAGAACAGGCTCGTAGTATCGCGCATCTGAACCTGCCATGCATCGGTTCTGCCATTCAATCCGCGGTCGTTTGAATACCACCTGTAATATTCAATAATAGGATAGGTATAGTTGCTCAGATCAAATGTTTTAGTCAGTACAGTGGTTTTTCCGCTATCAACATTCTGGCTGCCCGATCCTGTCGTTAGGCACTGGCCAGAGCCGCTGGTATGATCATGTCCTGTTTGCATAGGTAATGAGCCGCTATAAGTAGTGGCCGTTGGTACTCTTTGCACCCAAATGCCTTTTTTCGCGTTATCGCCGTTCACTTTTCCTATTTTCCAATCTGTAACCGGCGTTTCAAAATCTGTAAGCTCTTTTTGGGTAACGCCTACAGCAAACTGATACGGTATTGTAACCTGATCTGATGTGCTGATGCTATTATAACCATTCGGGAAACCAAACATGGAATTGTTCAGGATGTCGTAAGTGGCAAAATAGTAATCCATCACTGCCGCAGTATTTTGTGCAGGTATTTGTGCCGTATAAACATTATTGCCGGTACTGGTCATTGCAACTGAATCCCAAATACCTGCAACCTGATCACGATAGAATAATTTCAATCCCTGGAAGAATGAAGAGTCTTCTGTTAACGTGAGCTTTGCTGTAACATCGATCGGAATTCCGCTCGGCTGGTGTGCTAATTCAGTATGTGTAATTTGCGCATCGCTCATCAGGTATATACCATGTTTGGCGAAAGCGCTGGCTATTTCATGAAGGTGAGGAGTACCATTACTCAGGTTATTGTCATCATCATCATTCAATATAGCGGAGATAAGCACATCGTGATAAACAGTACCTTCTGTTCCTGCAGGACCATCAGGAGTGTCATAGTATGTTTCAGTAAACAATTTGGTCATTGTGTCAACACTGCCTGTATTAACAGCAACATCCCACCATGAGCCTGCAATAATTTCGCCATCGTTATGTACTTCTCCGTTAATATCCTTCGGAAAAACCTTAGGGTCAATATCATACCGGCGGATATAACTGTTTGTATCACCTATTAGGTAGTACCTGCCTATTATAGGGTAGCGCGTAACACTCAGCGCCCATATGTCCGAGTTAGCTTCATTTAGCGCTCCATTGATAATGGTGCCTTTTCCCTTCCAATTATAAAACTGATCAGATATGCCGTGACCGTATTCATGGTAAATCACATCGTTAATGTTTGTAAAGGAATTACAGCCATTGCCCTGAGCGTAAAAATTGATTCGCTTGTTGCTATAAAATGCATTACAAGAGCCGGAAGTAACATCAACCATTGTTGGCATCGAGAAGTCCATTTTGGTAAAACCGGTTGCTGATGGAAACCATTTCTTCATGAAATCATGGATGATATTTACGTTGTAATATGCATTTATGTGTTTATAGCTTGATGGTGCAGTAGTGGGAAATACATAGGTATTGCCGCTTGTTGAAAGTGCCTGGGTAAACGCAGGTGTAACACCTGATATCTGGGCCGTATGTACCGTAGACCACCGTCCTTGCAGGCTATAAGTCACTGATTGCGGAAGGCTTAGTGTATTAAAAGTGTAATTGCCGGCCGAATCTGTAGTGTCCGTGTTTATACCGTCAGTAACAAGCAGATCAGTTAGTGGTTCCTGTGTCGGTGGCAATGTAGGGCTAACGTTATATATAGAATCACCTAACACCTTACCTGTAAAAGTTTCTTTTACATCATTGGTTCTATACAGGAGTTCGCCTGTCATGCCATCAATGTATCCGGTCAACTTTAATGGAAAGCCATTTGCAGCAGTTCCATTAAGCGTAAATGCCCATGCAGGATGAATAGCATAACCTGTAGCTGAAGGTATAGCAAACCATTCCCAATCAGCAGCAACAGATTTATCAGTTATTTGTGTTCCATTCAAGCCATCGTTGAGACCAGCAGCGTTTAACGCTGCTGTACGGTCAATTTTTGGCTGCATATTTTCAGGCGTACCATAGTTAGTCATCTTAATACGTACTAAGCGGCCATCCTTCGTAAAGCGAAAGCTAAGATCAGAAAATGCAACATGATGTCCATAGATGTTTTGTGTAAAATCAATATAAGAGGCATGTGGGGCATTAACAACACTTACCTGCTGCCATTCACCGCCATTTACATTTAATTCTTTGAGCTGATTATTAATACAATAGCCTGCTTTTTCCTGGAGCGTTGCGCCAGGAACTGTTATTGCCGGACCGTATGCGTCATGGAAAATCGCGCTCAGTTTATCGACATTAGAGTTCCAGCCAGGAAATTTTGCCGACACTTTCTTTTGAGTGCTGTTTATTTCTGATACACTTACAGGTTTCAGATCTTTAGAGATGCTGAACACAGACTCATCGTAATGCGCTTGCGTACGTTGAGCCATTGCGGGACTGACTGAAGCCAATCCGATCGCCAGTAAAAAATACTTCATCTGTATAAAAGGAGAAAATTTGAGGCAGTAATTTACCGATTAACTATGATTAAAATAGATTTTTTACAGTCAAATGATAATAAAATGACATTTTCATTAAACTTCTTAATACTTTATTATAAAAAAAATGAGTAAATTCTTTTTGAAAAAATAAAATGGCGCGTATCTTTGCGCTCCCATTCCGAAAGGAATACCGGAGATTCCGTAGCTCAGTTGGTAGAGCAATACACTTTTAATGTATGGGTCTTGGGTTCGAGTCCCAACGGGATCACTCAGTTTGAAAGCCGCTACTATAGCGGCTTTTAGCGTTATATCCTGCTATCGAACCATCAAGAAATATAAACCGTCTTTTTTCTTATTTGCTTAAACCATTTCAGCACTATGAGGCTTATTACCTGCCAAGGGCAGGCTCCGACGCTTATTGCGTGATTATTTGTCCATCCTTCATTTCTATAATCCGCTGTGTTGCTGCCGCAAGCTCCATGTCATGCGTTACTATGAGCAGAGTCAAACCATATTCGCCCGACAGACGCTTAAATATATCATACACCAGGTCGCTGTTCTTCTTATCCAGATTCCCCGTAGGCTCGTCTGCCATTATGATGTCAGGGTCATTGATCAGTGCCCTGGCTATCGCCACCCGTTGCTTTTCACCACCCGAAATCTTGTTAGCGCCCTTCAGTGCCAGGTGACCTATGTCCAGCATTTTTAGTTTTGCCATGGCTCGCTCACTTACTTCGTCATCCGTATACTTCTTCAGTTTCAACGCCGGGAGCATTACATTCTCAAGCACATTGAACTCATGCAGCAAGTAATGAAACTGAAATACAAAGCCGATCTTTTCATTGCGCACCTGCGCCAGCTGCTGCTCCTTTTTCCCCTTCATACTTACTCCATTTATCAGCAGGTCTCCGGTATAATCCGTATCCATAGTGGACAGTATATACAGCAGTGTTGACTTACCACAGCCGGATTTTCCCGTAATTGATACAAACTCCGACCTGTTTACTGAGAACGATATATCGTTGAGTACTTTTGTATCCACAGGGTCGTGAAAGTATTTGTCAATGTGCCGTGTCTCCAGTATGATGTCTGACATGCCTATTTCCCCCTGATAATGGTGACAGGATCTATTTTGCTCGCTTTTCTTGCCGGAAACCATCCCGCCAGGTAAGTAGTAAGCATGGAGAATGAAAACCCAATAAGATAAAATACCGGCTCATAGCTTACCGGGTAAGTTTTAACTCTCGGCAGGGATGCAGTGTTGAAAGGAATGTTGGAGATGATGGCGGAGCAGCCCAGCCCGAATAATAAACCAACGCTACCGCCGAAAAAGCCAATACTCAAGGCCATCATCAAAAAGATACGCTTCACATCTTTACCACCAAAGCCTGTAGCCTTTAGGATTGCTATAGAGTCCATCTTCTCATAGATCATCATGTTTAAAATATTATAGATGCCAAACCCGGCCACAATAAGTAGTGTAATCCCAACGGCATAGGAAATAAGAGTCCGGATAAAGCTTCCTGTCTCAAATTGTGCATTTGCAGTCTGAATGTCTTCTGCATCAAGGCCGAACCTGTTGCGGTACTCCGCTGCTACGGATGGGGCCATATTCAGATCAGTGAGCCTTACCTGAATATCGGTTATGTAATTGGCTGGCTGGTTCAGCAGCTTCTGCACCGTGCCCACAGATGCATAGCTCTGCGTTTTATCAAACTCTCCAATGCCCGACTGAAAGTAACCGACTACTTTCAGTGGAAAGCGCTCTCCGGTTGATGTAGTTACTTGTATCATGTCCCCGACCCCGGCGAGCAACCGGTCTGCAAGTCCCTTGCCCAGCACAATGCCGTTAGACACCCTGATGATGTCTGCTCCCGATCCTTCTGTTATGTAATCATTAAAATGAAAAAGTCTGTTTTCAGCTTCCACATCAATCCCATTAATCACCCCAGTGATCTCCACGGTACCTTCATGGAAGAATGCCTGTGCTGTTAACTTGGGAGCAATGCCCTCCACACGC
>Ga0157372_10008453_pt1 | contig 10927 bp, 6 predicted proteins | sample C55metaG_FD_115307 | JGI IMG/M metagenome (GOLD analysis project Ga0157372, IMG submission 115307) | Corn rhizosphere microbial communities from Kellogg Biological Station, Michigan, USA - C5-5 metaG | ecosystem: Host-associated > Plants > Roots > Rhizosphere > Soil | place: USA: Michigan...
GAGGACCGCGAGAGCGGCGAGACACGGGAACGCCGCCAGCGCGAGCCGCGGGAACGAGTACAGGCCGCCGAGCCGCTCGGACGGGAACGCCATCGGGATCGCGAGGGCGACGAGGGCGTACACGCCGTACGGTGCGCCGAGCACGCGCCAGGCCAGCACCGCGAGGGCCACGAGCGCGACCGCGAGGAGCGGCCCGAGCACGTCGCCTTCGCCGATCGCCTGCACGAGGCCGCCCAGCGGGCCGAGCGGCGCGAGCGAGCGGTCCCAGATGCCCTGCGCGTCGAGAAACGCGAGGCCGTGCCCGATCCAGACCTCGAGGAGGATCGGGTAGACGAGGAACAACGCGGCCGGAACCGCCAGCAGCGCCAGCGAGCGGGCACGACGCTCCGATCGCCAGGCGAACAGCGCGAGGGCGGGAAGCAGCGCGAGGCCCTGGGCGCGGGTGAGCATCGCGAGCCCCGCGGCGACCGCAGCCCAGCCGAGCCGACCGCGCTCTGCGAGGAGGAACGTCCCGATCGCGAGGGCGAGGAACAACCCCTCGCCGTAGACCACCCCGAGGAAGAGCGACGTTGGGAACACCGCGAGGTAGAGCACCGTGCGGCGCGCGTCCCGCGAGCCGAGCCGTAGCCGGACGACCTCGAACAGCAGGGCGAACGCCGCCGCCGACGCGGCGAGCGAGACGAGGACGCCGCCGAGGAGGAAGCGGTCGCCGAGCACGCGCCCGACGACGGCGATCGCAGCGGGGTAGAGCGGGAAGAAGGCCGGCGTGCTGGAGGGCCAGCGGTACCCGGACTCGGCGATGCGGAGGTACCAGTCGCTGTCCCAGCGCGCGAGGACGTCGAACCAGTTGCCGAGCTCGTGCAACCGCGGCGTGTCCCAACGCCGGCGTGACGGGTTGAGGTGATCTTCGAACAGGAGCACAGTCGCCGCCGCGAGCCCCCAGATCGCGAGCCGGCTCCAGGCGAAGATCGCCAGGGCGCCTCTCATCGACGGCGGCGAGGCGTCACCGAAGCCCGCTCTGCGTGGCGGCCACGACCCTGCGAACGTCGCCCCGCACCCGGCCGACGATACCGCCTCCGCGGGCGGAGGGCGAGGTGCGGGACCCGCCGTGGAGAACCTTTGGAGACCATGGCTACCATCGCCCAATGAGCCCCTCGCGGCGACCGCGCCCGAGGCGCAGGCCAGCGCCGACGCCGATCCGTCCCCGGCGCCGCAGGCAGCGGTCCAGCCACCGCGGCCGCTTCGTCGCGCTGCTGCTCGCCGCCGCGGTGCTCGTCGCCGCGGGCATCGCGGGCGCGACCGCGGTGATCACCTTCGCCCCGCGCTGCGACCTCTCGGCGCTCCATCCCGTGAAGATCGGGCAGAACACGTTCGTCTACGCCGCCGACGGCTCACTGCTCGGCTCGATCCCGGCGGAGCGGAACCGCCAGGTCGTGCCGCTCGCGCGGATGTCGCGCTGGCTGCCGCTGGCGACGGTCGCGATCGAGGACCGGCGCTTCTACTCGCACGGGGGGATCGACGCCGAGGGCATCGCGCGCGCGCTGTGGCGCGACGTCAACGCGGGACGGGTCGTCGAGGGCGGCTCGACGATCACCCAGCAGCTCGTCCGCACGCTGTACATCTCGAGCGAGCGCACGGTCGAGCGGAAGGTCACCGAGGCCTGTCTCGCCGTCAAGCTCGACCGCAAGTGGTCGAAGCAGCGGATCCTCGCGACCTACCTGAACTCCGTCTTCTACGGCAACCTCGCCTACGGCGCCGAAGCCGCGGCCCACACGTACTACTCGCGCTCCGCGAGCCGGCTGACCCTGTCGCAGGCGGCGTTGCTCGCCGGGCTGACGAAGGCCCCGTCGGCGTACGACCCGTTCGTCGACCAGTCCGACGCGGTGGCGCGACGCAACGTGGTCCTCGCCGCGATGCTGCGACAGGGGGTGATCACCCCGAAGCAGTACGCGAGCGCCAGCCGAAGCCGCTCCGCCGGGCTCCATCCCGGGAACCTCTACGAGGAGATCCGCGAGCCGTACTTCTTCGGGTTCGTGCGGAACGAGCTCGTCGAGGCCTACGGCGCGGAGACGATCCGCTCGGGCGGGCTGCGCGTGTACACGACGATCCAGCCGCGCCTGCAGCGTCTCGCCCACGTCGCGATCTCGGGGACACTCACGCGCCGCGACGACCCGGCCGCGGCGGTGATCTCGATCGACCCGGGCTCGGGCGCGATCCGCGCGATGACCGCGATCGTCCCGGGCCGCGCGAACAACCAGTTCAACCTGCTCTCGCAGGCGCGCAGGCAGCCTGGCTCGACCTTCAAGACGTTCGTGCTGACCGCGGCTGTCGACCGCGGCATGGACCCGGACTCGACGTACTACGTCTCCGCACCGTTCACGTACCGGCCCAGCGAGGCGGGGAGCTGCGAGGACGAGACGTGGTGGTGCGTGAAGACGTACGACTCGAGCTACACCGGCTGGACGTCGGTCACGAACGCGACGCTCCGCTCCGACAACACCGTGTACGCCCAGCTGACCCTGGACGTCGGGCCGGCCGGCGTCGCCGCGATGGCGAGGCGGCTCGGCGTGCGGACGCCGCTCGCGGTGAAGGGCCAGTACGTCCCGGCGATGGGCCTCGGCTCGATCGCCGTCTCACCACTCGACATGGCTTCTGCGTACGCGACGCTCGCTGCGGGCGGTGTCTACTCGGAGCCCACGGCGATCCGCAAGGTGCTGCTGCCGGGTGGCAAGCTCGACACGCGGTGGGCCCGTGAGCGCCACCGCAAGCGCGTGATCCCCGACGGGGTTGCCTCGGTCGTGACGAGCATCCTCGAGGACAACATCCGCTACGGCACGGGGACGAGGGCGGCGCTCGACCGGCCGGCGGCGGGCAAGACCGGCACGACGGACGAGCACGCCGACGCCTGGTTCGTGGGCTACACGCCGAGCCTCGCGACCGCTGTCTGGATGGGCTACACACGCGGGGAGGTGCCGATGCTGGACGTGCACGGGATCGCCGTCTCGGGCGGAAGCTTCCCGGCCGAGATCTGGCGCCGGTTCATGGCGCCCGCGCTCGAGCGCACACCGGTCGCCGACTTCCCGGAGCCCCGTCAGCCCGCCGTGTTCTCGACCTGGCAGCGCGGGCCGAACGCCCTCTCGTACGACCCGTACTACGTCGCGCCGGTGACGACCACCACCGACACGACGGCCGCCGACACCGGCGCGACGAAGGCCGGCAGGGCCAAGGCGGACGCGACGCCCGCGGGCGCGGGCCGAGCGACCGGCCGGTGAGGCACCGGCCGGCGCTCGCCGCCGGGGTCGCGACGGCGGGCCTCGTCGGCGCGGGCTCGCTCCTGGCCTGGCGGTCGGGCTCCCCGCTCGTCCCGCGCGACGGCGGCACGCTCGACCAGGGCACTGCGTGGCCCTTCCTCGTTCTGCTCGTCGCCGCATTTTGCTGCTACCTCGTCGGGCTGCAGCTCCTCATGCGGGCCCCGTCTCCGGTTCGGACCGTCGTCGTCGTCGCGGCGCTCGTTCAGCTCGTCCCGCTCGGCGCGCCGCTCCTCCTCTCGACGGACGCCTGGACGTACTGGAGCTACGGCTGGATCGCGGCCGACGGCGGGGGTAACCCGTACGTCGACCCACCGTCCAAGTTCCCGCAGAACCCGGCCGTGCCGTACATGGGCGCCGACTGGCGCGACACGACGACGGTCTACGGCCCTGCGTTCACGGGGCTCTCCGAGCCGGTCGCCAAGCTGGCGGGCACCTCGTCCGACACGGCCGCATGGCTCTACAAGGGTCTTGCAGCGGTCGCCATGCTCGCCGCGTGCGTCGCGGTCGCACGCACGGCGAGACGAGCCGCGCTCGCGGCGGCGTTCGTCGGCTGGAATCCCGTGCTCGCCGTCCATGCGGCGGGCGGAGGGCACAACGACGCGCTCGTCGGGGGGCTCGCCGCGCTCGCCGTCGCCCTTGCTCTCCGCCGGCGACACGAGCTCTCGGGTGCCGTCTGGGTCGCCGCCGTGCTCGTCAAGTGGGTGCCGCTCCTCTTCCTCGCGCTCTCGGCGCTCGCCGCGCGCGCTCACTCTCGCGCGCTCGGCTGGCGCGGCGTCGCCGCCGCGGCCGTTGGTCTCGGCGCGCTCTCGACGTGGCTCTACGGGCTCGACTGGCTCCGCGCGGCGAAGCCCCTGGCGGGGAACGCGGCCCGCGAGACGAGCTACGGGATCCCCTCCCGCCTCGAGTCGCTCGGCGTGCCGCACGGCCTCGCCCTCGGCGTTGCGTTCGCCGGCCTTGCCGTGGGCCTGGCCCTCCTCGCCCGCGGGGCGGTGCACGGTGAGGCGCGGCTCGGCCTGGCCGCGTGTCTCGTGCTTGTAACGACGCCCTATCTCGCTGTCTGGTACCTCGCCTGGGCCGTCCCGCTCGCCGCGCCCGAGGACGAGCGCGCGTCGCGGCTCGTCGCCCTCGCGCTCACCGCCTACCTCCTGCCGCAGACGATCCCCCTCTGATCAGCTAGCGCTCGCGATGGAGGACGAGGATCCCGTCCTCGTCGAAGACCACCGCGTAGCGGCCGCCGGCCCGGAGCGCCGCGAGAGCACGGCGCACCCGGGTCTCGTGGCCGAGCTGGTCGCGGTAGCTCGGCCGCTCGAGGTCGACGGCGACCCAGCGCGCCTCGCCGAGGACCGGGAAGCTGAAGACGCGGCGGCGCTCCGAGAGGTGGGCGCCGAGGTTGTTCGTCGCGCTCACCGGCTCGTCGGCGGGGATCACGTGAACGGCGCGCTCCGCGGTGCGCGCGTGACCACCGACGACGTGCTCGCGTGCGCCGAGGTCGGAGCCGAGCGGCACATGGCTCCAGACCGGGAGGGGGCCGAGCAGGACTCCCGCGACCAGGGTCGTGACGACGATCGCGCGACCCTCGGGTCGGCGCGCCCATGCGTATCTCCTCCGCAACCGTGCGGCGCCGAGCACGGCCGCGAAGATCAGCCCCGGGAGGGCGCCCGCGGTGTAGTGGAAGTGGATCGACGTCTGCGTGCGGGTGTCGGAGAGGAGGCTGAGAGCGAGCTCCGGCGCGGCGGTCAGCGCGGCCAGCGGGGCGAGGAGCGGGAGCGCGAGGAGCGGGAGCAGAAGGTCGGCGAGGTACGCGATGTCGCGGTGATGGGTCACCGCGGAGACGATCGCGCCGGGGTCGGTGACGGCGGTCTCGAGGATCCCCGTGGGAGACCCGCCCACCGCGCTATAGCGGCCTTCGAAGCGCGAGCTGCCCGAGATCGAGTAGTGCGGGATCACGACTGCGAACGCGATCACCGTCACGAGCAGGCCGGCTCCGGCGATCAGGGTCCCGGCCCGGCGGCGCCCGGGACGGAGCGCGTACCAGAGCCCCATCGCGGCGACCACGAGGCCGATCTCCTCCTTCGTCAGGCACGCGGCGAGCGCGACGACCGCGAACGGGAGCAGCCGATCCTCGTCGAGGAACCAGAAGCCCCACAGGAGCAGCGGTGCCGCGAGCGCGACGACGTGGAAGTCGTCGAGCGCGAGCCACTGGGTCGCCGGGTGCAGGAGGTAGGCGAGCGCGAACCCCGCGGCGGCCCAGTCCGACTCCAGGTGCTTGCGGCCGAGGAGGTACACGGGCACCGCGCCCGTTGCGATGGCGGCCGCCTGGCAGACGAGCAGCAGGGACGCATCCGGCCAGAGCCACCACAGGGGTGCGAAGGCCGCCAGGGCCGGCTCGAAATGGGCGCCGAGCCGGGAGATCTGCACGCCGGTCAGCGCCGTCATCGAGAGGAAGTCGCCGTGCGCCGTCGACCACACCGCCTGGACGCTGTTGCCGAGGTCGAATCGTCCGCTCCAGAAGGCGCGGTGTTGGAGGACTGCGAGCGCGCCCAGGCCGGCCGCGTACGTCGCGGCGCCGGCGGCGACGAGTCCGGTCGGCCGAAGCCTCACGCGCGCAAGGCCCCCTCGAGGAGCGATCGCCAGCGAGCGCCGAGCACGCTCTCCGACGCCTGCATCTCGTACGTGCGGCGACCGGCGTCGCCGATGCGGTTGGCCAGGCCGCTGTCCTCGACCATGCGCCGGATCGCTGATGCGAGCGCTCTCGGGTCGCCGGCGGGAACGAGCAGCGCATTCTCCCCGTCGGCCAGGAGCTCCCGGGCGGCCGCAGTATCGGCGGTGATCACGGGCCGGGCGCACGCGAGGGCCTGGAAGACCTTGTTCGGGATCACCCGCGCCGCCTTCGCGCCCGTCCCGAAGACGCCGAGAGCACAGCCCGCGCGCCGATAGGCGTCGGGCAGCCCGCGATAGTCGAGCCACGGCACGTGCTCCACGTTCGGCGGCGGGTGCGCCAAGAGCGACGCGAGCTGGCCTTCCCCGACCACGACGAACCGCACCTCGGGGACGAGACGGGCCGCCGCGAGGATCGTCTCGAGCCCGTGCAGCGGGATCAGCTTCCCGACGAAGAGGACATGGAAGCCCGCGGGCTTCGTCTCCGCCGGGTGAAACAGCGAGTCCTCCGCACCGACGAGCGCCACGGCGACGCGTTCGGAGGCCAGCCCGAAGGCGTCCTGGAAGTACGCGGCGTGCGCCCTCGTGTCCGCGACGACGAGGTCCGCCCCGCGAAACGCGCGGCGGTCGAGCGAGCGCAGGGCGGCCGCACGCAGCGAGCGACGCGAGACGACGCCGCGGTCGTCGATCAGCGTGTCCCGAAGCGAGACGAGCGGGTTGAAGACGACGGGCCGGCCGGCGGCGACGCGCTTCGCGGCGACCATGTCGGCATGACCGGGGTATCCGACGACGAGCACGTCCGCGTCGCCCGGATCGACGCGTGCCAGTGCGAGCTCGGCGCGTGCGAGTCGCGCGAGAGATCCGAGACCCGGAGACCAGTTGTGCCGCCCCCAGACCTGCCTGTGCCGCTCCACGACGTCGACCCCCGCGCGACGCAGGCACGACACCACCTGGGTGTTACGGGGGGACGCACGGTCGTACGTCCCGAGGTAGAGGGCCTTCACTCCGGCGTCAGCGGAGGATCTCGGCGACGAGGCGCGACGGGTGGTCCTCGAGCGCGCGAACGCGTTCGCGGTGCTGGCTCGTGACGAGCTCGGAGAGGAGCCCGAGCGAGAGGAACTGGATGCCGACCACGACGAGCAGGACTCCCAGCAGGAGGAGCGGCCGCCGCCCGATCGCCTCGCCGCCGAGCTTCTCGACCGTGAGGTAGACCAGGATCCCCGTTCCGATCGTGCCGAGCACGAGGCCGAGCCCGCCGAACAGATGGAGCGGCCGATGCCGATAGCGGCTCATGAACGTCACGGTCATGAGGTCGAGGAATCCGCGGGCGTACCGCTCCATCCCGTACCGGCTGTGCCCGTGCTCGCGCGGACGATGGTTCACGCCGAGCTCGGTCACCCGGAAGCCGAGGTCGTGTGCGAGGACCGGGACGAACCGGTGTAGCTCGCCGTACAGGTCGAGGTTCCGCGCGACGTCGACGCGGAACGCCTTCAGGCCGCAGTTCATGTCGTGGAGGTGGACGCCCGAAAGCCAGCCCGTCACCGTGTTGAACACACGGGAAAGCGCGCGCCGCACGAAGGGGTCGCTCCGCTCGGTCTTCCACCCCGTGACGAGGTCGAACCCCTCGTCGAGCTTTGCGAGCAGCCGAGGGATCTCCGCGGGATCGTCCTGGAGGTCGCCGTCGATCGTCACGACGACATCGCCCTCGACGAGCCCGAAGCCGGCGTCGAGTGCCGCGGCCTTGCCCGCATTACGGCGCATCCGGACGACGCGGACGTTCGTGGTCGACTCGTGCAGGTGGGCCAGCGCGGCATGGGTTCCGTCGCGCGATCCATCGTCGACGTAGACGACCTCCCACGGCTCGTCGAGGCCCCCGAGCGCGCTCGCCAGCTCGTCGTAGAGCGGCTCGACGGTTCGTTCCTCGTCGCGCACGGGGACGACGACCGAGATCACGCGGGGGAGCGTACCCCGTGTGTAGCGTGCTCGCCGTGGCCGAGCTCCTCACCGTCGAGGATGCGCTCGCCCGCGTCCTCGCCGCCGTTCGCCCGCTCGAATCCGAGGCGGTGACGCTCTCGGCGGCGTCCGGACGCGTGCTCTCAGAGGACGCGCGGGCGGCTGTCGACCTCCCGCGATTCGCGAGCTCCGCGATGGACGGGTTCGCCGTGCGCGCGGCCGACACCCCTGGCACGCTGCCGGTCGTCGGTCAGGTCGCCGCCGGTCGCCCGGCAGAACGCGCGCTGGCGGCGGGCGAGGCGATGACCATCTCGACCGGCGGCGTTGTCCCCGAGGGCGCAGACGCGGTCGTGCCGATCGAGCTCGTCACGCAGGAGGGGGACACCGTGGCAATCGCGCAGGCAGCGCCGCACGGGGCAAACGTGCGGCCGCGTGGCGGGGACGTCGTCGCGGGTGACGTGGTCGTTCCGGCCGGCACACCGCTCACGCCCTCGCGCCTCGCCGCGCTTGCCTCGACCGGCATCACGGCCCTCCTGTGCTCGCGGCGCCCGAAGGTCTCGATCGTCTCGACGGGCACGGAGCTGCGTCAGCCGGGCGAGCCCTTGCGGGAAGGTGAGATCTACGAGTCGAACGGGCTGATGCTCGCCGCGCTCCTGGCCGGCTCCGGCGCAGACGTGCGACCGCTTGGGCACGTCGAGGACGACCCGGCGGCGCACGAGGCGGCACTCGCCCGCGGCCTCGAGTGCGACGTCCTCGTCACGTCCGGCGGTGTGTCGGTCGGCCCGCACGACCTCGTCCGCGAGACGCTCACCCGCCTCGGTGTCGAGGAGACGTTCTGGGGCGTCGCCATGCGCCCGGGCAAGCCTCTCTCGTTCGGCACGCGTGAGGGCGTGCTCGTGTTCGGGCTCCCCGGCAATCCCGTCTCCTCGCTGGTCGGGGCGCTGCTCTTCCTGCTGCCCGCGATCCGCGCCCTCCAGGGCCGGCGACACCCGGAGCCCGGCTTCGGCGTCGGCACGCTCGCGGCGCCCGCGGCACGCCGCGCCTCACGCGACGACTTCCAGCGCGCGGCGCTCGAGCGGGTGGGAGACGACGTCGTCCTGACACCGCTTGCGGGTCAGGAGTCGCACATGATCGCCCGGGCGGCCGCTGCGGACGCCCTGGTCCACGTTCCTCGCGGCGACGGCGAGCTCTCCGCCGGCTCGCGAGTCCGCTACCTCCCTCTCGACGGCTCCGCCGGGGCGTAGTTGCCCGACGTGACGGCGCCGACGAGACCGGCGATCGCGGCCCACACGGTCAACGCGAGGGTGGCGCCCCACGGAATCACGCCCGTCGTGATGAGCGACGCCGCGTAGAGCGGCGCTCGGGCACCGAGATCGAGCTGCTCCGCGAGCACTACGAGCCCCAGCACGGGACCGACGAGACCGGCCCCGAAGAGAACGTCGCTGACCCAGTCGGGCGTCCGCCCCAGCTGCGGGAGCCAGAGCCAGGTGTAGAGCGAGGGGATCACGAAGATCAGGCCGTAGGGCGAGACAAGCGCCGTTCCCGCAGCGACGAGCAGCAGCGCGACGAACGCGACGGTGTACGCGGCGAGCTCGTCCTCTGCACGGGCGTGCCTCTGCGCGAGCGCCCGCGCCCGTGAGCGGAGCCAGACGAGGAACGCGACGAGCGCGAGCGCCGCAAGGAGCCCCAGCGGCCACGAGTCGACCGGCGGCTCGTCCGGCGGGGGCGGGAGAGCCGGCTCGGACGGCAGCGCGCCGGCGAGGGACGCGACACCGACGATCGCGAGGAGGAGCAGCCAGAGGCCCACGCGCCGGCGGAGCGAGCGCCAGGCAGCGCGCAGAGGCAGCCGCCGGCGCCGTGCGCGCGAGAGCAGGTCCAACGAAGCCGCAGCGAACGGGATCACCGCGGCGAGGAGGAGCAGCTGCACCGCCCAGCCGCGCACGGTGCGGTGCGCGAGGTAGATCGCGCCGTTCGTCGACGTGGGCAGCTCGACGGTCTGGTCGAGCGAGGTGAGCAGCGTCTCCGAGGCACGGCCCAGCTGGCCGAGCCGCGTGGAGTCGAGCTCCGTGAGCTCGTCGCCTCCGGGGACAACCGTTCCGTCCGGCGCGGTGGAGATGCGAATCGCCGGCACTCGGCGCGCGAGAAGCGGCGCCTGCTCGCCGTAGCCGAACGGGAGCCCGAGGGAGACGAGTTGCGTCAACGCACCCGGTAGCGCCGGCGACTCGCCGGTCTCGGTGGAGATGCGCGCCGCCGCCGTCCGGACGAGCGCCTGCGGCGGCGAGCGGCCGTCGAGCCCGGACAGCTCGATGCGCGGCCGGACGCTGCCGGCGATCCCGTCGAGCGAGACGACGGCAACAGCACGGTCGGCGAGGGGCGAGTGCGCCGCGAAGTGTGCGGCGCCGAGCGCCCCGTAGGCGCCCGCATCGGTGGAGAGGAAGACGAGGGTGTGGAGCGGCGTCCGCGCTGACTCGGTCGCCCCCGCTGTCGCGTACGCTCGCGCGAGCTCGACGAGGGCCGCGGTCCCGCTCGCGTCGTCGTTCGCGCCGGCCGTCGTCCCCTTGTTGTCTCGATGAGCAACGACCACGATCGTCTCCGGCACGGTGCCCGGAACCACGGCCGCGAGGTTGCGAAGCTCGACGCGGCCGACACCCGGCACCTCCTCGCGCCAGCGGTCCTCGCGAACGGGGATCCCGTACAGCGACAGCTTGTTCCGAAACCAGGTCGCCGCGTCGGCCGCGCCGAGCGAGCCGGGCACGCGGCTCGGATTCTCGCGTGCGAGGTTGGCTGTGAGCGCGGTCGCGGTCGACCGGTCGAACCCGGGCGGCAGCGCCGGCGCGGGCAGCGGGCCCGAGCGGCCCAGCGTGAGGATCAGCAGGATCAGCGGCGCAAGGAGGACGACGCTCGTCTTGCGCACGAGGCGCCCGTCCACCGGGCGCTCGACCGAGCCGCGCCGCGGCCTCCGCTTGCTCGTGCCGAGGCGGGCGGGCTCCATGCAGGGGGCTATA
>Ga0157372_10008454_pt1 | contig 10927 bp, 9 predicted proteins | sample C55metaG_FD_115307 | JGI IMG/M metagenome (GOLD analysis project Ga0157372, IMG submission 115307) | Corn rhizosphere microbial communities from Kellogg Biological Station, Michigan, USA - C5-5 metaG | ecosystem: Host-associated > Plants > Roots > Rhizosphere > Soil | place: USA: Michigan...
CCCCGAACAGCGCGACACCGCGGCTGGTATCGTGCGGAACGTTGGACCCGTTGGGACGCGGCCGGCGGTAGCGCCACAGGACGTTCCCGCTCTTGGCATCGATGGCAATCACCTGGTTGTTCGGCGTGGAGACGAACATCACGCCGTTGTTAACCAGCGGGGCAGCTTCGTGCACTCGCGGCTCGCCGGTGGCGAAAATCCAGACGGGCTTCAGCCGCGCGACATTGGCGGGCGTGATCTGATCGAGCGGGCTGTAGCCCCAGCCGTCATAGGTGCGGCGGATCATGAGCCAGTTGCCGTCTTCGGGATTCTTGAGACGCTCGGCCGTTACGGGCGCGTAGTTCTGAAGGACGGCAGGCACCGGCTGAGGCGGCGCACCACCCCTTCCCTGCGCAAATAGGGCGATCGATACGGAGGCGAGTGCAGTTGCACCCGCAATAGGCAACATGGTCCTCATGGTCGGCATTAAAACAGGGCTCCGGTCGTTTATGATACACGATGTTGGGATATACTGACTCCGCACGGAGGTGGGTATGCGACGTCTTCTGCGGCGTGAAGCGTTGGGAATGCTAGGTGCGGGCGCGATTGCTCTGCGTCGGGCCGTGGCGGCGGATACCCCGGCGATGCGCTTCACGGCGCTCGATCATGTGGAGTTCCTGGTATCGGATGTGGAGAAATCGGCGGCGTTCTATGCCCGCGTGTTCGGCAATACCGTGCTGAAGAATAACAAGACCACGCGGCGTTACGTAAAGCTGGGCCCGAGCTACATCGCTATGGATAAGGGTCAGGTACACGTTGATCACTTCTGCGCCGGCATTCGCGGGTTCGACGTGGCGAGCGTGCACGCCTCTCTGGAGGCGAAAGGCATCGCGTATCGCGATTTTCCCAGCGGCAAGGACCTGGCTGTGGCCGATCCGGACGGGACCCGCCTGCAACTTGCCACCGACAACGGCTGGGCGCAATTGCTGGGCGGCACAGCGTCGCCTGAGGTGATTACAAACGGCGGTGAGGCGATTTTCCGTCCCACGGGCATCGATCATATCCTGCTGAACGTTACCGATCCGGAGAAATCGGCATTGTTCTACGAGAAGATTCTGGGTCCCGTGACCCAGCGCAACAACAACCGGATCTGGTTCCAGGCGGGGACCGGACGAATCGGGCTGTTGAAGACTCCGGCCGGCGAGAGAGCCGGCGTGAATCACTATTGCGTGTCGGTCGAAAAGTTCGACTACGACGCTGCCGTCAAAAAGCTACAACAAGCGGGCGTGAAGCTGGACACACCGGAGATCGCGGGCTCTCCCGACCTCCGCGATCCAGATGGGTATCGCGTGCAGGTGATGGGTCCGCGGGCCTAGTGAGTTAAGGAAGGCCTACTTCTTCACGCTCTTCATCCACTTCAGGATGGGCGCGGTGACGGAATCGTCCGCCGTATTGGGCGAGAACACTTCCGACATATGGCTGTGATCTTTGAACACCATCACCGTGGGGCAATGTCCGACCATGCAGAGCTGGTCTTTGAGGATGTTATTGAACTCGGCCATGCCGACGGGATCGAGCTCACCAGAAGCCAGGAAGATGGGAATGTTCACCTTCAGCAGGCCAGGCAGATTCGATCGAGCGAGCTGCGTGGCTGGGTCGAGAGGCGCTCCGCGGCCACCGCCCTTGCCCTTGCCGCCGCCCTTGCCTTCTGGCGGGGGACCGCCTTTCGGAGGACCACCTGGTCCGCCGCGTCCAGGCACCACCACCGGCGCGATGTTGAAACTCGGAGCAGCCATGAAGATCACTCCTTTGACGCCCACGCCCTTGGGTCCGTATAGCTCGGGATGGCCGATATACGTGGACACCGGAATGTTGCCGGCCGAATGACACCAGATGAACATGCGATTCGGGTTGCCCTTGTACTTGGAGATGTTCTGCTGCGCCCATTCGATCACGCGTCCGATGTCTTTGGCGGGCTCATCCCATTCCAGGCCCTGGCCGCCTCGGCGCTGCACGTTCACGCCGGTCATGCCGTTCTTCACGGCCCATAACATGATGTTGTCGTAGAAGGCGTCGCCGCCGGGCACCGGCTCGATCTTGTTGCCGGCGCCGCCCGATACGTAAATCAGGACCGGACGCGATCCGCCGCCTTTTTCGGGAGAGAAGACGTCCAGTACGGTACGGTCGTCGGTAAAGTATTTGATGTCGCGGTCGACTTTAACGCCGGGGTAGGGAGCCTTGGGTTGCAAAGGCCGGTACAGTTTGGCCGTGCCTGCCGGATTGACCACCCGGCCCATTTCCTTGAGTTGCGTGGCGATGTCGGGGGGCACTGCGGCGTAGGACCCGGCCGTCAGGAAGAAGGTGAGCAAGAGAGAGGGAGTGCGCATGACGGAAGTGAGTTTAACACAGCGAATCTAGGGCGTTCTGAGGCGCGGGCGTAACTGAATTCAAATCCTTAGGTATTACCAAGGGAACCACTTAGGCGATTTTTTCGTCAAGAACCTGAAAGGAGGCAACAACGTGCTGCTTTTGCAGGATCTCCGCTACGGACTGCGCACTCTGAGCCAAAGTCCCGGCTTCACGGCGGTTGCGATTTTGACGCTCGCGCTGGGCATCGGGGCCAATACCGCGATCTTCAGTTTTATCGACGGCATTCTGCTCAAACCGCTGCCGTACGAAGATTCGGACAGGATTGTTCGCGTATTGGAGAAGCCTCCAGGCGGCCTGCGGAACGGTATTTCGACCCTGAACTTTCTCGACTGGAAGAAGGACAACACCGTCTTCGATGTGATGGCGGCGCAGACCGGCGGCACGGTCACTCTTTCCGGACAGACTGACCCGGAACTGCTGCGAGACGGTAGGGCTTCCGCCGGCTATTTTGAAATTTTCAAAATCCGGCCTGCCCTGGGGCGGACCTTCCGCGCGGACGAAGACCAGGCCGGGAAAGATCACGTCGTCGTGCTTTCCTATGCGCTGTGGCGGGACCGGTTTGGCGCCGATCCGTCCATCTTGAACCGCGCGATCATGCTCGATAATGAACCCTACACAGTGGTCGGCATTCTGCCGCCGGGGAGCGCTTTTGATCGCACCTCCAGCCAAATATGGCGTCCGCTGACATTCAAGCCGTCCAACATGACCAGAAACTTCCACTGGTTCGGGTCTTTTGCGCGATTGAAGCAGGGGGTTTCGCTGGAACAGGCGCAAAAGCAGATGGACGTGATCGGAGCCAGAATCGCCAGCGACTATCCGGATTCCAACAAAGGGTGGGGTGTGATCGTGGAACGCTACAGCGACGTGATCATCGGACCGCAAATGCGGACCGGATTGCTGGTGCTGATCGCGGCAACCGCCATGGTGCTTCTGATCGGCTGCGCGAATCTCGCGAATCTGGCGCTGGCTCGCGGTGTTGCGCGCGAACGGGAGGTCGCGGTCCGTGCCGCTTTGGGCGCCAGCAGGTGGCGCCTGGTGCGTCAGTTCCTTACGGAGAACGTTTTGGTGTCGGTGTGCGGCGGAGTCCTGGGGATCGGAATCGGTTTCGCAACCATGAAATATCTGCAAACCTTGGTTCCGGTAAACAATCTGCCGCGAGAGGCGGATATCGCGATGGACGCCCGGGTGCTGCTGTTCGCGCTCGCGATCTCCGTGCTCACGGGATTGCTGTTCGGTTTGGCGCCGGCGCTGCAAGCCACCTCGCCGGACCTGGCGAGTTCCATGAAGGATGGCGGACGCGGGGCGAGCGCGGGTATGGCGCGCCGCAGGCTGCGGGATGTCCTGGTGGTGGCCGAAATCTCGCTGGCATTCGTCCTGCTGGTCGGCTCCGGGCTGATGATCCGCAGCTTTTTCAGCCTGGTGAACGTGAACATGGGATTCGATTCCACCAATGTGCTGTCCATGGCGCTGCCGGTCTCCGACCAGCAGTATCCGGACACCGCGCGGCTCAATGCATATTTCCGCGAGCTGCAAACCGCAGTGCAGGCCGTTCCGGGAGTTCAGGAGACCGCCATGACTTGCGCGCTTCCTCTGCAAGGAAGCTGCTACGGCATGCCCATGCAAGTGGCGAACCGGCCTATGGTGGATCGCGCGAACCGCCAGGGTGGATTCTACAAGATTGTGAGCCCTTCCTACTTCCACGCCCTTGGTATCAAGCTCCTTCGCGGCCGCGGACTGAGCGACCGCGACATTCCAGGAGCGCCGCCCGCATTGGTGATCAACAGCCGGCTGGCTAGTCGCGACTTTCCTAATGAAGACCCCATCGGAAAGCGCATTCTGATTCAGCAAATCGTTCCGGGGAAAACCGAGCTTGGTCCGGAGATCGCATGGGAGGTGGTGGGCGTCATCGGGGACGAGAAGCTGAACGGGCTCAATGACGAGCGCAGCGCGGGCGTTTACGTATCGAACGAACAGAGTCCGGCATACGGCATGAATCTTATTGTCCGCGCGAGCCTGGACCCGTTGACGCTTCAGAAAGCGGTCACCCAGGCGATTCGCGGAACGAGTAAGGATCAAGCCGTGAGCAACGTTCGGACGCTCGAACAGATCAAATTTGAAAGCTCCCTGACGGCCCGGGTACAGGCAGGCTTGCTGCTGGTATTCGCCACGATCGCGCTCCTGCTGGCGGCCATCGGGATCTATGGAGTCATGTCCTACGCGGTGATCCAGCGAACACACGAGATGGGAATCCGGGCCGCGTTGGGCGCATCCGCTTCCAGCCTGCGCAAACTGATCCTGTACCGCGGGTTGGCCCTGACGGGCATCGGGTTAGTAATCGGGGTCGGGGGAGCGCTGGCCCTGACGCGGGCGTTGTCTACGCTGCTCTACGGCGTAGGAGCGCGCGATCCGCTCACGATGATCTCCGTCGGGGGAATGCTTTTGGCAGTGGCTATCGCGGCCTGCTATGTGCCGGCTCACAGGGCAACCAAGGTCGATCCGATCGTAGCGCTGCGCCAGGACTAGGGCGGTCGCGCTAATAGACCGGGCGGATCAGGACGGTTGTGCGGCAACTGCCGCCGCCGCTGCCGTACACTCGCGGCGTGAGATCCTTGTTGAGGGAAATGCGCACCTCTTGCAGTTCTCCGTCGGAATAGCACGACAGGCGAAACGCTCCGCGCGGGAAACTCGGATTGGCGGCGGCGATCCTGGCCACGATCTCCTCGGGATTCAGCCGCAACTGCCGGGCAGGGGCGTTTAGTTCAGCAGGAATCCGGACCATGTCGCGCGCCCTGCCGACGAACGTGAAATAAACTTCCGCACTCAACCCGGTGCAAGTGCCGTGCGTGGCCCATTCGTGCTGGATCAGCGATTCGGTGGGAATGTAGCGCAAGGTTGCGCGCACAATATCCTGCGCCACCGGCCTCGCCGGTCCGCAATTTTCCGGGCCGCGGCCGCTGTCCGCCTGAGGCCAGAGCCCATGCACGACGAACCCGATGCGGCGGCCCGCACCGCATTCGCGAGGATCCTTGCTGGCGGCCGGCTGGGCGCAAAAATCGGGAGCGTAGGAAAGAGACAGCAGATAGTAGGAAAACACGGCTGCTGGGGTCTGCCGGGCTTTCTTGCGCGCTTGCGCATCGGCAGCGCCGAAAACCAGCAAGCACATCAGGAAGATCGCCAGCGTTTTTTTAGTCGACATCGCTAGCTGCCATCTTACAATCGATCCATGCTCCTGCTCTGCCCCGTTCGCGGCTGCGGTCGCGCGTTGACGCGCGAGGACCGGCGCGTATTCTGTCCGCAGGGGCACTCATTCGACATCGCGCGAAGCGGCTACATCAACCTGCTCCAGCCCCAGGAGCGGCGATCCAAGAATCCGGGCGACACAGTCGAAGCAGTAGCGGCACGGCGGCGATTGCACGATCGCGGAGTGACCGGACCGCTGCTGCGGGAGATTGCGGAGACCATAGCCGCAGGGTCGAGCGATGTGGTGCTGGATGCGGGCTGCGGCGATGGTTTCTACCTGGGCAGCCTGGCTCGCCAGGCCGTCTTCGATGCGCATGGCGTCGACATTTCCATTCCGGCCGTGGATGCGGCGGCGAAGCGGTACCCTCCAGGAGCGCGCATCGAGTGGATCGTCGCGAACGCCGATCGATTCCTGCCATACGCCGACCACTCGTTCTCCATCGTCCTGTCGATCACAGGGCGCATGAATGCAGAGGAATTCCGGCGGGTTCTGCGCGATGACGGACGATTGCTGGTCGCGCTGGCTGCGTCGGACGATCTTATCGAGCTGCGCGGAGTCGGGCGTGATCGAGTGGACCGGACCGCCGAGACCTTCGCGAAAGAGTTCACGCTAGTCGAGCGGAGGCAGGTCACGACCGTCGCCGATCTCGATGTGGCCGCGGTCCAGGACGTTCTGCTCTCGATTTACCGGCCGCTGCGGGCGCAGCCCGCGGAAGCGATGCGGGTGACGTTCAGTCTGGATCTGCTCCTGTTTCGCCCGCGTTAGACTGGGGCGTGGAACGAAAGATTTTCTGGCTGACGTTCGCCGTGCTGGGACTCATCGCCGACTTCGTTCTGCCGTTCTGGTGGGGATTGCTATCGAGCATTCCCATCTGCGTCATCAGCTGGTGGATAGCCTACAAGAGCGATTGGTTTTAGGCTTACTCAAGAATGTTCGCCTCAAAGTCGATGATCTCGCCATCTTCAAACGAGTAGCGAATCTGGATGGGATGGCAGCACACCTCGCAGTCCTCCACATAGGTTTGACTCTTCACCGCCGGATCGAGGACCATCGAGATCTCCTGCCAGCAGTAAGGACACGAGAAGAAGTGCTCCATATGACTTGTAAAAAATGCAGAGTTCCTATGAAAGAACTTAAGGGGCACATCTACCACAAGAAGCGAAAATGGAAATGCCCTAAGTGCGGCCGAGCCCGGATGCAACAGCAAAAATAATTGTAATTGACAACACGGCGCGAAACCCATACTATATCCGTAGCGGATATAGTATGAAAAAGACGCCCGGTCTCCTGCCTTTAACACCGCCCGTCTTTCATATTCTATTGGCGCTGGCCGATGAGGAGCGCCACGGCTACGGCATTATGCAGGACGTCGCGCGTCAGACCAACGATGCGCTTCAGCTTGGTCCCGGTACTCTCTACGGCTGTCTCAAACGGATGCTGGCGGCTGGCCTGGTCGAGGAATCGGACGAGCGGGAACATGATCGTGAACAAGATGACGAGCGGCGTCGTTATTACCGCATGACGCCGTTGGGCAGAAGCACGGTCCGCGCGGAAGCCGGCCGGCTGGCCGGTGCAGTTTCGGCGGCCAAGGCCAAATTAGGTTTGGCGGGAGGAAAGTGATGAAGGATCCGAAACTAGTCCGAGGGCTTGGCCGCCTTTACGCGGCGCTGCTCTACGCGTATCCGCGGGAATTCCGGCTCCAGTACGGCACGGAGATGCAGCAGCTGTTCCGCGACCGGTGCCGTGAGATTGCTCGCGACGGCCGCGCGGGGCCGTGGCTCAGATTCGGTCTGGGGAGCATCGCGGACTGGATCGCCAGCGCGCTGCGAGAAAGACGACCCTTCAAGTTAATCCAGGAATGGGCCGTGACGCTACTGCTGTTCCTGTTTGTGACCACCACGATGGTTCAGGCGTACGTAGTGCCAACCGGGTCGATGGAAAACAACATCCTGGTGGGCGATCATCTGCTGGTCGACAAGGTGGGTTTTGAGAACGGCGGCAACAACTGGTCGAGTTACGTGCTGCCGCACCGCCAAGTGAAGCGCGGCGACATCGTAGCGTTCCGCTATCCCGAAGACGTCCGGCAAACTTTCGTCAAGCGTGTCATCGGCGTAGCGGGCGACCACATCCACTTAAAGGACAAGCAGGTGATTCGCAACGGCGATAAGCTCGACGAGCCGTATGCGCGCCACAGCGGCCAATCCATCGACGACTATCGCGATAATTTTCCAACGGCTGCGGACTTCTACACGCTGGGCGGCGGACGGGACATGTTCGCCCACAACGTGCACGATGGCGAAGTGATCGTGCCGCCCGGCACGCTATTCGTCCTGGGGGACAACCGCGATAATTCTCTCGACAGCCGTTATTGGGGATTCGTGCCGATCAACTACGTGGTGGGCAAGCCGCTGGTGATCTATTGGTCCTACGATGCTCCGACCAGCGATCTGGTCACGTGGAATCTCGCGCATCTGGAAGATGTGGCCCTGCACTTTTTCACCAGGACACGCTGGAACCGGATGCTTAAAGTGCCGGCGCAGTGATGCTATTTGAGGGGCGGCACGGGTAACGTCTCGGGCTCTTTGCCCGGCGCGTCCGTGCGATCTTTGCGGGCCACGGCATCCTTCGGATCAATGGCCAGCGCCTGGTTGAACATTTCGGTCGCTTGGGCGCGCTTACCTTCCCGCAGGTACAACTCACCGAGTTCGTCCCGAACCTGGGCGTCGCCAGGGAACTGCTGGACGATCTGGTTAAAGCTCTGGATCGCTTCGTCGTATTTCCCAGCGCGGACCAGCGCACGCGCCAGGTTGTAGCGCGCGGTGCCGTAATCCGACCGCAAACGGATGGCTGCGCGGAACTGCTCAATCGCCTCGGTGTTACGGCCCACAGCTACTAACGCTGAGCCCAGCAGATTGCGGGCCTCCGGGTCCTGGGGTCGGATCCCAACGGCCTTCTCGATCATCGGCAAGGCTTCCGCCGAATCCAGCCGGGCCATTCTCAGCGCCCCGATTTCGAAGTAAGCTCCGAAATCATCGGGATATTTTTCGAGGCGGTGTCGCATCACGGCTTCCTGAAGTTCCATGCGCCGGTCGCCTCTCACGGTGATCATGTCGGGCTTGGGCACCACCTGAAGCCACAGGTGCGCCATCTCGTCGGTGGCCTGATTGCCGGCCGCCACGCGACGCGGAGGATGATTCGGATTCCGCGGATTCGCGGACGAATTGTCGTAGTGATAGCGCATGGAAAGTACGGTGCCCTTGGGGAGGAATATTGACTGACCGTAGTGATACGCTCCCTGCCAATTCGGATCCCAGTCGGGAATACGGATCAGCCATTTGCGCTGGCCGTTAGGCAGCGTCGCGTAGCCTTCGAGCACATGCCCCAGATAGTGCGCGTGAGGATAGACTGCGAGCACATCGACGTCCATCGGAAGACGGAAATCGTCGGAGACCAGAAAGTCGCTGTCTCCCGGTGGGATATCGAGTGCTCCATCATGCTCAAGCTTGATCAGCATGGGGAACTTTTCCTGAGGCCGGTCGGTAAAGTAGAGACCAATCGAGGGCCGCACCTGCTCGGGCTTGCCGGTGGGGCGCAGGTGAGCGTTGAGGACCAGGTCATTACCCGGATCAAGCCGCCATGCGAAGCCCTCCGGCTCGACGTACGGTGTGCCGCCTGGCTTCCAAAACAGGAAATGTCCGTCGTCAGGCTCGGACAGCGGACGATCGATCACCACATCCATTCCTGCGAAACCTTTCCCCGGTGCAGTCTCCTGGCGGCGTGCCGAGCGGGCGCGATCCACATAGAGATTCGCGTGATGCACGATGCGCTTGTCGCCGGGGCGGATCTCGACAGCGCGGACATAGCGCATGGTTTTCAGGGTTACCGGAATCACAAAATTCCAGTACACATCGGTGCCGGAAGCGGGCAGGGCGTATGCACTCTGCGCGTCCAGAATCAGGTCCGGAGGGCCAAGCTGCCAGCCTTCCGTGAACTTCGGAAGAGCTGGGACCTCGGACGGATTTCCTTGCGGCGCGCCCTGGCTGACCCAATCGGCGATTAAATGGATCTGAGCATCGCTCAGCCGGCGTTCACCCTGGAAATCTCCATAGCCGGCTTCGGGCGCCCAAGGCGGCATGGATCGGCGGCTGGTCACGCCGGCAATCTCTGGTGCATGCTTCTTAACGTCCTGGTAGCTGAGTAGCGGGAACGGTCCAGCTTCGCCGGGACGATGGCACGGGGCGCAGTTTTGAAAGATGATGGGCGCGATATCGTGCGTGAAGGTCAGGGCTGGTGCCGCGCATGCTGTAGCGGCTGCGAGAAAGCCTAGGGCCGCCGCGACTCTCATGATCCTAGGCTACACCTTGGTTTTTAACCATTCTTGGATAACAGCGAAGACTTCATGGTTATTCTTTTCCATTAGCATCAGGTTGCCGTTGCCATAGATTCCATAGTCGCGCAGGCGCAGCATTTCGGCGTTGCAGCCGACCTGCTTTAAGAAAGCAACGTTCGACACCGGCGATCCGCCGCCGCCGAATTCGCTGGTCACCCAGGTGATCGGAATACCTTGCAGGTTTTTCCACTTGTGCACGGGCTCGGCTTGCAGTTGATACGGCGATACAACGGGGCGCGGGGAATCGGGCGGCTCGCTCTGATCTCGTAATTTGAACTGCGTCACATCAAGAACAGGAGGGTCATAGGTCATGGGGCTGGCGGTCAATCCCCAGCGAAGCTGCCGGGCGAAAGGATTGCCATTGATCTCCATGGCGACGATGGCCTTCACCAGGTTCGGACGACGGTCTGCCACGCCCCACGCGAAGAATCCCCCGAATGCGTGTACGAACAGGATGGCCGGGCCGATTTTGTCTAGCAGTTCGGCGCCGCCCGGCCAGACCAGGTCGCTATGGAACGCTTCATCGGTGACATTGCCTTGTTCGCAGGCCATAAACTGATCGATCAACGGATCGTTCATGCCGCCCGGCCCGGGCCACTGGGCGGTGTTGAACACAGCGGTGCTCCCGATGAGTCCTTCAAATGCGGGTACGTTCGGGAGATGGCTGGGGCCCAGGGCGTCGGGATGATACGGCGATCGGCCGTAACTGGGGCGGTCCAGCCAATAGACGCTATATCCGGCCTGGACGAAATAGTGCACCCAGCCCGGCCGGCCGCCGATGCCCATCATGTGAGTACCTTGTCCGCCGCCGCCGTGGACCATGACCACGGGGAGCGGATGAGTCTTCTTTTCAGGGATCATGTATTGCACGAACATCTGGCCCTGAG
>Ga0157372_10008455_pt1 | contig 10926 bp, 9 predicted proteins | sample C55metaG_FD_115307 | JGI IMG/M metagenome (GOLD analysis project Ga0157372, IMG submission 115307) | Corn rhizosphere microbial communities from Kellogg Biological Station, Michigan, USA - C5-5 metaG | ecosystem: Host-associated > Plants > Roots > Rhizosphere > Soil | place: USA: Michigan...
CACGGTCTCGGTGGTCGCCGGGTCATGATGAAAAACAGGAGGAGCCCCGGACTCGGCGAGGGGCTGCGGCCAGCGAAGCGGTTCGGATAGCTGTCGCGCGTGGTGGACGAGGTGCGGGCCTCTGGCCGGCGGGCCGGCATCTGGCTGGCACCGTTCGTCGTCGGAACGGACACCACCTTGGCCCAGGAGCACCCCGACTGGCTGGTCGGACCGGCCGGCAGGAACTGGGGACAGCTTCTCGTCGGCCTCGACCTGACCCACCCGGGTGTCCAGGCCCTGCTGGACGACGCACTGCGCGGCCTCCTCGACTTGGGCATCGACTACCTCAAGCTCGACTTCCTCTACGCCGGCGCCGTGCCCGGTCGTCGCCGGGAGGACGTCGACGAGGCAGCCGCCTACCGAGCGGGCCTGGGGCTGGTGCGCGACGTCGTGGGACCTGACGTCTACCTGGTGGGCTGCGGCGCGCCGATGCTGCCCAGCCTCGGGCTCGTCGACGCCATGCGCGTCTCGCCTGACACGTTCCACGAGGGCGGCGAGGACGGCTCGACCGGGCTGCGGGGGCTGATGCCACTGGCCGCCCGGGCGTGGCAGCAGGGCCGGCTCTGGGTGAACGACCCCGACTGCGTCGTGGCGCGACCGTCCTACTCGCAGCGGGAGCAGTGGGCGCGGGCCGCGCGTCGCCTGGGCGGGCTGCGTTCATTCTCGGACCGGCTGGCGGACCTCGACTCCTGGGGGCTGGCCACGGTCCGCGAGCTCGTGGCCGGCGGCGGCCGGACCGAGCCGTTCGAGGCCGAGGTCCTGGCTGAGGCCGCCGAGCTCGCCCAGACGGAGGGGGCCCGATGAGCGATGGCAGCGACCGGCTTGCCGCGCGCATCGCGCCGTACCTCCGGCTCTGCTACCCGCTCGACCATGCCGACGTGACGCGGCGCCTGGTGGCCCTGGCCGAGACCTACGTGGACCGTTCCCGGCCGCGGAGAATGGAGCCGCCGACCCACCGGACCGGCTACCTGATCACCTACGGCGACGGCATCCGACGGGGCGGCGAGGCGCCCCTCCACACGCTGGCCGGCTTCCTGCGCAACCATGTGGGGGACCTGCTCAGCGACGTCCACCTGCTGCCGATCTTCCCGTGGACCTCCGACGACGGGTTCGCGGTCGTCGACCACCGGGTGGTCAACCCCGCCCTCGGCACGTGGGACGACGTCAGCGACCTCGCGGCGGAGCGTGGCGTGATGCTCGACTTCGTCGCCAACCACACCTCCAGCCACAGCCCGTGGTTCCAGGACTGGCTCGCCGGAGACCCGTCCCGCGCCGGCTTCTACGTCGAGCGAGACCCCGACTTCGACACCACGCAGGTCGTGCGGCCTCGAACCACCCCGCTGTTCCACCCCTTCCCTGGGCCGGACGGCCAGCAGACCGAGGCCTGGACGACCTTCGGCCCCGACCAGGTCGACGTCGACGTCCGCGACCCGAGGACCCTCGAGGAGCTCACCGACGTGCTGCTCGGGTACGTCGAGAAGGGCGCGGCCGCGGTACGGCTGGACGCGATCGGCTTCCTTTGGAAGGAGTCGGGCACCTCCTGCCTGCACCTGCCCCAGACCCATGCGGTGATCAAGACGTGGCGAGCGCTGGTCGAGCACGTGGCACCGGGCACGCGGTTGCTGACGGAGACCAACGTGCCGCATGCCGAGAACATCTCCTATTTCGGAGACGGAGATGACGAGGCCCACCTCGTGTACCAGTTCGCGCTCCCGCCCCTCGTGCTGCACTCCTTCGTCGCCGCATCCACCACCCGGCTCAGTACCTGGGCAGCCACCGTCGGGCCGGTCAGCGACACGGCGACCTGGTTCAACTTCCTGGCCAGCCATGACGGCATCGGGCTACGGGCAACCGAGGGCATCCTCGACGACACGGAACGTGACGCCCTCGTGCGGCGCACGCACTCGCACGGCGGCCGCGTCTCGTGGGCGTCCCACAACGACGGGCCGCGTTCGATCTACGAGCTCAACCTCAGCTACCTCGACGCGTTGTGCACACCCGAGGAGGCTCGCAACCCCGAGGTCCTCGTGGCCAAGAGCCTGGCCGCGCACAGCATCCTGTTCGCGGTGCTCGGCGTGCCCGCGGTCTACCTGCACTCCCTGGTGGGCTCACACCCCGACCTCGAGGGCGTGGTGACCAGCCGCATCAATCGGCGGATCAACCGCGCTGTCCTCGACGCCGACCGACTCGATGCCGAGCTGTTGGACGACCCGCGCCGCCGCGGCGTGCTGACGGGGCTCAGCCACCTGCTCGACGTACGACGCCGGCACGAGGCGTTCTCGCCGTTCGGCACCCAACGGATCGAGTACCTCGACGACCGTGTCTTCGCCGTGCGTCGGGGGGAGGCGACGCCCGACGAGCTGCTCTGCGTGACGAACGTGACGGGGGACGACGTGCCGCTGACCGCACGGGGGACCGACGTGCTCACTGGTGCGGTCGTCGACCCGCTCGTGCTCGGCCCGTGGGAGTCCGCCTGGGTGCGACCCGACCGGTAGCTGCGCTCGCGGGTACGACGTCGGAGGAGAAGATGCGGGTGCTGGTCACTGACGGAAGTACGCCGCGAGCCCGGCGAGCAGCCGGTCGACGTCAGCGTCGTCGGAGTACGGCGCCAACCCGACGCGGAGGCCACCGGTCGCGCCGAGGCCGAGCCGTCGGGATGCCTCGTAGGCGTAGAACGAACCGGCGGGTGCGTTGACGCCGCGCTCGGCAAGGAAGTGCCGGATCGACTGCAGGTCGTGGCCCTCGAACGTGGCGAGCAGCGTCGGCGTCCGACGTGCCGCGCGGGAGTGCAGCGTGACGCCCGGGAGCGCGGCGAACTCGTCCTCGAGGCGTGCCAGCAGTCCCTTCTCGTGCTGCTCGAGTGCGGCCATCGAGGCCAGGATCCGTTCGCGGCGCGAGCCACCGGCGGCGGGCGACAGGCCGGCCAGGAAGTCGACGGCGGCAGTGGTCCCGGCCATCAGCTCGTAGGGAAGCGTCCCGAGCTCGAACTTCTCCGGCACCACGTCGGCCGAGGGCAGCAGCTTGTCGGGGGCGAGCCGCTCCAGGATCTCCGGTCGCCCGGCGAGGGCGCCGCAGTGCGGCCCGAGGAACTTGTACGGCGAGCAGACGACGAAGTCCGCGCCCGACGCCGTCATGTCGATCGCGACGTGTGCGACGAGGTGCACGGCGTCGACGAAGAACAGGGCGCCCGCGGCATGCACCACCTCGGCGATGGCGGACAGGTCGGGCATGGTGCCGATCAGGTTGGAGGCGCCGGTCACCGCCACCAGCCTGGTGGCCGGGGTGATCACCCGCTCGATCTGGCCGGGTGCCAGCTCGCCGGTCTCCGGGTCGAAGTCGGCGAAACGGACGGTGGCGCCCACGGCCTCGGCGGCCAGCACCCAGGTGCGCACGTTGGCGTCGTGGTCGAGCCGGGTCACCACGACCTCGTCGCCCGGACCCCAGTTCTTGGCCAGCGTGCGCGCCAGGTCGAGGGTCAGCTGGGTCATGCTGCGCCCGAACACGATGCCGCCGGGGTCGGCGCCGAGCAGGTCAGCGAGGGCGAACCGGGCCCCCACGACGGCGGCGTCGGCGTTGCGCTCCGCCAGCGTCGCCGACCCACGGTTCGCGAGCGGGGAGAGCAAGGTGTCGTGGACCGCCTTGGCGACCACGTCGGGAGTCTGGGTGCCACCGGGTCCGTCGAAGTGGGCGGCGCCGTTACGCAGCGACGGGAAGTGGGCCCGCACGGCGGCCACGTCGTACGGCGCGGCGGAGCGGGTCGTGGACACGGACACGGATGCCTCCTCGGTGGTCTCTCGTTCGTCAGAATGGATCACCAGTCGACACCGGCGAGCGACTCCAGGAGCCGGCCGCCGGGCATCCGGCGCGAGGCCGTGGGCAGCACCTCGAGCGCCGGGTGCGTGAGCTGGGTGCGCTCCTCGAGGTCGAGCAGGTCCACCTGGTAGGGGGCGAACTCGCCCAGGTCGATAGTCGGGCCGGGATCCACCTTCTGCTGCAGCACGAACGCACTCGCGCGGAGATCGGCGTCGAGCACGTAGACGAGCACCTTCCAGAACGCCTTTGGCACCAGCGTGCCGCGATAGGGCACGTCGTCATCGGTGAGGATCGGTCCGGCGAACACGCTGACGCGGCGCTTCTCCAGCCCGGTCTGCTCGAGGATCGCGTTCTCCAGCAGGCCCCACAGGCCGTGCCGGAACGACTGGTTGAAGTCGTTCATCTGCGGGGTGATGTTGGTGAAGTAGAACGAGTCGGAGTTGGCCTTCTGGGCGTCCGCCAACCTGCCCCAGAGCAGGTCGGCTCGGCGGGCGAGATGGCCGCGGTCGAGGTCGTTTCCCGTGTACACCGCCTCGCCGGTCTGGTCCTCCGGCCGCAACCGCGGGTCGAGCTTGAACTCCTGGTCGTCGCGCGGGATCGAGTCCCCCGGGAAGAGCGCGAGACCGTCGATGTTCCAGGCGACCCAGCGCGCGAGCCTCCGCGCCCGGCTCATCGCCAGCGAGTAGTGGGCGTAGTCGACCCGGGTGCTGCCGTCGACCACGACCAGGTCGTCGGCGATCGCCGGCTGCGGCTCCGGCACCACGACCTCCGGGCCCAGGAAGCCGACGTCGTAGGCCGCCGTCACCGCTGCTCCCGCAGCCGCTCCTGAAGCCCGGTCGCCAGTCCCCAGATCGTGAGCAGGTCGAACATGCCGCCGCCGTGCTCCGCCAGCCACTCGCGCCGGACCGGCCCGAGGCGCACCCGCGAGTGCACGCGTGTGTGTGCCCCGACCGGGGTCAGCAGCAGCGCCCAGGAGAACGAGACCCGCCCACGCTGCGAGCGGTAGACCAGCGCCCGCTCCGGGTCGATCTCGGCCACGGTCAGGGTCGCGTCGCGCCCGCCCCAGTCGGAGATCACCTGGCCCACCTCGTGGTCCTGGTACTCCGGCCGGATCCGGCGTGCGCCGCGACGACCGGCAGGGAAGAAGCGCTCGACGGAGCGCGGGAAGTACCAGCCGGCGCGGTCCTTGCCGATCTGCACCAGCCACGGCCACACCTGTGTCGGTGTCGCGTCGAGGGTGAACGCCCGGTCCATCACCACGTCGGCGGCGACCAGCCGGTCACCGGGCAGGACAGCGCGCCGCTCGTCGTGGGTGGGGGAGACCGCGGAGCCCAGGTGCATGCGGTCATCCTGCCTCGTGGACGGTCAGCCCCGGGACATCTTGGCCACCAGCTGGGTGCGCGAGTGCACGTCCAGCTTGGTGTAGACGTTCGTGAGGTGGTAGCCGACGGTCTTGACGCTCAGCACCAGCTGGTGTGCCATCTCGTTGTTGGTCAGACCCCGGCACGCGAGCCGGGCCACGATCTGCTCCTGCGGGGTCAGCCCCTCCGTCGGCGAACGCTCGGAGGGCTCGGGAGTCAGCCCGGCGGCAGCCAGCTCCTCGTCGCAGCGCTCGACGAACGGCGTCGCTCCCATGGAGACGAAGCGCTCGCGGGAGGCCTGGAGCCGTTCCTGGGCGGCGCGGCGTTCCCCTCGGCGCCGAAGGAAGCGGCCGTACGACGCCAGCGCGAGAGCCTGCTCGAGGGCGTCGGCGACGCCGTCGCCCAAGCGCAGCGCCTCCTCGAAGGCCTCACGGGCCACCGGGTGGTCACGGCGTGCCGTGGCGAGCTCGCCACGGAGCCGCGCCAGGGCCGCCAGCCGGGACCGGGATCCCCGCGCCCGGGGCGTTCCCTCGAAGGTCCGGATCGCGGAGTCGGCCTCGTCCAGGCGGCCGAGCTGGATCAGGGCGGACACGTACGGCGCCGGCCAGGTCAACCAGCCGGGCTCGACGGTCGGGCCGTCGTCCAGCAGCACCAGCAGCTGCGCCCGCTCCACGACCTCGCCGGGCTCGCTTTGGTACGACGCGAGGAGCACGCCGGCGTTCTCGCACACGGCGAAGGTCGCCGGGTCACCGAGCACCCCCGCGATCCGGCGGGCATCGTCAAGATGCTGCGCGGCGCGGCTCCATGCCCCTCGGCCGCCGTAGACCTGCATGGCGACGGCGTGCAGGAATCCGAGCACCCACAGCTGCTCGCTGTCCTCGGCGAGCGAGATCGCATGCTCGGCGAGCGTGACGGAGGCGTCCCAGTCACCCAGACGGAAGTCCACCTCGGCCAGCACTCCCATCGCCACCAGTCGCTGGGGCGCGACCTCGCCCCGCGTCGTGCCCACGAACGCCTCGAGGTCCCGGCGCGCGCCGGGCAGGTCGTCCAGGGCTGCTCGCAGTGCCCCGCGAGCGGTCAACCGGTGCTGGCCGTCACTGCCGACCTTCGTCGGGTCGGCCACGAGCGACCCGAGCGCAGCCAGCGCCTCCCTGCTGCGCCCGATCAGCGCGAGTCCCATCGCCCGGGCCGCCGCAGTCGAGTCGATCAGGTCAGCGGGGAGCTCCTCGGCCAGGGCACGGGCGGCCCAGTCCGCGGCGGCCTGTCCGTCCCCGCGCACGTTGTGCAGCTGGGCCAGGATCGCGGCCAGGGTGCCGCGCCCGGTCCGGTCAAGCTCCGCTGCGCGGGACCAGGCCAGGGTCGCGAGCTCCTCGGCGGCCCCCGGCTCGCCACCGAGCCAGGCGATCTTGGCCTGCAGGTAGAAGCGTCGTGCCCCTGCGGGGAGCTCCTCGAGCCTCGCCGCCACGTCCTTCGCCGCCGTGAGGTCACCGGCGATCAGGAAGAGGTTCGCGGCGTCCATCAGGTGGGCGTCGCCATCGGGCCCGGGCGGACCGAGCGCGCGCGCCTTCAGGAACATGCTCGCGGCACGGTGGGCGTTCCCGTCGCTCTCGAGCTCGCGCGCCCGGGCGGCGAGCTCGGCAGACAGGCCCGGGTCCGGACCGTGGGCGGCCGCCGCCCGGTGCAGGAGCGCGGCCTCGCCTGTCGTCAGCCCGGCGGCGCGGGTGTGGAGGTCCTTGCGTTCCCGCGGGCCCACGTCCTGGTGCACGGCCGCGCGCGCCAGCGCGTGTGCGAAGCCGATCCGCAGGCCGTCGTCGGCGTACCGGCACGTGATCAGGTTCGCGCGGACCAGCTCCTCGACGGCCCCCTCGGCCTCGGCGACGTCCGCAACCCCTGCCGTCACCGCCAGCCGGGTGCCGTCGGGCATGATCGCGGCGCCCCGGGCCAGGCGCCGCGCCTGGTCGGACAGCGCGCCGAGGGTGCCCAGGGCGAGGAGCGCGTAGGACTGTGGTGCCGGAAGCGGCCCGCTCTGCCGGAGGGCACTGGGCGAGAGCTCGTCCATCAGGGCGCGGAGGTACAGGGCATTGCCACCGGTGTGCTCGCGCAGCCGTTCCGCGTTGCGTCGCGACAGCCGTGGATGACCCCGCGACGTCGCCAGCGCCCGTACCTCGTCCACACCCATCCCGGACAGGGGGATCCTGCCGTCCTGCGCCTCGGCCAGCCGCAGCAGACCCGACGGGATCCGGCCGATCTCGGTGTCCCGCACCGTGACCAGGGCCAGCACGCGGTCGGCCTGCAGGCGGCGCAGCGCGAACGTGAGCGCCGTGAGCGACTGCGTGTCGGCGAGGTGCGCGTCGTCGACGACGAAGACCGTGGGCTGGTCGCGATGCCGCTGGTCCAGGATCTCGAGGACGTGCCGGCCGGCCGCGAACGGGTCCGGCCAGGTCGCCGATCGCGATCCGAGCAGCTGCATGAGTGCACCGAACGGGAGGAAGGTCTCCGCCTCGTCGCCCGACGCGCTGAGCACGCTGGCCGGGTCCAGGGAGGAGGAGAAGGCGTGGACGAGGGCGCTCTTGCCCACGCCGGCGGTGCCCTCCAGCACGACGGTTCGTGGCCGGCCGGCGGCGGCCTCGTCGAGCCGGGCGCGCAGCAGGCCCAGCTCAGCTGACCGTCCGACGAAGGTCGGCATGGCTCACCCGTCCCTTGGACCGGTCATCCGACCGGTCGCCTTGTTCAGCCTCGACGCTAGCGGACCTCGCACCTGCCACGACGAGCGAACCGAGCGCGGTCGACATCATCACGACGACGAGGAGAGAGGCCGATCCGGTGGGCCGCGATAGTCCTGGCGCAGGTGACCTGCTTGACAGGAGGTCGGCGGCGAGGACGCAGGCCAGCACCGCGTACAGACCGGCGTGCAGGCTGCGACATGCCCGGCGTACGCCGGCGTACGTGTGGCGCACCGGCTTCGCCGCGAACTTGCCGGGTGGACCTCCGGCCAGGAACGTCTTGTAGGTCTCGATCGTGGCCACCGAGGCACCTCCCGCGGCGACGGCGAGAAGCACCAGGTTCTCCGTGAACGGGACGAGCACGACCGCCCATGCGGTCGCGACGACGGGACTGCGCAGGAACTTCCAGCGCTGGAAGCCCTCGATGGGCGCGTCCTTCCAGGCGCCGCCGACGGCCGTCAGCCAACCGCCCATGCTCCCGACGACAACGAGCAGTCCGGTGGGCATTCCCGGCAGGTGCTCCTGCAGACCTGGTCCGGTGACGCACACCAGCCCCAGGCCCGCCGCGATGGTCAGCCCGAGGCCGTACCGGGCGGCACGGTTATCGACCGTGCGTCCGCCGACCGCCAGGCGCATCGGGATGGCGTACCCGTCCTGCGGGTCCTCGCGGAGAAATGTCTTCCACCACTCGGTCACCAGTCGTTCCGATGCGTAGCAGAGCCCGACCAGGACCAACACCTGTCCGCGTGCGTCCGCACCGGTGAGCAGACCCACCGGGATGGACACCAGCAGGCCGAGACAGACGCTGCGCGCGAAGCTCGAGGCGCGGAAGCCCTCGAACCGGGAGTCCTTGAACGCGCCCCAGGTCGCGGCGTGCAGTCCGGTGAGGGCGCCCACCACCGGCCACAGGAGGGCGCTCATCGCCGGGCCTCGAACAGCTGGCAGGCACTGGCCGCCCCGTGTTCCTTCAGGGACGCGATCATGCGCAGCCCGAGCACCGCGAGGGCGAGACCTCCTGCCTGGAGGAGCAGTCGGCCCGGGCTGTGCGCCGGGGCCTCCCCGAAGACGAGGACGCCGAACAGAATGGCGACCACGATGTCGACGACGTTGACCACCGGCATCGAGAACGACAGCGGCGCGATCTGGTAGGCGCGCTGGTTCATCGCCGTGCCCAGGAGGCCGGCGCCGACCAGGCAGCCGAACGAGATCAGGAAGCCGAAGGTCGCGACCTGTCCCGAGGCGACCGCGTTGGTGACGACCTTGAGCAGTCCGGCGGTGAGGCCGAACATGACCCCCGCCCCGGCACCCAACAGGCCCGCGCGCCGGCGAGCGTTCGCTCCCGAATTGGCGGCCCGGCGAAGTGCCCAGACTCCGCACGCGAAGCCGGCGGCCACGAAGGCGGCTCCGGCTCCGAGGTGGGCCGGTGCCTCGGAGGGGCGGGGGTTCACGCAGACGACGAACGCAGCCAGTCCGACGACGGTCACGACGACCGCGCGGAGCTCGGGCGCGGAGGGGACCTTGTGCTCCACGGCTGCGCGCAGCGGCACCGCCAGCACCACGCCGGCAAGCATCATCGGCTGCACCAGGGCCAGAGAGCCGAGCCTCAGCGCGGTCGCGTGCAGCAGCAGGGCGACGCACGACACGGTGGTCGCGACCAGCCACAGCCGTTGCGTCACCAGGTGTCCGAGCACCTCGAAGGCCCCGCTGACCGACCCGGGCACGCGGCCCGCGACCCGGTGCTGCAGCGCGTTCGAGGTGGCGAACCCCATGGCGGAGGCCGTCGCGACCGCGACCGCAGCGCCCGCTCCGGCCCGTTCGCCCATCACCAGGTCGAGAACCTGAACGCTCATCTCGCCACCGCTTCCTGCTCGTGTCACTGTCATCAAGTGGCCCGAGGCTAGGAAGGACCGGCACGGTGCCGCCCCGGGTGAACAGCCGGGATCCGTGGCGGGAAGACAGACCCGGACCGGCCAGGTCCGGCGCCCCTCGACACAATGGGCCGCATGAGCGAACCGCGCCCGATCGCGACCTGGCTGACGGACATGGATGGCGTCCTGGTCCACGAGGAGGACCCGATCCCGGGTGCCAAGGAGTTCATGGAGGCGCTCAAGGGCAGCGGGCTGCCGTTCCTGGTGCTCACGAACAACTCGATCTTCACCCCGCGAGACCTCCGCGCCCGGCTGCTGCTGAGCGGCATCGACGTGCCCGAGGACGCGATCTGGACCTCGGCGCTGGCCACCGCCCAGTTCCTGCTCGACCAGCGCCCCGGCGGCTCGGCGTACGTCGTGGGTGAGGCGGGACTGACCACGGCGCTGCACGACATCGGCTACGTGATGACCGACCGCAGACCGGACTACGTCGTGCTGGGGGAGACCCGCACCTACTCGTTCGAGGCGATCACCCGGGCGATCCGGCTGGTCGAAGGGGGCGCGCGGTTCATCGCCACCAACCCCGACGTGAGCGGACCGAGCGCCGCGGGCCTGCTGCCCGCGACCGGGTCGGTGGCCGCACTGATCAGCGCAGCGACCGGCCAGAAGCCCTACTTCATCGGCAAGCCCAACCCGCTGATGATGCGCAGCGCGCTGAACCGGCTGGAGGCGCACTCGGAGTCGACGGTGATGATCGGCGACCGGATGGACACCGACATCATCTCCGGCCTGGAAGCCGGCATCCGCACGATCCTGGTCACCACGGGGTCGACCCGTCCCGAGCACGTCGAGCGCTTCCCCTACCGGCCGACCCGTGTCGTCGACTCGATCGCCGACCTGGTCGAGCTGGTCTCCGAGCGTGCCCCGCGGGCCTAGATGACTAAGTCCAAGGGGAGCACGCTGCGCCCCACTCATCACGCACGCTGGCTGCGTTCTCGTCAGTCGCCGTGGCTCCGCCACGGCTCCCTCCTCCGCCAAGCCACCACCCCAACGAATCGCTCGCTGCGCTCCCGATTCGCCGGGGACCCCGGGAGAACGCTCGCACGCGCTGAGCGGCGCTCG
>Ga0157372_10008458_pt1 | contig 10924 bp, 9 predicted proteins | sample C55metaG_FD_115307 | JGI IMG/M metagenome (GOLD analysis project Ga0157372, IMG submission 115307) | Corn rhizosphere microbial communities from Kellogg Biological Station, Michigan, USA - C5-5 metaG | ecosystem: Host-associated > Plants > Roots > Rhizosphere > Soil | place: USA: Michigan...
GGTCGTGAAGCTGTAGAAGCGATCAAGTCGCTCAAGCCGGACCTTGTCTTTCTCGACGTCCAGATGCCTGAGCTTGGCGGCTTCGAAGTGCTCGAGTCGTTAGACGCCGAGATCAGTCCTTACATCATCTTCGTTACTGCCTACGATCAATACGCTGTGCGTGCGTTTGAAGTGCACGCCTTCGACTACCTGCTGAAGCCCTTCGATCATGAAAGGTTTGATGCAGCGTGGAACCGCGTCAAGGAGCAGATCAAACTCGATCAGACCGGCGAACGCGATCGTCACATCCTTGCCTTGCTCGAAGAGTTAAAGAGCGGTCCGCGACATTTGGAGAGACTAGTTATCAAGAACGGCGGGCGCGTCTTCTTCCTGAACGTGCAGGACGTTTACTGTATTGAGTCGGAAGGGAACTACGTGCGCGTCTACGACAACCAGAAGGGTTATCTCTTGCGCGAGACGATCAGCAGTTTGGAAGAGCAGCTCGACCCTAGACAGTTTCGACGAATCCACCGCTCGGCGATCGTGAAGATCGATAAGATCAAAGAGATGCAACCATGGTTTCATGGCGAATACCGCATCATCATGGAGAACGGCAAGCAACTTACCCTGAGCCGAAACTACCGCTCGAATTTCCAACGGGCAGTGGGCAATAACATCTGAAAAGACAGGGCAGGAGCAGTAAACAGGCGCAGGGCAGTAAGCAGGAGCAGGTATGAACGTGTTCCTGCTCCTGCACACTGCGCCTGCTCCTGTCTTTATTTCTGCCTACTCATCCCAAAATTTAGCCGTTTTGTCACAAGTCGAAACCATTCCTTTGCAGAACCTGAGACTATTCACTTGGCAAGCCGCATCCCAATGCTCCCCGGATAAGGACCTGGCGGCAGTTCGTTGCCACCGATTCTTGGGAGGTAAATTATGAGTACTGAATCGATCTTAGGACTAGAATCCAACAGCCCCGACTCGGCGGAGCGCGCCCCGAGTGACTCCAGCGTTGACGCGCGACTAAACACCTTGCGTGAGACTGTGCTCCAACTTCTTGACGAAGTTGAATCACTTGCGATTTCGCGGCCGGTCGACATCAAACGCGGCGCGCGGTTCTCAGACGAAGTGCGCCAGTTTGAAGTGAGTCTGATTCGCACCGCGCTGGGTCGCACTTCAGGCAACCAGACTCGCGCTGCAAGACTTCTTGGATTGAAGCCGACGACACTTAACGCGAAGATCAAGCGCTACGGGATCACGGCTTAAAGTGTTTTTCCTACTCTGCGCTCCTCCGCGTCTCTGCGGTAAGACTCCGTTCGGTATAGTTAACCGCAGATGCGCAGAGTTGCGCAGAGATCCCTCCCAATCATTGTTCACTGCTATACTTAAACGCAGTGGACGATCGTTACAGCAGACAGATTCTCTTCAATGGAATCGGCGAAGACGGGCAACGGCGCCTGCTGGCTGCCCGGGTCCTGATTGTTGGTTGCGGCGCTCTCGGTTCTGCTCACTCAGAATCGCTCGCGCGTGCTGGCGCCGGTCACCTGCGCATAGTCGATCGCGACTTTGTCGAACCCTCAAATCTACAACGACAGACGATGTTCACCGAGAGCGACGCGGAACAGCGTCTGCCAAAAGCGATTGCCGCCGCGAATCATCTGCGGCAAATCAATTCAGAAATCGAGATTGAACCTCACATACTCGACATCAATCATTCGAGTATTGAGCGCCTCATTGACGGTTGTGACGTCGTCATCGATGGCACCGACAATTTCGCCACGCGCTACCTCATCAACGACGCGTGCGTGAAGCACAACGTAAACTGGATTTACGGCGCCGCGGTCGGTTCGTACGGCGTGACGATGACGATCCGTCCGCACCAAACAGCCTGCCTGCGTTGCGTGTTTGAAGAGGCTCCGCCGGCCGCGAGTGCTCCGACCTGCGACACCTCAGGTGTGATCATGCCCATCATCAACGTCGTCTCGGCAGTGCAGGTAAGCGAAGCTCTGAAGCTCATAACCGGAAAGATCGAGGATCTTCACGGCTCGTTGATGCAGTTTGACGTGTGGCGAAATGAATGGAGAAGAATCGGAACTGGACGCCCACGCGCCTGTTGCAAAACGTGCGGCGAAGGGATTTATGAGACGTTGTCGCAGGCCGGTGAGGCCGCGGCGGTGCTCTGCGGGCGTGATGCGATTCAGATCTCACCCTCGCAACCTACGCGCATCAACTTCTCATCACTCGCGGAGAGGCTTCGTCGCGCAGGAGAAGTGAAGTTCAACGAATATTTATTACGTTTCAAAACAGGGAAGTTTGAATTGACTGTGTTTCAGGACGCACGCTCGATAATTAGAGGCACTGATGAAATTGCCACCGCACGCTCACTCTACGCCAAGTACATAGGAAACTGACTAAAACATGATCATCAAATTAATCTGCGTACTCTCCGCAATCTGCATAATCTGTGGACTCGCCGTTGCGGGCCAGCCGGCTGTCTGGGAAACAAGTGGCCGCGTAGAACTACTGAAAGGCGACGCTCGTGGAGTTTCGATCACCGACACCGGCGTCTTAATGCTTTCGCCAAAGCTCACCGAAGTCTTCAATACTCAGCAAACTTATATCTGGTCCAGCGCGGTTGATAACCAGGGCAACGTGTATCTCGGTACCGGACACGACGGCAAGACTTACAAGATCACAGCGGCTGGCGCGGGCACGCTACTTTACGATGCTGCGGAACTGGATGTAACAGCGCTCGCAATCGGGCGTGATGCAACGGTGTTCGCTGGCACTTCCCCTGACGGGAAGGTCTATCGCATAACTGCGGATGGAAAAGCGGAAGTCTATTTCGATCCCGGTGACAAATACATCTGGTCGTTGGCAGTCATGCCGGACGGTTCGTTGGCTGTCGGCACTGGCGACAGCGGCAAGCTCTATCGCGTCAGAGCTGCGGGGGCGACTCCTGAATCATCAATACTCGTCAGCACAAATCAAACGCATGTGATCTCGCTCGCGGTCACGCCGCAAGGCGATCTGATCGCGGGCACGGATTCCGGAGGATTGGTGTTGCGAGTTTCTCCGGAAGGGAAGACCTTTGCGCTGTTCGACACGCAACTTCGAGAGATCCACGCGCTCGCTCCTGCGGCCGACGGATCGATCTATGCACTCGCACTCAGCGACGCAGCCGCGACTGCGCGACCTCCGTCTACACCCGCAGTCGCGCAACCGCAGCCTACCGAAGGCGGTACTCCGACCACGACCGTCACGATTACAGCCATCGACGAGAGCGGCGTGCCGATTCAAAATCAACCTGGACCAACACGCAGCCGCAGTGATGTGTCGAATGCACGTAGCGCAGTGTTTCGAATACTCCCGGACGGCGCTACAGACGTCGTGTGGAGTTCACCCACCGTCACTGCTTTCTCGATCGCGCCCGGTTTACAACCCGGCAGTGTGCTGATCGGAACTGCCGATAAGGGGCGGATCTATTCGGTTACAAACGACGGCCGCGACAACCTCCTGTTGCAATCACCGGAGGGACAGATCTCTTCGTTGTTCGTCAGGAACAATCAGGTCTATGCAGCTTCAAGCAATCAGGGAAAGTTGTTTCGTTTCGGCAACGAACTGGTGAATGAAGGAACATTTGAATCACCGGTGAGGGATGCAAAACTGACCGCGTCATGGGGCCGCATATGGTGGCGAGGCGGAGGTACCGTTGAAGTGCAGACTCGCACGGGAAATGGTGAGCGGCCGGATGCGACGTGGAGCGACTGGAGTGCGGTTTACCGTAATCCGGAAGGCAATCAGATTTCGAGTCCGCGAGCTCGGTTCATTCAATGGCGCGCAACCGTTCGTGCATCAGGTTCGCCGAGTACGCCATCATGGGTCGAGGATGTGAGTGTTGCTTATCTTCCAAGGAATGTTGCGCCTGAAGTGCTGTCGATCAGTGTGTTGCCGATTGGAGTGGGCTTGCAGCAGATCGTGCAGGTGACGGTCGATCCGAATGTCGAGTCATCCGGTCTCGATCCGTCGTTGTTTGGTCCGGTTGCTCAGGTGCCTCCAAGACGCTTCTACCAGCGTGGTGCGCGATCTTTTCAGTGGCAGGCGGAAGATCGAAATTCTGACACGTTGGAATACGCGATCTACTACCGCGCGCTCAACGAGCAAACGTTCAGGTTGTTGAAAGACAAGCTGCGCGACAACTTCTACACCATCGATGGAGCAACACTCGCGGACGGGCGTTACGTGATCAAGGTTGTCGCGTCTGACGCGCCTGACAACCCACCGGGACAGAAGCTCACCGGTGAACGGCTGAGCGAGCCCGTAGACATCGACAACACGCCGCCGGTAGTGAAAGTGATGGGCGAGCCGCAGATTACGCGAGACGCTGTCCGCGTCGGTTTTTCGGTTGACGACGCAACTGGCAAGATCAAAAAAGCTGACGCGAGCCTGGACGGCAGTGCTTGGGTGCCGGTCTTTCCTGACGACGGCATCGCAGACAGCGGCCACGAGGTCTACACGGTTGAATTCGGGCAACTCGGACCCGGTGAACACAGCATCTCATTGCGCACTTTTGACAGCAGTGGCAATGTTGGCACACTGAGCGTGACAATCAAACGTTAGAGGGGCCTTGCCCGAAAAGTCCTTATCGGACTTCTTCTCTGTGCCATCTCTGCGTCCTCTGTGCCTCTGTGGTTAAAGAAATTGTTCGTAAAAACAACCACAGAGACACAGAGGACGCAGAGGTTGCACAGAGAAATCAGACTTTTCGGGCAAAGCCCGTTAGAGGCATGAACACCCTCTTTTCTTAAATAATTTGTGCCTTTTGTGCCTTTTTGCGGCCATACCATACCGTGCGGCTCAACTCGAAACCGTGCGAATTTACGTAACCAGGTGTAAACTCTTCGCATAAAACGACGTGGCACCTTTCTTGCTGCCTCCTGGTCGGCGCAACTCTTTCTCCCTCCCATGCGCGAACTTGGCATGAGGAGAAACAGCTGAAATGATTAAGCTAATGCGAGAATTACTGGTGATAGCGATGCTGGGCATTGTCTCGGTTGGCGCATTCGCGCAGAAAAGAGACGATAAGCGGCCGCCGAAAGAGAAGGTGATTGTCGTTACCAACGCCAATAAAGGTAACCGGCCACCGCCACCGAGAAACGATAACCAAAGACCCAAGCCTGACAAACGAGGCAGACCCTAACAGGCCGTCATAAAAAAATCACAAGGCCCACGTTTCGGCGTGGGCCTTATTTTGTTTAAACTCTCCGATTTCTATGTCCACGATACAACCTCGATCATCTCGTGCGCTGATTATTCTCGCTTTCGCCGCGATCTATGTGCTTTGGGGTTCAACTTACCTGGCCATTCGCTACGCCATCGATACCCTTCCGCCGTTTCTCATGGCTGCGTCACGGTTCCTGATTGCGGGAACGATACTTTTTGCGTGGGCTGCTGTTAGCGGCCAACGAATTCGTGCTGCGTTGTCGCAATGGCCCAAGGCGCTTCTCCTCGGCGCCATGTTGTTGCTGGCCGGGAATGGTGGTGTGACGTGGGCCGAGAAATACATCGCGACAGGATTGGCCGCACTGCTCGTCGCAAGCGAGCCGTTGTGGGTGGTGATGTTGAACTGGGGAATAACTCGGCATCGTCCAAACGCGAAGGTCTTGCTCGGAGTGTTTATTGGACTAGCGGGTGTCGCGCTGCTCGTGGGTGGTGACTTCGGGAAAGCTGATGCGAGTTCGAAGATGAGTTTGATAAGCGCCGGTGTTGTGCTTCTTGCTGGATTTTCGTGGGCCGCCGGATCGGTTTATGCGAATCACCGTCCGATCAAGGCCCCCACACCGATCGCGTCGGGAATGCAGATGTTGGGTGGAGGTCTTTTACTTCTGGTGCTGGCAGTTGTGGCAGGTGACGTCCAGCGACTCAATCTTGCGAAAGCATCGTGGGTTTCGATTGGCGCGGTCTGTTATTTAATCGTGTTTGGATCTCTTGTCGCCTTCACGGCTTACAGTTGGTTGCTACGAAACGTCACGCCCGCTCGTGCTGCAACTTATGCATACGTGAATCCTGTTGTCGCAGTGTTGCTGGGATGGTCTCTCGCGAGCGAGCCACTGACGTTACGAATGTTGCTCGCAGCCGCGATCATCGTCGGCTCAGTCGTCCTGATCACAACCTTCGGTCGCGAACACACGACACCCGCTGACGACCCAAACACCATCCACGACTCCGACTGCCCCACCCATCCTTGTGCTTAATACTATTTTGTGCCTTTTTGTGTACTCAATGTTTGGGCGAGGAGAAGGGAAGGTAGTTCCCCGTCTTCGACTTGCCAGATCGCGGAGAGCACGGCTTGAGCGAAGGACCAGTTGAGGGCGCGCGAGTGGTCCAGGTTGAGCAGAGTGGTTAACCTGCGCAGCCGGCGATTTATGATGGCAGGAGTTGTATAATATTCGGGCAATTCAACAGGATTTCGCAGTATTGCTCCGACTTCATATTCCAACTCACCAACGACACCCTTCGGATCGATCGCTACCCAGCCGTGTTCATTATCAAAGAGCACATTGTAATGTTGAAGGTCGCCGTGCAGGAGCATCGTCGTGCGTTGTGACGAAGTGAGCTCCTGGTACAACTCGCGGACTTCGTGAACGAGCTCAAGAGGAATTTGCTGGTCGCCGCTCTCGAGATAACGATCAAAACCACGACCCCAATCTGCAACCGTGGGACACTCAACCGGCGCTTCGTGGTGCGCCAACTTCTCCATCACTTCGGCGAGAATCAGCGTCGCGGCTTCGTCTTCTCCGCGCTCAACCAGACTCACCAACTGTTCACCGGGTTCAAGCCGCTCAAGCAGGACGGCCCCGGTTTCGGATTCATAAACTCCAACTGCTCCATCTCCACCAAACGCTCGCAGAACTTTGCCCGAATGCGACTCGTCGCCGGCGTGCTTTGTTATCTTCAGGACTACGCGATCGCAAATACGCACTCCAAATCCCAGCAGCGAAGTGGGCGTTTCCAGGATCTCTTCGAGCGTGACATTCCACTGAGCCGCTTTAGTTTGAAGTTGATCGAGTGGCGAATTCATAACGAAACCGTTATCGTCAGGCGAACATGACTCGTTTGGCGCAACTTGAGAAACAGATCGCGAGGCTGGAACGCCGAGCCAAATTCCTCAACGAAATCAGCAGCAAGTACTGGACAGCGCGACGAATAACATTCGTTTTGGGAGCACTGTTCGCCTTGGCTTTCTGCAATTTCGCGGGTAGAGCTGGTGGTTGGCTTGTTGCCGGCGTATTTGTAATCGAGTTCTCCATCGTCACCGTCTTTCACAACAAGGTTCGCGACAGTCTTACCCGAAACGCGCTGTTGATTGAAATCAAAAAAGTTCAGATCGCGCGAATTCATCTCGATTGGGAGCACATTCCGCTGGGTGATCCATTGGCGCATCCCATTGCGGGTCATCCGTTCGAAACAGACCTCGATATTACCGGAGAACGATCGCTACATCGACTGCTCGACTCCGCCGTCACCAAAGAAGGCAGCGAGAGGCTCAGGTCGTGGCTGCTGAATCCTCGACCTGATCCGAACCTGATCGAGCGCAGGCAGGCATTGGTCCAGGAACTAAAGACACATTCATGGTTTCGCGACAAGCTGCAACTGCTTTCAGCCGTTGCTCGCACAAATATTGGACCAGCGCGACCGCGAGCCGGCGCCTCGACTCTCTGGAACTCGAGCAAACTCGTCGATTGGCTTGAACGCACCGAGCGTAAAGGCTCTCTGCTTCCAACGGTCGTGCTGTTGTTTATCTTGTCAGCCTTGAACATTGCCTGCATCGTGCTCGCGTACTTTGAAGTGATTCCGCCGATCTGGCCTCTCACGTTCGTGGTCTACACAGGCACAATGCTGCTCAAGCAGTCGAGGATTGCAACCGCCTGGGGCGAGCTGCAAGAACTCGAAAAGACGTTGACGCATTTCCGGGTTGTGTTTCGCTACCTCGAATCACGCTGTTACGCAAACACGCCCGGTATAGCCAACATCTGTGCTCCGTTTGTTGATGAAAGCAGGCGACCGTCGGTTGAGATGAAACGATTGGGTCGGCTGGCAGCGGCACTGGGAATACGCACAAACCCGATTCTCTCGTTAGTGGTCCACCTGCTGGTGCCCTGGGATTTTTTCTTCACGTACCGTCTCGAGCTCGTGAAGGATGAGGTGGCACATCTCATGCCGCGCTGGCTCGATGCGTGGTATGAACTCGAGGTGCTGAATTCGTTGGCTAACTTCGCGTATTTGAATCCGCATTACGTGCTTCCGAACCTTTCGGCAGACGCCAAGCGATTTGCTGCTCGAAACCTCGGACATCCTTTGCTTAAGCCGGACTCAAAAGTCTGTAACGACTTTCAGTCAGGTGAAGGGCAAAAGATCGTGATTCTCACGGGCTCAAACATGGCGGGCAAGAGCACTTTTCTGAGGACGATCGGCGTGAATCTTTGTCTCGCGTACGCCGGAGCGCCGGTGAATGCCGGCGAACTCGACACGTCGCTGTTTCGACTTTTTACGTGCATCAAGGTGAGTGATTCGGTGCAGGATGGGCTCTCGTATTGTTACGCCGAGGTGAAACGTTTGCAGGCGTTGCTTGGCGCGGCTTCAATCGAGGATGAGCTGCCGGTACTGTTTTTAATCGACGAAATCTTTCGTGGGACGAATAGTCGCGAACGACTGATCGGAAGCCGGTCTTACATACGTGCGCTGTCACAGAGCACGGCAGTGGGTTTGGTAGCAACTCACGATCTGGAGTTGATCAAGCTCGCCGACGAGATTCCGGGAGTTGTAAATCATCATTTCCGCGAAGAGGTGAATGATGGAAGGATGGTTTTCGACTACCGCCTACGCTCTGGACCATGCCCGACCACGAACGCGCTGACGATCATGCGGCTTGAAGGACTGCCGGTGGATGCGTAAGGTATCTTGTAAATCCTAAAATCTTGTTAATCCTGTCCAGAAAGGTGACAAGATTAATACGATTTACAGGATTTACAAGATTCTGAATCGAGGAGAATCTTAATGAGAACACTGATTCTTGGCTTGCTCGCCGTCGCTCTTTTTGCCACCAATGCACAGTTAAAGTCCCCCGAGCCAAGCGCGAACGTTCGCTTCGACATCTCTTTTCCCGCGAGTTCGAGTAAAGACGCGCTCGATGGACGCCTCCTCTTGTTGCTCTCAACCAACAACGACAGCGAGCCACGCCTTCAGATCAGCGAAGACTTAACCACGCAGCAGGTGTTTGGCGTCGACGTCGACGGTTGGAAACCAGACCAACCGAAGAGCGTCGATCAGAACGCATTCGGTTACCCGGTTCGCAGTCTGAGCCGGGTGAAACCCGGTGAGTACTGGGTGCAGGCGTTGTTACATCGCTACGAGACTTTCAAACGTTCAGACGGCCACACCGTGAAGCTGCCGATGGACCGCGGCGAAGGCCAACAGTGGAGCCGCGCACCCGGCAATCTATACTCCGCTCCCAAACAGATCCGCATCGACGCCAACACGACGTCTCCGATCGCAATCACGCTCGACAAAGTCATCCCGCCGATCGAGCCGCCGAAGGACACCAAATACATCAAGCACATTAAGATTCAGAGCGAGCGCCTAACGAAGTTTTGGGGCCGGCCGATGCATCTCGGAGCGCACGTGTTGCTGCCGGAAGGCTTCGACACCCATCCCGACGCACACTATCCACTCGTGATTTTCCACGGACACTTTCCGTCGGACTTTGGCGGCTTTCGCGAGCAGCCACCAGATCCGAATCTGAAACCGGATTACAGCGACCGGTTCAAACTCGCCGGTTACAACCGCATCGTCCAGGAGCACGCGTACCAGTTTTACAAAGAGTGGACTGGACCAAACTTTCCGCGCTTTCTGATCGTCGAGATCCAGCACGCGAATCCGTATTACGACGATTCCTACGCGGTCAACTCAGCGAATCTTGGTCCATACGGCGATGCCATCACGTACGAGCTGATTCCGGAAATCGAGAAGCGTTTTCGCGGTATCGGTAAAGGCTGGGCGCGCTTTCTTTACGGCGGCTCGACAGGCGGCTGGGAAGCAATGGCGGTGCAGGTCTTCTACCCTGACGAATACAATGGTTCGTGGATCGCGTGTCCCGATCCGATTGACTTCCGCGCGTACACAGTCGTCAACATTTACGAACATGAGAACGCGTACTACGCCGACTCGAAATGGAAGACCGTTCCGCGTCCAGGAAAGCGGAACTACCTCGGTGAGCTCGCTGCGACTGTAGAAGATATGAATTACATGGAGCTCGCACTCGGAACGAACAGTCGTTCTGGTGGACAGTGGGATATTTGGCAAGCCGTCTATTCACCAGCCGGCAGCGACGGTTATCCAAAACCCATCTTCGACAAGTTAACGGGGAAGATCGATCGCTCGGTCGCGGAGTACTGGCGCGAGAATTACGACCTGGGATACATCCTGAAACGTGATTGGGCCAGGATTGGTCCGAAGCTCGAAGGCAAGCTGCATATTTACGTCGGCGAAGCGGATAACTATTTTCTCAACAACGCAGTCTATCTGGTTGAGGATTTTTTGAAGACGACAAAGAACCCGAATTACGGTGGCGTCGTGGATTACGAGCCACGCGCCGAGCATTGCTGGAACGGCGATCACACGCGGCCGAATGCGTACTCACGGCTCAGGTATCATCAGTTTTACGCGCCAAAGATCGTTGAGAGAATTTTGAAAAGCGCACCGGCCGGTGCGGATTTGAAGAGTTGGCGCTATTGAACGAACTGTAGGGAGGAGATTATTTAGCCGCAGATTTTCGCATATGAACGCGGATCTGATCAGCGTTCACGTGCGCAAAGCTGAGGCGAAATTATATCCTCCGTCCCCACACTTACTCCCGAAGTGACTTTATTCCGTCTGCGTGCGTCAC
>Ga0157372_10008459_pt1 | contig 10924 bp, 7 predicted proteins | sample C55metaG_FD_115307 | JGI IMG/M metagenome (GOLD analysis project Ga0157372, IMG submission 115307) | Corn rhizosphere microbial communities from Kellogg Biological Station, Michigan, USA - C5-5 metaG | ecosystem: Host-associated > Plants > Roots > Rhizosphere > Soil | place: USA: Michigan...
GGTGAGGAGCACATCAAGCTCAGCACGGAGTATGGCGGGAAGACGCAGCTGAATCTGGGGCATAACGTTGACGCGAGCAGGGTTCTTCGTGGTGAAGGGGCTGAACTGCGGACGGATAAGTGGATCAGTATCCGCGGTGGCAAAGGGGTATTTATCAGCGCGGATGCGCAGCCTCAGGCGCAGGGAAAAATGCTGGCGATGCAAGATGCCGTGAATGAACTGTATAAGGCACAGCAATTAACCGCGTCCTTACGCAGCGCAGCGGAGGCGGCGACAGCTGAGCTGGCAGATTTACAAACCCAAAAGTCGCTGTTAAGCGAAGCACTTACCGAACTAAAACAAGCCGCGCTTTTACTCTCAGCGCCCGCTGGCATCGCGCAGGCTACAGCAAAAAGCCTGCAGTTGACCGCCGGCGAAAACCTGATCGCCACAAGTGGTAAAAACACTGATTTCAGCATTTTAAAAAATTTCACAGTAGCAGCAGGCGAAGCAATCAGCCTGTTCGCTCAGAAGCTGGGAATTAAATTTTTTGCCGCGAAAGGAAAAGTGGAGATTCAGGCTCAGTCTGATGGAATGACGCTGGATGCGCTGAAGGATGTGCTCATTAGCAGCAGTGAAGGTAACGTCACCATTCGCGCTAAACAGGATATTTTGCTGGTGGGCAGCAGCGGGGCTTATTTGCGTATAGGAAATGGTGAGGTAGAGAGCGGTGCTCCGGATAAAATTATTCAGCGTGCAGCCGTGTGGCAAAAATTTGGTGGTCAGAGTGCCGGTGAAATGTTCAATACCTGGCAACAGGGTAATTATGAACTTAACTCCCAGATAATTCGGGCAGGCAGCGAGGAGGCGGTAAAAAGCTGCCCAGGAGAGATCAGTAGCGACCTTGGAAAAACCACTTCAGACTCTGACAGCGCAGGAAAACTGACGCCGCAGGATTTTCCTGATATTGCCAGCGTTAACATAACATTAAACAAGGAACGTTAATGATGTCTGAGAAAAAAAAGACATTAAAAATTCAGCCAACGTTTGATGACAATGGCAACCCCTGTTATCAGCTTTTCAGCACTCCGAAAGGAGAAAACATCGTTCAGCAATGTGTGCTTTATCCTGAGCGTATTATACCAATTATATTTATCCCGGGCGTTATGGGCAGTAACTTAAAAAATAAAAACGGAGAAGAAATATGGCGACTGGACGATGAGATCCGATTTTTCTGGGACTGGAAAAATGCGAATGCAGAAACCAGGAAAAGAAAACTGCATCCAGACAGGACAAAGGTAGATGATGGTGGCGAAATTATTGAGAAGACAGAACCTTATTTGTTGAAAAATCGCCGGCAACGCGGCTGGGGAAGTGTCGCATATACCAGCTATGCCGCATTTCTTGACTGGCTGCAAAACGCACTTAACGACTTTGATAATGGCCCATCTGGCGAACGTACAAATCTGCTGCAATCCATTCTGAAAACAGAGTCAGGTGATGTTTCACTGACCCGGGAAGAAGTAGACCTGACCTACCGTTACCTCTTTCCGGTATTTGCCATGGGATATAACTGGCTGCAATCGAATAGTGAGTCTGCGATGGCCCTGGGTAATTACATTGATGAACAAATCCGGTTTTATCGTCAGAAAGGCCGATTGTGCGAGAAAGTAATCCTTATTACCCATTCAATGGGGGGGCTCGTCGCCCGGCACTATACACAATGCTGTGGTGGAGCGGACAAAGTACTGGGCGTAATACATGGCGTGATGCCGGCTGCGGGAGCTGCCGCCACTTATCGCAGAATGAAAGCCGGAAATGAAAACGGCACCGATAATTTTACCGGCGCAATGGCTGCACATGCTTTAGGAGCAAACGCCAAATTTATGACTGTGGTGCTCTCACAATCTCCAGGCCCCCTGCAGCTATTGCCAGGCAAAGCTTACGGGCAGCGCTGGCTGAAGATTATCGATGATCAAACTACCTATGCTTTTCCGGAAAACGATCCTTACAAAGAAATCTATCTGTAGCGGGATAAGTGGTGGGGGCTATGTGAAGATCATTTTATTAACCCGGGCAAAAGTCATACTGCAGCAGACCGCGACAGAGACTGGCAAATTTTTTCAATTCTCTTAAATGAAAAAGTTCAGCCTTTTATTGAGGAGATCTCAGGGAAATATCATCCTCATAGCTGGGCATTCTACAGCGCCGAAATAACGTATCGTTCTTATGGCGATGTTTGCTGGCGGGCTAACACACGTCGCGCTGACGCATGGCTGAACCGTAACCGCCAGCGTGACGGCCTTGCAGGACGCGCGGTAGATAAAACCGAGATGTTTGATAAGCGAAGCGTTTCTTCTCCCCTTTCAGGTAGCGGCTGGGCAAAGGGTATTCACCAGACTTACCAGATTTTGCCAGCTGAAGAGTCAGGGGATGGCACGGTTCCGGTACGCTCGGGAAGGATTGCTGAGCATCATTTACAGGCGAGTTTTCAGGTTTCGGTTTCTCATGAAGCAGCGTTTAAACACCGACTTGCACAGCAGTTTACCCTGCGGGCGCTGGTAAAAATTGTGCAGCAGATACAGCAGACCGCGCTGAGGTATGAATGAGTATAAAAAAAGCAATTGCAGTAATAATACTGCTGGCTGGAATTTTTGCCGGCTGGTATGGCTTTAGCTGGCTGCAGCCGGAAATAAAGCTGACCGAAGAGGAGCATAAAAACGTGAAGCACTTTACGCACAAAATGACCACCCGCTGTATCGGCCGTTATCTGATTGACCTGCCGGACACATTCACTGCAACCCATAATAGTGTTATGGCGTTTATTGAAAAATCACCGATAGAGTACAAGCGTATCTACCGCCCGGCGTTTGAACAAAAAATTCGATTAAGAGAGGCTGAGTTACGCGCTGAGAAAACATTAAGGCCTGCAGATATGCCTTATCTTAAGGGTGTTTATTCTCTGCCAGACGGTATGGAAGGAGTGATATTTGAGCGAAATGAGAGTACCCAGGTTTACGATTCTGCGCGAATTATTGAGGCACATATGTATACAAATGGTATGGCAATAGAAACAACAATGGAAGCCAGAAACGGAGCATCGCCGCGCTATGATGAAGATCGCAAAGATTTCCCGGAAATATATGGAAATAATGTTCCACAAAAGATTTCTGAACTGACAGATCTACTAAAGCGGATCTCTGCCAGGCAGGAGAATGAAATACCTGTGGCTCCCGGGTTTTGCCTGCCTGAATTGTTCATTAAAGATGGCACGAAGCCAGTAAATGAAGATGTTAATGTTCATTATCTCTCTTCAGAGTACCCCCACATGAAGTTTTATTTTGACAGTGATAATTATACTGCTTCTGATGATTCTCTGTTAGAAAGACGCGCCATAATGGAGCCATACATTAAACAAGCCCAGGGTTCTACTATTCACAGCGGGCGACGCCATATTAGTGGATTATATGCTGAGCAGTGGCTTGCTGAAGGGATGCTCAGCGATACCCGCGGTCAGAAAGCGCTGCGTTTCCTGCTTCGTATTAATGAGAAAACGGCATCCCCGCTGCACCCTGTGCTGTCTGTCAATTTTCTGCAAGAAGGAACGGAGGGTGAAGGCCGGCTTACGCAGGCTGAGGCGGTTACCCTCTGGCAGCAGATCACTGATACCATCCGCGTTCGTCCCAATGCAATTAGGAAATAAATTTTTTAACTGAATAGCAATATATTCCTTATACGCTTAAAGACATAAAATTAACTTCATAAATACATCGATATATAAAGTTCCCATTATCGATTTTTTTATGGCACGTTCCGGATATAACTCTGGTAATAATTCTGCAATATACATTTGCATTGTTTTTTGCACATTAACAGTCAAAATGACGTTTGTAATAGTCAGTGCAAAAGAAGAATTTTTTTGCAAAAAATAGAAGATATTCACCCTTGATCAGTGCTGGGTGTCAGTGTACCAAGCCATCTAATCTGCTGAGCAATTTATAAATTAAATATCGTGAATTGCACCCGGGAGGTATATGTCTTGCTACTCTTCACAATCAAGAACAGAATATTTTAGGTTTTTCTTTTTAAGTATAAATCTTATATAAAATTAAAGGATTAATATATGCCAGCTTTGACTTGTCTGGGGGATGCTACAACGCATGGTGGTAGCGTCATATCAGCTTCCTCGATGATGTATATAAATGGCGTGCGCGTTGCGTTAGTAGGCGATACGGTATCATGCCCACTGCATGGGACTAACCGTATTCAGCAAGGTAGCCCGAAGATATTCGATAACGGCATTCAGGTAGTTGTTCACGGCTGCGTCTGTGAATGCGGTTGTACCGTTATTAGTTTCCGTAATGAGGAGGTAGCATAGATAGGATGAACTGGCCTATTCCGGATTTTCCAACAAAAGAGATGCCAAAGTTACCCTCAGGTAAATTATGGGGCGGCATTCTTTTGATCCTTTCTTCATCTGAGGCGCTAATTGCTATTTTTCTACTGAATGCTATTAATTACAGAGATATATTTTTCAATGGATTGCTACCTGCAATGGTTGTATGGCTGTTTTTTTTGGTAATAGTATGGTTGCGATATGAGCACTCATCTCATGCTGTAATTTTATGGGATATTGAGACGCAAAAAAATAAACTTCGCTGGCAGCACTGGGCTATGTGGCAAAGGCCGATTATTGCAAGCATAACCCTGTGCCCGGAGGAAGATGGGGTAAAGATGCTAACAGGTCATGTTATTGACATTCCCGCATATCCTCTTAAATGCCGGCGTCTGCACCATAATTTGCCAGATTTGTGCTCAAAACTTAGCTTCCTGGATATAAATCTGGAGCAGCAGCTACCGGGTTACAGGAATAACCTTTATGAGATTATCGTGCTGCAGACCGATAGTCATGATGCATCTATTGTTACGCAGGCCATATTCAGCCAATGGGATATGATGCCAGTTATTCAGAGTAGTGCCGACAAATACTTTTCCGGGTCGGAATCCTGCGCTATTAAAGGAATGACGTTACTGGTCACTTTGCAGGATTGGCCTGGCGCGGCTGAAGGTCAATACAGTGAATTTATTAACGCAAAGCTTATTTGTGACGCAGAAAACGTTGATAACTATTCGCCGTATCCAAAAGCAGGCGTAGGAAGGATTCTGCATTCAGATAACCTGATGAAATCACTTGATGTACTGACAGAGTATAACAAGCTTAAATCCTGCGACATCAGGTATGTGTGGTTATCAGCGGTTGAAGAGAAAGATATGATTGAACTCGTGAAGTACGCTGATAAGCACCAGTGGAAAATACCTCCTTACCACCCATTTTTAAGTATCAATCATTCATTTGGCCCCTCAGGCCCGCTGGCTTTTCCGGTTGCGATTTCATTACTTACTGATGCTGCCATCCAGACGGGAGAGATGCAGTTATTGATCTCAGGGAGTAAAGAGGGAACGTATTCACTGTGTCTGGTTACAGGGAGGTTATTCTATGATGGCAGAAGAGCAGCCAGTTAATCGCCGTTTTATCATGCCTGGATATGCAATAGTCGTTATAGCCTTTGCATGTTTGAGTGCATTGTTTATCTACTATTATAAAAACAACATTGAAACTTCGGAGGCAAATAGCAAGTATATCTGGGCTATCTGGATAATATGCGTTTCTTTCCTGGCGCTTATAGTATATTTATCTGATTTTCTACAAAGGAAAAATGCTAAAAAAGTACAGCAGAAGTATTCACCTCAGCAGATAGTGAATAACGAAAATTTGTTGCAGAAGCAAAAAAAAACCGTTCCAGAGCATAGTGATACCCTTCAGCATATTCGGCATATTCTTCGCCATCGCTATGGCCGCTTCTGGAAAAAAAGACTCACTATTCTGATTATCGCCGGAAACATCAGAAACGTGGAAAACCTTGCGCCTGGCCTCTCGTCGCAATTGTGGCAGGAAAACAGCGGAACACTGTTATTGTGGGGAGGCGATCCGTTTTCAGCCCTGCAGCAGGAGTGGCTTGAGGCTATCTGCCAGCTAAGAGGTAAACCTGCAGATGCATTGATTCTGGTGACCTCCACGGCTGACGATATGCGTGATAACAACGCTCTGTTATCAGAGATTCAATTATCCGATAAACACCCGGACGCTACCGCGCAATCGCTGGTGTCAGTGTATAAAACGCTGGGCTGGCGACTGCCGCTTTTCATCTGGGCCCTGCATTCCGGGGCAGACAATCAGCCAGGGCGTATTACACAGGCTGTTGGCTGTCAGTTGCCGGCAGCCAGCACCATTCATCTGGCACTGGCGGAACTTACCGGGCAGCTTATCCTGCAGGGTATTCAGCAGGTGGCAAGTCGCCCGAAGCATCACTTTCTTCTGAGCCTGGCCGATCGACTTAGCCGAAACCATGCATTTGTCATTGCGCAAGTGTCTGCTCTCCTCAGTCCGCGCCGCTCGCTTCCGCTGGCAGGTCTGGTATTTAGTGCTCCTTCTGCAAAAGCTGAGAGCGATATACCGAACTACTGGATACGCGACAACCGCTGGGATGCGCTGCCGCCTTCTTTTTCCTCGCTTCCCGCGCATCTGCGCCCTTTGCGTTATGGCGCGCCATGGCGCGGCTTTCTTACCTCCGCTACCTGTGCGCTGGTACTGCTATGGGGAGCAGGAATGCTGGTGTCATTTGCCAGTAACCGCAGCAGCATCGTGGGGGCGGTTCGGGTAACAGAACATGCTGCTGACAGCAATCAATCTCTGGATCAGCGCCTGGCAGCTTTGGGCACACTGCAGAATATGATTGGACAGCTGCAGTATCGGGACGAACATGGTGCACCCTGGTATAGCCGTCTTGGGCTGAATCAGAACAGGGTATTGCTTTACGCCTTATGGCCCCACTATCGCACGGCAGCTCAGCCCCTCCTGCGCGACGCTGCCGCAGCCTGGCTCACCGGTGCACTGCAGACGTATGCCGCACTCCCGCCTGACAGCCCGCTGCGTGAAACGCAGTCAAAGCAGGCCTATGTGCATCTCAGACTCTATCTGATGCTGACGCGTCCTGAACGTATGGACGCCAGCTGGTTCAGTCAGACGCTGATGCAGAACCGGACACAGCGGCAGGGGCTGGATGAGGCTTACTGGCAGGGAGCCGGGGAGACGCTGCTGGCCTTCTATGCAGAGCATCTGATCACTCACCCCGAATGGGCGCTGAAAGCAGACCCGAATCTGGTCGGGCAGGTACGCACCCTGCTGGTGCGTCAGATGGGGGTAACCAACAGTGAATCGCGGCAGTATCAGCGGGTGATCTCCAAAGTAAAACACCAGTACGCCGATATGCGGCTGGCCGATATGACCGGCGATACGGATGCCGCTCGCCTCTTTATCACTGATGAAATTGTGCCCGGCATGTTCACCCGTCAGGCGTGGGAAGAGGGCGTTAAACCTGCCATTGAAAAAGTAGCGCGTGAGCGGCGTGAAGAGATGGACTGGGTACTGAGTGATGCACCGCCGCCTGCAGGTGAGGCGGCTTCGCCTGAGGCACTGGAGACGAGGCTCGCCAGCCGCTACTTTGCCGATTACAGTGCAGCCTGGCTGCACTTCCTGAATAGTCTGCGCCTGCAGCCCGCGCCGACGCTCTCAGATGCTATTGATCAGCTCACGCTGATAGCGGACGTCAGGCAGTCGCCGCTGGTAGCGTTAATGAACACGCTCAATGTGCAGGGGCGTACCGCACAGAGCGGCGGCGCGATGAGCGACTCGCTGGTGAAATCTGCACAAAACCTCTTTAACCGGGAGAAGCGCCCGGTGATTGATCAGCGCAGCGGCCCGCAGGGGCCGCTTGATGCCACGTTCGGCCCGCTGCTGGCGCTGACCGATAATCAGAGCAGCAGCACGATGAACCTGCGCACCTTCCTGACGCGCGTAACGCAGGTGCGCCTGCGCCTGCAGCAGATCACCAGCGCGGCAGATCCGCAGGCGATGACGCAGGCGCTGGCCCGAACGGTATTTCAGGGAAAGAGCGTTGACCTGACGGAGACACGCGACTACGGCAGCCTGGTCGCCGCCGGACTGGGGCAGGAGTGGAGCGGGTTCGGGCAGACGGTGTTTGTGCGCCCGATAGAACAGGCGTGGCAGCAGGTGCTGATGCCGGCTGCAGGCAGCTTCAACGCACAGTGGCAGCAGGCCGTAGTGAATGAGTGGAACCGCGCATTCGGCGGCCGCTACCCGTTCAAAAATGTCAGCAGCGAGGTATCACTGCCGCTGCTGGCGAAATATCTGAATGCGGACACCGGACGCCTTACCCGCTTTCTGCACGCTCGTCTGGGTGGCGTACTCCATCGCGAAGGGACCCGCTGGGTACCGGACCGCATTAACGCCCGCGGACTGACATTTAATCCCGCTTTTCTGCAGGCGCTTAATCAGCTCAGTCAGATTGCTGACGTGGTATTTGCCAGCGGTCATGCCGGCCTGCATTTTGAGCTGCGTCCGGGAACGGCAGCAGACGTGATGCAGACTGACCTGATAATCGACAGCCAGAAGCTGACCTACATGAATCAGCAGCCGGTCTGGCGGCGCTTTATCTGGCCTGCTGACACCGACGCGCCAGGCGCATCGCTGAGCTGGATCAGCACCAAAGCAGGCACTCGTCTGTACGGTGAGATGCCGGGCAGCTGGGGGTTGATCCGCCTGCTGGAAAAGGCGCACGTCAGCGCCAGACCAGGGCTGGGCAGCAGCTGGCAGCTGACCTGGCATGCCCCCGACGGGCGGCCGTTAAACTACATCCTGCGTACCGAAGCCGGCGAGGGGCCGCTGGCGCTGCTGAAGCTGCGCAACTTTACGCTCCCGTCCGATATTTTTCTCACCAGCAGCACCCAGAACCCGCCTGGTAACGCTGAATTCATTGAGGAGGAGTGATGCCTCTGCAATCTCTGATTAGCGCCTGCGGCATGGATGCGGAACCGCTCCGCGCGCAGGCTGCTGAGCATATTCTCTTATGGGAGCACTGGTTGCAGCCTGTAAGCACCAGCCATCCTGCCGGTGAAGACCCGACCTATACCGATACGTTTCAGCGGATGCAGGAGGAGATGAACCGCCTGTCCGGCACGGATATGGCACTGATCTGTTCGCTGGCGGAGCAGATACTGACTTCGGAAGCGAAAGATATCCGCGTAGCGGTCTGGTACTGCGTGGCCCGCCTGCAGCAGGATGGCGAAGAGGGGTTTGCTGAGGGACTTGCCTTACTGGCGGGCCTGCTGCAGCGCTTTGGTGACAACCTGCATCCGCAGCGGACGCGCAGTCGCGAGGCGGCGCTGAATTTTATATCCAGCGCGCGCGTGCTGGATACGCTGACGCTCTATCCGGAGGTGACGACCGCCACGGCGCAGCGCACCGTGGCGGCGCTGCTGGCTATTGATGACATCTGCAGGGCGCAGGGCGGCACCCATTCCGCAGGGCTTTACAGCGCGCTGGAGTCCCGGCTGCTTAACGCCGGTGGTCCTGATGCGATAGTGCCGCTGACGGCAGCAGACAGCCTGCAACCAGACGCGTCTTCAGCCTCAGCTGCGCCAGCGCTGGCTGCCATCAGCTCCGGGCGGGAGCTGATGGAACAGGCGCGAACGCTGGCAGCTTATCTGCGCGAGCAGCCAAATGGCGCGCTGGCCGCACACCGGCTGATGAAAACCCTCCGCTATGACACGCTCAGTCAGCTGCCGCTGCTGTCAGGTAACGGCAACAGTTGTGTGACGCCACCAAAATCTGACCAGCGCGCGCTGCTTAAACGCCTCTGGCTTCAGCAGAGCTGGGCCGAGCTGGCTGAGCAGGCGGACAGTCTGTTCAGTCGGGGAACAAACCACTTCTGGCTTGACCTGCAGTGGTATCAGCACCAGGCGCAGCTGCGATCGGGACATGCGGAGTTTGCGGCTATTGTGCAGGACGATCTGAAAGGGCTGCTCTCCCGCCTGCGCGGACTGGAAACGCTGGCCTTCAGCGACGGCATGCCGTTTGCGGATGAGGTGACGCTGAGCTGGATCCGGCAGCAGGTCATGATAACGGAGAGTGCGTTCGGACCCGATCCCGCCGCTGCGGCGAGCGTGCCGGAAGATGAGGTGCTGTTGCTGGAGAGCGAGGCGACTGAGCTGGCAGACAGAGAGGGCATTGCCGCTGCGCTGACCTGGCTGCAGCAGCGACCCGGTATCCACTCTCCGCGCCAGCAGTGGCTCCTTCGCCTGCTGATGGCACGGATTGCTGAGCAGTCTGGTCGGCAGGAACTGGCACTGCAGCTGCTGGGCGCGCTCGATGCTGGCGCAGAGAGTATGACGCTGGCGGAGTGGGAGCCAGCGCTGTTATTTGAAGTCAAGTCCCGCCGGCTGAAGTTACTGCGTGCCCGCGCAGGCCGGAGTGAAAAAGATAAAGCCCGCCTGCAGTCTGACATGGAACAGCTGCTGGCCGGGCTGGTGACTATCGATGCGGCGCGAGCGTCAGTACTCTTTTCTTAATAGGGTCTGACCTCTTTCTTTAATTTAAATATAAATGGTTCATAGGAATGATGACATTAACTGAAACACAGAATATGCAGCCGACAGGCTTTCATTATTTTGATAATACGTTTGTCAGCAGGAAAGAAATAAAAGGCGTCATCAATCACGCAGAGCTCATCAATTTAAAAGGCGCTCAGCGAAGTCAAACCATCAGTCAGTACAAAATTGAATTGTGGACCTGGAAACAGGTCACCGATATTCATGCCGGTAATATTCTGACCAATGTGATTATCACCCCGGTTGCGGCTGCAGCGGACATTATTTTCTTCCCGATATCGCTGACGTTTTTCCTGTTTATGACTGGTCTGGGTGCGTTCAAATAAGAGAGGCTCGTCAGAATATGAAAGACTTAACGCTGCGCTATTACGATATTGAAATGCGCTATTTGCGCGACGCCGCAAAAGAGTTTGCCGAA
>Ga0157372_10008461_pt1 | contig 10923 bp, 6 predicted proteins | sample C55metaG_FD_115307 | JGI IMG/M metagenome (GOLD analysis project Ga0157372, IMG submission 115307) | Corn rhizosphere microbial communities from Kellogg Biological Station, Michigan, USA - C5-5 metaG | ecosystem: Host-associated > Plants > Roots > Rhizosphere > Soil | place: USA: Michigan...
ATTTCAGACTTACTGAAAAATATTAATACTTCTTTATAAGCTAAAAGTCAAGGTATTTCTTACCCTTGTTTTTGCCCTTCCCAATCACCTCTTTTTTTAATTTCAATTCCCTAACTTTGCAGCCTTAAAAATTGGTTTAAACTTCTGATGTACAAAGAATATAAACAACTAAACTTATCTGAAACCGGAAAAGAGATTTTAGAATACTGGAAGAACAACAACATCTTCGAGAAAAGTATTACTAATCGTCCGGCTTCAAAACCATATACATTTTATGAAGGTCCGCCATCAGCAAATGGAATGCCTGGTATACACCACGTTATGGCTAGATCTATCAAAGATATTTTCTGCCGTTACAAAACTTTAAAAGGGTTCCGCGTAGAACGTAAAGGCGGATGGGATACCCATGGCTTGCCTATCGAGTTAGCTGTTGAAAAAACTTTAGGTATCACCAAAGAAGATATCGGAAAGAAAATTTCTGTTGAAGAATACAACGCAGCTTGCCGTCGTGAGGTAATGAAGTATACGGATGTTTGGAACGACCTGACCGAAAAAATGGGTTACTGGGTAGATCTGGACAATCCTTACATTACTTACGAAAACGAATACATTGAAACACTTTGGTGGATTTTAAAAGAGCTTTACAAAAAAGGCTATTTATATAAAGGCTATACCATTCAGCCTTTTTCTCCTGCTGCAGGAACAGGATTAAGTTCTCACGAATTAAATCAGCCTGGTACTTACCGTAATGTAAAAGACACTACTATTGTTGCCCAGTTCAGAATTAAAAAAGATCAGATCCACCCTTTGATGTCGGTTCTGGTTCAGAACGAACTGGAAGATACAGCAATACTTGCCTGGACAACTACACCATGGACGCTGCCGTCTAACAGCGCCTTAGCCGTTGGAAATAACATTTCTTATGTTAAGGTAAGAACATTTAATCAGTACACTCATGCCCCTATTAGTGTTGTGCTGGCTAAAGATCTTGTATCCAAACACTTCAAAGCAGAAGCTCAGAATGCATCTTTTCAAGATTACAAAGCAGGTGATAAATTAATTCCATGGGAGATTGCTGCAGAATTTACCGGAACAGATCTGGTTGGAATCCGCTATCATCAACTGCTACCTTACGTAACTAACGAAGAATTAGAAGCAAATGGTTTTCGTGTTATTCCTGGTGATTTCGTAACTACCGAAGATGGAACCGGTATCGTTCACATTGCTCCTACTTTTGGTGCTGATGACTTTAGAGCTGCAAAAGCAGCTGGTGTTCCTGCAGTTTTAGTTACTGATGAAGAAGGCCGTCAACAGCCTCTGGTTGACCGCCAGGGAAGGTTTGTAAAAGAAGTAAGTGATTTTGCAGGTCATTATGTAAAAGAAGAATATTACGCCTCGGAATATCGTAATGATAAAGATTTCCGTCCAACTGATGTTCAGATTGCTATCAAACTAAAAGAAGACAACAAGGCTTTTGATGTTAAGAAATATGAGCACAGCTATCCGCATTGCTGGAGAACAGATAAGCCAGTTCTTTACTATCCGTTAGACAGCTGGTTCATCAAAACTACTGCTGTTAAAGATCGCCTGGTTGAATTAAATAAAACTATTAACTGGAAACCTGAAGCAACCGGAACAGGCCGTTTTGGTAACTGGCTTGAAAATCTGGTTGACTGGAACCTTTCCCGTTCACGCTATTGGGGAACTCCGCTTCCTATCTGGAGAACAGAAGACAGCACAGAAGAGATTTGCATCGGATCAATTCAGGAACTTAAAGAAAAGATCATTGAAGCTATCGACAGCGGATTATTAGATCAGGAAGAATTTGATAAAGCACAAGCTCAAATCCTGAATATAACAGAAGGTAATTTTGACCTTCACCGCCCTTATGTTGATGATGTTATTTTAGTTTCATCTACAGGCAAGAAAATGCTTCGTGAACCAGATCTGATTGACGTTTGGTTTGATTCCGGAGCTATGCCTTATGCTCAATGGCATTTCCCTTTTGAAAATCAGGAGAAATTTGAAAGCGCATATCCTGCAGATTTTATCGCCGAAGGTGTTGACCAAACTCGTGGCTGGTTCTTTACTCTTCACGCAATTGCGGTAATGCTTAACGATTCAGTTGCGTTTAAAAATGTTGTTTCTAACGGACTTGTTCTCGATAAAAACGGCAATAAAATGTCTAAACGTTTAGGCAATGCAGTTGATCCGTTTGAAACTATTGAGAAATACAGTGCGGATGCGACTCGTTGGTACATGATCAGCAACGCATCTCCCTGGGATAACCTTAAATTCAATATTGAAGGATTAGACGAAGTACGTCGCAAATTCTTTGGCACACTTTATAACACCTACGCTTTCTTTGCTCTGTATGCAAATATTGATGGGTTTAAATATGCCGAAGCTGAAATAGCACCTGCGGAAAGACCAGAAATTGATCGTTGGATCATTTCCTTATTAAATACCCTTTCGCAGGAAGTTGATGGCTTTTATGCTGATTTCGAACCTACCCGTGCAACCCGTGCTATTCAGGAATTTGTAGATGAGCATTTAAGTAACTGGTACGTTCGCTTATGCCGCCGTCGTTTCTGGAAGGGAGATTATACAGCTGATAAAATTTCTGCTTATCAGACTCTTTATACCTGTTTATCTACTATTGCTAAATTAATGTCGCCCGTAGCACCTTTCTTTAGCGAACGGTTATTCCTAGATCTGAACAGCATCACGCAGAAAGAAGAAGTTGAATCTGTTCATTTAGCAGATTTTCCTGTTTACCATGCAGAATTAGTTGACAAAGATCTGGAAGAGCGAATGGCCTTAGCTCAAAACATTTCTTCGATGATCCTTTCCCTGCGTAAAAAAGTAGGAATTAATGTTCGTCAGCCTTTAAGTAAAATTCTATTACCTGTTTTAGATAGTAGTTTCCAGGAAAAAGTAGAAAAAGTTAAAGAATTGATACTTTCCGAAACCAATATTAAAAACATTGAGTATATTAACGACACTTCGGGTATTATCAAGAAGAAAGTTAAGCCTAATTTTAAAGCCTTAGGTGCAAAAGCAGGTAAAAACATGAAAGATGTTGCTGCTTTTATTAACAACTTAAGTCAGCAGGAGCTGGCTGATTTTGAAAAAGAAGGCACTGTTAACTTCAGTAAAGATGAGTTTACTTTAGCAATCTCAATTGATGATGTTGAGATCATTGCTGAAGACGTTCCGGGATGGCAGGTAACAAATATGGGAAAACTAACTGTTGCTTTAGATGTTACGGTAACAAATGAATTAAAACAGGAAGGGATTTCCCGCGAGTTGATTAACCGCATCCAGAATTTACGGAAAGACAAAGGCTTTGAAGTAACAGATAAAATTAATGTAAGGGTAATAAACCACCCCTACATCGCCGAAGCTGTAAATGCTAATTTATCATATATTAGCGCCGAAATTCTGGCCACGTCTTTTGAACTTGATAGTGAACTTTCTCAAGGCGATGCCGTAGAAATTGACGAGCAGGAATTTTTAGTAACTCTTACAAAAGCTTAATATGGAAAATAACGAGAAAACAAGGTACTCTGACGCTGAGCTACAAGAATTTAAAGAACTTATTTTAGAGAAAATTCGCATCGCCAAGGAAGAGTTAGGCTCATTGGCACAAGCATTAAGTAATCCGAACTTAAACGGAACTGATGATACTGCTGGTACTTACAAAACATTAGAAGATGGTTCTGCAACTCTGGAAAAAGAGCAAACCAACCAATTGGCAGCTCGTCAGAAAAAATTCATTGAAAACCTTGAGGCCGCTTTAGTACGCATTGAAAACAAAACTTACGGAGTATGCCGCGAAACAGGCAAATTAATCCCGAAAGAACGTTTGCGTGCAGTACCTCATACTACACTGAGTATGGAAGCTAAATTGAAGCAGTCCTAAATGAAAGCATACAACAAGCCTGTACTGGCTATTATTTTTGTTCTACTTGCAGACCAGGCATTAAAAATCTGGATCAAATTAAACATGACCCTTGGCCAGGAATTCAAGTTCCTTGGAGATAAAGGCATGCTGCATTTTACAGAAAATAATGGAATGGCGTTCGGAATGGAATTTGGAGGCGTTGCAGGAAAGCTTGCCCTTACTCTTTTTCGAATTGTTGCTGTTGGTGTAATTGGCTATGGTGTTATTTATCTTGTTAAAAAGAAATATCACAGAGGCCTTATTCTTAACGTAGCACTAATCTTTGCGGGAGCGTTAGGCAATATCATTGATTCTACATTTTACGGTTTATTATTCAGCGAAAGTACTTACTTCCAGCCGGCAAAATTCCTTCCACCAGGAGGCGGTTATGCAGGAATTTTCCAGGGGAAAGTGGTTGATATGTTTTACTTTCCTCTAATTCAGGGAACTTTTCCGCAATGGTTTCCTATATGGCCAAACGAAGAATTTATCTTCTTCAGGCCGGTATTTAACATTGCAGATGCCGCTATTTCAATAGGTGTCATTGCCATTTTAATATGGCAGAAACGATATTTTAAGGAAGAAAAAGTAGAGGAAAGCTACCCTCACAGCGAAATTATAGAAGAATAGGCTTCTTAATAGAATACAAAAAGGTGATCAGCAACGGTCACCTTTTTTGTTTTTGGGCGTGCCCTTGCAGGTCGGGCTGTACGTTCATACTGCACAGGCCTTAGCCACCAGGCGGGTATCCACTTCCATCCCTCACGCTTCGCTACTTACCTGCCTAGCACTTAAAACCAAACTTCTTCTATTAACATTCTGGCATAAGCCACTTTAAGCTTTTATAGCATTCAATAAATCCATCCTTTTCTCAACGTTTTAGAATCTAACAAACACTATTACCTGTGACTATAATCATGAAACTTCCAGCATTTATTTTCGTTTATTGTAATATGATTATTAAGCCCAGGTAAATAAATTGTAAACAAAATATAAGGTGGCCAGACTAATAAAAATCATCAGCTTATTTCTTTTGATATTAAGCTCTGAAAACCTTAAAAGTCAGAGTCAATATCAAGGCTACAGTGTTGAGTTTTACGAAGGCACCATTAATCTTCAGATTGCTAATAATGTTCAGATAAAAACTGATAGCATACCCACACAAGAAGCCGTTATTGCCTTTTACAACCAGATTTCCCGATCATCTTTCCAACCCATTATAGATTCTTTACTCGCTTATAAAGAAGCACACAAACTTAACGATTGGTTATTTTATCAGCTTATTAGGAAAACATCCCAGCAATTAGCCCCGAAGAAGGAAAATTATTTCAGATATACGTTATACAAATGGTTTTTCCTTACCCATTCTGGTTACGATGCCCGTTTAGCAATTGCAAATAAAAAAGTTATTTTTTACGTAAAGAATGATGAAGATATTTCTGATATCCCATTCTTTATGGTTGAAGGCAAGAAATACATGTGCCTGAATTACCATGATTACGGTAAAATAGACTTTCAAACAGATATTGCTATACCGGTTCCAATAAGAATTGCTAATGCAAACAATTCCTTTTCTTATAAAGTAACTCGTATGCCCAACTTTAAACCTGAAGATTATTCGGAAAAGGATATTCAGTTCAGCTACAAACAGAAGGCATATCATTTCAAAGTGAAGATAAATCCAGAGATACAGAACATCTTTGCTAATTATCCGATAGTAGATTTCGAAACCTATTTCAACATTCCATTAAGTCATGAGACTTACAGCTCGCTTATACCTATATTAAAGAACACCCTGAAAGGCAAGTCCCAAAAGAAAGGGATTGATTATTTAATGAACTTTACCCGTTATGGTTTCTTATACCAGGACGATGAGAAAGTTTTTGGAAGAGAAAAACGTTTTTCACCGGAACAAACCCTATTTGCCGAATACAGTGATTGTGACGACAGAGCAGCTCTCTTTTTCTATCTGGTAAAGGAAATCTATAACCTGCCTATGATTGCATTGCTTTATCCTACCCATATAACCGTTGCCGTAGCATTTGACAAACCAAGAGGAAATGCTATTGTTTATCAAGGCAAAAAATACTCTGTATGCGAACCAACACCTCAAACAACAAACTTAAAAATAGGACAAGTTGCCGAAAAACAACAGAAAGCCACTTATACTGTTGTTTATCATTACGATCCGGGAAATAGAAACTGATTCTATCTTTTCTGATTGAAGGCTGAGAAATAAAGCTTGCTTTATTTACACTATTTTATCTTTTTGTGTTGCATTAGCATTGCTTTTCTCGTCTTACTATTAAACAAATAATTACGATGCTTTATGGAATTACATTTCGTGAAACATCATAGTTCTACACACAGATAAAATTTATGAGAAAAATATTTTTTGTTGCGCTAATTAGCGGAATAGCTATCACCACTTCAGCTCAAACACTTGATTTGAGAAGAAAAATTGAAGTTTCGGGCTCTGCAGAAACAGAAGTAACTCCGGACATTATTTATGTAGGGATCTCTTTAAAAGAATACTACCGGGATAATGCAAACAAGAAAAAAGTAGATATTGAAGATCTTGAAAAGCAGCTTCAAACTGCTGTTCTAAATGCAGGTATTCCTAAAGAGAACTTTACCATTAATAATATTTCTAGTTATAATTATACCTGGGAGAAGAAAAAGAACCCTGATTTTTTAGCGAGAAAACAGTATCGGATTAAAGTTACCGATCTAAACAAATTCAATCAGATTTTAAATGGAGTGGATGCCAGAGCTATTGAGTATACTAATATAGAATCGTACGATTACTCTAAAATGGAGTCGCTTAAAAAAGACCTGAAAATAAAAGCACTTCAGGCAGCAAAAGATAAGGCGAGCTATCTGGCAGAGGCGGTAAATGACAAAGTTGGCGACGCCATTGAGATCCAGGAAATCAATAATGAGGTTTATCCACAGCCCTATTACCGTGCTAACGTAATGATGAAAGCAGAAACTGCTTCCATGGATTCCTCAATGCCTGATATCGATTTTAAGAAGATAAAATTGAACTATCAGATGAGGGCAATATTTGAGCTTAAATAAATAAACAAGCGCAAATAAGCAAAAACGGCAGGCAGGGTTTAAAACCTCTGTCTGCGTTCTTTTAAGAAGTTTTTATGAAAGAGCAAACTGGTTCACTATTTTCTCCAGCTCATCTAAATCAAAGGGTTTTGCAATGTAGGCATCTGCTCCTGCCTTCTGAGAAAGCATTTCAACATCATTATTTGCTGAAAAGTATATAACAGGAATATGACTTAATTCCGGATCACTCTTTAAAAGTTGAGTAGCCTTTATTCCTCCTGTATCCGGGATCCAATTATCCATCAGAATTACATCGGGCTTCTTTTCTGAAATAATCTCAACGATATTGTTACAAGTTGTTCGCGTATGCACCTCCCAACCCTTCTCCGTCAATAGATATGTGAGAATTTCTAAAATATCCACATCATCATCAAAAATTACTATACGCTTCATCGGTCTATAAAGCTATAACAAATAATTGAATCGGCATAAATTTAATTATTAATTTATTTTTAACAATTTATTCTGCTATAGGTAAATTAAACCAGAATGTCGATCCCTCTCTTTCCTCACTATAAACTCCAACATCTCCATTGTGCCGTTTAATGATTTCTGCTGAAATGAATAAACCTAATCCTAAACCTGAAAACTTCTGAGAAGACTCTTGCACTCTGAAAAATCTATCGAACACAAAATTTATTTTGTCTTCCGGAATACCGATACCAAAATCTGTAACATAAACTTTTACTCTGTCTCCTTCTCTTTTAATATTCACCAAAACTTTATCTGCGTCAGGAGAATATTTTATAGCGTTAGACAAGAAGTTTACTATCACCTGCTCCAATCGGTTCATATCGCCGTAAATAGGTATATTTTTCTCACCCTCAACAATAATTTGGTGTCTAATAGAGTCGTTCTGCATCTGATCTACAGAGCTTTGAACAACTTCATCAATAAAGAATCTATCTGTTTCGAACTGAAGTTTACCTGCCTGAATTTTTGTTACATCAAGTAGGTCTTCTACAAGGGAGGTAAGTCTGTTTACCTGCTTATTCGCCTTTTCAATAAACGATTGAATTTTTTCAACCTCAACTTTTCTTGTACTTAGCCTCTCAGCAATTTGAAGAGATGCTTTCATACTTGTAATAGGCGTTTTTAGTTCATGGCTGGCAATACTCATAAACTCATCTTTCTTCTGCATCAGAAGTTTTGTAGCTTGTTGTGCCAGCTCTTGTTCGGTAATATCAGTTAAACTACCTATATATCCATCGAAAGAACCTCCCATTACCGGATTTGCCTGAGCTAATACCCAGTGGTATTCGCCCTTCGCACTTTTTATTCTAAACTTAGACTGATACTGTTCTCTGCTTTCAAATGCATTAAAGAACTTCTTATATTCCTTATCAACATCATCCTGATGAAAAGCTGTTCTCCATCCCAAGCCCGTGCTAGCTTCAAAAGACAAACCAGTAAAGTTGATCCATTTTTTATTTACATAGTTGCAATAGCCCTTTTCATCAACTTTCCAGATCATAAAAGGAGATTGATCTGCAAGCTGCCTGAAATAGTCTTCGCTTTGCTTTAAAGCCTCTGATGCTGTTTTTTGATCATGAATATCAGTACTGGTCCCCACCCACATTATGATTTCGCCATTATCATCCTTTTGCGGGATACTTCTGCTCAAGTGCCATCGATATTCACCATTTGCGCCAAGAATACGGCGCTCCATTTCAAAATCTCCGCCAGATTTAACGGAATTTATCCATAGCTCCTTATTCCTTTCGCGATCTTCCGGATGTATAACTTCCAACCATGACCAGCCTGTTAATTCATCTGTTCCTTTTCCTGTATAATCCAGCCATACTTTATTGAAGTAATCTGCATTTCCGTCGGGCTTAGCTGTCCAAACTTTTTGAGGTATAGCTTCTGCAAGGAAACGGAACCGGCCTTCGCTTTTCTTGATCTCCTGGTTGGCCCTGATCATGTCGGACACATCAAATGCAAAAGTTGCTACACCGTCAACTATCCCTTCGTTATTATAAACAGGTTGATATACAAAATCAAACCAGGCATCTTCATAAGTTCCATTTCTATGCTTATCGAATCTTACATGAAAAGCTTTTCCAAAGTATGGCACTCCGGTTTCGTACACCTTCTCTATAATTCCATCTGCATCATTTTTCTGAGGCTGATATTCAGAAACAAGCTCGTCTCCGGATTTCCCATTTAAATCATTTCGACCAAAATAATCTATAACTGCCTGATTTACGAATTCAACTCTAAGCTCCTTTCCTCTGCGGATAGAAATTAAAGCCGGAGCATTCATGAAAATGCCTTTAAACTCGTCCTGTTGCTTTTTTATAATGCTTTGTAATTCGAGCTCTTTCCGTTCTGCGTCTTTCTTTTCAGTTATATCAATTATATATGTTACCGCTACTGCATCATCCTCGCTTACTGAAGCAGCACCTAAAAGAACGCATATTTTGGATCCATCTTTCTTAAAATACTCGGCCTCGAAAGGAGGGCAAACACCATTAGACCAGATCTGTTCAGCAGCTAAATGGTTTTTCTCACGATGTTCCGGAGGGGTAATTTTCTCCCATGTTATCTGCCCGGCTATTAAATCTTCGCGACTATAAGCGGTCATTTCAAGGAAAGCGTCGTTGGCATTAATAATAGTACCTTCTCTATTAGTGAAGAGCATTCCAATCATGTTTGACTCGAACACTTTCCTAAATCTGCTTTCACTTCTTATTATTTGTAGCTGTGCTTGTTTAAGCTCAGAAATATCAAGCATTGAACCTAACATACGGTAAGGCGTTCCATTTTCATCCTGTAACAAATATCCCCTATCCAGTATATAGGCATAACTGCCGTCTTTTTTCTCAAACCGATATTCTTCCGACCATTGATAGGAACCTTTATTAATAACAGCATTAACGCTTTTATGAACACGATCTCTGTCTTCAGGATGAATTTTACTGATCCAAAAATTACTGCTGCTGGTATCGTCAGAAGTGTCGTAACCAAATAAGGAGAAGAAACTATCGCTCCACCAGAACGTGTTATTTACGAGATTCCAGTCCCAAATAGCATCATTTGTTGCTTTTGAAACAAACCTGAACCTTTCTTCAGATAATGATAGTTCTTTGGTTCTTTCAGCTACCTTGTCTTCCAGTTCAATATTTAATTTTTTAAGATTTTCTCTGACAGCTATCAGCTCATTATAATTTGACCGAAGCTTTTGTTCAGCTTCCCTTTTATGAGAAATATCAGTGAAAGTGACCACAAAGCCATCCATCATTTTAACGGCAACCACCTCGTACCACTTGTTATTATGCTGAATGCTTATTTCTGTATGGATAGGCTGGCCCTTTTCTACTACTTCTATACAGCTTTTGAAGAACTTTGGATCTGAAAATGCAGCGATCTCTTTAAAGTGTTTACCCTGATGATTTCCTCCGGCATCATTAAGCAATTCGTCTGATGCGTAATTACAAGTTAACAGTACGAAATCTTCAATCTGGCTATTATAATTTCTTACTGCTTTAAATGCAATAATTGCGCTTAAACTGGAGTTGAAAACGCCGTTGATAATGTTGTTAAGATTTGCAATTGCAGAAATATCTACAAAGGTAAGGATGACACCATCGGTACGTTTATCCTGCCTTAGGTAAGGCATTATGCGCATTAAATAACGCGTTTCATTATTCAGAATAATTTCACGCTCAACAGTATCACTGGTCTTTAATACATGAGTTACATCCCTTAGTAAGTTGTCATACCGGATATTTGTAGAAATATGACTTATTGGCCTCCCAATATCTGACTCTATCAGGTTTACCAGTTTTATTGCAGAGCCATTAAACTTCCTGATGTTCTGATCTTTATCTAAACATATCTGACCAATATCAGTG
>Ga0157372_10008468_pt1 | contig 10917 bp, 9 predicted proteins | sample C55metaG_FD_115307 | JGI IMG/M metagenome (GOLD analysis project Ga0157372, IMG submission 115307) | Corn rhizosphere microbial communities from Kellogg Biological Station, Michigan, USA - C5-5 metaG | ecosystem: Host-associated > Plants > Roots > Rhizosphere > Soil | place: USA: Michigan...
GACCGCGGAAGCCTGTCTCGGCGCCTCGTTGATTCCGAGCATGAACATCATCCCACTGATCAGGTGAACCAGCAGATCACCGGCGACCCCGGTTCCGTATTCCTTCCAGCAGCGCCAGCGCGCGAAGAGCAACGGATTGAACGCCCGCTTGGGGACGACGTCTCCTTGCCACGTATCCCAGTCGAGATTTTGCGGAGAGAGATCGAACGGCGGCGGATATTGCCAAGCTCCGGTCGGGCTGTTCCGGCCCATATAGCCCTCGACGAGCATCAGGTCGCCGAGCATTCCCTGAGCGATCATCTCTTTCGCCTTCGCGCAGATCTGCGAGCTGACACGCTGCGATCCGATCTGTACTATGCGACCGCTCTTCTGTGCCGCGGCTACCATCGCCACGCCGTCGGCCGCGGTGTGTGACATCGGCTTCTCGCAGTAGATGTCCTTCCCTGCGCTCACGGCGTCGATGACCACCTGTCGGTGCCAGTGATCCGGCACCGCCGCCACGATGCAATCGATGTTCTTGTTATCCAGGAGCTCTCGATAGCGACGGGTAACCGGGAGATCCGGACGGACGATCTCGCGCGCGAGGGTGTGACGCCCATCGTAGAGATCGGCGGCCCCCGCACATTCCACCCCCGGAAGAGTGATAGAAGTGCCAAGCAGGCCGGACCCCTGCATGCCGACGCCAATCATGCCGAAGCGAATCGTGTCGCTGGGAGCGGCGCGTTTCGGAGCAGTCTCCAGTGGCTCAGGAGTGAGAAGAATGCTCTTCGCCGCGACGGATCCGCCCGCGGCGGCAGCGCTTACCTCCAGAAACTCACGTCGCGAATAGTTGCTCTTCGTCATGGCGTCTCCTGGATTGTATTTGCACCGGCCAGTGCGTCAATCTCTAATTGGTCGCCACAAACAATATCCTTTTCCTGGCAATCCTGCCGAAGGTGCTCCACATTCTCTGCCACGGAACCGCGATCGTCACAGATCGAGAACAGGGGGAATGACATGGACCGCCGGACATTTTTGTCGACGCTCGGCCTCGCGGCAGCAGCACCGCATCTCGCCTGTGCGCCGAGAGTTGCCAGCATGACAACGCCGCGCCGCCTGCGGCGCGTTGGGATTCAGCTCTACACTCTGCGTGACGACGCGCGCCAGAATCTCGAGGGTACCCTTCGGAACATCGCGCAGATCGGTTACAAGGACGTCGAGCTCCTCAGCTCGATGAACAATTTCGGGATGCCACCGGCGCAATTGCGCGCTCTTCTGGATAGCATCGGGATGCGCGCTCCTTCGACCCACGTCGGCGGCGATGCTTTCAACAATCTCGACCGGGAAATAGAGACGGCGAAGATCCTCGGGCACCGCTACATCATCCTCGCGAGCCTCCCGACCGACAATCCCACACTCGATGATTACCGCAAGTGGGCTGATCGTCTCAATGAAGCAGGCCGCCATGCTCAGCCGAGCGGCGTTCAGATCGGATTTCACGACGAGTCCATCGACTTCAAGCCGATCAACGGTGTGGTGCCGTACGATGTGCTGGCGGAGCGGACCGATCCCGATCTTGTCCGGTTGCAGCTCGACACAGGGAACCTCGCGCTGGCGGGCGCCGATGTGTACGCGTACATGAAGCGCTACGGCTCGCGTTACTGGCTCTTTCACATCAAGGACGCGCCCGCGCTGGGCGCGGCGCACGACACGGAGCTCGGTAAGGGGATTATCGATTTCCGGAGACTCCTGGCGAGCATCGATCATATCGACGACAAGGTTCTGTACGTCGAACAGGAGTCCTATCCGGGCACGCCGCTGGAGAGCGCCAGGCGCGATTACGCATATCTTTCGACGCTCGATTTCTAGCGCTAGGCGTTAATTCGAATCGCTGGGCGCACCGGAGTCCCCGGTGCGCCATCGTCTGGCGGCGTTCGAATCAAGCTGATTTCGGCCACCTCGTCGCCCTGAATGGCGAGACATCGAAACGCGCCTTAGCCCCCGTGATCAGGTCCGCCTGGAGCTCGCCAATGGCACTGGCGAACTTGAACCCGTGTCCTGAGCAGGGACTGGAGATGAGCACCTGTCGATGGTCCGGATGGAAGTCGATGATGAAATCATGATCGGGTGTGTTCGTGAAAATGCACACGCTGCTCTCTCGCACTGCGGCCTCCGCGAGTTGTGGCAACACAGGGCGGAGCGCCTCGCGTAAAGGCTTCACCTCGTCATCCGTTACCGCCCGGCGAACGGATTCGGCGTCGCGCGCCAGCTCCCCGGAGTGCATCACAGATGCTTTCATTCCGCGAGCGAGCCGCGGAAAACCGTAGCAGATGTGCCCGGCCTTGTACTCGTAGGCGTAGATGGGAAAATCCGCGGCGTCGTACGCCTTGTTCAGACCGTCGGACTCGAACCAGAACACCGTTTGACGCTCGACTGTGAGCGGTAAGCCGAGGTCACGAGCCAACGAGCTGGTCCACGCTCCGCCAGCGAGCACGAGGCGATCCGCGGCATAGCTACCGGAAAGCGTGCGTACGCGAACTCCATCGCCGTGAGGATTCCATTCGAGCACGGGTTCGTCGAAGCGCGCTTCGCCACCGGCATTCCGGGCCGCGTCGATGTGTGCCCTGTTGCACGCTTCGGGATCCAGGTAGCCAGCGCGCGGATCCATCACCGCGACGAGATTGGACGCAAGCTCGAACGCCGGAAACCTGTCGTGCACGGCGGGCGGCGTCAGAATCTCGTGCGGAAGTCCGTGTTCACGGGCGCTTCGCAATGTTCCGGAGACAACGGAGCCATCAGGCGGGCCGATCATGAGTCCGCCCGTGATCGTCATCAGCGATTTTCCGCTCTCGGCCTCCAGCTCACGCCACAGCTCGTGAGCCCTCTGCACCAGCGGCACGTAAAGAGGGTGCTCGAAGTACGTCTCGCGGATGATCCGGCTGTCTCCATGCGAGGAGCCGAACTGGTGTCCCGGTGAGAACTGCTCGAGCCCGAGTACGCTGAGGCCTCGACGCGCGAGGTGGAAAAGGGTCGCGCTCCCCATCGCGCCGAGTCCGACCACGATGGCGTCATAATCGCGTGCTTTTCCTGGACCGCCTCGCCCATGACTCTGATCTTTTGTCGCCACTATTCTCCAACGTTTGTGGAACCGGCTGTGGGAGCTTATCCATTACAAAGAGTATCCTCGCGGAAACTCTGTTCGAAAGGATTCGTATTGCGTGAAGGGACGGCAAACCCTCCTAAATTGAGATCATCATGGATCCTGATGTTGCAAACTTTGGCGTAGTGGCCGCCATCATCGTGGGCATGGTCGGGTCGCTCGCGGTAATAACGACGTGGATGGTTCGCAATATCAACAGGAAACCAGCGGCCCTCGAAGTTCCCAACGTTCACCTGATTGAGCAACGCTTCGACCAGCTCCAACAGGCCGTTGACGCAATTGCGGTCGAGGTAGAACGCATCGCCGAGGCGCAGCGCTTTTCCGCCAAGCTCCTCTCAGAGAAGCGTGATACGCCGGCGCTACCCAGGTAGACGAGACGAAGCGGAGCGTAACGCGTCTTGCCGCCGATCGTACTCTGCTTGTGTGGCTCGCCGTGCTTCGCTCGCACGAAGCATGCGGATGTGATTGCGTCCGGAAACACGAAGACAAAGCGCGAGCTTTCTGCCGCCGAACCAAGAATCGGGATCATCGAAAACTCCACCTCCACATCGACGCGCCGAGCGCGCGAGGAATCCTGACCGATGCCCTGTCTCATGACTCTGCTGGCCCTGGCCGCCCCACGACTTGTGGTCGCGCTCCTCTGGTTCTTCACCCACTGGTTCCGCGGTGTTTTCGACAACCTGCTGTGGCCAATCATCGGATTTGTCTTCCTCCCAACGACGCTTCTCTGGTATTCCGCCGTGCATAACTGGTTCGGCGGGCACTGGACCTTCTGGCCGGTCGTCGGACTCGTGATCGCGCTCATGATCGACCTCGGCCCCGTGAGCGGGCGCAGGATTCCGAACAAGCGTTAGGGTGACTTTCTCAAGGAGGTTTATGCGCACGGGTTACGGCTCGGCTCGGTTGGTTGCCCTCATGGCTGCAGTTATCGCAATGATCGGGTGCGTCAAGTCCGAGGGTTCGAAGTCTTCCGATACAATGGTCGCCAGCAACACGCAGACTGCGAGTACTTCCAAGTGCGCCACTGACAACGGCGGCATCACGCTTCCGGCCGGATTCTGCGCGAGCGTCTTCGCTGACGGGATTGGCCACGCCAGACATATCGCCGTCGCATCCAATGGGGATGTGTACGTCAACACCTGGAGCGGCAAGTACTATCAGGGCCCGACGCACCCCGGCGGCTTCATCGTCGCGCTTCGCGATACGACCGGTGACGGAAAAGCCGACATCATCAAGCGATTCGGACCCGAGACGCAGCAAAAGAACGAAGGCGGCACCGGCATTGGCATCTACAAGGGAGCACTCTATGCCGAAGAGGGCGACACGGTCGCCAAGAGGATCGTGCGGTACCACATCTCGACCGACAGCATGACTCCGAGAGTCGCCACCGCGGACATCATCGTGAATGGTCTTCCCGCAAACGGCGATCATCCAATGCACTCGTTCGTCATCGACGCAACCGGCAGCATTTACATGGATGTCGGATCCGCGAGCAATTCGTGCCAGATCAAGAACCGGTCGCTTCAGTCTCCGGGCCACAAGCCGTGCATAGAGCTGAACACGCGGGGTGGAATCTGGCGCTACGATGCAAGCAAGACGAACCAGACGTTCTCTTCCGAGGAGAGATACGCAACCGGTATCAGAAACGCGGTTGGAATCGCACTCGACGGCAGCGGACAGCTCTACTCCACCCAGCACGGACGTGATCAGCTATCCGAGAGCTGGCCGAAGCTGTACACGGCCGACCAGGGACAGAATCTGCCCGCCGAGGAGCTGTTAAAGATCGAGCAGGGCGGCGACTACGGTTGGCCGACCTGCTATTTCGACGGACAGCAAGCGAAGCTGGTGCTCGCGCCCGAGTATGGAGGTGACGGCGGAAAAGCCGTCGCCGAATGCGCCTCGAAAAAGGCGCCGGAGGCCTACTTCCCAGCTCACTGGGCACCGGACGGGTTGATGTTCTATACGGGATCGCTTTTCCCGGCGCACTACAAGGACGGCGCATTCATAGCGTTCCACGGGTCGTGGAACCGGGCGCCTGGTCCGCAGCAGGGATACAACGTGGTGTTCGTTCCCTTCGCAGGGGGAAAACCGGCGGATCCGGCAAAGTACGAGATTTTCGCCGACGGATTCGCGGGAGCCGTCAAGCAACCGGACCGCGCCGTACATCGCCCAACGGGAATTGCGCAGGGACCCGACGGCGCCATCTACATCGCTGACGACCAGGGCGGTCGCATCTGGAAGGTCACCTACAAGGGTACCGGAAAGTAGCCGGGAGGGCGTATCCCGCTGCCCTCGCCTGTCGTCTAGGTAGTGAGTAAAGCGGCGGCCCAGTGTGGCCGCCGCTGCTCATTCTACCCTGAAAAGGACAATCAAATGAGTACGTCTTGGCTGCGTCCCAATCGCAACGCGGTGCGCGCGGGGTTTGGCGTTTGCGCGATTGCGCTAACCCAGGTGGCCTGCGGTGGCGGGCATCACCTGGCCGAATACCCGTTCTCCAGCCGGACTCTCGCGGTGGTCTACATAGCCCCGGGTTCCCCCGAATTGCTTACGAGCTACTACGATCTCGGCAATTCACAGAATCCGATCGAGGCAGTCGTGAGAGCAGGCGCTGACGTCGCGCGCGAGCGCGAAGGTCGCCGCGCTTATGCGCGGCTCGACAGCGCGGCGGCTCGCATCGACATAGCGACGGTCCTCGCACAACGTACTCTGGAGCGGGCAAGCCGATACCTCGGCACCCGCCCGATCAAGGACGAGAACCAGGCGGACTATCTGATGGAAGTCCGAATGGGGAGATTCGGAATCAACGCCAAAGCTGACGAAGCGGCTTATCTGTTCACGTTCGCGGAGGCAGTCCTGCTGGACCGCCGCACCGGTCGAGAGATCTGGAACGTCAACATTCACGGGCGCGATCGCATTACCCCTTACGTCCAGAGCTCGAGCCCGATTCCTGGCTCGGTAATCACTGCCGGCACGCTCGGAAACGTCAGTGTCGCCGACTTCCAGGGCGCGCTCAACCAGCTGATGGACCTCTCTACGAACCTCATCACCAACGAACTGCGCTCCGACCTGAGGGACGTCCGGAACAAGTAGCGGGCGTAAAAACCCGCTAAGAACGCATCGCGGCGAGCTTGCCGCGTGCGACCTCCCGCCGTACGTTCGTCTCGCTCGGCACCCGCCGAGCGAAGCCGTCCGTAACCTGAACGGGGGGTCCCATGTACACGCTGCACCGCACTACCCGCATCGCGAGCTGCTGCATCGCTGCGGTACTCGCCGGATGCGCGAAGAAGAACGACGCCACGGTGGACACGTCGAGCGCGATGGCGTCGTCGACTACCAGCTCCACAACCACTATGACTCCCGCTCCGGCTCCGGCTCCGGCTCCCATCAATCTCGCGGACGTCGCGGGGAAGTGGGACATGCACGCGGTCCCAGTGAGTGGAGACACGACTTCCACCAATTTCGTGTTGACGGCAACCGGAACTACCTCTGGGTGGTCCATCAAATATCCCGGTCGCGCGGCGGTGCCCGAGAAGGTCGTGGTCTCTGGAGACAGCATCATCACGTCGGCTGGCCCGTACCCGAGCTTTCGGCGCAAGGGTGTGACGGTGACGACAAACGGTGTGCTCCGCCTTCAGAATGGAAGTCTGGTGGGCACGAATACAGCCCACTACAAAGTAAAGACCGCGGATTCTGTCCTCGTGTTGAATACGACGGGTACGCGCGCCAAGTAGGAGGTAGAGGTGTTCAGACCTAAAGGACCGGCGTGTCAGAGTTGCGGGATGCCGTTAAGCAGAGATCCCCGAGGTGGTGGGACCAATGCAGATGGAACTCAAAGCAGCGAATACTGCAGCCGCTGCTACGAGGACGGAGCATTCATACAGCCAAACATCACCGCCGAGGAAATGACGGCGTTGGTAGAGGAGAAGCTTCGCTCGATGCACTTCCCCGGCTTCATTGCAAGACGTTTCGCCCGGGAAGTTCCATCGCTGAGACGCTGGAAAAACAGAAGCGCGAACTTGCCATCGCCTAGCGCTTCGGCGAGCGAGCTACAACCGCGCGCCTGATTCCGTCGCCGGCTTGATCGGGGGCAGTGCCGCCTCGATCTCGCCGCGGTGGGATTCGAGCCAGGGAGGGAGCACGAGGTGCTCGCCGAGCGATGCGGGGTCCTCATCGACGGTGAATCCCGGCCCATCGGTCGCGATCTCGAACAGAACCCCGCCCGGCTCGAGGAAGTAGACCGACTTGAACCAGAATCGGTCGATTACTTCCGTCGGACGCCGCCGCGCGCGATCGATTCGCTCTCGCATCTCCAGCTCCGACTTGTCATCCGCCACACGCCACGCGACGTGGTGAACTCCTCCGGTTCCCCACCGCCCGCGCTCGGCGTCGGGAATCTCCCGGATCTCGAGATAGCGACCCGAGCCGCCCCCGCCGATCTCGAAGCCAGCCCATTCGTTCTCCTTACCGATATCCACGAATCCAAGGACTCCAGTCAGAAATGCGGAGGTGAGGGAGAGGTCGCGCTCCCACAGACGGACGGAGTGAAGTCCACGGACTTGTTTTTCGACAGGAACAGGACTCTCGGGCCACGGCGTGAAGTCGCGAGCATCCCCCGTTTCATGAAGTACGAGCGGCAGGCCGTGCGGATCGGTAAACGGGAGCGCCGACGTGCCACGCCTGGTTTCGATCTCGCTAACCGCGAGATGATGCTCGGCCAATCGATCGGCCCAGTATTCGATGCTTCCTAGTGGAACTGCGAGCGAGACTTCCATCGCCAGCCCTATCCCGGGCTTCGCCTCCGGCATCTCCGGCCAGGGGAAGAACGTGATGTCGGTTCCGGGGTGACCTTCCCCGTCGGCGTAAAACAGGTGATACGTTTCCGGCGAATCCTGATTAACGCTCTTCTTGACGAGGCGCATGCCGAGCACGCCGGAGTAGAAGTCGACGTTGTCTTGGGGCTCGCCCGCAATGCAGGTGACGTGGTGAAGTCCGCTAATGCCTGTCATTCTATGGTATCCGCCAGGTAAACGTCCCGATTTCTACGTATCTCTACGTACAGCGAGGTCTGTCAGACAGTCGCATCCTTCACGCAGAAAGACGCGGAGCTCCGCGCTGATCAGTTCGATCAAACGAAAGATTAGCTGAACGATAATGGAGGCTGCAATGACCGCACCCAAATGGCTCGCGAACTACGATGACGGGGTTCCGTCTTCGCTCGAGCCCTATCCAAGCCGAAGCCTCACTGATTACCTGCGCACGTCGGCCGCACGATGGCCGGATCGCCCGGCGCTGCTCTTCAAGGGCTCCGCGATTTCGTACAGGAAGCTCGACGAGCAAAGCAGCGCGCTGGCCGCCGCCTTCGTCGAGTTCGGTGTGAAGCGAGGCGACCGGGTTGGAATCTGTCTCCCCAATTGCCCGCAATTCCTCGTGACCGAGTTTGCGGCATGGAAAGTTGGCGCGATCGCGTGTCCATTCAATCCGACGTACAGCGAGCGGGAGATCGAGGACGCTCTACAGGCGACGGGCGCCGAGACAGTCGTGGTGCTGAACCGATTCTACGGAAAACTGAAGAACGTCCAGCCGCGAACAGCGGTTAAGCGATTCATTGCCACCAACATCAAGGAATACCTGCCGACGCATCTCCGCATCGCTTATACGCTTTTCAAGGAGAAGAAGGAGGGCGATCGCATCGACATTGCGGGAAACGATTTTCGTTTCGGCGCTTTGGTGCGAAGGTTTCGGCGCTCGGCGCCGCCGGAGTCTGACACGAGGCTGGACGACCCGGCAGTCATCCTTATGAGTGGCGGCACCACCGGAACCCCGAAAGGCGTCACCGGATCACACCGCGGAATGGTCGTGGCCGGTCTTCAACTCCAGGCGTGGCTTCGCCCGGCGATGAACGAGTGGACGGACAAGATCATGCTTCCACTCCCCCTATTTCACACCTACGGAAACACGGGCGTCCAAAGCCTCGCCTTCATCAATCACAATCCCATCGCGCTGATTCCCAACCCGCGCGATCTCCGGGACGTGCTGCACGAGATCAACAAGGTCAAGCCCGCGTTCATCTGCACCGTTCCGACGCTCCTCAATGGCATCATGAACCACGCGATGGCTCGTGACGGCAAAGTGGACTTCACATCGATCAAGCTGTGCTTCTCGGGCGCAGCGCCCTTGATGGCAGACACGAAGAAACGATTCGAGGAGCTCACCGGCGGGGTGATCGTCGAAGGCTACTCGCTCACCGAAGCGCAGATGGCCGTCATCGCCAACCCGGTGGTCGGCAAGAAAACAATCGGATCGGTTGGAATGCCCCTACCCGACGTGCAAGTCGAAATACTCGATGCCGAGGACGGACGCACGCCTCTGCCATCGGGTGAAGTCGGGGAGATTGTCATCAGCGCACCCCAACTAATGCGCGGCTATTGGCAACGCCCCGAGGAAACCGGAGAAATGATTCGCACCAGCGATCGAGGGGAACGCCGGCTCTTTACCGGCGACCTCGGTTACCTCGACGACGACGGCTACCTGTTCATCGTCGATCGGAAGAAGGATCTGATCAAGACCTGCGGCTTTCAGGTGTGGCCGCGCGAGATCGAGGAGGTCATCTCCACGCACCCCTCGGTGGCGGAGGTGGGAGTCGTCGGGCTTCCCGACAACATGCGCGGCGAGGTGGTTAAGGCCTGGGTCGTGTTGCGGGTAGACTGCGCGTTGACTCCGGCAGATCTGAAGTTGTACTGCCGCGATCGGCTCGCGCCCTACAAGGTCCCGGCGAAGTACGAGTTCGTAGCCGACTTGCCGAAGACGCAGGTTGGCAAAGTTCTCCGGCGCGTACTGCGGCAAACGGAGGACAAGGCCGAGGAAGTGGTAGAGGTCGCCGCTAAGGCTTGAGTGCTCTTGTCGCGAGCTCGTCCTCTACACGCGCAATGAAATCAGCAACGGGCATGACCTCCTGCTTCTTTCCTGCTCCCCTGATGCGCAATGCGATCGAGTCCGCCTCGGCCTCGCGCTTACCAACGACGGCCATGTACGGGATCTTCAGCATCTCGCCTTCTCGAATCTTGTAGTTCAGGGTGTCGGACCGATCGTCGAGATGCACGCGAACTCCCCGTGCCTTGAGCCGCTCCACCACTGACTGGGCAAAACCCTTCAGCTCTTCGGCGATCGGAATCACCCGCACCTGTTCCGGGGCGAGCCAGAGGGGGAACGCGCCCGCGTAGTGCTCGATCAGTCCACCGACAAATCGTTCCATCGAGCCGACCAGAACGCGATGCAGCATGATCGGGCGATGCGGCGTGTTGTCGGGCCCAGTGTATTCCAGCCCGAATCTCTCGGGCAGGTTGAAGTCGAGCTGCACGGTCGGTCCCTGCCACTTTCTCCCGATCGCATCGATCAGCTTGAAATCGAGCTTCGGGCCGTAGAACGTGCCGCCGCCCTGATCATACGTAAACGGCTGCCCACGCTTGTTCAGGGCGTCCGCCAGTCTCTGCTGCGCATCCTCCCAAAGCTCGGGAGTGCCGAGCGCCTTGTCGGGGCGGGTTGCGAGCTCGATCGTGTACGGATATCCGAACGTCTTTAGCATCTCGTCGCAGAGATCGAGGAGGCGGTCAATCTCCGCCGGCACTTGCTCGAGGGTACAGAAGATGTGTGCGTCATCCTGGGTGAATCCGCGCACCCGCATCATCCCGTGAAGCGTCCCGCTGCGCTCGTAACGATAAACCGCCCCGAACTCGGCGTAGCGAATGGGAAGATCGCGATACGACCTCTGGCGCGACTGA
>Ga0157372_10008469_pt1 | contig 10915 bp, 11 predicted proteins | sample C55metaG_FD_115307 | JGI IMG/M metagenome (GOLD analysis project Ga0157372, IMG submission 115307) | Corn rhizosphere microbial communities from Kellogg Biological Station, Michigan, USA - C5-5 metaG | ecosystem: Host-associated > Plants > Roots > Rhizosphere > Soil | place: USA: Michigan...
CGGTTCCGCAACCCGACGGTACCGAGCGCGCGCTCGAAGTGCTCGTGTTTCCCGAATCCGGACGCGGCAGCGGCGAAGGGCACTACGCCTGGGATCTGCAGCCGGGAAGCATGATGACCAACGCGACGGTCGCAAAGGTCGTCGACATCGACAACGCGCGCCGGATGACGTTGAAGTACAAGGACGGCGAAAACGTGGTCACCGTCCCGCCCAATATTCCGATCGTCACCTTCGAGCCCGGGAGCCGCGAAATGCTGAGGCCCGGCGCGCACGTGATGCTCGGCGCCACCGTCCGGCCCGATGGTTCCCTCACCGCGACGCGCGTTTCCGTGGGCAAGGACGGCCTCGTACCGCCGATGTGAGCGGCAAAACGGTGCCGAAGGAGCGTTCGGAATCGTGGAGACGACGACCCTGACGTCGTGAATGTCGGCGGGATGCAGCGTCGGCATCCTCGCCGTGATGTTCACTTCTTGATAAACGGCGCTGCGTCGCTCGCGTGCTTCCGCTGCTGCTTCATCTCCTTCTTTTCCTTCGGTGTGTGCTGCGGCTTTTTCTTGTTTTCCTTCGGAGGCTGATGGGACATCGTTCACTCCTTGACATCGCCGGGACCTGGCGTTCACCACTATAGGCCAAAGCGATCGGGGCCGGCGTGCTGATCGCTGGATGAACGAGCACCGGGCGACTATCTGGGCGCCATTCTGATCGCGCCATCGAGCCGGATCACTTCGCCGTTCAGCATCGGGTTCCCGATGATCTCTCGCACGAGCGATGCGAATTCTTCGGGCCTGCCGAGGCGCGCCGGGAACGGCACCATCCTGCCGAGCGCTTCCTGAACGTCCGGCGCAAGGCTCGCCAGCATCGGCGTCTCGAAAATGCCGGGCGCGATCGCCATGACGCGAATGCCGAAGCGCGCCAGCTCGCGCGCAATCGGCAACGTCATGCCGACGATGCCCGCCTTCGACGCGCTGTACGCGGCCTGCCCGATCTGCCCGTCGAACGCGGCGACCGACGCGGTATTGACGATGACGCCGCGCTCGCCCCCGGCGTTCGGCGTGTTCTTCGCCATGGCGTCCGCCGCGAGGCGGATCAGATTGAACGTGCCGACCAGGTTGATGTTGACTGCGCGCGCGAAGCTCGCGAGCGCATGCACTCCGTCCTTGCCGACGACCTTTTCGCCGTGGACGATGCCGGCGCAATTCACCAGCCCGTGCACGCCGCCGAATGCGTCGAGCCCTTCGGCAACCGCGGCCTTGCCGCTCGCTTCGTCGGTAACGTCGGTGCGCACGAATTTCGCCCCCGCGCCGAGCTCGCCGGCAAGCGCGCGGCCCCGATCTTCGTCGAGATCGGCGATGACGGTGCGTCCGCCATTTGACGCGATCATCCGCGCGGTCGCGGCACCCAGACCGGATGCGCCACCCGTGACGATGAACGCGCTGCCTCGCAGTTCCATGTTCTCGTAGGCCGGTTACGCGGCCGCGCTCGCCGGCGCGCCCTTCACGACCGCGAGCGCCGTCGCGATCATCCCGGCGACATCGCCCACGTTCGCGGGAAGAATCAGCGTGTTCGCCGTCCTGGCGAGATTTCCGAACTGCGCGATGTACTGCTCCGCCACTTTCAGGTTCACCGCGCCGATGCCGCCGGGACCGGCGATCGCGTCGGCGACCTGGCGAATCGCCTTCGCATTGGCTTCGGCGATGGCGAGAATCGCCGCCGCCTGGCCCTGTGCATTGTTGATCTCCGCCTGCTTCTCGCCTTCCGATTTCGCGATCGCGGCCTCGCGCGCGCCCTGCGCGACGTTGATCTGTTCCTGCCGCCGTCCTTCCGACGTCGCGATCACGGCGCGCTTCTCGCGCTCGGCGGTGATCTGCGCCTGCATCGCGCGCAGGATTTCGGCCGGCGGCGTCAGATCCTTGATCTCGTAGCGCAACACCTTGACGCCCCAGCTTGGCGCCGCGGCGTCGAGCGCCGCGACGACGGCCGTGTTGATCTGGTCCCGCTCCTCGAACGTGCGATCGAGCTCCATGCGGCCGATGACGCTGCGCAGCGTCGTCTGCGCGAGCTGCGTGATCGCGACGATGTAGTTCGTCGAGCCGTACGATGCGAGGCGCGGATCGGTCACCTGGAAATACAGAATGCCGTCGACGTGGAGCTGCGTGTTGTCCTTGGTGATGCACACCTGCGGCGCGACGTCGAGCGGCGTCTCCCGCAGGTCGTGGCGGTACGCAACGCGATCGAAAAACGGCACGACGAAGTTGAGTCCTGGCTGCAGCACTGCGTGAAAGCGCCCGAGCCGCTCGAGGACCCAGGCCTTCTGCTGCGGCACGACGCGAATCGCCTTGACGACGCCGATCAGGACGACGATGAAGATCGCGAACGTGACGATCGAAAATCCGGCCATGGAGCGCTCCCCCTTGATCGCGGCATGCGCCGCTCATCGCCCGGTGTCGGGACGCTCCGCGGAAAGCACGAGCGTCGAGCCGCGCGTGGCGACAATGTACATCGTGTGGCGACGCGGCGTTTCATCGGAGGCGAGTACACCGTCCCATTGCGTGCCGCGGTACTCGACGCGCGCCGTGCCGTCCGGATGCCATGCGTCGACCCGCACGCTCTGGCCGATGTCGAGGCCCGGGAGCGCAGACGCCTCGCCCTGACGGCGCCGCCAGCGATGGGCGATCACCGTCCCGACGACCGCGAGTATGCCCGCGGTCAACAATTGCAACGGCGGCGATGCGCCGGCAAACGCGGCCGCGCCACCGAACGCGAACGCGATGCCGGCCGCGAGCAGGTAGAACGTCCCCGTAGCGAGCTCGGCGCCGATCAGGATCGTTGCGAGGATCCACCAGAGCCAGTAGTCGGACACGGCATCCCATTGTTTTTTGTCGACGAGGTCCCAAGCATAAGTCATCCGGTTCCGCGGTGTGATGGCACGCTTCTCGGCGGCAAGGCGCTGTTCCGAAGGTCGCCTGCAGGTCGCAACGCAGCGATTCGGGTATAATTTACCGTTTATTATCAAAAGGTTTTGCGAGGCCCGCGCCGCGCGATACCGACGACACGATGCCTATCTACGAATATCGCTGCGCGTCATGCGGGCACGAGCTCGAAGCGCTGCAAAAGCTGTCGGATGCGCCGTTGACCGATTGCCCCGCATGCCATGCGACGGCGCTCAGGAAAAAGGTTTCAGCGGCAGGCTTTCATTTGAAGGGCTCCGGCTGGTACGTGACCGACTTCCGCGGCAGCGGCAGCAAGCGACCGGCCAAGGATGCCGACGGCAAGGACGGCGCGAAGGACGGGGCAAAGCCCAACGGCGACGCCGCAAAGCCGGAAGCCAAATCCGGAGAAGCTGGCGCCGTCCCGAGCGCCTCGACGCCAGCGCACTCGTCCGGCGTCGCGAGCGAATCGAAACCCGCGCCGACAGCGTCCGGTGACAAAGCGACGTCCGGCAGCAAGACCACTCCCTGAGCCAGGCGGGCGACGATGAGGCGCTACCTGATCGCTGGCCTGCTCGTCTGGGTGCCGCTCGGCATCACGCTCTGGGTGCTGCATTTCCTGCTGACGTCGCTCGACCAGATCCTGCTCGTGCTGCCCGAAGCCGCGCAACCGCGCGCGCTGTTCGGCTTCGACATTCCCGGTCTTGGTGTCGTGGTCGCGTTTCTCATCCTGTTCGTCACCGGCGTCATCGCCGCGAATTTTTTCGGACTGCGCCTGATTCGCGCATGGGAAGCGGTGCTCGGCCGCATTCCGTTCGTGAAGTCGATCTATTCGTCCGTCAAGCAGGTGAGCGACACACTGCTGTCCGACAAGGGCCAGGCGTTTCGCAAGGCGCTGCTCGTCGAATTTCCGCGCCCGGGAAGCTGGACCATCGCGTTCCAGACGGGCCTGCCCGCGGATGCGGTCGCGCCGCATCTGCCGGGCGAGCACATCAGCGTCTACGTGCCGACGACTCCGAACCCGACGGGCGGCTACTTCCTGATGCTGCCACGCTCGCAGGTGCGTGAGCTCGACATGACGGTCGACGAAGCGCTGAAGTACATCATTTCGATGGGCGTTGTCGCGCCCCGCGCGCATTCGCGTCCGCCGCGCGGCGGGCCGGCGGGAATCGGTTATCCCGCCCCCGCTGCGCGCACCCATTCCGAAATCCGAAACTGATCGCGCAGGCGGTGCGTGCGCCGGCCGTAAGCCGGTCTCGTCCGCGCGTCGCGCTTGCTGCAGGGACATCCGATGGCTTGCCGGAGAACGATTTGAAACGCAGCGACTATTGCGGCCGCATCAACCGCCGATTCCTTGGCCAGACCGTCACCATCATGGGATGGGTGCATCGCCGGCGCGATCATGGCGGTGTCATCTTCATCGATCTTCGCGATCGCGAGGGCATCGTGCAGGTTGTTTGCGATCCGGACCGTGCGGCCACGTTCGCGACGGCCGAGAAGCTCCGACACGAATACTGCGTCGCGGTAACCGGACGCGTGCGCCCGCGCCCCGAGGGCACCGTCAACCCGAATCTTCCGTCGGGCGAAATCGAAGTGCTCGCCCATACGATCGAGATTTTCAACGCATCGGTCACGCCGCCGTTTCAGCTGGACGACGAGCACCTGTCAGAGACCGTTCGCCTGACGCACCGCGTGCTCGATCTGCGGCGTCCCGCGATGCAGAACAACCTTATGCTTCGCTATCGCGCCGCGGCGGCGGCGCGCCGCTATCTCGACGCGCTCGGATTCGTCGATATCGAGACGCCGGTGCTGTACAAGTCGACGCCCGAGGGCGCGCGCGAATTCCTCGTGCCGTCGCGGATGCATCATGGGCTGTTCTACGCATTGCCGCAGTCGCCGCAGCTTTTCAAGCAGATGCTGATGATCGCGGGGTTCGATCGCTACTACCAGATCGTCAAATGCTTCCGCGACGAGGATCTGCGCGCCGATCGCCAGCCAGAATTCACGCAGATCGACATCGAGACGTCGTTCCTCGACGAGCTCGAAATCCGCGAGATGATGGAAGGTCTCGTGCGCGCGATGTTCCGCGAAGCGATGAGCGTCGAATTGCAGGACCCGTTTCCGATCATGACGTACGCCGACGCCATGCGTGATTACGGCTCGGACAAGCCCGACCTGCGGGTGCAACTCACGCTGACCGAGCTTACCGACGTGATGCGCAACGTCGACTTCAAGGTGTTCCGCATCGCGGCAGATCTGCCGAACGGGCGCGTCGCGGCGCTGCGGGTGCCGGCGGGCGGCACGCTGACGCGCAAGGAAATCGACGACTACACGGCTTTCGCGACGATCTACGGCGCGAAGGGCCTGGCCTACATCAAGGTCAACGACGCGGCGAAGCCGAACGAGGAAGGGCTGCAGTCGCCGATCGTCAAGTTCCTCACCGCCGACGCGTTGCGCGCGATCGTGGAACGCACGCAGGCGGCGTCGGGCGACCTTATCTTCTTCTGCGCAGATCGCGCGAAGGTCGTCAACGACACGCTGGGCGCACTGCGCGCGCGCATCGGCCACGACCGCGGCCTGTTCGAAGCCGGCTGGAAGCCGTTGTGGGTGGTCGACTTTCCGATGTTCGAGCAGGACGAAGCGACCGGCGCATGGGGCGCGCGGCATCATCCTTTCACGGCGCCGAAGGAAGAGCACGCAGAAAGCTTCGCCACCGACCTGCCGCACGCGCTTGCCAAGGCCTACGACGTCGTGCTGAACGGATGGGAAATCGGCGGAGGCTCCGTGCGTATTCATCAGCCGGACATGCAGGCGCGCGTTTTCGCGGCGCTCGGCATCGGCGTCGAAGACCAGCGGCGCAAATTCGGCTTCCTGCTCGACGCGCTGCAGTATGGCGCGCCGCCGCATGGCGGCATCGCGTTCGGCCTCGATCGCATGGCGACCCTGATGTGCGGCGCCGAATCGATTCGCGATGTGATCGCGTTTCCCAAGACGCAGCGCGGGCAGGATCTGCTCGTCGATGCGCCGGCGCCCGCGACCGAGCAGCAGTTGCGCGACCTGCATATCCGCGTGCGGCCTGCGGACGCGTTGAAGCCCCCCGGCTGATTTGACCTGCCGCACGGGCATGCGTCGCGGAGGCGTTACACTTTCGGGATGCGTCGGCTTCCACTGCGCCATGCCTTTGCCGTTGCGGCGATCGTCGCGCTCGCGTGCATGTCGGCCGGGACCGCGCCGATCGCGTTCGCGCGCTCGCACGCCGCCGAGCGCGACGAGATTGTCGTTGCGCAGCTTCCGCGCGAGGCGCGCGACGTGCTCGCGCTGGTTCATGCCGGCGGCCCGTTTCGCTTCGAGCGCGATGGCGTGACATTCGGCAATCGCGAGCGCTCGCTGCCGCCGCGCAGGCGCGGTTACTATCATGAGTACACGGTCGCGACGCCGGGCGAGCGCACACGGGGCGCGCGGCGCATCGTGTGCGGCGGTCCGCGCCGGACGCCCGAAGTATGCTATTACAGCGACGACCATTACGCGTCCTTCAGAAGGATCCGCGAATGAAGCTGCCGGACCTGTCCCACTTCGACGAAGCGAGTGTGCTCGAGTACCACGGGCACGCCGATGCGATCGTGGCCGCGGCGAGCCACGCGAAGCTGCGCTACCTCGACGTCGACCTTTCGCACGCGGACGACAAGGCGACGCTGTTCACGGCGTTGGCGAAAGGTCTCGCGTTGCCGGAGCATTTCGGCAACAATTTCGATGCGCTCGCCGATTCGCTCGAAGACCGGGATTGGCTCGGCAAGCGGGGCTGCGTCATTCGCCTGGGGCACGCCCCGCATTACCGCAAGACGCACCCCAACGACTGGCATACGCTCGAGGAGATACTTTCGGAAGCGGCAACGTTCTGGCGCGAGCGCCACGTGCCGTTCTGGGTGCTGATCAGCTGACGCGATGGATGCGGATTCGCCGCCGTTGCGCTACAAGCAACCGGTATCGGTTCTCGTGGTCGTCCACACGGTCGACCTTCACGTGCTCCTCCTCGAACGCGCCGATTTCCCCGATCACTGGCAGTCGGTGACCGGCAGCCGCGACGGGGATGAAAGTCTCGCCGCGACCGCGCGCCGCGAACTGCTCGAGGAAACCGGCCTCGACGCCGATGCGTTCGGCGGTCCTGTCGATTGGCATCTGACTCAGGATTACGCGATCTTTCCGCAGTGGCGGCATCGCTATCCGCCGGGCACCACGCTCAATACCGAGCACGTCTTTTCGCTCGACGTTCACCAACCGGTGCCCGTTCGGCTTTCGGCGCGCGAGCATCTGCGACACGTCTGGCTGCCGTGGCGCGCTGCCGCCGACCGCTGCTTCTCCTGGTCGAATCGCGAGGCGATCCTGGCACTGCCCGAGCGCGCGCGGGCGGTGCGGAAGGCGTAGCGATGCGACACTGGAGGGGCGACGTTCTCGTTGCGATGCTGCCGTTGATCGTCGCGTGCGGCGCCGGCGCGCAAACGCCGGCAGAAGCCGCGCCCACGCCGCAGCCCGTCATCACGGTCACCGCGTCGGCGTCGAGCGAAGTGGCCAACGATCGGATGCATGCGGTGATGCGTGCCGAAGCCGACAATGCGGATGCTGCGCGCGCGGCGAGCGATGTCAATGCGCGGATGGCGCGTGCGCTCGCGCGCGCGAAAGCCGCGCCCGGCGTCGAGGCGTCGACAGCGAGCTACGCCTCGTACCAGATCTCCGAGCCCAACAAGCCGATGCGCTGGCGCGTGTCACAGACGCTGGCGCTGGAAAGCAGCGATTTCGTCGCGCTCTCGGCGCTCGTATCGACGCTGCAGGGCACCGATGGACTGTTGCTTTCCGGTCTCAATTTTTCGGTCGGTCGGGCGGCCCGCCGAGCGGCGGAAGACGCGCTGACGCAGCGCGCGATCGATAGCTGGCAGCAACGCGCGCAGCTTGCCTCGAAGGCATTCGGCGCGCGTGGCTGGCGCCCAGGGCGCGTGACGATCCAGACGAACGATTACGGAAGACCGCAGCCGATGTTGAAAGCGCAAGGCATGGTTACGGCCAGCGGCGCGCCGGTCAGCGCCGAAGGCGGGACGAGCGAGGTCACGGTTACCGTGAGCGGCGAAGCGATACTCGACGCGGCGGGTGCCACCCGCTGACGCGGCGCTTACGGGTTTGCGGTCCGCTCCGCGTCAGCGGATCGCGAAATCCACGCGCGTCGGCGGACCCTTGTCGTCGATGCCGGCCGCCGTCAGCTTGGGCGCGACAATGAACACGCGCTCGGGTGCGACGCCACCCTTGTCGGTGATCCATTGCTTTACGGCATGCGCGCGGCGATTCGCCAGCGTTGCGAGCGCCTGGTCGTCGACGCGATAGCTCTTCAACAACAGCGCCTCCATTTCGGCCGGTGGAATCGTCTTCGCGATGCCCAGCACGTTGCGCGGCTTGTCCGGGAGATCGGATGCGCGATACACCGTCATCAGCAGGTTCGGATATTCCGCCGCGTCGATCGTCAGCGCGTCCAGCGGCGGCGCGGATTGCCCTTCCGCCGCGAGCGCCTTCTGCTTTTGCGAGCGTATTGCACCGTCGAGCATTGCACGCTTCAGGCCTTCGCGATCGGCGTCGGGAACGGCGCGACCCGCCGCATCGATCTTCAGCGCCGGTCGATCGGTCAGCGCCCTGGCGAGCGTTTGCAGCTTTGCTTGCGCCGCTGCAGACAATTCGGCGTGGCCGGGGGCGAACGCGACATAGGCAAGCTGCTCGCCACCACCGCCACCGATCGAGCTCAGCAGGGCGAAAGGCGCCGTGACGGCTTTGGTGACGAGGTTGACGAAGATCTGCACCAGGACTCCCCATACCGAGAATTGCGGATCGTCGAGCGTTCCCTGGATCGGCAAGTCGAGGCTGATCACGCCATTGCGGTCCTTCAGCAGCGACACGGCCAGCAATACCGGGAGCCTGGTCGCTGTCGGGCTGTCCACGTGCTCGCCGAACGTCAACTGATCGAGCTTGAGCTTGTTCGTCGCGACGAGCTTGCGATCGTCGATCCGGTAATGCACGTCGAACGACACCTTGCCCTTCTGGATGCCGTATCCGGCGTACTTGACTGAGTACGGTGTCAACGGGGGAAGGTCGATGTCCGTCGCCTTGCCGGCAAGGTCGAGCGTGAGCTGTTGCGAGAACGGATTGAGCGTGCCACGCACATCGACAGGCGCGGTTCCCTCGACTCGACCGGTGAGCTCTACCGTGCCTTCCTGCGCTGCCGACATCGCGGATACGCTGCCGCTGACCTCGGTGAGATGCGTTGAGTAATTCGGCCTGACGAAGAGATCGGAATACTGCACTTCGCCATTGGAGAGCTCGATGCGGCCGATCGATATGGGCAATCCCGCGCTCCTGCTCGACGGTGGCAGCTCCTTCGTCGTGACGCCGCCCGCCGTCGCCGCCGGACCCGGCGCTGCGGTCACGGCCGCCGATTCTGGCGCAAGCAGCTGCTGCAGGTTGAGCGTCGCGTTCGCATCGAGGATGACGCGCGCATAGAACTGGTCCATGCGGACTGCGCCGATCGCGACATTCAGCGGTTCGGACGCCGTGTCGACGCCGGTGAGCGCAAGCGTCTTCCAGCGCACCAGCTCCTGCGACGTCGGACGATCGAGCGAGCCGAAGTTCGCGACGGTTACGTCGCCCGCGTAGCGCGCGCGCGGCGTACCCGCGCGCGACGCGGCGTAGGTGAGCCGTCCCTTTGCAGCTACGGATCCGCTGGTGACAACGATGTTGGTGCGCGATTCGATATAGGGTCGGAAGGGCACGAGCTCGATGCCCGTTGCGTCGATCTTCCAGTCGGCGGCAAGCGGATCCGCAACCACCGCGCCGCGGACACGCAAGCGGCCGGAGGACCCGATACGGGCGGTCACCTCGATCGCGGCTTTGGCGCCGCGCGCATTGGTCACGTTGTCCGCGGCGATCCGCGCATCCGGAATGCGGAGCTTGACGGGCGGCTCCGGAACACGATCCTCGAAATCCGCGGCAACGCGCTCGGCGCCCAGCTTGCGAACGAGCAGATGCCATGCATCATCGTCCGCGCTGTCGCCTGCGGATTGCTGGACGGCATCCGCCGACTTGCGTGGGAAATGCGCGAGACGTTCGAGATCGATCGTTCCGTTTCGCTGACGTCGCACACGAACGGAACCGCCGCGCCACTGGGCGTCGTCGATCGCGATGCTTCGCTTCTGCGCATCGATTGCGATGCCGTCGAGATCGGCCCGTGCGATACGCAGAAATGGCTCGCGTGCCCCGCGAACGGCCGCATCCAGATCAGACAGCCCTACGGAGCCCCTGGCGATCGCAAAAGTCGGTGAGGCACCCGAGTTCGAGGCGTCGAAATCACCGGCCACGTCCAGCTTGCCGCGCGTGATATCCGCATCGAGTGCCAACGCGTAATACGGGTATAGCTTGACGATGTTCACGTTCGTCAGCGCAATGTGCCCGTGCATCGCCGCCTTCGCAGGATCGACTTGCCCCTTCACCGCGAAATGCGCCCCGTCGTCGCTGTCGAAACCAAGTTCGATGCTGCCGGGCGGACCATTCGATGCAATCTGTTTGCCTTCGAAGCCGATCTTCGACAGGGCGACCCTGAACTCCGGCGTCACCGAACGGTCGGCGAACCGCACGGTTCCATCGGTGACACGGGCGTCGGCGACGCTGAAACGCCACGGTCGCGCGGGTGCCGATGCCTGTCCGCGACCCGACATTGCCTGCGCGAGCTCGAATGCGCCGGTTGTCTCGCGGCGCAGGTCCAGCGCCGGTCCGTCGACGGCAATCCGTTCGAGCGCAATGGAATGCGCGAGCCAATCGAGCTTCGCAAGTGCCACGTCGACGGACCGCGAACCCGCGAGCACCGTACCGTCCCTTCGTGCCAGCGCGAGCTTGTCCAAGCGCGCGGCGCCGGAGAGCGCAATGGTTCGCGCAATGCCTTTCTCGGTCACGAAAGCGAG
>Ga0157372_10008474_pt1 | contig 10912 bp, 6 predicted proteins | sample C55metaG_FD_115307 | JGI IMG/M metagenome (GOLD analysis project Ga0157372, IMG submission 115307) | Corn rhizosphere microbial communities from Kellogg Biological Station, Michigan, USA - C5-5 metaG | ecosystem: Host-associated > Plants > Roots > Rhizosphere > Soil | place: USA: Michigan...
ACGATGACCCTGCCTTGCATTATGCCGAATTCGTTTTCTTTGTCCTTGAGCTCGCGTTCCTTTTTTGAATAGCTTCTCTCGCATCTCGTCGGCTTCGCGGATTTTGTATTCGAGGATGTGTTGGCGGGTGAGGCGGTAGGGATGGGGCACTTCGGCCTGGGGCGCGAGAGGGCCGAGTTCGGGATGGATTTCGCAGGCATAATGTTGCTGCATCTTTATGCAGTAAATCACGTATAATCATTCATATAGACGAAGTTACCTGCAATCTGCCAAGCTCATCTTAAGGATAAGTAAGATGAGCACGCACCGGATCCATCTTGCAGTAACCACCACCCCGCTTCCCAGCTTCGAGCCGGAGCACAGCCCGGTCACTTACCTGATGTGCCCGCCACGGCTCTACGACGTCAACTACGTCATCAATCCGTGGATGGCCGGCAACGTCCACGCCTCATCGCGGGCCAAGGCGGCTGAGCAGTGGCAGCGCCTCTACGAAGTTGTTACTCAGGTAGCTGAAGTCGTCCTCGTCGAACCGCAGCCCGATTCGCCCGACATGGTATTTACCGCCAACGCCGCTCTTGAGCGCAACGGCATCGTCGCGTTGAGCAGCTTCTGCCATCCGGAGCGTCAGGGCGAGGAGCCGCACTTCCGCCACTGGTTCCTCAACGCAGGCTATACGGTCATCGACATCCCCCGCTCGACTCCCTTTGAAGGTGAAGGGGACGCGCTTTTTGCTGCCGACGGCTCGCGTCTGTGGGCAGGCCACGGCCCACGCACCACAGCGGCCAGCCATCGCGCTCTTCGAGACGCCTTCCATGTCGAAGTCATCTCGCTGCACCTCGTCGATCCGCGCTTCTATCACCTCGACACCTGCTTTGCTCCGCTCGAAGGCGGCTATGCAATGTATTATCCCGATGCATTCGACCGTGCCTCTCTCGAAAAGATTGAGGATTTTTATTCTGTGGACAAGCGCATCATTGTTACAGAAGCCGACGCAGTCCGCTTCGCCTGCAACGCCATCAACGTGGGCCGCACCGTCATTCTGAATGAGATCGGCGAGGAACTGAGAGATCAACTCGAAGCAAGAGGCTTCCGCGTGGTTCAGGTGCAGCTGAGCGAATTCCTCAAGGCGGGCGGCGCGGCGAAGTGTCTGGTGATGAAGCTGAGCAGGCTCAAGCCGGATGCAATGCCATCCTGATCCGCTGCAAAGCAGATTCCTCCGCTTCGCTGCGGAATGACAATACAACGGGATCCGTCGGGAAGGCTAAATTGACGGCAGGTCAAGCTGCTCGGAGTTGTGCTCGTCGGTGTAGGGATGGAAGTGGATGCGGCAGCGGGCTTCGTAGAGGCCGGCGGCACCGACGACGACGAGTTCCTGGCTCTGGCCGAGGCGCTGGGTGTGGATGGCGGGTTGGCCGCAGACCATGCATACGGCGGAGAGCTTGGTGACCTCGTCGGCGATGGCCATGAGGTTGGGGATGGGGCCGAAGGGTTCGGCGGCGAAGGTGGTGTCGAGGCCGGCGAGGATAAGGCGCTTGCCCTGATGGACTAGCTCGACGGCGAGTGGGAGGATGGCGGGGTCGAAGAACTGCACCTCGTCGATGCCGATGATGTCGATCTCGTCGAGGCGGGGCAGCAGCTCGGCTTTTAGTTGGGCGGTGTTGGCAACCGTCGAGGCCTCATGTGTCTGCTCACTGTGGCTGGCGATGGCAGTGCGGTGGTAGCGAAGGTCGATGTCGGGCTTGTAGCAGGCGACGTGCTGGCGGGCGATGCGGGCGCGCTTGAGGCGGCGGATGAGTTCCTCGGACTTGCCGGAGAACATGGGGCCGGCTATGACTTCGATTCTGCCGACTTCGACTCTGCCTGGGGTGGTCATTCGGCAATGGTAGCGAAGTTTGCGGTGGATTTTTCTCTCCGGTTAGATGGGTTCGACGATGACGGCAGTGCCGTAGGCGAGGACTTCGGTGACGCCTTTCATGACTTCGTTGGCGTCGTAGCGGAAGCCGATGACAGCGTTGGCGCCTAATTGGGAGGCGTGGAGGGTCATCATGGCGAAGGAGTCCTGGCGGGTCTTCTCGCAGAGCTGTGTGAAGAGGGTGATGTCGCCGCCGATGAGTGTCTGGAGACCAGCTCCGACGGTGGCGAAGACGTTGCGCGAGCGGACGACGATGCCGCGCACGACACCCAGGTTGCGGACGATGCGGTAGCCGGGAAGCTCGAAGGCCGTGGTGGTAAAGATGGGGTCCAAAGCGAGGGGCGGGGGCGGGTAGGTGGACATGGCTCTCCTTCAATGGGTATCTGAAAAGCCCATGTCCGAAAGTCCGGACATGGGGCACCCGGATTCTAGTCTTTACGGGACAGGGCAGGGATTGGTTCCAGAAAACAGGGAACAGGAAACTTGGCGGTGACAAAGGCGAAATACAGATTCTCTCCACTGCGGCGGAAAAAAGCGCCGCCTCCGGTCGGATGACGTGCTGGAGGCGGGCGGGAGGAGAAGCGGAAAGGCAGAGGCAAAATGGAGGTTCGATTTTGCTGTACTTTTGGACCCGCTAAGGGCAAAATGAATTTCCACTACAAACGAAGTAACCGCTGACGTTGAACGCTGAGACTGCATTTTTGGAGGAGGAGCTATGACGTACAAAAAGCTGCTGGTGTTCTGTGTAAGTGTGCTTGTGTTCAGTGCGCTGGCGCTGGCGCAGGGTACGACGAGCCGCATCTCCGGGGTGGTGACGGACTCGACGGGGGCGGTGGTTGCAAACGCCACGGTGACGGCAATCAATGAAGGCACGGGCGCGGTCTATACGACGAAGACCTCAAGCACGGGCACGTATGCATTCGATCTGTTGCAGGTGGGGAAGTACACGATCAAGACGGAGGCCGCCGGGTTCAAGCAGTTTGTCTCGACGGGGAACGTGCTGGCGATTGGCGTTCCGACGAGCGTGGACCCGAAGCTGCAGGTGGGCGGCAGCACGGAGACGGTACAGGTGGAGGGCGGCTACGACCTGGTGCAGACGGAGTCTTCGGGGAACTTCGGCGGGCAGATTGACAGCATCACGCTGACGCAGTTGCCGATTGTAGGCACGCGCGGGCGCAACCCGCTGAACTTCGTTACGTTTATTCCTGGAGTGGTGAACAACGGCGGGAATGCGGCGGGCGGAGGCATCAGCGTGAACGGCTCGCGCGACCGGGCGTGGAACTATGTGATGGACGGTATCGACGCGAATGAGAGTTCGTCGGGCGGGTCGAACACGTCGCCTCCGCACCAGAACCCGGACATGCTGTCGGAGTTTCGCGTGATTACGTCGGCGCCGACGGCGGAGTATGGGCGCAACTCCGGCGCGCAGGTGGTGATGGTGACGAAGTCGGGGACAAACCAGTGGCATGGGACCCTATTCTGGTTTTATCAGTCGCCGTTCTTACGGGCGAATTCGCCGGAGAACAAGGCGCTCAATCCGCCGAAGGGCCGGTCGCAGTTTGTGCAGAACATCCCCGGTGGGTCGCTGGGCGGGCCGATCTGGCGGGACAAGGCGTTCGTTTTTGTGAATGTGGAACTGCTTCACGCGCTGAGCAGCTCTCTGGTGACGCGGACGGTGTACACGCAGGAGGCGCGGCAGGGGTTGTTCCGGTACGTATCGAGCGGAAAGAACCAGCCGACGGGCACATCGAGCCCCTCGGTGGATGGCAGCGGCAAACCGATTGTGCCGTTCAATACGTATGACATCGTTGCGAACGATCCGTTCCATACGGGGCTGGACCCGGCGACGAAGAGTTTTCTGGGCCAGGCTCCGCTGCCGAACAACTTTGCCAGTGGAGACGGCTTGAATTACGCCGGGTACTCGTTTGTCGCTCCCTCGACGGATAAACAGGTGGATCTGACGTTCAAAGTGGACTACAAGTTCAGCGAAAAGAACGCGGCGTATGTGCGCTGGACATCGGGCCATCAGAACTCCTATGCGGACATCGTCAACGGAGGCCAGCAGACATTTCCCGGCGGACCTGCGGTAGTGAACACGTTCCGCCAGCCGCGCAACGTTGCCATCAATGATCGATGGAACCCGACGCTGAATCTGGTGAATGAGTTTGTCGTTGGGATGAACCGCTTCGGCTACCGGTTTGAGAACCCGGCGATTGCGACGAACGAGAAGACGCCGTTCAACCCGAACCTGGTGACCAGGACGCTGAACGGCTATCTGGGGAACAACCGGTTTCTGACTACGTTTCAGTTGGTCGATAACGTGACGTTGGTGCATGGAGCGCACATCTTCAAGGGCGGCGTGAATCTGCGCTATGGGCGCGAGATCGATGAGCGCGGCTCGATTGGGGTTCTGAATGCGATTCCGCAGGTGACGTTCTCTACGTCGTCGAATCCGGTGAATACGACGGCGTACAAGACGCCTTCGTCGGGGATCAATACGAGCAACGATCAGCCCAACCTGTATAGCGCGATCAACGATCTGCTGGGGCGCGTAGGGCAGTTGCAGGCAGGGTATGTCGCTCAGCCGGACCTTTCGGCGTTCAAGCCGGCGGGAACGATTAACAATATGGACCATCGCTGGCCGGAGTATGACTTCTACGTGCAGGACACCTGGCATGCGCTGCCCAGTCTGGTGATCGACTATGGACTGCGACTGGATGCGCGGCTGGCCCCGGACCTGCATAGCTTTCCGGGTCTGGTGCCGAACCAGTCGGTCATCTATGGGACGCATTTGACCGGGCCGCTGGCGTTTGTGCATGGGCCGTTTATGAAGGACCGGTGGACGAACTTCGGGCCGTCGATCGGATTTGCGTGGGACCCGCGGAACGATGGCAAGACCTCGGTGCGGGGCAACTTCCGCATTGCGTATGACCGCATCAACTCGTTCTCGTTCTCGTCGTCGATCTTTCAGGGGATGCCTGGGCTGACGTACCAGATCACTGACTCGACCTCGGGGCAGGACAATTTCACTGGCACACCGGTCGAGGGTCTTCGCGCGGCGCACTGGGCGCCTCCCGCGCCTGCGGCGACTCCGCTGGCGTTGACGACGCCGCCGACGTACAGCGCGAACTCGCTGACGGTCTCAGACCCGCATATGCAGACGCCCACGGTGACGATGTGGGGATTGAGTATTCAGCACGAGCTGGTGAAGAACACCGTGTTCACGATGACCTATATCGGCAACCATGGGACGCATCTGTATGGCGGGTACGACTCGAACCAGTCGGAGATTGTTTCGAACGGGTTCCTGCAGGCGTTCCAGCAGGTGCAGGCGGGGCAGGACAGCCCGCTGATGACGCAGATCATCTCGTCGGACACGCGGAGGAAGGCGGGCGAGACGGGGACTGCGTTCATCAAGCGAAACTATGCCTCAAATCTTTCTTTGAACAACGTTGCGGGGCTGGCGAACTCGCTGGCGACGCGGCTGCAGAATGCAACGACGGCTAATCCGAATGGAGTGCCGCTGTGGGTCTCTTCAGGGCTGCCTGCGACGTTCTTCAAGCCGTACTCGCAATATCTGGGAGCGTTCTTTGTACTGCAGACGCGGGACTACTCGAACTACAACGGCTTGCAGTTGCAGCTTGAGAAGCGTTTTTCGGGCGGATTTTTGACGACGGTGAACTACACATACTCGAAGACGCTCGATACGAGGTCGTTCGACCCGACGTTTACGCAGGTGGCGACGGGGTCTTCGCAGTCGGCGGCGGGTACGCCGTTCGACTACCGGAACCCGCGGCTGAACTATGCGGCGGCGGACTTCGACAATACGCATGTGATCAATGGGTATTTTGTATATGACCTGCCGTTTGGGCATGGGCGGCGGTTCGGGTCGCAGTGGAACCGCGCCGTGGATGCGCTGGTTGGCGGATGGGAGGTTTCGGGCGACGGACTGTGGCAGTCGGGCAGGCCGCTGACGCTCTACTCAGGGTCAAATACGTTCTCGGGCAGCGTGCAGACGCCGGCCTCGTGCAGCGGCAACTGCAATGCGCATATGGGGAAGGTCCATGCGGAGGGTTCGCAGACCTACTTCCTGACTGCGGCGCAGCGGGCGCAGTTCTTTACGCCTGCGGCCGGGCAGTTCTCGAATATCGGGCGCAATTGGCTGCGGCAAAATGCAGTGTGGAATACGGACGCGAACCTGTCGAAGTCGTTCCGGGTGTGGAACGAGCAGACGCTGCAACTGCGGCTTGAGGTGCAGAACGTGCTGAACAATGTGACGTATGACACGACGGGGTCGCAGTCGATCCAATCGTCGGTGTTTACGCGGTTGAATGCGGCGTCCGATGGCGTGGTCAACAGCAGCCCGCGGCGGGCGCAGCTTGCGGCGAAGTATGTGTTTTAGGGGTGGCCTGTTGAGCGAAGAGCAGGTCCTCCCGCCTACAGCGGAAGGATGACAACTGTCGGGGTTAGCGGTGTTTGGCGGCGTGAAGAAAGCGGATTCCTCCGCTTCGCTGCGGAATAGAAATGCAACGAGAGCGAGGATGACAAGGGGGACGCCAGTAACCGGTCAGTCTTTGCGGGAAAGTGTGGCGATCAACCTGGTCACGGCGCCGGAGTCGATGGTCTTTGCGGCGAGAGTTACTCCAGTTAGCAGGGTTGGTGTAAGGTCGGCGGCGACCAGGACGGCGGCGGCGTTGAGCAGGACGATGTCTCGACGGGGGCCGGGTTCGCCGGAGAAGATGGCGGTGAGGATTTGGGCGTTCGTCTGGGCGTTGCCACCGGCGAGGGCTTCGAGCGGGGCGCGGGTGAGGCCAGCGTCCTCGGGCGTGATGGTGCTAAGGGTGACGACACCGTTATGAACTTCGGCGAGACGGGTAGGGCCGGAGATGGATATCTCATCGAGGCCTTTGGTTGTGCCGTCCGGATACTCGGCGGTTCCGTGAACGACGAAGGCGTGGCGAGTGTTGAGCAGCGCCATTGCTTCGGCTACGAGCTGGACGGCGTGCGGAGCGTAGACGCCCATGACCTGCGCGGAGGCCCCTGCGGGGTTGGTGAGCGGGCCGAGCAGGTTGAAGACGGTGCGCACGCCGAGGGCCTTGCGGACGGGCATCACGGCCTTCATGGCGGGATGGAGGCTGGCGGCGTGGAGGAACGCGAAGCGATGGGCGCGGAGCGCGGCGGTGGCTTCGGCTGGTGTGTGGCCGACGGGGATCCCGAGGGCTTCGAGCACGTCAGCTGAGCCGCAGATGGAGGTGATGGCGCGGTTGCCGTGCTTGGCGACCATGATTTTCGCCCCGGCGGTGGTTGCTCCGGCGGCTGCGGCGACGAGGGCGGCGGCGGTGGAGATGTTGAAGGTGCGGCTGTGGTCGCCGCCCGTGCCGCAGGTATCGACGAGCTGGAGGCGCTCCGTTTCGCTGAGGGGGATGGGAGTGACGGCGGCGCGCATCACGTCCACGAAACCGGCGAGCTCGGCGGGGGTTTCGCCGCGGGCGGCGAGCGCTCCGAGCAGGGCAGCGATTTCGATGTTGGTGAGTTCGGCGGCGAGGATACTCTGCATGAGCGAGCGTGCCTCTTCGCGGGTGAGCGTGGCGCGGCCTTCGATGATCTGCTTGAGATGCGGCTGGAGAGGCATTGCTTTAAGGGTAGCAGGTAGGTTGCGCTCAGGACGGGGACTTTTTATCGGCTTTCCAGGAGGGGTATTGGCGCTACCAGCAAAATGCGGGGTTCTTCCCCGTACGCCGCGCTCAGGGTCAGAATGACAAATTGAAAAAGTCACAGGTATCAGGGAAAGATGCGGCGTTTCGAGATGGCGGTGAACCAGAGCGCCCGGCCGCAGTCGCTTGCGTAGACGAGGGTCTTTGCGTCGGCTGTCCACGTGGGTTCGATGTCATTGCAGGCTGCTTGGGTGAGTCTTTGCGATTTGCCGTCGTCCAGGTTGCGGAGCCAGAGGTTCCAGTTTCCGTGTTGGAATTGGCTGTATGCGAGCCAGTGGCCGTCGAGAGAGACGGCGGGGTATCGGGCATCGTTGATGTTGAGCGGATGGATGTTTCCTACCTGGTCCGTGATGAACAGGCCCGGCTGCCCGCCGGATTCGGCAGAGAAGATGAGGTTTCCTGCTGGCTGGAAGGACATCTCAAATACGTTGAACTGCAGGGGCGTGAGGGGTTTGTCTGCTTCGGTTGGTTGATTCAGGCTGCGCAGCCAGATGCGGGCTCGGCCGCGGTCCTCGCGGAGGAAGGCCAGCCATTTGCCGTCGGGCGAGGCGGCTGGCGACTCGGCTTGCTGGATACTGTTTTGCCCTTCGCGCGTGGAGAGGATGGCTGAGTTCTCTCCAGTGTGCTCCAGCCAGAGGCTTCCGTTGGCGGCGGCGAGCGAGAGATAGTCGTCGTGCGATGTGCTGCTGAGTCGAACATCGCTGGTGTAGCTGACCGCGGAACGGTAGCCGTCGCCCGACATGGCGATGAAGTGGACGGAGTCTGCCTGAGCGGCTGGGCTGGATGCCATGAGAACCTGATTCGGTATGGAGACCCTGTATTGATAGCCGGCATAGAGTCCACGCTGATGGCGGAGACCTGCTGCGATATTGAATGCAAGAACGAGCGCGAGCGCGAGTGCCCACAAGGTTCTGGCGCGGCGGTCACGGGTTGCGTGTTCACGCTGCTGGCCGAGTAGAAAAGCATAGGCGATCGCGCAGAGCAGGATGGTTGCGCACAGCCGTGGCATCTGCAGCAGGGCAAGCCAGCCGCCGGGTGCATGATTCGTTCCTGAGAGAAGTCCTGTCGCCGCATAGAGAACCAGCAGGATCGCGGTCCAAAGGCCGTGTTTCTTTTGCGGAAGCGCAGCCAGGAGCAGGCACGCGGGAAGGATGAGGATGGTGAAGAGGTAGGATGCGGGCGATGTAGAGATCGCCAGACTGGCCAGGATGATAGCTGCCCACTCAAGATGGAGCTGTCGCGGGCGGATGTCATTGGGGACTGCCAGCAATAGGGCAGGTGCGAGGATTGCCATTTGCAGCAGCGGATGAAGGATGGCGAAGAGCGCAGGAGCGTTGAGAGCGGGATGGGGATTCGACAGTGGCTCGTAGATGAAGAGGTGGTGCAGAAGCGATGCGATAGAACCCAGCTTGAGATTGTAAGGATCGAGCGCTTCGCCTCGGAGCGTCGCGGGCAGCACCTCGAAGAGATAGACACGGTTCAGGCTCCAGCCAAAGACGAGCAGCGAGACGGCGCCGCTGAACAACGATCCGGCTACACCGCCCAGGAAGGCCCTCTGGTCTTTTTTACGGAGGAAGTAGAAGAGAAAGATAACCGGGAAGACCTTCAGTCCGACAGCCAGCCCAATAGCGACGCCGCTTCGGAAGCGTTTCGCACGGATGTAAAGCCAATAGGAGAGGGTCAGGAGAAAGAGCAATAAGACGTAATACTGCCCGTAGGTGAAATTTATCCGGAGTGGACCGCTCAACGCCGCCACCAGGGCGAGCCGGCGCCAGGGAAGCTGCGTGATTGCTCGCAGAAGGTATAGGGCGGCCAGAAGCAGGCCGAGGTTGATGACGATCCAGCAATGCTTGGCCGTCAGTGGGGGCAGTGGTGTGAGCGGATAGACGGCGAGCGTTGAGAATGGCGTGATGGGGACCATGCCGACGACACGCTGGTCGATGTTGCGATGGTCCTTCTGTCGTTCGATCCATCTCCACTCGTAGATGCGCGAGGTATCATAGTGCTCGCGCACGAGGCGGGCGGTGAGGTAGTAGTTGGGGAAGTCGGTGTTCAGCGTTCGCCAGGCGTCGGGCAGGGTGCGGAAGCCGAACTGCGCAGCGAGGAAGACGATCAGGGCCCACTCGGCGATGCGGAGCCAGCGGCGCTGCTCGGCGTGATGGTTGGCTCTGGCGGTCTCTAAACTCTCCAAAGTAGTGGCCTCTCCGGGATAAGCGGGCCGATTCGTGCGGCTCAAGACTAGCCGCGATGGGTTGGGAGACGCAAGGAGAAAGGCAATCCGTGCAGCCGTCCTCGGCATTGCTATAGAAGGCAAGACGCGCCGGAACCATCTCCGGCGCGTCGCCCTGTGTGAGGTGACAGGACCGCGGGGCGGATGGGCGGTATAGATTCCTTAGCGGATGAAAGTCTCTCACGATAAGCGATAACCGCACGATTGTGCGGGATTTCATTGCGGGTGGCTGTTTTTGTTCGCTACACTTCTTGGGCAGCAGTTTTCCGAAAAGATTATCCCCTATGAAAATTCACGAGTATCAGGCTAAAGAGATTCTGCGGAAGTATGGTGTGCCGGTTCCGGGCGGCGAGATGGTTTCGACGCTGGAAGAGGCCGACAGGGCCGCCAAAGACCTTTTCGACGAAGGCAATAAGGTGGTGGTGGTGAAGGCGCAGATCCATGCCGGCGGGCGCGGCAAAGGCGGTGGCGTGAAGGTGACGAAGTCGCTGGCCGATGCACAGGCCGCGGCGAAGGCGATCCTGGGGATGCAACTGGTGACGCATCAGACCGGGCCGCGGGGCCAGAAGGTGCAGCGGCTGCTGATTGAAGAAGGGTCGGCGATTGACCGCGAGCTTTACCTGGGCATTGTGCTGGACCGCGCTGCGGCGAACCTGGTGTTTATGGCCTCGCAGGCGGGCGGCATGGAAATTGAAGAGGTCGCCCATGCGACTCCGGAGAAGATTTACAAGGAGTACATCGACCCGGCGGTGGGGTTGCAGCCTTACCAGGCGCGAAAGCTGGCGTTCAAGCTGGGGTTGAAGCCGACGCAGGTGAATGACGCGGTGAAGTTCATGATGGGGCTGTATCGCGCGTTTGTCGAGACGGACTCGACGCTGATGGAGATCAATCCGTTCATCACGACGATGGACGATAAGCTGCTGGCGCTCGATTGCAAGATCAATTTGGACGACAATGCGATGTTCCGGCATAAGGACCTGAAGGAGCTGAGAGACCTCTCGGAGGAGGACCCGCTGGAGGTGGAGGCGTCGAAGTTTGCGCTGAACTACATCAAGC
>Ga0157372_10008477_pt1 | contig 10911 bp, 3 predicted proteins | sample C55metaG_FD_115307 | JGI IMG/M metagenome (GOLD analysis project Ga0157372, IMG submission 115307) | Corn rhizosphere microbial communities from Kellogg Biological Station, Michigan, USA - C5-5 metaG | ecosystem: Host-associated > Plants > Roots > Rhizosphere > Soil | place: USA: Michigan...
GGAACTTAAAAATCTGCTGGTCACCGCAGGCCGGGTGCCGGACTGGGTCGCGATTCCTGGTGCTTCAGCTGGCAGTATCGAAATTCAGGGTAGAGTCGAACACGCAACCGGCAGCGTGCAATCGCGTGATGAAATACAAAGACACCTCTCGTTCACCCTCTATCCGTTCGAACCGCGCGCCATGAAACCAGTCGCGCTCGAACCCGTGAAGGCCAAAATTCCTGAGCCTGCACAAAACCTGCAGCAGCGTGCACAGTGGTTCAGAAATCGTCGCAAGACTCGCTAAAGTCCTCTAGACCTTCGTTCTCCACAAGCTGCGCCCGTAGGTAGCCACGCTGAGGGTTTCGTCCTTGAGTTGATAAACGATGTCGACTGCCATCACGTTTGGCAAATTGCCTGACATGTTTGTCCATGTCTTCCCTTGGTCCCGGGATACATAGACGCCCACGTCGTTTGCTACGAAGAGAGTCTTCGGATCGTCAGGTTTGATGAGGATCGCGTGATGAGGAACATCAGGAAGTTGCCCGCGGTCGATATCCGTCCAACTGCGCCCCCCATCGTCCGAACGAAATACATGCGAATGGCCAAAATTCGCGACCGTTGCGAATACAGTATCGGCTCCCAATTTTGCAGTGGTGTCGAGCCGCGTAATCATATTTCCTGGTATGGCAGCACCGGAGACGTCCGGACTCCATGTCTTGCCCCGGTCCAGGCTACGAAATACTCCGCCGTTTTCCGTGCCGACGTAAATCCGTTTGGGATCCGCGGGAGCCACCTCAATCGCAGAGATCGCACTACCGTCGAAGACCGGGGAAATCGCCTGCCAGGAAACGCCATCGTTACTCGTACACCACATGCGCGTTGACCCCGTATAGACACGCGTGGAATCGGTTGGGTCTATCGTGATGTAGCACATCCATATCTGCGCGTTCTCGGGGACATTCGGCGAAACGTCGCTCGCTTTGCCGCCCCGAAAACGGTAGATTCCCATGTTGTAATAAGATGCGTAGAGATGACCGGCATCGTCAGGGTCGTAGACCATCCAGCCGCCGTCGCCTCCCAGGATTTCGAAGTGATCGTCGCTGCGTCCATCCGTAGTGACGAGTGTCCCGTTGTCCTGGGCCCCGCCGCCATAGTTGCGGCCGTCGCTCTGCGCCACATCCATGTCGTAATACATCGTTGCTGCCAGCCCGTTACTACGATTCGACCACGTCGTACCTGAATCATCGCTGATGTCCATGCCGCCATCGTTCATCGAGTAGACTAGGCCCGGAGCTTTGGCTGGCATAAGGATGGCGTGGTGGTCGGCATGAGCGTACTGTTTCGTTCCCCGCTCGGCATCCCATTTACTGACTTTCGTCCATGTTTTCCCGGCATTCTTGGTGCGATGCAGATCCACTCCGCCGCAAATGACGATCTTCGGATTCTCCGGGTGAATCGCGATCGCATTGCCGTACGAGATTTGCCCTTCGCCTCGAAAGTGGCTGCCGGCGACTGATTTCCACGTGTCGCCTCCGTCGCCGCTACGAAAAACTCCTAGCAGAAGATCGCGGCTCGCGCTGGCTTCGTCTCCCGCAAACGCGAAAATTACGTCCGGGTCGGATGAACTGATCGCCAGGCTCGCGCGGCCGAAACGTGCAGGATCAGGCAACCCCTTCACCAAATGCACCCAACTGGCTCCTCCATCGATGGAACGCCAAATCCCGCTCTTGGCGCCGCGTTCCGTGAACGTGGCGAAAATTACGTCCTTTTGCTTGGGATGAAAAACGATCGCATGGCACCAGTAGTTCTGAGTCGACATAAAACTCTCCCGCTGCCACGTCACGCCCGCGTCCTGCGACACATACATTCCGCCGAAATCGTTTGGGGTCGGGCTCGTTTCATCGGCGCCCACTCCACCCACGCACATGTGACGTGAGTTGAATGGATCAATCGCGATGACTCCAATGCGATGAGGAAGTCCGGTTTTGTCGCTCGATGCCAGCAATTCCCACTTCGTTCCGCCATCTTTCGTTTGGTAAATGCCCACGCCAGGATACGAGTCGGCAGAAAGATTCGCTTCACCGGTCCCGCAGTAAACGATGTCCGGATTCGCCGGATCAATCGCCAACGATCCAACATTGAGCACGTCTTGCGAATGCCACAATGAGGTCCAGCTTTTGCCCGCGTCAGTACTTGCCCATACTCCTCCTCCGGCGGCGCCCGCCCAAATTTTGTCAGGATTGTCGGGATGACACACAATGCTGGTCATCCGACCGCCAATATTGGTCGGTCCGGCAAGGTCCCAACTGGCCCCGGCTTTGGGATGTTTCTTCGCAGCCTGTTGTGCCCTCACGAGCGCATGGATCGGGGCTTCGCGGTAAGGCCAGGCTGCGCGAGCCTGAAACCACACGCTACGCAATTTGTGATTCGGAAGCCGAGCGCCGGGTCCGCCCGCTTTGCCAATCTTCGCGGGCCCGGGCTTCAGGATTACGGTTTTGTCAGCGACTTCTCCGCGGGTTGCTGCCCTTCGAGACACGCGCCGATGTTGTTTTGTCTTGCTGCGAGGCTTCATTGTCCTGCCTCCTGAACTGCACGCTTGTAGGAACGTGCGCTTTGGGTGACTCGATCCAGTGCGGCGCACTCGGATGCCGGTCACGGTTTGGCGAAGAAGATAGCTGCCCTTCCCGGAGATACCGGAAACTTTTGAACAGTTCGTCCGGCCTGCTCAACATTGCAGGTCTGTTGTGAGGATCTAGGGCCCGACACAAACAAAACCCTTGGTGGTGGGGAAGTACTGCCGAAGAAGTATCAACAATGTTGACTTGATGTCAACGAAAAGTTGAGGCCGACAATTGGCGTGTCTTCGGCAACGTCCGTTACAACTCCTCAACCCGGGACTTAGTAGCCTTTGAGCCGAATTTTTGCATCGCCCTGGGCATCTTCAGCTGCGGAATATTGCCTGTCTGCAGCACGGCTCCAACGACGGCCAAATTTACCAGTGTTGTGGCGAGGCAAATGCCGGCGACCCACCGTTGTGTCTCCCCCGAGACGATTACAAGCAGAACAATCGGAGCGACGCCGCTGGCCAAAAGAAACAACAGACCGAGGAACTTTCTCGAGTAGATTGCCCGTGATACGACGGTCAGTCCGACCGCAGCCATGAGTTCGAAGAGCCCGAAGTCCACAAAAATTTCCATGTTGGCTACTCCATAGGCGCGCTCGACGCACTTTACAAACAGACAACCAGCGAATCAAGAGAATTCCGAACTGAAATTCACCGAGCATGAATTTTCTCTTACAAGTTTTTCTCTTGCTTCGATTTTTTTCTTGCATTTCTTGCGCGGTGGAGTATAGTCGGCACCACTTTCTCCCGTAGCGCCCCTTCGTGATCGCTCATTACTGGATCCCCATACCCCGGGAGATCTGCTCGTCCACTCGATTCCAGAACACAGATTTCTGAGGTTGGAAGTCATGAAAGGGAAGAAAGCGCGGCTCGCTCCGAAGTTGCGAGCCGACGTCATGCTGGATCGTTTGAGGTCAGAGTTCGCCTCAGAACCTCAGTTGTCGAACGTGTTCCTGGAACTGCGGGAGAAAATTCTGCCGGCTCTGCTGCACAAGTTCTTTCCCAACTTCACTCCGGATAAACCACTTCCGCCCAGCGGAGTTGGACCTGAAGTCCCGTTGCCGAAGGCGACTTTCGCGCAACTGATGACGGCGGCGGCCGCCAGCAGCAATCAGGGCGTCGAAGTGTGGACGAGAGAGGACAGCGCTTTGATGGTGGCTACAGGCAAGGTCACGCTAAATCTGGCAGACGGATTGGTCATCGTTCAAATCCCGGTCTGGTGCGATCAGATCGAGGCCACTGTGCAAGTGCCATTTGCCATGGGAGGCGCGAACACGCCTTCCGGAATGCTGGTTGCCACCGAAGAAACACCTCGCGGTCCGGACGCGATCATCACGGTATGGAGTGAAGCTCTGATTGCCTTTGCCTGGAAAACATTGCTGACCGTTGTGACCCAGGTAGCCGCGGCGACTGGAAAGGATCAGGATGGCGCGGGACTGATCCCCGCAGCGCTCACTGCCACACCCGATGGAGTTCGAATTCTCACCATGGCGCGTCATCCCTTCGATCGGGTATCGCAATGAGCACCGGTATTGATCTCGGAGAAATCGGCGATCTCGCAAAAGCTATCGGTCTGACCGATGAGAGCGGCAGCATCCGTTCTGATTGGCTCAGCAATCCGGGCAATTACCTGTCCAGCGTTCTGGCGGACGATACCCAACGCAACGCGCTCATTGATTTCGTTGACCAGATACTCGCCATCGATCGCGAAGCGGACGCGGATGGTCTCATCTGGCTCCAGATCGCCGAAAATCAGGACCCCCATGTCATTGTCTACGTGGTGATCGATCCCACTCCGTCTGACTACGTAGCGATCGGTGCCGGCGTTCGCGTCACAAGTTCGAATCCCAATTCAGACAGCAGCACCTATGTTCCTATCTTTCGCGCGGCGAAAACCGGGCACAGTGTTCCTGATCCGATTCTGATCGGGCAATCTCCTGACGCGGTGATTCGGATTTCCACTGAAATTACGGTTGCGTCGGGTCCTCCGCTTGGTGGGGTCGCACTGCAGTTGAAAATCCCCACGGCTTCCGGGGTGTCTCCACAGTTCGCGCTCTCGTTGAAGGGACTGCAATTGCCTGGCGCGACCGCGCCGCAGGATCTCACTGTCTCCGCCAGTGATGTCAGCCAGCTCGAGCAGAGTGCGATCAACCTCGTGCTTGGTTTGGTGAAAGCGCAGGCCGACGCTCTAGGCGCTGGCCAATTGACATCGTTGATCGGCCTGATCGGATTGGATAGCGGCGGGTCCATTCCACATTTGCCGCTCGACCAGTTGACTTCGCAAGGCATTGCGGCCCTTGCTACGTGGTTTGAAAGCGTCATGTCCGATGCAAGTGCGCGCGCCGCGTGGATGGGGAATCTGGCTTCACTTCTGGGTGGCGCAGCCAGCGGCGATGAAGTCACTTTCAGCGTCGGCCCCGCCCAGGTTTCCATTGGTGTTGATGTCACCTCGGGATCAGGTGGCCATCCCATGGTCACGCCGATTCTCGCGGTTGGCGTAACTCAGGGTGATTTCCGCGCACGAATCGAAGCCGACCTGCTGCGTCTTGACCTCGCAACCATGTCGGTAACGGCCTTGCCGTCGCTTGCCGCGTTCGCGCAGTTCGGCAAGCGTGCTGACGGCGGATCCCAACTGCTTACCGGCGATCCCCAGGTCGATTGTGTTCGCGTCGGCATCACACTCGATCAGGCACGCAAACCCAACTTCCTCCTCGCGGCGGATACGGTCACGATTGCCGGCCACCTGTATCCCACTCTCGATCTTTCGACTCCCGACGCCATCGCCCAGTCGGCGACCACGGTTCTCGGGACTGTCGTTAGCGGCCTGATGGCGAAGCTCGGGCCGATCGGAGACGTGGTCAAACTCCTGCTGGGTTTGAGCGCGCCCCCGAGCGCGCCCGGTGCCACTCTACTCGACATCGCTTCCTTCTTGCATGACCCGCTCGCCGCTGTTCGGACTTACTGGCGCGGGTTGCTGCACGATCACCCGCAAGCAATCACCGATCTTCTGACTTCGTTGCGTGATCTCATCTCCGACGCAGGTCAGGGTTCCGTCGCCATTTCCGGATCGGGAACCGAGGCAGATCCCTGGCGGTTGCCGATTGTCGGTCCATTCGGCCTCGACGCTTGGCGTTCCAGCGGCGGCGACGTGCTGGATGTCGCACTGAGCGCTGACTACGTCGCCGATAACCTTGGTCATCGTTGCACACGGGTCGAATCGAAGATCTCAGTGGGCTTGGTACAGCTGGATCTGGCCGCGGGAAGTGCGACGTTCCTGCCATCTGTGGACGCCAGCCTCGCCGCCAGGGCGCGCGGCGGAACGAGCGCCATCATAGCGCTCGGGCCTATGCAGTTAACGGCAGATTCCGTCGGGCTGGCTGTCCAATGGAAACCAGGCCAGGGCATCTCGGCGAAAGTCGTCGCCCCAAATCTTGCCATTCAAATCGACGATTTCAATGTGCCGTTGGTGTTCCCCGCAATCGCGGCGGACGGCTCGGTTACCCTCGACCCGGCGGGATGGGACGCACTCGAGCAATTGCTCGGCATGCTCGCGTCCGCCGCGCCGCTGCCCTGGATTGAGGAACTCATTAAAGCGCTTGGATGGAATCAGGGGGGCTCAGGTCCTCACCTTCGTCTTGCCGATCTTGCCGCCGATGCGACTAGCGCGATCAAGAACTGGCTGGTGCAACTGGCGATCGATGAAGAATCTACCCTTCTCGCCGGACTCAATTCTCTGGCGCGCTTGCTGGCCGGCTCAATTGCAGTTTCCGGCCGCGTGACTGGGCAGGGTACCGACGTCGATCCTTGGAGAATTCCACTGCTGCCTCTGGACTCCACGCCGGAACTCACCGCGTGGCTCTTGCCCGATGGGCCTGGGTTGACCGTTTCCACCGCGCCGGAGGTGTTGCAGTCCTGGGGGCCAGGAGACGAGGGACTGTCACCGGCTGGCCTTGCGCAGGCGTTGGCCGATGAATCTGTTTCCTCCTCCGATCTACGCGACCTGCTGAGTGGACGTGGGGACTTGGGGCTTGGATTTTCCTTGCTCCTGGATCGCTGGACCTCCACGGATGGTCGCATCGTTCCTCCGGATACCGACCCTGCCGGTGTAACCGTCCACCTCGTCGCCAACACCGCACTGAGTGACCTGGAAGGAGCCGTCAATCTCGGCGACTTGTTCAATTCTGAACCGGCAACGGTCGTCCACGTTGCGGTGGTGCGGCCTGCGGATGCGCCTCCTTGGGCTGACGCGCCCACAGATCGTGTGATCGACCTGCGAGCGCCCTACCTCGCTCCGGAGTCGTTTCCTTTACCGACGGCGGCAACGGGAGAGTGGTTCATCGCGCTCGCTCGCCGCTCCGATGCCAGGCTTGCTTCCGGTGATACCGACGGCACGGTCGGGCAAGCCGCCCGAATTGTGCGCGTACTGTCCAGCTTTTCCGGCTTGGCTGGCGGTGTTGTGTTACAAGCCTACAGCGAGGCGGGACACGCCGCGCTGGCGGCCGCCAATCACCTGGCATTCATCGATTCCGTCATTACGGTTGGCACTCCTTTCAGCGCTGTAGCTTTCACCATCCTCGACGACCAACCAGCGGCCGATGCTTTCCGCCTCCTGCGAGTGTTGCTGCCGCCCATAGACCCCAATGAGCCGGATGACGAAGTGCTGAACTACGGTCGCGGACTGGTTGAAGCGCTTGGCGCGTTGTTGCCCCTCGGAGATCCCGGAGTTGACATCCGCCCTGCCGCGGTCCCATTTGCACCGCGTGCCGGGCTCGCTGTCCACGCATACTTCGGCATCGCCTCGGAGTCGTCGGTGCGAGCCGGTATGACCGCAATTGTCGCCGCCGGTCTATCCACTCGCGCGATGGCTCGTGCTTCCCAAGCGCAGGCGGTCCCCACGGGTGCGCGGCTCGGCTTGCGGACTTCGGTCACCCCCGGTACCGATGGCATCACCGTATCGGGCTTCGGACAGATCGAGCTGTGCGGCGTCGACGTCGCTGCCGGCGCTCCTTCGCTTTCGTCGCCGGCTCTCGCGGTTCACATGGAAGTCCGCCGCGTCGGTGGATGGCTTGTCGGAGGTCCGGGCACCGGACTTGGAGCTGGAGATCGCCCTGCGCAGGCCGTCCGCTGGCTGGAAGCGAATCTTCACTTGCCCTTCAGCAGCGCCGATGCATCGGCGGAGATCATATTGCACGAACCCGCGGTGTTCGGCATTGAGCGCGAGCGGTGGATTGTTCGCCCGGATGCTGCCACCGTAGCCACTGCAGAAATCGTCACACCCGCATTGCCCGAGATCCGCGCTCTGATCGCATCGATCGTCGAGCAACTTTCGCTTCCGGCAACCGCGACCCCCGCGGTAAATGCGCTGCTCAGTCTCTTGCAGGCTCTGGACCTGGTTGCCTCAACCGGCGGAGCAGTGGCCGATGCCATCGAGCATCTGTTACACGATCCTGCCGTTCATATGCAGACGGCCCTCGCGGATGCGGCTCGGCAGAGCGCAATCGCCACCAGTCTTACGCAATTACTCGCGGGTTTGCCGGGAATCACTCTCGACCTCGCAAACCGTCGCGTCGTGCTCGACACAAGCGGCTCGCCGGCCGACGTCGGCATGATGAACTGGACTGCTTACGTGGAGGCCGGAGCGGATGGCAAACTGAACGCAGCCATCACCTTGGGTTCCGCCGGGATCACTGCCGCCGGTGGCGCTCTGCTGAGGATTCAGACTGGCCCGTTCCGAGCGACACTTGAGTGGCACCGTCCCGGCTTGGCGTCGCCCGAACTGATTCAACTTTGGCCTTCACCCGACGCAGCCGCGGTCGCGCGCGTTCTTGCTTTGCTCGTGCCAGCCGAATGTGCGCGGCTTGGCCTCGAATATCTCCGCGGCCTGGACGATACCGCCAAGCCCATTATCGATGTTGCCCTCGACGCGATCGGGCTCCTCTCACCTGGTCCGGCTGATCAGCGCAATGTGCTTCTACCCCTCGGATTGTTCCGCGATCCTGCGGGATGGTTTTCGCATGCGAGCTCGTTGGGGGCCGGGGGAGGATTCAGCGGACCTCGCGTCGCGGCCCTTCTCGACGCCCTCAAGCCGATCGTCGGCATTTCTGGCGGTCCCGGCGAATGGGACTTGGCAACGGGCGTGACGGCGATCGCCGATAGCGACAACGGAAACCTTCGCCTTGGGTTGCACGTTGATACCAGCCAGCTGGCGCCGATTGCCACGGCGACAGGCCGGTTGATTTCGACGGGAGCGTTCCTCCTCGCGATTCCTCCGAATGCTGCACCGAAACCGGCGGTAACTTTGTCGATTGGTCTTGACGGTGCCGCTCCCGGACGTCGCGCGGTATACGTGGAACTCAGCGACCACGTTCGCGTCTATCTGCGCCCCGACACCGGTGCGGATCTATCGCTTTACCCCGATCCTCCGGGACTTGCGGATCTGGCATCGACCGCTGTGACGCAGGCTTTGCCGTTCGTCCTCGATGCTCTCGCCAGTCAGACGGGAACGACGCTGGAAGGACGCGTGGGCGAGATTGTGCGCACCGTCGGCGACGGACTGAATCTTCGCAGCGGCGCGCCCGCTGAGTTTGATGGCGCCAAACTCAAGGCGTGGGCAACGGATCCCGTAGCTTCGCTTATCGCCGCGCTTCCCACCCTGACCAGCACCGCTCTCAACGCCATTACGACCGCGCTCGGACCCGCGCTGCCCGCCGCCGTCTCGGCCACGGTCACGGCAGGAAACCTGGTGGTTTCGGCGGGAGGCGTCTCGCTGACATGGCGTCCTTCGCCGATGCAGTTCACAGTCAGCGGAACCGTGACTGGAATTCCCGCTGTAGATCGCGTCCAGGCCACCATCGTTCTCGATTCCACCGGCTTGCAATCTCTCACCGCAAAGGTCGGGCCATGCCCCATTGCTGCGGGCCCCGTCACAATTCGGCCTTACGTTGAGGTTGTGGCCGGTGTTTCGCCCTCCGGCGGCCGCCGCGTCGATCTCGGATTGGCACTTGATTCTGCCGGCACCGAGTTGGTGGCTGGACGATGGAACATCGACGGCGCCGGATTTGGCCTTATCGCAATTGATGGAACCAACATCTACCAGGACTCGGTCCACGTAGCGTTGCAACTCGTCGAGGCAGTGCTCGACCTGGTTGCTGCCTTTGCCATCAATACTGACGCTGTGCAACAGCTGCTCGGAGAAACAGTTGGTTCAAGCACCGTGCGGGGCATCTTGAACGGAGTGGTTCTGCAGGGCGGGGGACCTCCAGACCAGCTGGCTGCCAATCTGTTTGACCCGGCGCAGTTGCTCACTCGCATCCAACACCTGGCGGGTAACCTGGCCGCGGCCAACCCCTCAATCAGCATCGGTGGCGGTTTCACGATTGGTCTCTCCAAGGCTGGGTCGATCGTTCAAATCACACTCGGCGTCAACGGCCGTATTCCGCTGACTTCAGGCGACGTCGTAGTGTCCATCGAAGCGGACAGCCGCTGGATCCAGGGGCAGCCACCCGCCGGGATTGCGGTCGGTATTCTCGACGTCGATGCACTTACGTTTGCCCCAAGCCTGTCTGCCAACGGCATTGGAGTCCGCGTCGGCAAGAGCAGCGGCCCGCTGCTGGATCTGGGTCTTTCGCTAGGATCGGTGGCGGTCCATCTCTTTGGCGAGGTGGCGCCCGGTTCGATTTCCGGTGGCGTTCAATTGCAGCTCAGCGATCTCGCGGTCGGTGTCTCGGGCGCGCAGGGAGGGAATCCCATCGCTCGCGGCCTAATGGGTGATTCAGGCAGCGGAAAAGATGGTCTCGCGCCGTCGTTCAGCCCAGCACTGGCGGTTCAGAAGCACAATGGCGGTCCCGTCCTCGTTTCCGTCTCCGCGGGCGATGGCGACGGTCCATGGTGGCTTGTCATCCAGAAAGGCTTCGGACCGATCTACATCGAGCAAGTCGGTTTCGGGGTCACCGTCGAGCAGGATCAATTGAAGACGATCTCCTTGCTGCTCGACGGCCGCGTCTCTTTGTTCGGACTCACTGCGGCCGTTGACGAATTGCAAGTCACGTTCGTGGTCGCCTCCGACGCGTCGCTGTTCGACCCCAGCCGTTGGGCGATCGATCTCGCAGGACTCGCCATCAGCGCCGACATGGCCGGCATCACGCTCGAAGGCGGCCTGCGCAAATTCGGCGATGGCGACAATGTCGAGTACGTAGGCATGTTGCTGGCGCGATTCGCGGTCTACGGGCTGAGCGTTTATGGCGGATATGGCAGCGCGGTGGTCGATGGCCAGCGCTTCTCCGCGTTCTTTGCGTTCGGCGCGATCA
>Ga0157372_10008479_pt1 | contig 10910 bp, 11 predicted proteins | sample C55metaG_FD_115307 | JGI IMG/M metagenome (GOLD analysis project Ga0157372, IMG submission 115307) | Corn rhizosphere microbial communities from Kellogg Biological Station, Michigan, USA - C5-5 metaG | ecosystem: Host-associated > Plants > Roots > Rhizosphere > Soil | place: USA: Michigan...
GCTTGAGGTCGGCCTCCATCACGTCGATCTTGTCGATCCGCTCCGCGGCCATCGCGCGGTCGTAGAGGAGCTCGTAGGAATCCGGGTATTTCGCGACCGCCTGCGAGAGCATGTCGTAGGTCTCGCGCCACTCCTTCGCGTCGCGCAGGAGCTGGGCCTCGACCTGGATCATCTGGATCCGGTCCTCGGTCGACTTGGGATCGATCCTGCGCAGGTACTCGCGTCCCGCGGCGAGCCCCTGCTGCTTCGCGATGAGGGTCGCGATCTTCAGCTGCGCGCGCACCCAGTCCGAGGAGTCGACGCGCTTGTACCAGTCGATCGCCTCGTCGTAGCGCTTGAGGCCTTCCGCGGCCTGCCCCATGCCGAGGTAGATCGCGGCGGGCTCGCGGTAGTTGAGCTTGAGCGCCTTCGTGAAGGCCGTCTCCGCGTCGGCGTAGTCGTCGAGCTGCAGGGAGAGGAGGCCCACGGCGTAGGCGGCCTGCGGGTCCGTCTTCGAGAGCTTCTCCACCGCGCGGAACTGCTCGCGCGCCTCGGCGAGCTTCCGCTCGCCCGCGAGCTCGCGCCCGAGCTGCATGCGCACTTCCGGGGAGTCCGGGTGGCCCGCGACGAACTTCTCGTAGAAGGGGATCACCTCCGCCGCGTCCGTGCGCTTGAGCACCTGCGCCTTGAGGATCGCGCCGGGCTCCCAGTCGGGCTTCGCCTCGAGCGCGGCGTCCGCCTCGCGGCTCGCGCCCTCGAGGTCGCCCGCGATCACCGAGGCCACGCCGTTCGCGTAGCGCGCTTCGGCCATGTCGCCATAGGGCGCCGTCACCGAGCGCGTGGCCTCGAGCACCGCCTTCTTGTCCGGGAACTTGCCGAAGAGGTGCGAGAGCTGCATGAGGATCGGGCCGCGGCTGGCGCTCCTCTGCAGGATGCCCTGCACGAGGCCCTGCGCCTTGCCGAGGTCGCCCTCGTTCGCGAGGAGCGCCGCCATGATCTCGCGGGCGAGGCTCGACTCCGGGTCCAGCTCGAGGAGGAGCGTCGCGTTCTCGAGCGCGGGCCCGAACTCGCGCGCCTTCACGGCGGTCTCGACGGCGCGCCGGGCGATCTGGGGATCGCGCAGCTCCTTGGCGAGCCGCTCGTAGATCGCGAGCGCCCCGTCCGTGTCCCCGCGCTGGGCCGCGAACTCCGCGACCAGGTATTCGAACATCGCGTCCGAGTCGACCGAGGCCTCGTCCGCCGTGGCGTCGTCGCCCGTGTCCTGCTGCTGCGCCCACGCCGGCCCGGCGATCGAGAAGGCGAACGCCGCCAGCAGTCCGATCCAACGCTTCTTCAATCCCATCTTCCGTGCTCCGCAGGCGCCCGTGCCGCGCGCGTCGCACCTATCATAGAACGATTCGACGCCCTTCGACGCACCCTGTAGCCGATCGGACGATGCGGGTGTAGGACGGAGCCGCGCACGTATAATCGTCCGCCAGAAGTCCTTGAATTTGAAGCCCTCTGCCATGCCCGAGCTGCCCGAAGTCGAGACCACCCGCCAGGGGCTGCTGCCGCAGCTCGTGGGGCGGCGCGTCCGGGGTGCCGTGGTGCGGAACGCCCGGCTCCGGTGGCCGGTCCCGGCGGACCTCTCTCGGCGCCTCGCGGGCGAGGAAGTGATCGACGTCCGGCGCCGCGGGAAGTACCTGCTCTTCGACTTCCCCCGCGGCCATCTCCTGGTCCACCTGGGCATGTCCGGCCGCCTCACGCTCGTGCCGGACGACCGCCCGCCGCGCGCCCACGACCACGTGGACGTGCGCTTCGAGGGTGCCCGCACGCTGCGGCTCACGGACCCGCGCCGCTTCGGCGCGATGCTCTGGCTGCGCGGGCCCGCCGAGGACCACGCGCTCCTCAGGAGCCTCGGGCTCGAGCCCTTCGATCCGGCGTTCACCGGCACGGCGCTCCACGCGCGCGCCAGGGGCCGGCGCGTCGCCGTGAAGCAGTTCCTCATGGATTCGCACGTCGTGACGGGCGTGGGCAACATCTACGCGAGCGAGGCGCTCTTCCATGCGGGAATCCATCCGCTGCGCAGCGCCGGGCGCATCTCCCGCGCGCGGTGGGACCGGCTCGCCGCGAGCGTGCGGCGCACGCTCCAGCGGGCGATCGATGCGGGCGGCACGACGCTGCGCGACTTCGCCTCCCCCGAGGGGCATGCGGGCGCCTTCCAGGGGCAGTGCGCCGTCTACGGACGGGAGGGCTTGCCCTGCCCCGCGTGCGCGAGCCCGATCCGCGCGGTCCGCCAGGGCCAGCGCTCGACGTTCTACTGCCCCGGATGTCAACGCTGAACGCCACGGGCGCGTGGCCGATCGCGACGCGCTCGCTCGAGCGAAGCCTCGTGGAGCTCCGCCAGTGGCGCGACGCGACCACGGCCGCGCTCTCGGCGTACCGGCGGTGGGCCACGGTCGCGCGCCTCCTGGACGAGCAATCCGCCGCGCGCCTCGCGCACCTCGAGCGCCGCCTCGCCGCCGACCGCCTCACGATCGCGTTCGTGGCCGAGTATTCGCGCGGCAAGAGCGAGCTCATCAACGCGCTCTTCTTCGGCGACCTGGGCCAGCGCCTGCTTCCCTCCGGCGAGGGGCACACGACGCTCTGCGCGACCGAGATCGCGTGGGACCCCTCGCGCGCGCCGTCGCTGCGGCTCCTCCCGATCCACACGCGCGAGGGCCAGAAGGCGCTGCGCGAGCACATCCAGGACGGCGAAGGGTGGACCGTGGTCGAGATCGACCCCGCGCGTCCCGAGACCGTCGCCCAGGCGTGCGACTGCGTGTCCGAATCGATCGAGGTGGACGCGTCCCACGCCGCGAGCCTGGGCTTCCGCGTGGAGTCCGTGGGGCGCGTGCGCATCCCGCGGTGGCGCTACGCGATGCTCAACTACCCGCACCCGCTCCTCGCCGCGGGCCTCGCGATCCTCGACACGCCCGGCCACAACACGCTGGGCACGGAGCCGGAGCTCACGCTCCACCGCGTGCCGGACGCCGCCGCGATCGTCTTCATGCTGAGCGCGGAGACGGGCGTCACACAGGCGGACCGCGACCTGTGGGAGGAGCACATCGCGCCGATCGAGGGGCTCGAGCGCAACTGCTTCGTGGTCCTCAACAAGATCGACGCGCTGCGCGACGGCGCGAGGACGGAGCCGCAGGTGCTGGCCGAGATCGACCGCCAGGTGCGCGCCGCCGCCGAGGCGCTGGCACTCGATCCCACGCGGGTCTTCGCGCTCTCCGCCCGGCAGGCGCTCTCGGCGCGCCTGGCTTCCGACGGCGACGGCCTCCTCAAGAGCCGCCTCTACCGCCTGGAGCAGGCGCTCGCGAAGCGCACGGTGCACGAGCGGCGCGCGGACCAGGCGGCGGCCGCGGGCGCGGAGATGCGCACCGCCCTCGCGGAGGGCCGCGGCCTTGCCACGAGCCGCCTCGAGTACACGCGCGAGCAGATCGAGGAGCTCTCGGCGCTGCAGGGGCGCAACCAGAAGCTCGTGGAGACGCTCGCGCGGAAGGCCTCGGCCGAGCGCGGGCGGATCGAGCAGGCGCGGGCGACGCTCATGGGCCTTCGCACCGTGCACAACCGCCTGTCCGACCGCCTGGGCGCCCTCCTCGATCCCGACCAGGTGAGGAACGCCGGGATCGTCGCGCGGCACGCCGTAGTTGGGAGCGCCTTCTCGAGCGGCATCGGCGAGGCGCTCGACCGCTTCTTCGCGGAAGCCCGCACGCGCATGACGGGCGCCATCGAGGCGATCGAGGAGGCGAAGTCGATGATGGCGAACGTGGGCCGGAGCTTCGCGCGCGACTACAAGTTCGCGGTGCCGGAGACGACCGAGTTCGCGACCGACCGGTTCCTGGTCGAGATCGACCGGCTGGAGCAGCGCTGCGCGCGCGACTTCAAGGGCAAGGCGAGCCTCGTGCTCCACCGCAGGAAGACCCTGGGCGCGCTCTTCTTCGACACCGTGGCCCTGGGCGTGGTCCACGCCTTCGAGATCGCGGACCGCGAGGTGCGCACGTGGATGAACGGCTTCATCCGGCCGCTCGAGGCGCAGGTGAACGTGTTCCAGGAGCAGGCGAACAACCGCATCGAGGGCATGGGCCGCATCCAGAACGCCGAGGGCGACCTCGTCGACCGGATGGAGAAGCTGAAGTCGATGGTGGCGGACGTGGCCGCGCAGCGCGCGGAGCTGGAAGCGCACGCGGAGCGCCTGAAGGAGCTGCTGGATTCCCTGGGCGAGCGCTCGCTCGCCTGATGCCTCAGCCGCCCGCGGCGGCCTTCTCGCGCTCGAGGCGCTCGTACTTGCCCTGGAGCTCCTCGCGCGTCTCCACGTGCTCGGGGTCCAGCGGGATGCAGTCGACCGGGCAGACCTCCTGGCACTGGGGCTTGTCGAAGTGGCCCACGCACTCCGTGCACCTGCGCGCGTCGATCACGTAGATCTCCGGGCCCATGGAGATCGCCCCGTTCGGGCACTCCGGCTCGCAGACGTCGCAGTTGATGCACTGGTCGGTGATCTTGAGGGCCATCTCGCTTCCGGCGCTTCAGCGCTCGCCGCGGCCGATCTTCTCGCGCATGCGCTCCGCGGTGATCGGATGCACGAAGGCCGCGATGTCGCCGCCCAGGACCGCGATCTCGCGCACGATCGTGGCCGAGAGGAAGAGGTACTTGTCCGACGGCGTGAGGAACAGCGTTTCGACACCGGGCGCGAGGCGCCGGTTCATGCCCGCCAGCTGGAACTCGTACTCGAAATCCGAGACCGCGCGCAGGCCGCGCAGGATCACGCTCGCCGACTGCTCCTTCACGAACTCGGAGAGGAGGCCGGTGAAGCCCAGCACGCTCACGTTCGAGTAGGGCGCCAGCACCTCGCGCGCGAGCGTGACCCGCTCGTCCAGCGAGAAGAAGGGCCGCTTCGCCTGGCTGTGCGCGACGCCCACGACCACCTCGCCGAAGAGCCGCGAGGCGCGCTGGATGAGGTCCTCGTGCCCGTTCGTGATGGGGTCGAAGGTGCCGGGGTAGACCGCGCGCGTGATGGTCATCGGGGATCGTCGTCGCTCGCCGCGAGCTCGAAAAGGGCATAGCGTACCGCGCCCGCGTGCCCTTCGCGAAGCGCGCGCCAGGCGGCGCCCGGCGCGAGCGGCGCCGCGGTCTCCACGTAGACGCGCGCGCCGGGGTTCAGGCGCGGCGCGAGCTCCGCCATCGCCGGGGCGGCGAGCCCGCTCGCGTAGGGCGGATCGACGAAGGCCACGTCGAAGCGCTGCGTCGTGCGGCGCAGGAACGCGATCGCGTCGCCCTCGACCACCTGCGCCGCGTCCGTGCCCAGCTCGCGGGCGGCCGCGCGCAGGCCCTCGGCCACGCGCGCGTCGTGCTCCACCATCACGACGCGCGCGGCGCCGCGCGAGAGCGCCTCGAAGCCCAGCGCGCCGCTTCCCGCGAAGAGGTCGAGCGCGGCGAGGCCGTCCAGCCGCTGGCCCAGCCAGTTGAAGAGGGTCTCGCGCACGCGGTCGGGCGTGGGCCGCAGGTCCGCCGAGGGAGGGAATCGAACGAGGCGGCTTCGCCATTCGCCGCCGATGATGCGGACCCGGTTGCGGCCCGGCGGCGGCTTGCGTGCGGTCCGCGATGCGGTCGCGGCACGGCGCGCGGGTGTCATCGTCGGGGCATGATACCGTAAAATATCGCTCTTCCCGCCGCGCCTTCCTCCCGCTTCGAGCCCCGCGATTTCCATGTTTCCCCTCTTCTCCCGCAAGGACAAGGGCGCGCCCGGCGCCGAGCCGGGCCTCGCGGCGCTCCTGCGCAAGGACCTCGAGCTCACGCGCTCGCGCTGGTCGAAGGCCCTCGGCGTCTTCCGGGCACGGCCGAAGATCGACGAGGCCCTCTACGAGGAGCTCGAGGCGCAGCTGATCGAGGCGGACGCGGGCGTGGCCGCCGCGGCGAGCCTGATCGAGTCCCTGCGGAAGGCGCAGCGCGACAAGCGCCTGGAGGACGGCGCGGCGCTGGAGGACGAGCTCAAGGCCGCGCTCGTGGCGCTCCTCTCGCCGCTCGAGAAGGCGCTCGATCCCGCGCGCGCGAAGCCCTTCGTGATCCTGCTGGCGGGCGTGAACGGCGCGGGCAAGACCACGACCATCGCCAAGCTCACGCGGCTCTTCCAGTCGCAGGGGCTCTCGGTCCTCCTCGCCGCGGGCGACACCTTCCGCGCGGCCGCGCGCGAGCAGCTCGCCGAGTGGGGGAAGCGCCACGACGTGACCGTGATCTCCCAGGAGAAGGGCGATTCCGCCGCCGTGATCTTCGACGCGATCCAGTCGGCGCGCGCCCGCGGGATCGATGTCGTGCTCGCGGATACCGCGGGGCGCCTCCCCACGCAGCTCCACCTCATGGACGAGATCCGCAAGGTGAAGCGCGTGATGGCGAAGGCGGACGCGGCCGCGCCCCACGAGACGTGGCTCGTGATCGACGCCAACACGGGCCAGAACGCGGTGCGCCAGGTGGCGGCGTTCGACGCGGCGCTCGGGCTCACGGGCCTCATCGTGACCAAGCTCGACGGAACGGCGAAGGGCGGCGCGGTGGCCGCGATCGCGCGCGAGCACCCAGTGCCCATCCGCTTCATCGGGATCGGCGAGAAGGCCGAGGACCTGCGCCCGTTCTCCGCCGCGGAATTCGTCGAGGCGCTCTTCGGGTGATCCGCTTCTCGGCCGTCGCCAAGCGCTATCCCGGCGGGCTCGAGGCGCTGCGGGGCGTGAGCCTCGAGGTGGCCGAGGGCGAGATGGTCGCGGTGACGGGGCACTCCGGCGCGGGGAAATCGACGCTCCTCAAGCTCGCGGCGGGCCTCGAGCGCGCCACGAGCGGCACGGTCCTGGTCCAGGGCCAGAACCTGGGGTCCCTCCGCGAATCCGCGCTCGCCGTGCTCCGCCGCCGGATCGGCTTCGTCTTCCAGGACCACAAGCTCCTCTACGACCGGAGCGCCTTCGACAACGTGGCGCTCCCGCTTCGCATCTCCGGCTTCCCGCGCGAGGAGGCGGCGCGGCGCGTGCGCGCGGCGCTGGACAAGGTGGGGCTCCTCGCGCGCGAGAAGGCGATGCCGGTCGCGCTTTCCGGAGGCGAGCAGCAGCGCCTCTGCATCGCCCGCGCCATCGTGAACCGGCCCATGGTCCTCATCGCGGACGAGCCCACCGGGAACCTCGATGCGGAATACGCGCGCGCGATCGTCGACCTCTTCGCCTCCTTCCACCAGGTGGGCGTGACGGTGCTCCTCTCGACGCACGACGAAGCGAGCGTCGCGCGGCTGCGCTGCCGGCGGGTGGCGCTCGCGGCGGGCGCCGTCCTCGAGGAGGCGGCCGCATGACCTGGCTTCGCCTGCACCTGGACGCCGTGGGTGACGCGCTCCGGCGCCTCGCCGTCCAGCCCTTCGCCTCGCTCGTCTCGATCGCGGTGCTGGGCGTGGCCCTCGCGCTTCCCGTCATCGCGGCGGTGCTCATGAAAAGCGTCGGCGCCACGGCCGCGGGCCTCGACACCGAGCCCCACGTGAGCGTCTACATGGCGCTCGACGCGGCGCCCGGGGATCTCCGGCGCGTGGAGGACGCGCTGCGCGCGCAGCCGGATGCCGCCGCGGTGAAGTTCGTCTCCCGCGCCCAGGCGTTGGCCGAGCTGCAGTCGACCACGCACTTGGCCGACGTCCTCGCGAGCCTCGACCGCAACCCGCTCCCGGATGCGTTCATCGTCCGCATGCGCACCACGGAGGCCGACCGGATCGCGGCCGCGAAGGCCGCCTGGAGCCGCCTTCCGAAGGTGGACCAGGTCGCCGCGGACTTCGAATGGTCGGAGCGGCTCGCGCGCTGGGCGCGGTTCGGGGAGCGGGTGGTGCTCGCGATCGGGCTCCTCCTGGCCGGCGCCGTGGCCTTCATCGTGGCGCACCTCATCCGGCTCCAGGTCCTCACCCGCCGGGACGAGATCGAGGTGAGCCAGCTCGTGGGGGCGACCGCCGCGGACGTCCGCCGCCCCTTCCTCTACCACGGGGCGCTGGAGGGGCTTTTGGCGGGGGCGGCGGCGCTGGGGCTGGCGGCGCTGGTGGCGGCCTGGATCGGGTCGGAATTGTCAGCGCTCACTCCCTCCTATGCCGCGGAATTGAAAGTGGTTTTCCTGAACCCCGCCGAGCGCGCGTTGCTCGTGGGCGGCGCCGCCGCGCTGGGCCTCCTGGGGGCCTGGACAGCGGTCGCCCTGGAGCTCCGGCGGTTCTCCGGCGACCGGTAAAAAAGGGAACCTTCCCCCCGGTTAGCACTCCAATCGGACGAGTGCTAAAATTCCATCCGGAGGGTCCCAGACCGATGACCGTGACGCTGCCGGCAACACTTCCGCCGGTTTCCAGCCTGGAGTCGTACATCCAGGCCGTGAATGCCATTCCCATGCTCACCCAGGAGCGCGAGCAGGCGCTCGGCCGCCGCCTGAAGGAGCAGAACGACCTCACCGCCGCCCGCGACCTGGTGCTCTCGCACCTGCGCCTCGTGGTCTCCGTCGCCCGCAACTACATGGGCTACGGGCTCCCGCAGGCGGACCTCGTGCAGGAAGGCAACGTGGGCCTCATGAAGGCCGTGAAGCGCTTCGACCCGGAGCGCGGCGTGCGGCTGGCTTCCTTCGCCATCCACTGGATCAAGGCGGAGATCCACGAGTACATCCTGCGCAACTGGCGGATGGTGAAGATCGCCACCACCAAGGCGCAGCGCAAGCTCTTCTTCAACCTGCGCAGCATGAAGCCCACGATGGCGGCGTTGACGCCGAAGGAGATCCGGCAGGTCGCGCAGACGCTCAACGTGAAGGAGAGCGAGGTGATCGAGATGGAGCAGCGGCTGCAGGGCGGCGACATCCCGCTCGAGCCCGCTCCGGACGACACCCGCGAGGACGTCGTGACGCCGATCGCCTATCTCGCCGAGCCCGGCGAAGGCCCCGCGGAGCTCTTCGAGCGCGAGGAGGGCGAGGCGCTCAAGTCCGAAGGCCTCACGCGGGCGCTCTCGAGCCTGGACGAGCGCAGCCGCCGCATCATCCGCGCGCGCTGGCTCGCCGAGTCGGACCCGAAGACGCTGCACGAGCTCGCGGACGAGTTCGGCGTCTCGGCCGAGCGCATCCGCCAGATCGAGGCGAAGGCCATGCAGAAGATGAAGAAGGAGCTCGCGGCGCTCCTCTGAGGTACCGAAAAGGGGTCAGATACCTTTTTCGTCCCCCGCTGGACGAAAAAGGTATCTGACCCCTTTTCCGTTTCAGTTGTCGAGGAGCACGCGGAGGTCCGATGCGATGTCGGCGGGCGTCGCCGCCGGCGGGATCATGAGCCGCAGCCGCCCTTCGCGGTCGAAGACGAACACCTGGGAGGAGTGGTCCACGGTGTAGCTCTCCGGCGTCTTGCCCGGCTGCTCCTGCGCGTACACCTTGAAGTCCTTCGTCACCCGCTCGGTCGCTTCCGCGTCGCCCCGGAGCGCGATGAAGCGCGGGTCGAACGCGGGGACGTATTCCTTGAGGAGCTTCGGCGTATCCCGCCTCGGGTCGACCGTCACGAAGAGGAACTGCACCTGGGAGGCGTCCGCGCCCAGCTTCTTCATCGCCTCGGCATAGTCGTGGAGCGTCGTGGGGCACACGTCCGGGCACTGCGTGTAGCCGAAGTCGACCACCACGAGCTTCCCGCGGAAGTCCGCGAGGCTTCGCATCTTGCCGTCGAAATCCGGGAGCCGGAGGGCGCTTCCCACGTCGAGTCCCGTCACGTCCACGCCGTGGAAGGGCGTCTTCGGCGGCGTGAAGAGCTTGTCGCAGCCGGCGCCGGCCAGGGCGAGCGCCGCGAGCGCGAGGACTCCCAGGAAGCGGCGCGCCTTCACCCGCGAAGGAGCGGCAGGTAGTGGTCCACCATCAGGGCCGCGAAGAGCATCGCGAGGAAGAAGATCGAGTACGCGAACGTCCGCTTCGCGAGCGCGTCGCTGTACCGGCGCCAGAGCGCCACCGCGTAGGCGATGAAGACCGCGTCCAGCACCGCCGCCGCGCCCAGGTAGAACCATCCCGCCATGTGCGTCGCGAACGGCAGCAGCGTCGCCGCGGCGAGGAGGAGCGTGTAGAGGAAGAGATGGAGCCGCGTGAACTCGATCCCGTGCGTGACGGGGAGCATCGGGAGCCCCGCGCGCGCGTACTCGTGGCGCCGGTAGAGCGCCAGCGCCCAGAAGTGCGGCGGCGTCCACGCGAAGATGATGAGGAAGAGGAGGAGCGGCTGGAACGTGACGTCGCCGGAGATCGCCGCCCAGCCCAGCACCGGCGGCATGGCCCCGGACGCGCCGCCGATCACGATGTTCTGCGGCGTGTTGGGCTTGAGGAGCACCGTGTAGATGATCGCGTAGCCCACGAAGGTGCCCAGCGTGAGCCACATGGTGAGCGGGTTCACGGCGTGCCAGAGGATGGCCAGGCCCAGGCCGCCCACGGCACCGGCGAGGAGGAGGATCTGCGCGGCGGTGATCGTGCCGATGACCGTGGGACGCCCGCGCGTGCGCGCCATCACGGCATCGAGCTTCTGCTCCACGAGGCAGTTGAACGCGGCCGCCGCCCCGGCCACGAGCGCGATGCCCACGGTGGCGAAGAGCGTGAGGCCCAGGGGCGGCAGGCCGGGCGTCGCGAGCAGCATCCCGATCACCGCCGTGAAGACGATGAGGGAGACCACCCGGGGCTTCGTGAGACGCCAGAACTGGACGCCGATGCCGGGCTGCGCGGGAAGGGTTCGATCGAGCATGGGAACCATCGATTATAAAGGCTCAGCCGATCTGCGAGGCCTTGAGCAGCCGCTCGAGGTCCCGGAGCATGCCCTTCGGATCGTCCGCCGCCCGCCAGCGCATCATCACGTTCCCGTGGGGGTCCACCAGGTAGACGTAACCCCGGTCCCAGGCGGGGCCCGCCGCGAGCGCCGCCCC
>Ga0157372_10008484_pt1 | contig 10907 bp, 8 predicted proteins | sample C55metaG_FD_115307 | JGI IMG/M metagenome (GOLD analysis project Ga0157372, IMG submission 115307) | Corn rhizosphere microbial communities from Kellogg Biological Station, Michigan, USA - C5-5 metaG | ecosystem: Host-associated > Plants > Roots > Rhizosphere > Soil | place: USA: Michigan...
AGCCTGTTCAGAGTCGAACCCAACGCCACCACCGCCATGACGACAATGACCGCCATCGCCACCATCCCGATCCGCATGATCTGACGGCGCGCCAGGATCTCGTGCACGAACTCGTCAGGCACTCGCAGTCCGGCTCGATCAACGTCAAGGCCACTTCCTGCCCTGACACCACATCGAAGCCCTGCCAGAACTGCAGATGTGTACGCCCGCCGTGCGGCGTCAACAACTGATGGCGACCGATTCCGACATTCGCGCCGGAAGCCTATGACTTGTGAATGAATCGCCGCGATCGGTCGTCATTGCCTCACGACGTAGCCCGGCGCGGTGAGTTCTAAACCGGTCGGCTGCCGGTGCGGATAGTCAGGTAGCATAACTAGAACATGTTCTAATTCTGGAAGGGGCCGACGTGAGCTCAACCGATGTCAAACCGTCGGAGATCACCAAGTGGGATCCCGGGCTCACGGAACGCGTCATGGGCGTCACCCGACCGTTCCTCAAGCGCTACTTCCGATCGGAAGTGCGCGGGCTCGACAACATGCCGTCCGGTGGCGCCCTGCTGGTGAGCAACCACTCCGGTGGCATGTTACCGATGGATGTGCCGATCCTTTCGGCTCACTTCTACGACCGACACGGCTACGACCGGCCTCTTTACACGCTGAGCCACGACATGCTCATGACAGGGCCGTCCGGGGAGTTCTTCAGGCGGATCGGTTACATCAGCGCCAACCACGAGAACGCCGATGAGGCGCTGCGCTCAGGCGGCCTCGTTGTGGTGTTCCCCGGCGGCGACTACGACGTGTACCGCCCGACGTTCTCGGAGAACGTGATCGACTTCGGCGGCCGTACCGGCTACGTGAAGGCCGCGCTGAACGCCGGGGTACCGATTGTGCCGACGGTCGGGATCGGTGGCCAGGAGACGCAGATCTTCCTCTCGCGTGGGACATGGCTGGCCAAACGCCTCGGGCCGATCGCACGGCTGGCACGCGCAAAGATCGTGCCGATTTCCTTCGGGTTCCCGTTCGGCCTGAGCGTGGTGATCCCACCCAACATTCCGCTGCCGACCAAGATCGTCATGACGGTCCTGCCGCCGATCGACATCGTCGCCGAGTTCGGCGAGAACCCCGACATCGACGAGGTCGACGCACATGTGCGACATGTGATGCAGCGGGCCCTTGACGAACTCGCCAGGGAGCGCAGGCTCCCTGTGCTTGGCTGAGACTCATGGCCATCACCGACCGGCTCACAGAAACCCTCCGCGTCCTCGCGACGATGGGCCGCGCCCGACTGCTTGCGCCGATGCGGCCCGACAAGTACCTGCGCATCGCCGCGGCGATGCAGCGCGAAAACATGGGCATCACATCCGGATTCGCCGCCGCCGCGCAGCGCTGCCCCGACCGCCCCGGTCTCGTCGACGAGCTCGGCACTCTGACCTGGCGCGAAATCGACCAGCGCGCGGACGCGTTGGCCGCGGGCCTGCAGGATTTGAGGAAAGGCCAGCCCCGGCCCGATGTCGCCGCCGCGGCGGCTCCGAAAGTTCTCGGCATCATGGCGCGCAACCACCGCGGCTTCGTCGCGGCATTGATCGCCGCCAACCGGATCGGCGCTGACGTGCTGCTGCTGAACACCTCGTTCGCCGGGCCGGCGCTGGCCGAGGTCGTGCAGCGCGAGGGCGTCGATGCAGTGATCTACGACGAGGAGTTCACCGAGACCGTCGACCGCGCGCTGGCCGACACCCCCGGTGCGACGCGGATCGTCGCCTGGACCGACGGTCCCCAGGATGGGCCGACGGTCGAGAAGTTGATCGTTGAGCACGCAGGCCGGGAGCCGAAGCGAGCGAGTACTAAAAGCAAGGTCATTCTGCTCACGTCCGGTACCACCGGAAGTCCCAAGGGCGCCAAGCACTCCGGCGGAACCGACGGCGGTCCCGGCATCCTCAAGGCGATCCTGGACCGCACCCCATGGCGCGCCGAAGAGCCGGTCGTCATCGTCGCGCCGATGTTTCACGCGTGGGGCTTCTCCCAGCTGGTGTTCGCGGCCTCGCTGGCGTGCACGGTCGTGACACGCCGCAAGTTCGACCCCGAAGCCACCCTCGAGCTCATCGATCGCCACCGCGCCACGGGGCTGTGCGTCGTGCCGGTGATGTTCGACAGGATCATGGAACTGCCCGACGAGGTGCGGAGCAAGTACAGCGGACGGTCACTGCGATTCGCCGCCGCATCGGGTTCACGAATGAGGCCGGACGTCGTGGTCAAGTTCATGGACCAGTTCGGCGACGTCATCTACAACAACTACAACGCCACTGAGGCGGGCATGATCGCCACGGCTACCCCGCAAGACCTGCGCGCCGCGCCCGACACCGCGGGAATGCCCGCGGGCGGCACCGAGATCCGCATCTTCGACAAGGATTTCCACGAGGTGCCCCCCGGCGAAGTCGGCACCATCTACGTCCGCAACTCCACCCAGTTCGACGGCTACACCTCGGGTAAGACCAAGGACTTTCACGAAGGGTTCATGTCGTCCGGCGATATCGGCCGCCTCGATGAGGCCGGGCGGCTCTTCGTGGTCGGCCGCGATGACGAGATGATCGTGTCCGGTGGCGAGAACGTCTACCCCATCGAGGTGGAGAAGACGTTGGCCTCGCATTCGGACGTGGCGGAGGCATCGGTCATCGGAGTGGACGATGAACAGTTCGGTCATCGGCTGGCGGCGTTCGTGGTTTTGAATGACGGCGCATCGGCTACACCGGAAGTACTGAAGCAGCATGTCCGCGAGAACTTGGCGAATTACAAAGTGCCCAGGGATATCACGATCCTCAACGAACTCCCACGCAGTATCACCGGCAAGATCGTGCGCCGCGAGCTACAGGACCGCGCCGGCCGTGCGTAGGCACTTTCCATTGCTGCGCGCGACAGCGGAGCTGCTGAACGCCGCGAACGGTGTGCGACCGATCGCCCGTGAGGGCTACATCACCTTGCCGGTGTTCGCGTTCGGCTGGCCGACCAGCGAAATGTCGATGGTGTATCTCACCGGGTCGATACTCGACGCTGTGCGCCGTGGTCTGCGTGGCGACTTCCGCGGTACCCGTGGCCGAATCGCTCTGATGCTCACCGTCATTGCGTGGGCATTGCTGTTATTGATCCAGCGCCGCGACGTGGCGTCGAAGCAGTATTTCGAGGAACCGCTGCGCGAGGCGCTGGGTGACGACTACGAGGCAATCGCCGCCCAGTCGCAGCCCGCACGACGCCGCGCGCAGATCGGTGTGTGGCCAAACGAATTGGTCCGCCGCCGCTACGTCGAGAAGGCGGACACCGTCCATTACGGCCCGCACCCGAGCGTCAACTTCGCCGATATCTGGCGGCGTCGCGACCTGCCCCGCGACGACAAGGCGCCGGTATTGCTGCAGGTGCCGGGCGGCGCATGGGCGATCGGCATGCGGCGGCCGCAGGCCTACCCGCTGCTGAGCCATCTGGCCGAGCGCGGGTGGGTCTGCGTGTCAATCGATTACCGCGTCAGCCCGAGGCATACCTGGCCGGACCACATCGTCGACGTCAAACGCGCGCTGGCCTGGGTCAAGGAGAACATCGCCGCCTACGGCGGTGACCCCGATTTCATTGCGATATCCGGCGGTTCGGCGGGCGGTCATCTGTGTGCGTTGGCCGCGTTGACGCCCGACGACCCGCAATACCAACCGGGGTTCGAGGACGCCGACACCTCGGTGGCGGCTGCGGTTCCGATCTACGGCCGCTATGACTGGGTCGCGACCGAGGGCCACGGCCGCAAGGAGTTCATCGCGTTCCTGCAGAAATTCGTGGTGAAGAAGCCGATCGCCGAGCACAAACAGATATACGTCGACGCGTCACCGATAATGCGGTTACGCCCGGACGCGCCACCGTTTTTCATCCTGCACGGCCAGGACGACTCGATCATCCCGGTGCCCGAGGGCCGCGAGTTCGCCGAGGCGATGCGTGACACGTCGAAGTCCGTCGTGGCGTACGCAGAGATCCCGCACGCCCAACACGCGTTCGACTTTTATTCCGGTTCGCCGCGCGGGCACTACACCGCGCAGGCGGTGGAGGAGTTCCTCTCGTGGGTGCACGCGAAGTACCAGACCACGGCAGAGCCGACAATCAAGTCACCGTCGGCCGAGCCGACAATCAAGTCACCGCCTCCTCAATGACGGTCAGCTCTTCGGAAAGCCCTGCAGCCCGGCGGATTTCGATGAACGCATCGATCATCGCGTCGGTCAGCTCATGCGGGTCCAGCAGCGTCGCGCCGTCGGAAAGCACCGAGATGTTGAGCTGGTCGACATAGCTCCACACGGTGATATTCAACCCGCTGCCCGTGGTCAGCGGCCCGACGGAGTAGATCTGCGTCACCAGCGCACCTCCCACACGACCCGGCTCACGCGGCCCGGGAACGTTGGAGATCGGTATGTTGAGCACCTTGTTCTGGCCGTCCTTGTCCGCAAGCCAGTGGAACAACCGCTCGGCGGGCGCAGGCGGGAAGTATGCCGCCCACCTGCTGACGAGCTCAGGACCAAGCAGATGGTGGGTTTCCTTGGCGTCCACCGCGGCGTCGTGCACGGCCTGCACCCGCTCCAGCGGATCGTTGAGCTGAATGGGCAACACCATCATGACGCCGGTGAAATAGTTACCCGAGATTCGGTCCGGCGAGAAGTCGAAACTGACTGGGACGGAAGCCAATAGCGGGTGATCGGCGCGGCCGTCGTACTTCAGCGACAACCTGCGCAGCGCTCCCGCCGATATTGCCAGCACCATGTCGTTGATGGTCACGCCGAGCTGCTTGGCCGTCTGCTTGACGTCGGCAAGCGCCAACGTCGTAGTGGCGAACTTTCGCTGCGCGTCGACGCGGTGGTTCATGAAGGACGGCGGCGGGGTGAAGGGCCGCGTCAACTCGGGCGACAGCTTCTTCGAACTCTTCCGCACCCGGCCGATGCCCTGTGCGGTGTAACGCATCACCCCGGGCAGACGGCGGATCTGGCGGAGGTGGTCGGCGAACGCCGTGCGAACCAGTTCACTGCGGCCCGGCGCGGGATCCATTGCGTACGAATCCCGATCGGCGGGCCCCGACTGCAGATCCATCCCGCGCGCCAACAGGTTCGCCGACGCCACCCCGTCGGCCAGCGCGTGGTGGATCTTGCCCAGCACCGCGATCCTCCCGTTGGCTAAGCCCTCGATGAAGTACATCTCCCACAGTGGCTTACTGCGGTCCAGCGGCGTGCTAGCGATCCTGCCGACCGCGTCGTCCAGTTGGCGGCGACCGCCGGGACTGTCCACCCGGTAAGGGCGGACGTGGTAGTCGAGGTCGACCTCGCAGTTCTCCCGCCACATCGGATGGTGGAACTTGAACGGGATGTCGATGAGTTCATATCGGAACGGGTCGAGTTTGTAGAGCCGACTGTGGATGACCTTACGAAACTCGTCGATGCCGAACTTCCGACCCCCGAGGTCGTCGAGTTCGATCACCGCCAGCTTGAGCGTGTGCATGTGCACAGTGGGAGTCTCGGAATACAGCAGTACCGCGTCCCACCCGCTGAGCCTCTTCACCGTGCTCCCTCCTACGTGGAGGAGCCTATATAACCGCCTTGGCCCCCGTGAGCGACCGGCTTCGGTGAATCTGGTTGAGGAACAAGCCGATTGCGGTCGCCATCGACCCGGTGCGGGCGCCGTCGATCATATCGAACGCGTGGCCCGCGCCAGGCAGCTCCACGTAGCTGACCACCGAATGCGACACGGCACGCAGCCGCTCGACGAAGCTTCGCGCCTGTTCGACCGGTATGACGCCGTCGCCCGTGCCGTGGATCACGAGGAACGGCGGCGCATCCTTGTGTACCCGCGCGATCGGGGACGCCTTGCGGAACACCTCCGGGTGCTTCGACATCTTGCGCCTCACCACGACCCGCTCGAGGAAGTCGACGAAGCGCGCCCGCTCCGCCGTCGACCGGTCCTCCCAGTCGTAGCGGCCATAAATACCGACCACTGCGTCCACGGAGGTATCGGAGCCTTCCGGCAATTCGGTCTGCATCTCCGGGTCGTTCGGCGTCAGTCCGGCCAGCGCCGACAGGTGCCCACCTGCTGAACAACCCGCAATCGCAATGAAATTGCGGTCGCCCCCGAACTTGTCGACGTTGGCCCGCGCCCACGCGATCGCAGTCTTGACGTCAGTGATGTGCGCAGGCCAGCGATGATGTGGCGCCACCCGATAGTCGATCGACAGACACACCCAACCCATCTCGGCCAGGTGCGACATCAGCGCGTAGCCCTGCAGCAGGCGGCTGCCGTGCACCCATGCGCCGCCCGGCACGAAGATCAGCACCGGCGCAGGTTCAACTGGCAACTCCTTGGGCCGCCACACGTCGAGCAGTTGTGAGGGGAGGTTGCCGTAGCGCACGGAGGTGCGGTGCACGCTGCGACGGTGCTCACGGAACTTCCACAGCGGCGGGGTGCTCTCAGGTGCCGGCCACTCGATCGCCAGCTCCTTGGCGGCCACGATGCCGCGCAGCGCGGCTTCAGTGACGGCGTTGGTGGCATCGCGGTCCTGCCGCCGCAGTTCGGCGCTGCCCGGGTTGAACCAGGAACGTGCGCTGGCGCCGACGAACTCCGGCATATGGCGGTAACCCCAGATGCCCATCGCCGTCGCGGCACCAAGTGGCTCAAGGCGTTTCCCGATAATTGGCAGGGATGCCGACGCCACACTCATCGCGAGCATGTAGTCAGCGGGACCGGCCCTCAGCAACCATCTGGCGCGACTCCACATGTCCGGGCGCTCCGTCATTGCGCGAGCGTACCCTGCGGCTGCGTCAATAACAGACAACATTGGGAAGATGTCTACACACGACATCTGACTGTGACCTGCATCACGTATTTGCAGGTGGACGCGGGCGCGTTAGCTTTACTCGACGACCGTCAACCGTAAAGAGGACTTCCACGTGAGTAAGTCAGCTCTCGCCATCACCGAGGAACACACTGACCTCGCCGATTCCGTAATCGGGCAGCTGAACCGCCTGAACAGCCGCGCGGCGGCCCGCGCCACGCTGGAGAAGGGGTCAGCCCCTCCGTCAGAGATCTGGTCGGCGGGCAAGGACCTCGGATGGAACGGCCTGGCGATCGCGGAGGAATACGGTGGCTCGGGATTCGGCCTTGCCGAACTGGCCGTCGTGCTGGAGGTGCAGGGTCGCGAACTATCGCCCGGTCCGTTCCTTCCCACCGTCGCAGCGGCCGTTGTGATCGACCGCTGCGCACCCGATTCGGTGCGCGCGCAACTACTTCCAGGGCTCGCCGACGGCAGCACGGTCGGTGCGCTGGCCTTGTCGGGCAACGTCACGGTCGGTTCGGACCTCGTCGTCACCGGTGAAAGCCCCGCCGTGCTTGGCGCGCCGGACGCCGACGTGCTGGTGATCGCCGCCGGCGAGGACGTCATCCTCGTCGATGCGAACGGCGACGGTGTCACGATCACGCCGCTGGACTCGCTGGACACCACCCGCAGTGTCGGGTCGGTCGCGCTGCGCGCCGTCACCGTCGATCAGGACCGGGTGCTTCGCGGCGCCGCACGCAAGGCACGGACGGTGTTCCGGATCCTGGCGTCGGCCGAAGCGGTTGGCGTCAGCTGGGCGGCGCTCGACATGGCCGTCGAATACGCCAAGGTGCGCGAGCAGTTCGGCAGGACCATCGGCACCTTCCAGGCCGTCAAGCACCACGCCGCCAACATGTTGGTCAATGCCGAGGAGACCACCGCGGCGGCCTGGGACGCGGCCCGCGCCGACGATTTGGACAGCGCGTGGTTCCCCGCCGCGGTCGCGGCCGCCCACGCGATCCGCACTCAGATCTTCAACGTGCAGTACAACATTCAGCTGCACGGCGGCATCGCGTACACCTGGGAGCACGACGCCCACCTGTACCTGCGGCGGGCCCGCACACTGGCGGCGCTGATGGAAGAGGGCGGCGACCCGCTGCTCGATATCGTGGAAGGCCAGCGCACCGGTCAGGCGCACGGGGCAACCTTTACGCTGCCCACCGAGGCGGATGCCTACCGCAGCCAGGCCCGCGAGGCGGTCGCTCATCTGCAGTCTTTGCCCGAGGACAAGCAGCGCGATTTCCTCGTCGACTCCGGCTATCTGGTGCCGCACTGGCCGAAACCGTGGGGCCGCGCTGCCGACGTGCTCGAGCAGCTGGTCATCGAGGAGGAGTTCAGCGGCGTCGAACGGCCGGACATGGGCATCACCGGCTGGGTGGCACTCACCATCGCGCAGGCGGGCACCGACGATCAGCGTGAGCGCTGGGTGGAGCCCGTGCTGCGAGGACAGGTGATGTGGTGTCAGCTGTTTTCCGAGCCGGGGGCGGGCTCCGACGCCGCGGCGGTGCGTACGGCCGCCAAGAAGGTCGACGGCGGCTGGCGGGTCACCGGGCAGAAGGTGTGGACCAGCCTGGCGCAGTACTGCCAGTGGGGGCTGGCCACGGTGCGCACCGATCCCGACGCGCCCAAGCACGCGGGTGTCACGATGATGGCGATCGACATGAAAGCTCCTGGCGTGAAAGTCAATCCGCTGCGCGGCATCACCGGCGACTCACACTTCAACGAGGTCTTCTTCGACGACGTATTCGTTCCGGACTCCGATGTGGTCGGCGACGTTAACCGCGGCTGGCTGGTGGCCCGCGCGACGCTGGGCAACGAGCGCATCTCGATCGGCGGCGGTTCCGGTGGTGCCTTCGGCTTCAGCTCTGATCATCTCGTCAAGATGCTCGACGCCTCGCCCGCCGCGGCCAACTACGTGCGGCGGGCCGGCGAGTGCATCGCGGAGACACACACGCTGCGGCTGCTGAACCTGCGCAGGGCGACCCGCGCGATCGCCGGCGCGGAGCCCGGACCGGAAGGCAACGTGACCAAGCTGCTGGTGGCTGAGGCAGGACAGCGGATCACCGAACTGGGCATGGAGTTGTCGGGTTCGGCTGCGGTGACAGGATTGGCGCCGAAGCTGTTGCGCAGCTATCTCGGCAACCGGGCCATGACCATCGCGGGCGGCACGTCGGAGATCACCCGAAACACCATCGCCGAGCGGATTCTCGGGCTGCCCCGGGACCCGCTGCTCAAGTAGGGGTCACCTATCCGCGCGAGCAGACGCAAAAACGTGTTTCTAGGCCCGGTTTTACACGTTTCTGCGTCTGCTCGCCGGAAGAGAGTCAGCGCAGGGCCGCCCGGCCGCGGATCCGACCGAGGAGCACCAGCACCACGAGCGTGACCAGCAGCAGGATCGTCGTGCATGCAGCCGCCTGGAACGCCTGCCCGCGGTCGGTCAGCGCGAAGATCGTCACCGGCAACGTCTTCCATGTGGCGGGGTACACCATTACCGTCGCGCCCAACTCCCCCATCGACAACGCCACCGCGAGACCCGCGGCGGCGCCGAGCGCGGGCAACAGCAACGGCAGTGTGACGCGGAGCAACACCCGAACCGGGCCTGCGCCAAGCGATTCCGCCGCCTGCCGGTAGGCAGGGTCGAGGCGGTCGAGCGCGGCCGACACCGCACTGAACGCAAACGCCAACACCAGGACGGCATGCGCCAGGATGACGATCCAGCGTGTTCCGCCGAGCAGCAGCGGCCGCGAATTGAACGCGATCAACAGCCCGAGGCCGATCGCCACCGACGGGACCGCGATGGGCAGATGAAACACCGCGTCGGTGACTCGCCTGAGCCATACCGGCGCCTCCCGCGCGGCAAGCGCAGCCCACGTGCCGAGTATGAGCGCGATCCCACCCGCAATGAACGCCGTCTGCAGGCTGACCGACAAGCTGGCCAGGTTCTCGCCGGACAGCGCATCGTCGAAGTGGCCGAACCCGAGATCGGACGGCAATGCCTCGGTCCACGATCCGGCCAGGCCCGCGACCACGACGGTGGCGAGCGGCGCGACGAACACCACCAACACGACGACGGCGAATCCGACGAGAATGGCCGCCCTACTTCGCCGGCTCCACAACAACATCGGCGTCCCCCCTTCCGCGACCGCTCATCAACCGCGCGAACACCATGCGGTACAGCCCGTAAAGCATCAGCGACAATGCGATCTGCACCGTGGCGATCACCGCCGCCCCGGGTAGATCGAACGTGACGATGCCGCGGGTGTAGATGAGCACTGGCAGGGTGATCACTCCCTTGGCGCCGGTGAACAGCACGATGCCGAATTCGTTGAGCGTCAACAGAAGTACCAGGCTGCCGCCCGCCATCAGCGCCGGCCACGCCTCTGGCATGACGATCGAGCGCAGCACGCGCAACGGTGAGGCACCGAGGCTGGCGGCGACGTCGAGCTGCGCGCGAGGCAGCACAGCGAAGGACGCGAGCAGCGGCCGCACGACGAACGGCGTGAAAAAGGTGATCTCCGCGGCGATCACTCCTACGGGTGTGTACAGGAAGTTCAACGCCGGCGACGTAGCTCCAGTGAGGCTGGAGATGGCAGCGTTCACCGCGCCTGCGCTTCCGTACAGAAACGTGAACGCCAACGTGATGAGGAACGACGGCAGTGCCAGGACGGTGTCGATCAGCCGCCCCACCACGCGCGAGCCGGGAAACGGCACGAAGGCGAGGACGATCGCGAGGAACATGCCCAGCACCAGACAGCCGGCCGTCGACGTCACCGCTATCGAGACCGTCCGCCACAACGCGTCACGGAACATCGGTGACGCCAGGACCTCCGACCAGATCGACCAACCCCGCTGGGTGTCACCGACTTTCGTCGACTCGAGGCAGACCCGGAGCAACGGGTAGGCCGCGGCGGCCAGCACGATCAACAACGGCGGCACGGTCCACATCGCCGCCCTGGACCGTCTCGGCGTCGGGCGTGCCGGCGCATCAGCCGCGGGCGCGGGCTGGTCGAGAACCGCGGTCACGATGCCTGAAC
>Ga0157372_10008485_pt1 | contig 10905 bp, 13 predicted proteins | sample C55metaG_FD_115307 | JGI IMG/M metagenome (GOLD analysis project Ga0157372, IMG submission 115307) | Corn rhizosphere microbial communities from Kellogg Biological Station, Michigan, USA - C5-5 metaG | ecosystem: Host-associated > Plants > Roots > Rhizosphere > Soil | place: USA: Michigan...
CCAATAAGGTTGCGCACGTAGTTACCGACGCCCTTGCCTCTACGGATGAAGTTGATTTCGTCGAGGACCGCAATACCATTCGGCTGGAAGTCCGCAAAATTCTTGAAGATCTCTTGAATCAGGAAGAGCGCATCGATAAGTCTGCCAGGCAGAAAATTGAAAGTCAGAAGCGCACCATTCTTGAAGGCAGCCAGGAATGGGACATTCTCTACCGCAAATACTACAACGAAGAAGTGAAGAAGCTCGGGGTATAGGGCTTTTCGAATTTCCCTCTCAAATCGGCTCTCCCCCTCCATTATCCACGCGATAATAGAAGTGTGAGCGATGCCACCAAATTCTCCGTTTTGGTCAAAAAAGCCGCCTCAGATTCTGGCTTCGATCTGGCCGGGATCGCGCCGGTTCGCGAGTTCGGGGAGTTGACTTATTTCCCGGAGTGGATTGCCGCAGGTCGTGCCGGCGAGATGAAATATCTGGAATCAACAAATGATGCGGGCGAACTGCGGCGGGCCTCGTTAGCCAATAGCTTCCCGTGGGCGCGAAGCGTGGTGGTATGCGCAATCAACTACAACACGGCACATCCTTATTCGAGAGATTTCAATGATCCCACGCGCGGATGGATCTCGCGCTACGCATGGAGCCGCGAGGATTATCACGAATCGGTCCTGCGCCGCGTTCGCGAAGTTGAAGCGAGGCTGAAGCAGGCCATCGCCAGCGACACCCCAGTTGAAACGCGCTCTTACGTCGATACCGGACCCGTAGTGGAACGCATTTACGCGAAATATGCCGGCGTAGGCTGGTTAGGGAAAAATACCTGCCTCATCAATCAGCAGATTGGATCCTGGCTTTTTCTCGGCGTGATCGTGACGTCGGTGGAGTTGACGCCTGACTTTCCCGCGCCCGACCGCTGCGGGACTTGCACGCGCTGTATCGATGCATGCCCAACCCAAGCGCTGATTGCACCATATGAGCTCGATTCCAACAAATGCATTTCGTATCTGACGATTGAAAAGCGTGGGTCAATTTCTGAAGAATTGCGCGAGGGCATGGGGCGCCAGGTCTTCGGTTGCGACATCTGTCAAGACGTCTGCCCGTGGAACCGCAAGGCGCCATCGAGCGAAAAGCCTGAATTTCAAGCTCGCGAAGGACTGGTGAATCCGGCGCTGGCGTGGCTGGCAGAAATATCCGAAGAAGAATTTCGTGAAAAATTTCGCGGCTCACCGGTGAAGCGCACCAAGCGTTCGGGGCTCAGGCGAAATGCGTTAATCGCAATCGGCAACAGCGGAGACCGCTCATACACACCTATTACCGAGCATGCCTCGCATGATGCCGACCCGGTAATTTCCGAAGCTGCGCTTTGGGCCAGGCGGCGCTTGCAAGAGTAAACATATTTCCAAAAGCAGTTTCCAGTTGACCATCCGCCTTGGGTCGCGTAGGCTTTGCCGGTTTGAAATAGTCCATCATTTCGTCGTTCACAAGGAGGAAATATGGTTCCTATTCACGCGTTGTGGTTACCAATCTTACTTTCGGCAGTGATCGTATTTGTGGCGAGTTCGATCATTCACATGGTGCTTCCCGTTCACAAGAGCGACTACCGCAAACTGCCGGATGAAGCGAAAGTGCTCGACAACTTGCGCGCTGCCGGAGTCACGCCGGGCCGCGAATATCGTTTCCCTTTCTGCACCCAGAAAGAGATGAAGTCGCCTGAAACGATCGAGAAAATGAAGCGAGGACCCGTCGGCCTGCTCGTCGTCATGCCGAGCGGAGAGCCGAAGATGGGAAAGTTCCTGGGCCAGTGGTTTGTTTATTGTGTGGTGGTCAGCATCTTTACGGCTTGTCTCACCGGTAGCACGCGCGCGCCTGGTTCTGAATATGTGCAGGTGTTTCACGTCGCAGGCCTGACAGCCTTCATCGGATATTCGCTGGCGCAATTGCCGAACTCGATCTGGAGGGGCGTAACCTGGGGTGTAACTCTGAAACACATGCTGGATGGCCTGATCTACGGCTTGCTGACGGCGGGAACGTTTGGCTGGCTCTGGCCGAAATAGGGTGTGCACTTGCACTATAGAAAAGGAATATAGGCCGGTACGCTGCGCTTGTATTCCTTAAACTCTTCGCCGAAGTGTGACGCCAACAGACTCTCCTCGATACGGACTCGAATTTCCGTCCCCATAATGAACAGCAGCAATGCTGCAACAAATATTTTCCATCCGGCGATAATCACTGCGGTCGCACACAGCACTAACATCATGGAAGTGTAAATCGGGTTTCGGACAAGAGCATACGGCCCGGACCGAATCAGCCTGTGGTCTGCGCCGAGCGCCGCATCAACACGCAACTGCCCCGAAAGAGCTCGCGAAGCAGTCCACGAAAGAACTGCGGCGAACGCGAATAAAGCAACGGAAACAACCGCCCGCCAGAGGGGCAAGGATCGCGCCCAGAAATGCCCCTGCCATAACAACGTAAACGCCAGAAATTGAAGTAGAACACCCCACCGGGAACGGGAGTTCACAACACTGGCGCCGCTGGTTCCGCGGTGAGCCGGAACAAACGGGTAGAACCAGACGGTCACACCAACGGCTATGAGCAGGTAAGCGTATGCAGGCATTGCAGTCAGGAAAGCGTACTCGCAATCGTAAATCAGGTTTGCAGGTCTAGAAGGAAAAGAGCAGCGCTAGATGAACATCTCGTCCTGAGGAGCCGACACGGAATTTCTTTCCCGCCGGCGCGAAAATAATGCTTCAAAACCTGCGCTTACGCCGCGCATCAATCCGGAGAGCTGCCGGACCGGAGAGACCACGGTTTTCTGCACGACTTCTCGAGTCTCTTCCAATTTGTCCATTGTGCTGTTAACGAATTCGTCGGCACGAATCACTTGCAAACGAGTGCGGTCAACGATGTCGGTAAGCGTCGCGTCCACCCGCTCCATTTGAGTGCGCAGCATGGTGGTTGAGACGCTGACATTATCGACAACCGTGGTGATCTTGGGGCGCAATTCGCTCATCATGGAATGCGCTAGTTCGGCTGTAGGAAGGACTTTAGTCTTGACTTCTTCCGCCAGGGATTCCACCTTAGCGCTGGTTTTGCGCATGGCGAAGTACATGCCGGCAAGTATGCCGGCCTGCAGAAGCACCGCCGCCGCAGTCACCGCGATAAAAATTATCAACAAGCCATTCATCTTCGCGCCTGGATCCGCAGGTTAAAAGCTAAACGTTGTCGCCATCACCTTTTGCCACAGAAACTTTTTCGCGATACGCACGCCGCCCCGCATCGACTGCGGACCGAACCTGTTCTCTCTGCGCGTTGTAGACCTCGCGGCCCTTTTCGGCCCATGTCTCAGCGTGTTCGCGGGCGTCCTCGGCACGCTTGCGCAAAAAATCTCGCCCCTCTTCAGCTTTAGCCATCAGGATTTCACGCGTCTCATTGCCCGACTGCGGTGCGTACAGAAGTCCAACCACCGCTCCGATGCCTATTCCCGTCAGGAACCACAAAAAACCGCCGCCACTTCGCTCAGACATACCAAGCCTCCACAATCTTCGAACACACGGATGGTAGCATCCGTCCTAGCGAATTACAATTCCACCGCCCTTGTGCTCAGGCCGGTCGCGCGAGACAATGTTCCGTTCCGACTCACGTCTAAAATCGGGAGCAGTCCCTTTGTCTGATCGCAAATACCGCCAGCACGGATACCAGGATAGTGGCGAGAAACCCCAAAAGTCATTCTCACCCCAATCGCCTGCTCGCAAGGACGACACCTACGGCCCACGGCCGGTCCAGATGCCCGGCACACATTCGGTTTCTCGTTGCTCTCAGTGCGGAACGCTACTGAGCGCTCTGTCAGAACCGTTAGGGCAGTGTTCGAAATGTGGCTTTGAGTTGCACTCCTGCAAGCAGTGCACCTACTTCGATCCCTCTCGCCGATTCGAGTGCATGCAACCGGTAGCGGAAAGAATTGCGAAGAAAGATGCCCGCAATGAATGCACCTTCTACTCGATTAGCGTGCGCGTGGAAAAGCAGACCTCGACCGGACCGGCGGCAAAGCCAAATTCTGCGCGGCAGGCGTTCGATAATCTGTTCAAGGACTAAGTCAGAATGCAGATTTGAGGACCGACACACAGGGCGGCAGTCCCCCACGAAGATCAAAAAGCGTCGGACAACAGGTCCGACCCAAACAGACAGCGCTGGCTGATCGAAAATCTCTAGAGTGCTATGGTTTTTGCGTCGGCCTGAGTAAGACCTCACTGGCAAACGATTGCGGCGCCTGGGTGACCAGCATTGCAACTATATGGGCCACATCGTCAGGCTGAAGCATTCTGTTTGGATCTTTTCCAGTGTGCGGGCTTAACTCAGTGTTTACCGATCCCGGGCAGACAACAGCCACACGAATGTTATGGGGCCGTAGCTCCTCGGCTACGGAATAGGTCAGACCATTGAGTCCCCATTTCGATGCGGCGTACGCGGCGCCATTCGGCAGGGCATTTTTCCCCGCTAGTGATGAGATGTTCACGATATGACCGGTCTTGGCCCGAATCATTATGGGAGCAAAGCTGCGAATGCAGTAATACACGCCGCGCAAGTTGGTATTCAGGACCTTTTCCCACTCTTCCGGTGTCAATTCATGCAGCGGGGTCGAGAACGACCCGACGCCCGCGTTATTGACCAGGATGTCTGTCCGTCCCAAGCTTTGGTCAACGAATGAGGCCAGCGACTGAACCGATTCGAGATTGCTGACGTCGCATTGCATGACCCTGGTCTGTCCGCCATTCGCGGCGATCTGAGAAGCCGTCGCCTGCAGTGGCTTCGGTGTGCGACCGCTCAAAACTACGGCTGCGCCAAGAGCTGCCAGTTGGCGAGCAATGGCCGCGCCAATACCGCGTCCGGCGCCAGTTACGACCGCCACCTGTCCCGACAGAGGCTTAGAGTCACCGCTATTCATATGCCCGATTTCCTTTCAACCAAGTCAAAACCACCGGAAATATCCCGTTATGCATCTTAATCAATGCGCAGTGTGGGTGTGGAACCGAGAAACTTGCTTAACTTGAATAAGATACATATAATCCCGCTCACCGGAACTCGTCTTTTGCATTTGCCCCGGAGGTCCCCAAGGGGCGCTGTGGAGTCCGGAGTCTTGTCTTCGCTCTACCGCGATGTGGTCGAGGGTTTAGATTCAGATTTGTCGTTGCAGCGATTTCCTGAAATTCAATTTCCTAAGAATTCGAGGAGCGATTGGAAATGAAAACAACTGTTCTGGCGTTTGTGCTAGTGACTGCCTTAGCGGCAGGCGCACAAGATGCGACTCCACAGCAAACTCAACCCGCTGCACCGCCCGCCAGTGGCCAACAGCCTGCCGCTGGACAACCGCCTGCCGGACAGTCCGGTGCCGCCCCGGAAATTAAGGACCCGGCCGAGTACAACGCTTACCTTGGCGCTTATCAACAGAAGGATCCGAGCGCCAAAATCAGCGCTCTCGAAGCCTTCCTCACCCAGTATCCCAACAGCGTGATGAAGACTACCGCGCTTGAGCTGCTGATGGCTACGTACCAGCAGGCAGGAAACCAACCCAAGGTGGTTGAAACAGCGAAGCGCGTACTGCAAGCCGATCCCTGTAACTTACGCGCATTGGCATTGCTGACCTTCCTGTCGCGGCAAGCTATCTCCTCGGGACAGAACCCGCAGCAAAATCTGGCTGACTTGGCGCAATACTCGGGCAAAGGTTTGGAATGCATCCAATCGGGGCAAAAGCCAGCAGGAATTTCCGACGCCGATTACGACAAGCTTAAGAAGCAGGTTTCTCCCATCTTCAGTGGCGGCGCCGGTTTCGCGGGACTGCAAAACAAGGATTACCCGCGCGCCCAGACCAATCTGAAAGCAGCAGTTGATGCCGAACCGAACGATCTGCAGAACGTTTACCCATTGGCCATGGCGTACTTAACGGCCAACCCGCCGGACACGTTGAACGGTCTGTTTTATATTGCGCGGGCTGCGGGACTAGCTTCCCCTGGGCCGGCGCAGAACCAGATTCAGGCCTACGGCGAAAAGGTTTACAAGAACTATCATGGTTCGGACGAGGGCTGGACAGACTATGCTCTGCTGACTGCAAAAACCGCCACTACGCCGCCGGCAGATTGGGGAGAAAAGATCACGAAGTACGTTCCTCCCACTCCCGCTCAACAGGCGCATGATTTGGTAAAAGACAAGACTCCTGATCAGATCAAGCAGCTGAGTTTTGGCGAATGGGAACTCGTTCTCTCAGCTGGAACTCCGGAAGATCAGGACAAAGTGTGGAATGTAATTAAGAATGTGCCGTTGCAGATGGAAGGGAATGTGGTTGAAGTTGCGAGTCCAACTGAACTGCACATCGCCGGTAGCCAGGACGACATCGAGCAGAAGCGCGCGGACATCACTTTGACGATGTCCGGACCAATCCCTAAGCTTCGCATGCCGAAGCCTGACGATACATTCGACTTTGAGGGTACGCCGGCATCGTACACTGCGACGCCGTTCATGATGATGATGAGCGATGGAAAACTGCTGAAGAAGGCAGGGACTCCGGCGCCTAAAAAACCTGTCCATCGGCGGCCTACCGCGCATCGGTCGCAATCACAATAGAAACGATTAGTTCAAAACTAAAGGCAGCCCTTAAACGGGCTGCCTTTTTTATTTGTAAAATTGAGCGAATTAGCGGGCGAATTTTTTCTCGAAGGTCACCGGCCGAGTGCCGCGTGGCGGACGCCTGCCACCATCGCGGAACTCACGAACATCGAGCTTCAGTTCGCTGATCGTGCGACTTAGAGTGTTGCGATGCATCCCCAACTGCCGCGCGGCGCGGCATTGGTTCCCTTTGTTTTCCTCAAGCACAGTTGCGATGAAGCGCTTCTTGAATTCTCTGACCGCTTCGGAATAAAGAATGTTGCTCTTATACATCTGGTGTACGAGTGCTTCCAGTTGATCTTTCACAGGATCTCTCTTTCCGTTTTATTTAAACGGCCAGACTACAAAAGCGTTTACTTACCGCCTTGGCGCGGCTTGGGGGCTTGCCCGCGTCGTAAATAATCCAGTCCCTGATAAAACTGCGAACGCAATTCTGACGGCGCGACCCAAATTGCCGCCCGCCCTACAACCTGAAAATACGGCGCCAGCGACGATCCTTGCAGCCAGCGCGAGTTGGGAGCAAACGCCGTCATCCCTAAGAGCACAATTGCAACCAATAGTGAGCCGCGGACAAAGCCCAGCAGCGCTCCCAAGAATCGGTCGATTCCGCTCAGTCCCACTTCTTTTATCAGCCAGCGAACCGTCCGACCCAAAAGTCCGGCCAGAACCAGCACCAGGCTGAAAATCAATAAGAAAGCTACAATTTCTGCCAGCCACCGTGAACTGATGTACGGCGAGATGTAAGCGGTCAGACGCTGATATTGCCAGGCGGCAACGATATATCCGAACACCGCGCCGGCAATAGCAAATGCTTCCTGAAAGAAACCAGACATTGCCGCCTGAACTACTGACATCAGCAGCACCAGCACAATCATCAAATCTGCAATGTTCACGCGGCGCGCTCCCCTAGGGCGCCGTTTCTACACATCCAACTCACGTCCAGTTAACCGACGGTACGCTTCCACATACTTTTCGCCAGTCTGGCGAGCCACCTCTGGCGGAAGCGCCGGCGCCGGCGGTTGTTTGTTCCAGCGAATCTCCTCGAGATAATCGCGCACGTATTGCTTGTCGAACGACTCTTGCGATATGCCGGGCGAATACTTGTCCGCAGGCCAGAAGCGCGATGAGTCGGGCGTAAGCACTTCGTCGGCAAGCGTGATTCCGCTGGCGGTCTTGCCAAATTCAAATTTCGTATCCGCTATGATGATCCCTTTTTGGCGGGCGTAGTCCGCCGCTTTCTTATAAATCGCGAGACTCAGGTCCCGCAGTTGGCGCGAATCTTCAGGATCCACCAACTGAGTCATGTGCTCGAACGAAATATTCTCGTCGTGGCCGGTTGTCGCTTTGGTCGCCGGGGTAAAGATCGGCTCTGGTAGTTGGTCGGACTCGCGCAGTCCGGTTGGTAGCTTAATGCCGCAAACGCCTCCCGAGGCTTTGTACTCCTTCCATCCCGAGCCTGACAAATATCCCCGAACTACGCACTCGACGGGGAACATTTCCGCGCGCCGCACCAGCATGGACCGGCCGCGAAGCTGATCGGCATAAGGCTTGACTTCGGCGGGATAGCGGTTCACATCGGCCGTAACCAGATGATTGGGCACAACATCTTTAAGGAAGTCGAACCAGAACAAGGAGAGTTGCGTGAGTACCCGGCCTTTATGGGGAATCCCTGTAGCCAGCACGTAATCGAAGGCCGAGATGCGGTCGGTGGCAACGAAAAGTAAGTGGTCGCTTCCCACCTGGTACACGTCGCGGACCTTGCCGCTGGCGAAAAGTTCCAGTTCCGGGAAGTCAGTTTGTAAGAGAACGGAATCGAGAGTTTGGGTAGTCATGAGGAAATCTTAGATGTAGAAATCGTCGCGTATTTTAGCCGCTCAGAAATTTTTGTCAACGGGAGAGAATGATAGCTGATTTCGAACTTCTCTGTTTTCCACTGATGTGCGATTGACAAAGGAAAACTACAGTGAAAGTGGCGGCCAGAGCGGAATCCAGAGCTGATGGGTTGTGGAAATTGTGAGTTCAACTGCAATGAACAACACATCGCCAGCAGTTTTCAGTTTTTGTTATGTCGGTCTGTGGCTATCCCCAGCGGGGAGGCCTTTGCAATTTTAGCCTCAGATGCCTTGATCGTGCCACTCGCAACCATTGCATCGATGACTTCATTTCTTCTTGAGAGAGCACGGTCAGGGTGCTTGAGTGGGGAATACAGAGAAGGAGATTTGATCAGGCCTGCCAGGAGCGAGGCCTCGCCTACGCTGACATTATCCGGTTCTTTATCGAAGAATTGACGCGCAGCAGCCTCGACTCCGATCAAGTCCTGCCCGAAGTAGACACGATTTGCAAAAATCGTGAATAGCTCTCGACGTGAAAAGCGACGCTCCAGTTGCGCTGCGGCTCTAAGTTCCGCAAGATTTCTGTGAAGCATTTTTGATGGGGTGCAGAACAGAGTACGGCTGATCTGCATAGACAACGTCGCTCTATGCATCGTGCTACCAGTGAAGCTCCGATAAGTGGCAGTCAGGATGCTCGGATCATTTTCGCGAACATCCACAGCATTAAGAGCATTTCTGAGATTGTTCCCTATGGAATCGTAAGGAATCACAACGGATTCATGCTTCCAGCAAAGGTCGTAAGCCGTGGTGGCTTTCATCGGCGAAAAGCTCGCAACAACTCCAATATCGGGCAGATCGCGTGAATCGTAATAAAGCCACAATAGGGTCCCTGCGAACAGAAGTGCGATCACTACCGTGCAGAACACAATTAGCTTTATCAGTACTCGCATCCGACTTGCTATGCAAATGCTCGCTACGCTGTGGCTCCGAACCGCACCGAAACCAGCTTCGAAACGCCGGGTTCCTGCATCGTTACACCATACAAAACAGGCGCGATGCTCATGGTCTTCTTGCTGTGCGTGATGAGCACGAACTGGGTCTGCACACTCATCTCTCTCACGAGTTCGGTAAAGCGGCCGATGTTGGCTTCGTCGAGCGGCGCGTCTACTTCGTCGAGAATGCAGAATGGGCTGGGCTGATACTGGAAGATCCCGACCAACAGGGCCAGCGCGGTCATGGCTTTTTCACCACCCGACAGCAGCAACACGTTCTGCAAGCGCTTTCCCGGAGGCGATGCGACCACGTCAATGCCGCTCTCCGCGCTGTTTTCCTGGTCGGTGAGGCGCATCATGCCGTTGCCACCGCCAAAGAGTTTTTTGAATGTGACCTGGAAGTTTTCGTTGATCTTATTGAAGGCTTCTTCAAACTTCTGCCGTGAGAAGGTGTCGATTTCTTTGATGGTGGCCTGCGTGTTCTCGATCGAGTCGAGCAGATCTTTTCTCTGGGTTTCAAGAAATGACTGACGTTCGGCAGCTTCCTTGAATTCCTCGAGCGCCATCATATTCACCGGCCCCATTGCGTTGAGTCGCGAGCGCATCTCTTGGCAGGATTGATCTTCGGCGACCAGTTCCTCACCGGACACTCGCGGCAGAGTCGAGTCCGCCATCAATTCTGTCCGCTCCAAGCTAAGATCATTCATGCAGGTCTGGGCCAGATACTCTGCGTCTGATTGCAGCTTGACCGCCGCGGTCGAAACTTCAGCTTTGCGATCGCGCAGGGCATCGAGCGCGTGCCGCGCCTCGCGTAACATGGCATCGATCTCGCCGATCCGGGCACGCACCTGTTCGGACTCAACATGCAACAAGCTGGCGCGAGTCTCGCAGGCATTTTTTTCGGCGTCGAGATCCAGCAATTTGTCCGCAATCGTCAGATTTTCCATCTCGCGCTGAGCTTTTTCCGATCGAGCGGATTCGATCTGCGATAACAGTGACGCGATACGCGCCTGCATCTCCGCCACCAACTGCTCGATCCTCTGTAATACGGACGAAGCCGAGCGATGCCGCTCCTCGAGCGCAGCCACTCGCGCCTGCCGCTCAGAAACACCCATGGCGGTGGTGTTGCGGTTCTCGCGCAATAAAGCAAGCTGCTCTTGGGCCGAGGCCGCCAGCCGCTCCAACTCGGCACGTTTTTCTTCTGCTAGCGCAATGTCAACCTCGCGATCAACCATGATTTGCTGGTGTGCCGCGCGTTCCGCCGTCAGCCGCGCCAGTTCCCTTTCACACACATCGCAGCGCTCGCGCACCCGCGTCATTTCAGAATCAAGCTGTCTTAGAGCGTGGCCTGAGGTCATTGCCTGCTTTTCGGAATCGCGTTTGTCCGCTTCTAATCGATCAAGCAGAGAACTCAGTTCCTTGATCTCATGCCC
>Ga0157372_10008486_pt1 | contig 10903 bp, 12 predicted proteins | sample C55metaG_FD_115307 | JGI IMG/M metagenome (GOLD analysis project Ga0157372, IMG submission 115307) | Corn rhizosphere microbial communities from Kellogg Biological Station, Michigan, USA - C5-5 metaG | ecosystem: Host-associated > Plants > Roots > Rhizosphere > Soil | place: USA: Michigan...
CGACTGGTACATGTTGAACTTCGGCATCGCGATGAAGTCCTTGAACCGGCCGGGCACCGGCTGCCAGTTGGCATGGATCGCGCCGAGGGTGGCGTAGCAGTCCCGAACCGTGTCCACCAGCACCCGGATGCCGACCAGGTCGTAGATGTCGGCGAACTCGCGACCGCGCACGATCATCTTCTGGTAGATCGAGTAGTAATGCTTGGGCCGGCCGTAGACGTTGGCCTTGATGCTGCTGGCCTTGAGGTCCTTGTTCACCCGGTCGATGACCTCGTTCAGGTACACGTCGCGTTGCGGCGCCCGGTCGGCGACCAGCCGGACGATCTCGTCGTAGCGCTTGGGATAGAGGGTGGCGAAGGCGAGGTCCTCCAGTTCCCACTTGACCGTGTTCATGCCCAGCCGGTGCGCCAGCGGGGCCAGCACCTCCAGCGTCTCGCGGGCCTTGCGCTCCTGCTTGGCCGGTGGCAGGAACCGCAGCGTGCGCATGTTGTGCAGCCGGTCGGCCAGCTTGATCACCAGCACTCGCGGATCCCGGGACATCGCGACGATCATCTTGCGGATCGTCTCGGCCTCGGCCGCCTCGCCGTACTTGACCTTGTCCAGCTTGGTGACGCCCTCCACCAGGTGCGCCACCTCGGTGCCGAAGTGGCCGGCCACCTCGTCGGTGGTCAGGCCAGTGTCCTCCACCGTGTCGTGCAGCAGCGCCGCCACCAGCGTGGTGGTGTCCATGCCCAGCTCGGCGAGGATGGTCGCCACCGCCAGCGGGTGGGTGATGTAGGGGTCGCCGGACTTGCGCAACTGGCCCCGGTGCCGCTCCTCGGCCAGGTCATAGCCGCGCTGCAGCAGCCGGACGTCCACCTTGGGGTGGGAAGCCTGGTGCACCGCCAGCAACGGCTCCAGCACCGGCTTGACCCCGGTCTGCTGGCGCGGCGGGGCGACCAGTCGGCGGGCGATCCGGTCCCGCACCCGGCGACGGTGCGCCCCCTGCGGCTCGGGAAGTGGCTTGACCGGTGGCTGCCTGGTGCTCGGCTGATCGACCTGCGGCTGGGTCGCACGAGTCGTGACCGGCTGGGCCGAGCTGGTGACCGGCTGGGCCGAAGAGTTGACCGGCTGGGCCGAGGTGCTGGTCCGCTCGGGGGCTGGCGGCTTGGCGACCGGACGATCACCGGCCGGGCGATCGGCGACCGAGCGATCGGCGGCCGGCCGCGAGGTGGTGGTGGGCCTGTCGGCTGCGGGTTTGCCGGCTGCTGGCTTGGCGGCTGACCGACCGGCGGCGCTGTCCGGCTTCTCCCGCCGTGCCGGCTTCTCCGGCGCCGTACCTGCCGGCCTCTCCGGCGCGGTAACCGGCGGCGTGCCTGGCGCGCTAACCGGCGCCGTGACCGGGGCAGCGGCAACCGGCTCTGGCGGGCGCGGGCTGGTCGCCTCGGTGGTCACCGACACCTCCACTGGCAGCGGGTCGACCCCAGTCTAGGCGCAGCCAGGTGGCCCCCGCAGGCCGGCGTAACCGGTTACGGCGCGCTCTAGATCACATTCGGCGAGCCGGCGGTGAGCCTCACAGCACCAGTAGCGCGGCCGGATCCCAGCCGGAAAGCCGTCGCCGGCCATCGAGGAATGCCAACTCGATCAGCACCCCGATGCCGGTGACCTGGGCCCCGCCCTGCGCCAGCAGATCCACGGTGGCGGCCATCGTGCCGCCGGTGGCGAGCACGTCGTCCACCACGAACACCCTGCGTTGATCGACCAGCCCGGTCGGGATCTCGATCTCGGCGCTGCCGTACTCCAGCTGGTAGGCAGCTCGCACGGTGGGCGGCGGCAGCTTGCCGGCCTTGCGCACCGGCACCATGCCGGCGCCGAGCGCCTGGGCCATCGCGGCGGCCACAATGAAACCGCGTGCCTCCACCCCCGCGATCAGATCCGCCTCGCGGGCGGCCGGCAACGCGGCGAGCGCATCGACGCAGCGGCCGAACGCGACCGGATCGGCCAGCAGCGGCGTGATGTCCTTGAACAGCACGCCGGGTTTCGGGAAGTCCGGCACGTCCCGCAACCGGGACGAGATCAGCTCGGCGAGATCCGTCATGGGCGGCGCTTGGGCCCGCGGGTGGCGGGTCGGGCGCCCGGCCGCGGCGCCGGAGCCGGCATGCCACGGTTCGCTGCCGGCGTCGGCGTACCGGCTAGCACCGGCTCACCGGCCAGCCGCTGGCTGGATCGCTTGGCCTGCACCCGCTTGGTCAGGCTGCGGTAGGGCTGCTCCCGCTCCTTGAGGTCCACCACCACCGGCGTGGCCAGGAACAGCGAGGAGTAGGCACCCACGGCCAACCCGACGAACAGGATCAGCGCCAGGTCCTTGATGGTGCCGACGCCCAGCAGCCCGGCGCCGACGAACAGCAGCCCGGCCACCGGCAGCAACGAGATCAGCGAGGTGTTGATCGAACGCATCAGCGTCTGGTTCACCGCCAGGTTGGCGGCGTCGCTGTAGGTCATCCGGGCCGTCGCCAGCAGATCCCGGGAGTTCTCACTGACCTTGTCGAACACCACCACGGTGTCGTACAGCGAGAAACCGAGGATGGTCAGCAGGCCGACGATGGTCGACGGGGTCAGCTCGAAGCCGACGATCGAGTAGATGCCGGCCGCGATCACCATGTCGTGCAGCAGCGCGCCGAGCGCGGCGACGGCCATCTTCCACTCGAACCTGATGGTGATGTAGGCGAACACCACGATCAGGAAGATGATCAGCCCCTCGACCGCCTTCTTGGTGATCTCGCTTCCCCAGCTGGAGGACACCGAGTCCACCGTGATCGAGTTCGGATCGATCTTCAGAGCGCTGCCCAGCTTGTTCTGCACCTTGGTCTGCTCGCCGAGGTTGAGCTCCTTGGTCTTCACCACGATCTGCCTGGTGGAGCCGGAGCCGACCTCCTGCGCAGCGCCCTCGGCCGGGTGCCCGGTGGTGCTCATCGCCTGCTCCACCTGGGAGGTGGTCAGTGAGGTGTTCGCGGCCCGCACCTGAAACTGGGTGCCGCCCTTGAAGTCGATCCCGATGTTGAAGCCGCGGAACAGCATGCTCAGCACGCACAACACGATCAGGATCAGCGAGGCGAGATACCACCGCTTGCGGGTGCCGACGAAGTTGATCCGGGTCTCGCCCCGGTACAGCCTGCTGAGCGCGCTCACTTGTCGTCCTCGCTCTCGCCGGAACCGCTGGGATCCTCCTCGGCCGGCCTACGGCTCAGCCCACGTCTGGCCGCGGCCCGCTCGGCGGCGGTGGCACCGGCGGCCGGCGCCGTACCGGCCGGACGTTCCGGAGGAGCGGCGGGGCGCCCGGTGGCCGGTCGGCTGCGCTGGGTGGCGGCGGTGGACTTGGCTGGCCGGGAGCTGACCGGCTCGGTCGTTTCAGGAACCGGGCCGCCACCACCCACCGTGACCAGATCCGGTTCCAGTACGGCCTCCTCGCGGGTCGCGATGCCGCCGGCGCGGACGTTGCTCAGGCCGGTGAACCGGGCCGAGCCGAACGCCGCGCTGCGGGAGAACAGCGAGACCAGCGGATGGGTGAACAGGAACACCACGACCAGGTCCAGGATGGTCGACATGCCCAGGGTGAACGCGAAGCCCTTCACGTCACCGGCCGCGAAGTAGTACAGGGTGGCCGCGGCCAGGAACGACACCGTGTCGGCGGACAGGATGGTTCGCCGGGCCCGCTCCCAGGCCCGTGGAATGGCTACCCGGGCGGTACGACCTTCGTGCACCTCGTCCTTTATTCGTTCGAAGAACACCACGAAGGAGTCGGCGGTGATACCGACCGCGACGATGAAACCGGCGATGCCGGCCAGGGTCAGCGTGAACCCGATCTGCTTGCCGAGGATCACCAGCATCGCGTAGGTGAGCCCGCCGGACACCACCAGCGAAGCGATGGTGACCAGGCCCAGCGCCCGGTAGTAGATGAGTGAGTAGACGACCACCAGGATCAGCCCGATGCCGCCGGCCAGCATGCCGGCCTTGAGCTGATCGGTGCCCAGCGTCGGTGAGATGGAGGTGGCGGCCTGCTGGATGAAGTTCAGCGGCAGCGCGCCGTACTTCAGCGAGTTGGCCAGGTTGGTCGCCGACTGTTGGGTGAAGTTGCCGGTGATCTGGGTGGTGCCGTTGATCGTGCTCTGAATCGTCGAGGCGACGATGACCTTGCTGTCCAGGGTGTCGGCGACCACGTTGGCGATGTCACCGGGCTTCGAGGCTTCGTTGTGCTTGGAGGTGTAGCTGGCCCACTTGGACTGACCGCTGGGCTTGAGGTCGACGTTCACCGTCCACTCGAACTGGCCCTGCACCGCGCCCGGCGCGATGGCGCCGGCCGTCTTGACCTCGGTGCCCTTCACGATCACCGGGCCGAGCAGGTACTTGGTGGTGTTGCCGGTGTCGCAGGTGATGATCGGCTTGTCGGGGTTGTCCAGCGGCTTGACGGTGCTGCTGCACGGCCAGGACTGGATCGCCGCGAACAGCTGCTGCTTCTGGGCCGCGGTCAGCGCCCGGACGCCGTCCGGTGTGCTCGGCGGGGTGAAGCCGACGATCTTCCACTGATCGACCGGCGCGCTGGTGTCGATGCTGCCGGTCGGCGATGGGGACGGGCTGGCCGAGCTGCCCGGAGTGGCCGAGCCGCTCGGGGTCGGCGTGGCGCTGGGACTCGCCGCCGCGTTCGGCAGGCCGGCCGCCCGGGGCACCACCCGGCCGTGCGCGGACGGCGACGCCGAAGCCGTCGGCTTGGCGGTGCTCTTGGCCGTCGCGGTGCCGGTCGGCTTGGCGGTGGCGGTGCCGCTCGCGGTGGCGGTGGCCGAACCACTGGCCGAGGGTTGCGTCGGCTGGCTGACCGGTAGCGACTGCTGCTCCTGGCCGGCGGAGTCGATGATCGGCAGCAGCGGCCGGAACTGCAGCAGCGCGGTGCCGCCGACGTCCTTGATGTCGTTCGCGCTGGCGCCCGGCACCGACACTACGATCCGATCGTTACCCTGGGTGACCACCTCGGCCGAAGAGACGCCCAGTCCGTTCACCCGGTTGGTGATGATCTGCCGGGCCTGGTCGAGCGAGGATTTCGACGGCGCCTTGCCGTTGAGGGTCTGCGCCTTCAGGATGACCTGCGCGCCGCCCTGCAGATCCAGGCCGAGCTTGGGGGTACGGGGCTGGTGGGGCCAGAACACGATGCCGTACAGCACGACGAACAGGCCCAGAAGCACGGCGAAATAGCGCCCGACGCGCAGCGCTCCGGCAGTGGGTGCCACGAGAGTAGGTCTCCTCAGTTCTCTATTACCTGCCCGCGGTCAGCACACAGGCAGATCACGCGACAAGTCGCGGACTCGGCGCACAGTATGACCGATCGCACTGGGTATCGCCGCATCGCCCGCCCTACACGGGCGGTGCGGCTCACGTGCGGGTCAGGACTGAGCACCGTCCGCGCCGCCGATCGCGTCCCGGTATCGCGGTGGCAACTCACCGACCGCACGCAGCGCGGCGATGGTCCACTTGACCTCCACCCCCGGCGCGATCGACATCAGCACGGTGTCGTCCTCGGAGTTCACCGAGACCACCGTGCCGTACAGACCCGAGGTGGTCATCACCTCCGAGCCCGGCGCCAGGTTCTGTCGGCGCTGCTGGTCGGCCACCGCGGCGCGGGTGCGGTTGCGCCGGGTGAAGGCGATCATGCCCGCCAGCAGCAAGGCCAGGATGATGATGGGAACCAAATTCACGATGCTTTCCAAGGGGCTGGACGGTAACGGAGCGACGGTACCGGCTCAACTGGTACCGAGTGCGTGATGCGACGACAACGACTGGCCGGGGCCAAGCGTGCCCGCCCAGTCTAGGCGGCTGCCGGCCGCGCCCGGTCAGGCGTCGAACAGGGTCGGCGAGCTGGAACCAGGTGGCGGCGTAACCCCGAGGTGTTGCCAGGCGGCGGGTGTCGCGACCCGGCCGCGCGGTGTCCGGGCGAGCAGGCCGGCCCGGACCAGGAACGGCTCGGCCACCTCCTGCACCGTCTCGATCTCCTCGCCGACCGCCACCGCCAGCGTGCTGACACCCACCGGGCCGCCGCCGAACCGGCGCACCAGCGCGTCGAGCACCGCTCGGTCCAGCCGGTCCAGGCCGAGCGCGTCGACGTCGTAGATGCCGAGCGCGTCGTGGGCCACCTCGGCGGTGACCACCCCGTCGGCCCGTACCTCGGCGTAGTCGCGAACCCGGCGCAGCAGCCGGTTGGCGATCCGCGGCGTCCCCCGGGACCGGCTGGCGATCTCGGCCGCACCCGCCGGGGTCAGCCGCACGTTCAACAGCCGCGCCGAGCGGACCAGCACCTGCTCGAGCTCGGCCGGGACGTAGAAGTCCATGTGCGCGGTGAAGCCGAACCGGTCCCGCAGCGGGCCGGTCAGCAACCCGGCTCGAGTGGTGGCGCCGACCAGCGTGAACGCCGCCAGTTCCAGCGGGATGGCGGTGGCGCCGGGCCCCTCGCCCACCATCACGTCCACCCGGAAGTCCTCCATCGCCATGTACAGCAGCTCTTCGGCGGGACGGGCGATCCGGTGGATCTCGTCGATGAACAGCACCTCGCCCTCGGACAGGCTGGTGAGCAACGCGGCCAGGTCGCCGGCCCGCTCGATGGCCGGGCCGGAGGTCAACCGGAACGGCGCGCCGAGTTCGGCGGCGATGATCATGGCCAGGCTGGTCTTGCCCAGTCCCGGCGGCCCGGACAGCAGCACGTGATCCGGCGGCCGGCCGCGGCGCAGCGCCCCCTGCAGCACCACCTGCAACTGCTCGCGCACCTTGGGCTGGCCGACGAACTCGGTCAGCAGCTTCGGCCGCAGGCTGGCCTCGAGTTCGGTCTCGTCCAGTTCCGGCAGCGGCGAGACCAGATCCCGGTCAGCCGCGGCCTCTCCTGCGACGGCGGCCTCTCCTGCGACGGCGGCCTCTCGTGCGACGGCGGCCTCTCCTGCGACGGCGTCTGCGGCCGAGCCGTCCGGATCTCGAGTCATCGGGTCCGGCCGAGCAATTGGATGGCCCGGCGCAGGATCACCGGCACCTCCGGATTGTCACTCGACTCGGCGGCCACCGCGTCGATCGCCTCGGTCGCTTCCTTGCCGCTGAAGCCCAAGCTGGCCAGGGCATGCAAGACCTGATCCTTCCACGGCGCGATCGCGGTGACGCCGGCCAGCGGCACCGAGCTGTCGCCGCCGTCGATCGCGCCGATCCGATCCCGCAGCTCGATCACGATCTTCTCGGCACCCTTGCGGCCGATCCCCGGCACCTTGACCAGCGCGGCATAGTCGCCGGTGGCGATGGCTCGACGCACCTCGCGCGGCGGATAGACGCCGAGGATGGTCTGCGCCAGCTTCGGACCCACCCCGTTCGCGGTCTGCAGCAGCTCGAACAGCCCGCGCTCGTCGTCGTCGGCAAAGCCGTACAGGGTGAGCGAGTCCTCTCGTACCACCAGGCTGGTGGACAGCCGCGCGGTGTCGCCGACCCGCAACCGGGCCAGCGTGCCGGGCGAGCAGGACACCGCCAAGCCGACCCCGCCGACCTCCACCACCGCACCGTCCGGTCCGACGGCGGCCACCCGGCCGTGCACGCTGGCGATCATCGGCGTACTCCGTTCTGTGCGGCGGCCAGCCGGGCCAGCCCCGAGCCACGCCAGATCTGGCAGATCGCCAAGGCCAACGCGTCGGCCGCGTCGGCTGGGTGAGGTGCACTGGGCAACTTGAGGATCCGGGTCACCATCGTGGTCACCTGGGCCTTGTCCGCCGAGCCGGATCCGGTGATGGCAGCCTTGACCTCGGACGGAGTGTGCAGTTGCACCTCGATGCCGTGCCGGGCCGCCGCCAGCATGATCAGTCCGGCCACCTGGGCGGTGCCGGTGACCGTGCGCAGGTTGTGCTGGGCGAATACCCGCTCGACCACCACCACGTCCGGCCGGTACGTCACCACCGCCTCCTCGAAGGCGGTCGACAGCGCCAACAGTCGACGCTCCGGCCGCTCGTCGGCCGGCGTCCGCAAGACCTCGACGTGCACCAGGCTGAGCGGCCGTCCCGGCTGGCCGTCCACCACACCCAACCCGCACCGGGTCAGGCCTGGATCGACGCCAAGCACCCGCACTCTTCAGCCTTCCGTCATTCGAATGGACGTTCGACAAGCCTACCCGGCACCGCTCGGCGACCCACGGTGTGACACGCCTGGCCTAGGCTCTGCGACCCTAACCATTCCCTAGACTGCCCGACCGTGACCATTCCGTTCCGGCGGCCTCGCGCGGGCGTCCGGCCCAGCCTGATCTTCCTGCTGGTGCTCGCGCTCAGCCTGCTGAGCGGCTGGCTGTGCTGGACGGCGACCGCGGACAGTCGCAGCACCCGGCTGGCGGTGTTCCTGTTCATCGTGGCCGCCTGGGTGGTCAGCCTCAGCCTGCACGAGTTCGCGCACGCCTACCTGGCCTGGCGGTTCGGTGATCATGACATCGAGGCGCGCGGCTACCTGACCCTGAACCCGGTGAAGTACGCCCATCCGGTGCTGTCCATCCTGCTGCCGGTGCTGTTCATCGCGATCGGCGGCATCGGGCTGCCCGGCGGGGCGGTCTGGGTGCATCCGGAGCGGTTCCGCTCGGATCTGCAGCGCGCCCTGGTCTCGGTGGCCGGCCCGCTGGTCAACCTGGTGCTGGCCGTCGTGCTGATCGTGCTGGCCGGTAACGAGGCGCCGAGCAGCCCGCACTTCATCTTCTGGCTCGCGGTGTCCGGTCTCGGCCTGCTGCAGTTGATGGCCGCCGTGCTGAACCTGCTGCCGATCCCGGGTCTGGACGGCTACGGCGCGATCGAGCCGTCGCTGGACCGCAACTTCCGGCAGTTCGCCGACCAGGTGAAACCGTTCGGAATGCTGATCGTGTTCGCGCTGCTCCAGGTGAACACCATCAACCGGGCGTTCTTCAGCCTGATCTTCTGGCTGTACGACCTGTCCGGTCAGGCGCACGAGAACGGGCAGGTCGGCCTGGAACTGTTGAAGTTCTGGCACCGCTCGTTCTGACACCGCTCGTTCTGAGCGAGCGCCCTAGCCGACCGCCGCCATCACGTCGTCGGAGACGTCGAAGTTGGCGTAGACGTTCTGCACGTCGTCGCAATCCTCGAGTGCGTCGATGAGCTTGAACACCTTGCGCGCGTTGTCCTCGTCCAGCGGGACCTGCACGCTCGGTAGGAACGACGACTCGGCCGACTCGTAGTCCATGCCGGCGTCCTGCAGCGCTTGCCGGACCGGCAACAGGTCGGTCGCCTCGCAGATCACCTCGAACTCCTCGCCGAGGTCGTTGACCTCTTCGGCGCCGGCGTCGAGCACCGCGAGCAGCACGTCGTCCTCGGACTGGCCGTTCTTGGCCAGGATGACCACACCCTTGCGGTTGAACAGGTACGACACTGAGCCCGGATCGGCCATGTTGCCACCGTTGCGGGTCATCGCGGTACGCACCTCGGTGGCCGCCCGGTTCCGGTTGTCGGTCAGGCATTCGATCAACACCGCCACGCCGGACGGGCCGTACCCCTCGTACATGATGGTCTGCCAGTCCGCCCCGCCGGCCTCGGCGCCGGAGCCCCGCTTGATCGCCCGGTCGATGTTGTCGGCCGGCACCGAGGACTTCTTGGCCTTCTGGATCGCGTCGTACAGCGTGGGGTTGCCGCTGGGGTCACCGCCGCCGGTACGGGCGGCCACCTCGATGTTCTTGATCAGCCGGGCGAACATCTTGCCGCGCTTGGCGTCGATGACCGCCTTCTTGTGCTTGGTGGTGGCCCACTTGGAATGCCCACTCACGCGTTTCTCCTAATGCTCTTCGCGCTCACGTCCTCGCGGAGGTGCTCGCGGACCATGCCCACGAAGTACTCGTGCACCCGCGCGTCGTGGGTCAGCTCCGGATGGAACGAGGTGGCGAGCAGGTGACGCTGCCGGATCCCCACGATTCTACCGGTCGCCGGGCCCGCCTCGACCCGGGCGAGCACCTCGGCCGCCGGACCGACCTCCTCCACCCAGGGAGCCCGGATGAAAACCGCGGTCAGCGGGCCGCCGTCGACCCCGGCCATGCTCACCCGCTCCTCGAAGGACTCCACCTGCCGGCCGAACGCGTTGCGCCGGACCGTCATGTCGATGCCACCGAAGGTGCCCTGCACGCCGGCCGCGCCGACCGCCGGGTTGGCGATCCGGTCGGCCAGCAGGATCATCCCGGCGCAGGAGCCGTACGTCGGCAGGCCACCGGCGATCCGCTGCCGGATCGGGTCCAGCAGGTCGAACAGGCCGGCCAGCTTGACGATGGTGGTGGACTCCCCGCCGGGGATGATCAGGCCATCCACCTCGGCGAGCTCACCCGCTCGGCGCACCGCGACACCGTGCCCACCGGCCGAGGCCAGCATCGCCAGGTGCTCGCGCACGTCGCCCTGCAGGGCAAGCACGCCGATGGTCGGAACCTGCGTCACGTCAACCAAACTCCAGCAGGGTCAGGACGCTTCGGCCGCCGGCCGCCGGGCTGGCAGCACCAAGCTGGCCAGCAGGTGGTCGGTGATGTGGGCGATCTCGGCCACCGCCTGCTCGAACGCCTCGGTATTGGCCTTGGACGGGCTGCGCATGCCGGCCACCTTGCGCACGTACTGCAGGGCGGCCGCGCGCGAATCCGCCGACGTCGGATGCTCGGTGTACGGCGGTCGCAGGGTCTTGATACTCCGGCACATGTCGTCTCCCGCTACCAGCCGCGCTCGGCGAGCCGGTGCGGCTCGGGGATCTCCTCGACGTTGATGCCCACCATCGCCTCGCCGAGGCCGCGGGACACCTTGGCCAGCACGTCCGGGTCGTCGTAGAAGGTGGTCGCCTTGACGATCGCCTCGGCGCGCTGGGCCGGGTTGCCGGACTTGAAGATGCCGGAGCCGAC
>Ga0157372_10008488_pt1 | contig 10902 bp, 11 predicted proteins | sample C55metaG_FD_115307 | JGI IMG/M metagenome (GOLD analysis project Ga0157372, IMG submission 115307) | Corn rhizosphere microbial communities from Kellogg Biological Station, Michigan, USA - C5-5 metaG | ecosystem: Host-associated > Plants > Roots > Rhizosphere > Soil | place: USA: Michigan...
GCGTGTCGGGCTGTATGTGCCGGCCGGCAGCGCGCCGCTGCCGTCGACGGCGTTGATGCTCGGTGTGCCGGCGCGCATCGCCGGTTGCGCCGAAGTGGTGCTGTGCTCGCCCGCGCGTGCCGACGGCCGGTGCGACCCGGCCGTGCTGTATGCGGCACGCGTAGTCGGCGTGCATCGGGTGTTCAAGCTCGGTGGGGCGCAGGCGATCGCGGCGATGGCGTATGGCACGGCCAGCATGCCGCGATGCGACAAGCTGTTCGGGCCGGGCAATGCCTGGGTCACGGAGGCCAAGCTGCAGGTGTCGACCGACCCGCAGGGTGCCGCCATCGACATGCCGGCCGGGCCGTCCGAAGTGCTGGTGGTGGCCGATGCACAGGCCGAGCCGGCATTCGTCGCGGCGGACCTGCTTTCGCAGGCCGAGCACGGGCCCGATTCGCAGGTGCTGCTGGTCAGCCCGTCGGCCGGGCTGATCGATGCCGTGGCAGCGGAAGTCGAGCGCCAGTGCGCGGCGTTGCCGCGGTCCGGCATCGCGCGCGAGGCGTTGGCCCACAGCCGGTTGATCGAGGTCGACTCGCTCGAGCAGGCACTCGAGGTGAGCAACCGCTACGCGCCCGAGCACCTGATCCTGCAGGTGGCCGAGCCACGCACATGGCTGGCGCGGGTGGAAAGCGCCGGTTCGGTGTTCCTGGGCGCATGGACGCCCGAGTCGGTGGGCGACTATGCCAGTGGCAGCAACCACGTGCTGCCGACCTACGGTTACGCGCGCAGCCACAGCGGCGTGTCGGTGGCGAGTTTCCAGAAGCAGATCAGCGTGCAGGAGTTGACTCCCGCGGGCCTGCGCGCGATCGGGCCGTGCACGGCCACGCTGGCCGCGGCCGAGCAACTGGAGGCGCACCGCCGCGCGGTCACCTTGCGGCTGGCGGCGCTGGATGAGCGCGCGGGGGTGTCGGTCGCATGAGCGTGCTCGAACTCGCGCGCGCGGAGATCCGCGCGCTGGTGCCGTATTCCTCCGCGCGCATGGAGGCCGCCGGCGGCCAACTGCTGCTCAACGCCAACGAGTCGGCCTGGGCGCCGTTCGGCGATGCCGGCCTGGATTGCCATCGCTATCCGGACCCGCAGCCGGCGGCGCTGGTCGAGCGCCTTGCCGCGCTCTACGGCGTGCGCCGCGAACAGCTGCTGGTCGGGCGCGGCAGCGACGAGGCGATCGACCTGCTGGTGCGCGCGTTCTGCCGTGCCGGCAAGGACGCGATCCTGGTGCAGCCGCCGACCTTCGGCATGTATGCCGTCTGCGCGCGGGTGCAGGACGCCGCGGTGGTCGAGGTGCCACTGTCAGTCGACTTCACGGTGGATGCCGGGGCCGTGCTGGCCGCGGTGACACCGGCCGTCAAGCTGGTGTTCGTCTGTGCGCCGAACAATCCCACCGGTGCCGGCGTGTCGCCGGAGACGATTGAACGCCTCGCGCGCGGGCTCGCCGGTCGCGCGCTCCTGGTGGTGGACGAGGCGTACGCGGAGTTTTCCGAAGACGCCGGCGCCGCGGCGTTGCTCGATCGCTACGAACACCTGGCCGTGCTTCGCACACTGTCCAAGGCCTGGGCGCTGGCGGGTGCCCGCATCGGTTGCCTGCTGGCGCATGCAGACGTGATCGCCTTGCTGCGGCGGATCCTGCCACCGTATCCGCTGCCGCGCCCGTGCGTGGCAGCGGCGATGGAGGCCCTTTCACCGCAGGGGCAGGCGGCCGCACACGAGCGCATCGAGGTGGTGTGCACCGAGCGCACGCAGATGACCTCGGCGCTCCGGCGGTTGCCTGGCGTGCGTGCGGTGCTGCCATCGCAGGCCAACTTCCTGGCGGTGCGATTCGACGATGCGGGAGCGGTTTATCGGCGGCTGTTCGATGCCGGCATCGTGGTGCGCGACGTGCGCCGCTATCCGGGCCTGGGCGACGCCTTGCGCATCACGTTGGGAACTCCGGAAGAGAACGCACGCGTCCTGGCCGTGCTCGGGGAAGGCGCATGAACCGGAAAGTGCTGTTCATCGATCGCGACGGTTGCCTGATCGTGGAGCCGCCGGACGAGCAGATCGACAGCTACGCCAAGCTCGACCTGCTGCCCGGCGTGATCGCCGCACTGCAGCGTTGCGTGGGGGCCGGCTACGAACTGGTGATGGTGACCAACCAGGACGGGCTGGGCACCGCGAGCTTTCCCGAAGAGGCGTTCCGTGGGCCGCAGGAGCTGCTGTTGCGCATCCTCGCTTCGCAGGGCATCGTCTTCCGTGAGGTGCTGGTGGACCGCAGCTTCCCGCACGAAGGCCTGGATACCCGCAAGCCCGGCATCGGGTTGTTGCGCCACTGGCTCGCCGATGACGGCTGGAGCCGCGCCGCCTCGGCGGTCATCGGCGATCGCGAGAGCGACATGCAACTGGCGGCCAACCTGGGCGTACGCGGTTTTCGGGTCGGGCCGCAGGGCTCGGCTTGGGACGAGGTCGCGCATCGGTTGCTCGATGGACCGCGCGCGGCGACGGTGCTGCGGCGTACGCGCGAGACAACGATCGAAGCGACCGTCGATATCGATCGCACTGCCGAGCCGCGGGCACGGACCGGATTGGGCTTCTTCGACCACATGCTGGAACAGCTGGGCAAGCATGGCGGCTTCGCGCTCACGCTCACCTGCACTGGCGACACGCACGTGGACGAACACCACACGGTGGAAGACAGCGCGCTCGCGCTGGGCCAGGCCTTGCGCCAGGCGCTGGGCGACAAGCGCGGCATCGGACGTTACGGCTTCACCTTGCCGATGGACGAGGCGCTCGCCAGCGCGGCGCTCGATCTCTCGGGACGGGCCTGCTTCGAGTTCGAGGGGCGCTTCCCGCGCGAGCGGGTGGGGGAGCTGCCGACCGAGCTGGTGGGGCATTTCTTCCGTTCGTTGTGCGAGACGCTGGGGGCCAATCTGCACTTGGCCGTGCGCGGCGAGAATGCGCATCACATGGTCGAGGCCTGCTTCAAAGTGGTGGCCCGCGCGCTGCGCCAGGCCTTGCGCCGCGAAGGCAGCGAGCTGCCCAGCACCAAGGGGGCGCTGTGAGTACGGCTTTTGCGACTTCTCCACGTGCCGCCACGGTAGGCCCGGGTTCCACGGTCGTGCTCGTGGACGCGGGAGGCACCAACATCGGCTCCGTGCGTTACGCCCTGCAGCGCCTGGGTGTGGAGGCTCCGCTGACAGCCGATCCCGCGGCCATCCGCGCCGCCAGCAAGGTGATTGTTCCCGGCGTCGGCGCGGCCGGTCCGGCCATGGCGCGTTTGCGTGCGCTGGGCCTGGTCGACCTCCTGCGTGGGTTGACCCAGCCCGTGCTGGGCGTGTGCCTGGGCATGCAACTGCTGTGCGCGCACTCCGAAGAGGGGGACGTGGACTGCCTGGGGCTGATTCCCGCCACCGTGCGCCGGCTGCTGCCCACCCCGGGCCTGCGCGTGCCGCACATGGGCTGGAACCGCTTGCATACGCGCAGTGCGCATCCCTTGCTTGACGGCCTTGCCCACGGCGCGCAGGCCTATTTCGTGCACAGTTACGCAGTGCCGGTGGGCATCGACACGCTGGCGACGGCCGAGCACGGCGCGGCGTTTTCGGCGGTGGTGGCGCGCCGCAATTTCTTCGGCATGCAGTTCCATCCGGAACGCTCGGCTGCAGTGGGTGCCCGCCTGCTGCGCAACTTCCTCGCGCTATGAACACTGAAATCATCCCCGCCATCGACCTGCGCGCGGGCCGGGTCGTACGCCTTGCCCAGGGCGACTACGCCCGCCAGACGACTTATCCAGACGACCCGGCCGCGCTCGCCGCCAGCTATGCGGCGGCCGGTGCGCGCTGGCTGCACGTGGTCGATCTCGATGGGGCGCACGCAGGTGGGCTGGTCAACTTGACGGTGATCGAGGCGCTTGCTCGCACCGGCCTGCGCGTGCAGGCCGGTGGTGGCGTGCGCGTTGTCGCCGACGTGCACCGGCTGCTCGACGCGGGCGTCGAGCGGGTGGTGCTCGGCAGCGTCGCCATCCGCGATCCGGCCCGCGTGGCCCATTGGCTGGAACGCCATGGCGGCGAGCGCTTCACGATCGCGCTGGATACACGCTGGGCCGACGACCGGTGGACGTTGCCGAGCGCCGGCTGGACCCAGGCCGAGGGGCGCACGCTCGACGAGTTGGCGCCCTGGTACGCGGCACATGGCGCGCGTCACCTGCTGTGCACGGATATTGAACGCGACGGCATGCTGGCGGGCTTCAACCTGGCGCTCTATCGCCATCTGGCCGAGCTGGCGCCCGGCCTTGCCGTGCAGGCTTCCGGCGGCGTGCGCTCGGTCGAGGACATCCGTGCCGCGCAGGCGGCCGGCGCGCGTGGGGTGATCCTCGGACGGGCCTTGCTGGAAGGCCGCTTTACCCTGGCGGAGGCGCTGGCTGCATGAGCATTCTCCTGCTTGCGGGCTGCCCGGCGACGCTGGCCTTGCTCAGCTGCGGCGAACTTCTCCCGAATCTTCCGCTACAGGCGGGGGGAGGAACACGCGCATGCTGAGCCGCCGCATCATTCCCTGCCTGGACGTGCGGGACGGGCAGGTGGTCAAGGGCGTGCGCTTCCGCGACCACGCGGTGGTGGGCGGTATCGTGGAGCTGGCCTTGCGCTACCGCGACGCCGGGGCCGACGAGCTGGTGTTCTACGACATCACCGCCAGTCCCGAGGGGAGAGCGGTGGATCGTGGCTGGGTCGAGCGCGTGGCGCGGGAGATCGATATTCCGTTCTGCGTGGCCGGCGGCATCCGCAGCGTCGAAGAGGCGCGTGCGGTGCTGCATGCGGGCGCCGACAAGGTCTCGATCAACTCGCCGGCACTGGAGCGTCCCGCGCTGATCGGCGAACTGGCCGATGCGTTCGGTGTGCAGTGCGTGGTGGTCGGCATCGATTCGCTGCGTGATGCCGATGGGCAGTGGCGGGTGCGCCAGTACACTGGCGATCCCTCGCGCACGCAGGCGCTGGCTCGACGCACGCTGGACTGGATCGGTGAGGTACAGCGACTGGGTGCGGGCGAGATCGTGCTCAACTGCATGGGCAGCGACGGCATGCGCGATGGCTACGACGTCGAACAGCTGGCGCAGGCGCGCGCGCTTTGCACGGTGCCGCTCGTCGCCTCCGGAGGCGCGGGCACGCCGGAACATTTCCGCGAGGTGTTCGTACAGGCCGACGTGGATGGGGCGCTGGCGGCCAGCGTGTTCCATTCCGGCGCGATCGAAGTGGCGGCGTTGAAGCGTCTGCTCGCCGCGCAGGGCGTGGCGGTGCGCGTCGAGGTGTCGCGCGAACGGGAAGGTGCCTGATGATCGATGAACTCGATTTCGCCAAGGCCGGTGGGCTGGTGCCGGCCATCGTGCAGCACTGGCTGACCGGCGAGGTGTTGATGCTGGGCTACATGGATGCGGCCGCGCTGGAAGCCACGCGCACCAGCGGGCTGGTGACCTTCCACAGCCGCAGCAAGGGACGCCTGTGGACCAAGGGCGAAAGCTCGGGAAACGTGCTCCGCCTCAGGAGCCTGCATGCCGACTGCGATGCCGATGCGCTGCTGGTGCGGGCCGAGCCGGTTGGTCCGACTTGTCATCGCGGCACGTCCAGCTGTTTCGACGGTGCGCGGCCGGTGCTGGGTTTCCTTGCCGAGCTCGATGCGCTGGTGGCGCAGCGAGCCGCCGAGCGGCCGTCCGGCAGCTACACCACGCAGTTGCTCGATGCGGGCATCCGACGCATCGCTCAAAAAGTCGGCGAGGAAGGGGTGGAAACGGCACTTGCCGCCGTCGCGCAGGGCGACGCGGAGCTGCTCGGCGAGGCCGCCGATCTCGTGTTCCACCTTACCGTGGCCCTGCGCGCGCGTGGATTGGGGCTTGCGGATGTGGCTGCCGTGCTGGCCGATAGACACGGACAGCGATCCGGGGCTTGATTCGACCGACGCTCCGCGCCCCGCGAGGCAGGCCGGTGGCTACGGACGCTGCGCGGCAGCCACGGGGACCCGTTGCGGCGAGGCAGGCAGGAACGGCACCGCCGGGCCTGGCACGACGCCTTGGCGCCATCGCGCCAACTGCTCGGCGATACCCTTGCCGATCGCCATCTGCGGCTCGGACGGGAGCAGCCGGTCCTGTCGCTCCCACCCGGCGATCTCGTCCTTGGCCTGGCCAAACGCGGCGATGAAATCCGGCGTGCGGTTCAGTGCGTCGACCAGCCAGGCGTGCCCGAAGTAGGTGGCAGCCGAATCGTTGCCGCAGCCGAACGAACTGCGATCGCTGCGCGCGGCGGTAAGCACGAGGGTGCCTGAGGACTGCAGCGACGGAATGAATCCGCCGGAATAGCAGGCATTGACCACCACCACCTTCCACTTGAACGGGTACGCCGCGAGGATCCCACCCAGGTCCTGCGCGCCGATCTGGTCCAGTGGCAGTGGGTCCATGTCCACCAGCAGAGTGTGGTCCTCGCTGCCGTGGGTGGTCATGTAGAGCAGCAGGATGTCCCGTTGCGGGTCCATGCGCTGCGCCAGGCCGTCGAGCGCACTCTCCAGGTTGCTCCAGGTGGCCAGCGGCCGGGTGGCGAGCGTATCGGGATGGTTTTCCAGCACCAGCGCATGAGCCGTGGGGCCGAAGCGCCGGGTGAACAGTCGCGCCGCGTATTCGGCTTCGTTGTGGAACACGTCTTCGCTGCCGTCCGCGGCGAAGGCGAGCAGGTACAGGTTCGGTTTGCCGGGAACGCGCGGTGCCAACTTGTCCAGCGCGGCACGCAGCAACCGCGGTTGGGTGTAGAGCACCTGCTCGGGGGTGGGGGCCTGCTCGGGCCAGTCGTCCGAGGGGAGCGCCGGGGCCTCCGCGTCGTCTGACGGCGGCATGGCCGTCGCCGGCGCGGCTGGCCGCAACCGCAATGCGTGCGGCGCAGATGTATGAGGCAGCCAACCTTGCACCAACAGCATCGTGAGGATGCCGGCGGCAAAGGCGAGCAGGGCGATCAGGCTGGCGCGCATCGCGGTATCAGGGCTCGATGGAATCGAAATCCAAGTAGGCGCGATGGCGCGGCTGGACCGGCATTGCCTGCGGCGGCCGCAGCAGCCAGCCAGTCTGCAGGCCGGCGGTACGGGCAGCGTCCAATTCCTCGACGATGTCGGAGAGGAACAGGATGTGCTCCGGGCGCTCGCCGATCGCCTCGGCGATCTTGGCGTAGGACGCGGATTCGCGTTTGGGACCGGTTTCGGTATCGAAATAGCCGGCGAACATCGGCGTCAGGTCGCCCGCGTCGCTGTAGCGGAAGAACAGCCGCTGCGCCGGCACCGAGCCGGAGGAGTAGACATACAGGTGCAGCCCGTCGGCGCGCCATGCATGCAGTCGTGCGGACACCTCAGGGTAGACGTGTGCGCGGTATTCGCCGGCCTCGTAGCCTTCCTTCCAGATCATGCCCTGCAGCGCCTTGAGCGCGGTGGACTTGCGGTCCTGGTCGATCCAGCCCAGCAGCAGTGCGATGATCTCCTGGCGGCTGGCCTCGATGATGCCGGCTTCCTTGGCCGCTTCGTGCAACCAGTGCTGCACCTCGGGCTTGTCGGCGTGCGTCTCGACAAAGGCCGGCAGGCGCTTGCGCGCGTAGGGAAACAGCACGTCCCTGACGAAGTCGATCGAGCTGGTGGTGCCCTCGATGTCGGTGACGATGGCGCGGATGTTGGTCATGGGCGGCACGCGTGCGGGGAGATCGCAAGGATAGCCGCTGCGCCGCCCATGCGGTGCGGAGGGGGCTAAGCCATCCTGCCGGTCAGCGCGGAGCCGGCTCCATCCGTGGAAAACGCCCGGCGATGTCGGTGCCCGTGAAATTCGCGACCCAACCTTCCTTGTTGGTGAACAGGCGGATCGCCACGAAGTAGGGCGACTCGCTCATGTCGAACCAGTGCGGGGTGCCATCGGGCACGCCGATCAGGTCGCCCGCCTCGCACAAAACGTCGTACACGCGGCCGTCGATGTGCAGCGTGAACTGACCGCTGCCGGCAACGAAGAAGCGCACCTCGTCCTCGCTGTGCGTGTGCTCGTTGAGGAATTTCTGGCGCAGCGCTGCGCGGTCGGGGTGATCCGGGGCCAGGCTGATCACGTCGACGGAGCGATAGCCTTCTTCGTGCATCAAGCGCTCGATGTCGCTCCTGTAGGCGGCAATCACTTCTTCCTGGCTCGCGCCGGGGGCAATGGGCGCACCTGCATCCCATTGTTCGAAACGCACGCCGACCCGGCCGAGCTCGCTGGCGATGTCCCCGGCGGCCGTAATTTCCGACACCGGCGTGTTCGGCTGGTTTTCTTCGTAGATGCGCAGACGGCTCATGCGGAAAATCTCCTGAGGTCGAGCTCGCAGGCGAGCAGGAATTCGAGCGCCTCGAGGTGCCGCCGCGCCTCGGCCATGTCGGCACCCCAGGTGTAGATGCCGTGCCCGTCGATCAGGTAGGCGTGCAATGGGTTGCCCGCATCCAGCCAGGCATCGATGCGCGCGACCAGTTCGGGCATGTGCTGCGTATTGGGAAAGACCGGGATGTCGAGCACGCTCTCGTGCGTGGTGTAGCCGGTGACGGCTTTCTGCAGTTCCCAGCCTTCCAGCCGTACCAGGCCCTCGCGAGCGAACAGCCGCGAGGCGACGCTCTGCGTGCGCGAGTGGGTGTGCAGCACCACCTGGGCGTGCGGCAGGCGGCGGTAGGCCTGCGTGTGCAGCCCGGTTTCGGCGCTGGGCCGGGCATGGGTGCCGACCGCATGCCCGGCCATGTCCACCAGCATGATGTCCTCGCGCCCGAGCCGGCCCTTGTCGCGGCCGGAGATGGTGATCGCGGCCAGTTCGTCGTTGACCCTCATGGAGAAATTGCTGCTGGTCGCCGGCGTCCAGCCCAGCAAGGCAAGTTCGCGGGCGGCCTCGGCGATGGCATCGGCGCACAGCGCAAAACGGGCGGGATCCACGGAGGAGGGGAGTTCCTGCATGTGTGATTTGGACGTCCAAAAGGTGGGCGACTATAGCACGCCGGTGTTCACGTCCGACGGCAAATGCGAGTCGTTCTCGCAAGTCAGGTTTCATTGACGCGGCGAGCGTACCATCGCCAAAGGCTGCCGCGTCCGCGGTGGCGGAAACAACGGAGGTTCCTTCCATGTCGCAAGAAAAAGATCTCGAATCGCGCAGGCGTTTCCTGAAAGTGGCCGCGGGCACTGCGGCCGCCGCTGCCGTGGCCGGTGGCCTGCCACGCTTCGCGCGCGCGGCCGATCTGCCACACGTGGCCGAGTCCGATCCGACCGCCAAGGCGCTCGACTATGTCGAGGATGCCAGCACGTCGAAGAATCCAAAGCACAAAGCGGGCGATGTCTGCGCGAACTGCCAGTTCTACACGGACGCCAGCGCCAAGCCCTACGGTCCTTGCCAACTGTTCCCCGGCAAGTCGGTGAACGCCAAGGGCTGGTGTGTTTCGCACACGACCCGGAAGGCCTGAGCAGGCGCACATGCGGCCGACGCGCCAGGCGCGTTCGATCGATGAGCGTGAAGGAAGAGTGGCCGAACGGCCGGTCTTAAAAGTGCTGCCCAGACGCGTCAGGCTGAGGAGCTGACCCGCCTGACGCGCCGGGCGGCGATCCGGGGCCCACTGCCAAGTGATCAACCCTCGGAGTTCGGATGATACTCCCGCGGTGGGCAGTTCGGGCGACGGGCGGCGGGATTTTTCTCGAAAAAGTTCCGTTAAATGCTTTAGATTCAGCAACTTGCGAAACAAAATTCTTTGCCGGGCTTAAGCGGGTAATTTGCAAGTATTTTGTTAAATGTCGCGTCCGCCTGCGAACGTCGGCCAACGTTCGGGTTCGCGAGAAGGGCCTCATTGGGAAGGCCTTGGGCCGCACCGGGCGGAAGGTGGGACGAGGCGGGCGTACTCGGCGGATTACGCCGAAACCTTGCGCAGCTGGCTGTGGCGGCGCCCGTAGCCGAAGTAGATCGCCATGCCGATCACGGTCCAGATGCCCAGCATCAGCCACTGGTACCAGTTTTCCCAGTACAGCAGCGTCAGGCAGCTCAACACGCCCAGCGTGCAGACCACCGGAGCCCACGGCACGCGGAAGGTGCGCGGCAGTTCGGGCTGGGTGTGGCGCAGGATCAGTACGCCCGCGCACACCGCGACGAATGCGATCAGCGTGCCCATCGAGACCAGGTCGCCGAGGATGTCGAGCGGAAACACCGCCGCCAGCGCCGCGATGCCCAGCCCGGTGATCACCGTGTTGATGTGCGGCGTGCGGTAGCGCGGGTGGATCTTGGCGAACACGGGCGGCAGCAGGCCGTCGCGGCCCATGATCATGAAGATGCGCGGTTGCGCGATGATCATCACCAGCACGACCGAGGACAGGCCGATCAGCGCACCCACCTCGACCAGCCAGCGCAGCCATTCCAGCTCGGCGTGCGCCTTGACCGCCGTGACCACCGGCTCGGACGTGCCGAGCAGATTGAAAGGCAGCAGGCCGGTGATGACCGCTGCCATGCCGACGTAGAGGACGGTGCATATCGCCAGCGAGGCAAGCGTGGCGATCGGCAGGTCGCGCTGCGGATTCTTCGCCTCCTGCGCGGCGGTCGAGGTCGCCTCGAAACCGATATAGGCGAAAAACACCAGCGTCGACGCGCGCATGATGCCCGACCAGCCGTACTTCTCGGGCCCTTCGTTGGCCGGGATGAACGGATGCCACAGTTCCGGATTGACGTAGCGCCAGCCTGCGATGATCACCACCACGATCAGGCCGACCTTGAGCAGCACCATGGCGACGTTGGCACCGCTGGACTCGCGGATGCCGACGTAGCACAGCCAGGTCAGCGCCAGCACGATGGCCACTGCGGGCAGGTTGAACAGGGCGCCGGTAGTGACCAGGTGGCCGCC
>Ga0157372_10008491_pt1 | contig 10902 bp, 9 predicted proteins | sample C55metaG_FD_115307 | JGI IMG/M metagenome (GOLD analysis project Ga0157372, IMG submission 115307) | Corn rhizosphere microbial communities from Kellogg Biological Station, Michigan, USA - C5-5 metaG | ecosystem: Host-associated > Plants > Roots > Rhizosphere > Soil | place: USA: Michigan...
CTTGCGCCCAACCAACACCAGCGCCACCTGATCACGCACCGGGGCAGTTGCTACTACGTTACGCACCGTAGCAGGATCGAGCAGTTCCCCTGGCGCGGCCAAGTCGCCCTCGCCCCGGCCCAGTGCGCCCAGGAGCTGCTCCTTGGCGCGTGGGATAAGTTTGAGCTCGATGCGCTGGCTGTCCTCTACCCGGGCATTGAGAAAGTGCTCGAGCGCGCGCAAGCGGTAGTACTCGACGCCCACTGGCTCGCCTTTCACTTCCCCAGAGCTGTTGCGGCTTTGATTGACCAGCACGCGCAAGACCTTGCTGCTGCGAATGTGCTGGAGGTCGCGGGCATTGGCCGGCGCAATGTGATGCTGCGGGCCCGGTGGACGTACCTGCGTCTGCGCTTGGCTGACCAGAGGCAACCCTAACAGCAGCATGAACATGAGCCAGTAGCGTGGCATTTGAGGTATCCGTCGTGAGTGGGTGGCCAGCATGACGTTCGCCACGTTTGGGCTTGAGGTCAAAAAGACCATGCCCTGGACTTGAAGTTCTTGGACAGCCAGTTCGGCACGGGCTTTTGCTATGCTGGCGTCCCTGCGGCACGAGGTAGCACCATGCAATTGATCGATATTGGCGTCAACCTGACCAACAGCAGTTTCGATGGCCGCCAAGCGGAAGTGGTCCACCGCGCCTTGGAAGCGGGCGTCGAGCAAATGGTCCTGACGGGCACCAGCCTGCCTGTGAGTGAACAGGCCATTGTCCTTTGCCAGCAACTGGACAGCGCGCAGACTCACCTGTTCGCGACGGCTGGCGTTCACCCGCACGATGCAAACAGCTGGAACAGCCAGAGCGAACAGCACATGCGCCAACTGCTCGCCGAGCCGCGGGTGCGCGCCGTGGGCGAATGCGGCCTGGACTTCAACCGCGATTTCTCTCCACGCCCTGCGCAGGAGAAGGCCTTGCACGCCCAGCTGGCATTGGCCGTGGAGTGCCAACTTCCGGTGTTTCTCCATGAGCGCGACGCCAGTGAGCGCCTGCTGGCCATCCTCAAAGAGTATCGCGACCACTTAAAAGCAGCCGTGGTCCACTGTTTCACCGGGGAACGTGCTGCGCTGTTCAGCTACCTGGACCTGGACCTGCACATCGGCATCACTGGCTGGATTTGTGATGAACGGCGCGGGACGCACCTGCATGGATTGGTGGGCAGTATACCCACCGGCCGCTTGATGCTGGAGAGCGATGCCCCCTATTTATTGCCGCGCAGCCTGCGCCCCAAGCCCAAGAACGGGCGTAACGAGCCGGCGTACCTGCCTGAGGTCCTGCGAGAAGTGGCACTGCACCGCAGGGAAACCCTGCAAGATACCGCCGCGCACACTACTGCCACGGCCAAGGCATTCTTCGAATTGCCGTCGCAATCCTGATATCTCTTGATACATATCAACACCCCTCGAGTCGCCGCGGGCACAATGATGGCACCTTGCCAATATTGTTTCCGCTCAACTCAGAGAAGACCTGCCCATGGGTGCCTGGCTTAGCAATGTTTCCCTGAAATACAAGTTCTGGGCGGTCAACGCCGTCGCTTTCGTGACCACTTTGCTGCTGGTGCTGTACGCCGTCCATCTGGAGCAGCGCGCCCGTGCTGAAGGCGCTGAACATCAAGCAAACGCCCAGGCAAACCTGCTGGCAGCGTGGCCACAAGGCCAACCGTTGCCTCTTTCGGCAAGCGTCATCACCTGGGGTGCAGGGCAGATGCCCTCCTTTGCCGGCGAGCCCCTGGAGGCCTTGCGCGGCGCTCAGGGCTGGATAGCGCTGCCCTCCAACCAACTGTTGGGACAAGACCCCATTCAGGGCGCTCATGTGCTGCAGAGAGGTGATCAGCGTGTTGCCGTGATCGCCCAGTCACCCAGCCTGCGCCAGGTCTTCATCGATCGATTTACGCATTACGCGGTGTGCGTGTTGATTCTGATGCTGGCCATGCTCGCCGCTTCGCAACTGCTGATACGCTTTCTACTCAGCCAACTCAACACGCTCAAGGACGTGATGCTGCATGTGGAAAAAACCGGTGATCTGGCGGCGCGTGTACCGCTGGCCGGCGGTGACGAAGTCGGTCAGATGGCGGGCGCCTTCAACGCCATGCAGGGCACCTACCACCGTATCGTCAGCACCGTCGCCACCACCGCAGCACAGCTCGACTCAGGTGCCGCGCGTCTTGCGGCCAGCATGAACGAGGTGCGTCACGGCATGCTCGGCCAGCAAAGCGAAACCGACCAAGCCGCGACAGCCATCAATGAAATGTCCGCCACTGTCTACCATATCGCCCAGCATGCAGGGGCGACCCGCGATCTGTCCCAGACTGCCGACACGCTCGCCGGCGGTGGGAAAGACGTGGTCAATCGCGTGCAGACGTCCATTGCCGGGCTTTCCAGCGGCGTTCAGCAGACCGCCGAAATGATCCGTCAACTCGCCGAAGACAGCCAGAAGATCAATGGTGTGGTCAGTGTCATTCACAGCATTGCCGAGCAGACCAACCTGCTGGCATTGAACGCGGCCATAGAGGCGGCCCGTGCCGGTGACCTGGGTCGTGGGTTTGCCGTGGTGGCCGATGAGGTCCGCAACCTGGCCAAACGCGTTCAGTCATCTACCGACGAGATCACTACCATGGTGTCTGCCCTGCAGTCAGGCACGCGTGATGCGGTCGAGTTTATGCAGGAAAGCTCCTACAAAGCAGACGATTGTGTGAAACAGGCCCAGGAAGCAGGAGCGGCATTGGCCGAGATCACTGGGGCAGTGGCGCAGATGCGTGAAAGCAACACCCAGATCGCCGTGGCTGCCGAACAACAGAGCCAGGTGGCAGAGGAAATGAACCGTGCCGTCGTCAGCATCCGTGATGTGACCGAGCAAACCGTGCAGCAGACCGTAGGTTCGGCCACCACCAGTTCGGAACTTGCGACACTGGCCGGGGCGCTGAACAAGGCTATAGGTCAACTGAAGCTATAACGGTCATAGGCAGTGGCGATTGGCTCTGGCCGCGCCTGCACACTACGCTTTGGGCATGACCGAGAGGAAATGCCCATGAACAAACGTCTACCCAATCTGCTCGCCTGGCAATGGCGCGGCTACCCGCACAGTCATCGTCACCCTGCAAACCTGGTGCTGCATTTGATTGCGGTTCCGCTGTTCATTCTGGGCGTCCTGTTGATCGTGTCCGGATTGTTAGGGCTGGATATCGTGCAGCTGGCGGTCGGCGTGCTCGCCCTGGTCGCGGCCCTTGGACTTCAACGTCACGGCCATCGCCTGGAAGCTGATACCCAAGAGCCCTTCATCAACCGCACCGACCGTGTTCAACGTGTACTCAGCGAGCAGTTCATCACGTTCCCGCGTTTTGTGGTGAGTGGCGCGTGGTGGCAGGCCTGGCGCGACCGTCACAAGCCTCGGCGGTGACGGGCATCACCCAAACACCGTCACCGTTTGCCTGCTCAAGGCCAACAATGCGCCGTCTGCACTCCATAATGCAGCGGCCGCATGGCCATATCCCTCGCGTGCGTATTCGGTTTCCACACGGTACTGGCACCAATCGCCAGCGTTCAGCGAGCGTACAGACTGGACGAACTCGATGGTCCAGGTAAGTGTACTGCCGGCTGCAGGCTGTCTGAGCATGGGCAGAACGCTAGGTGGCCAGGCGTCTACCAACGCCAGCAGGTGCGCCTCGTTCATTTCCCCGTCTTGCAGGTCACGCAGGCGCACCCAGCCCCCCATGGTGCGCGAGTCATTGCCGCTGAACGGAAGCCCACCGATCGCCCAGCGCAACTCCAGGTTTTTCATGAATTGCGGTGTCACACCTGGGATATGAGGCAATGGTGCTGCACTCGCCTCAAGCGCCGGCATTTCTGGTGCAGGTACGGCGGGTACGGACACGGCAGAGCTTCGTGCAGCCCCGAAACTGCCCTGTACCAGCGTCACCACCTGTCCTTGCTGCACGGCGCGGCCCAGCAGCGTGCTGACACCCGTGCCATGGCGCAATAGCTCGACCTCCAGCCGAATCGGGGTATCTGCCGAGGCAGGACCCACGAAAGTAATGGCCAGTGAGCGCACCGGGCGGTCATGACCTAGCCGGGAACGCATCGCCTCGAACACCATGGCAGCCATCAGGCCGCCAAAAATCGCTCGCCCCTGGCCCCAGCCTGCCGGTACGCGCACGCTGTCGGGATGAGCTCTGGCAGCCTTGAGCACTTGTTCGAACGTCATTGGGCAGCTCCTGCACGGGTAACGGTGCTCCCATCCTAGCCGGCCCTGGCCCCTGCAACAGCCTTCATATCGGTCATTGTCCGGGCTTGCGACGGGCCAACGCAGCACCCAACGCGTCCAGCGTGCTGTCCGACCGCCGCTCGGCCTCTTCCAACTGGTGTTGCCATCCGCTAATGCAGCCCGCCAGATCGGCGTGCTGTTGCGCTTGCAGCAACCATTGCAGACGGTCATGCCAATCCCCCAGATCGCCCTGTGCTCGTTTCAGGGTGCGTTTGAGCTTCTTCGGGGCGTGGCCGAACTGGGGGTAGGCTTCGTCTGCGTACCGCGCTCGTTTGATCAGCAACCGCAACCGGTGACGATCGTGATTGGGATCCTGCAAGGCCTCGGTCAGCTTGCGCCACTGTTTGCGCAAGCGTTTCTCGATACGCTTGTCCAACGCCTGAATCAGGCCATCGCGATCTGCGCCACGCAAAAACGCGGGAAACGCATCCACCGCCCCCAGTAATCGGGTCAGCTGCGGGCTGCGTGCGACGCTGGCGTAGGATGGCCCTCGCCCTTGCAGACGCCTGCGCCCGGCCTGCTCGAACCCTTGGGTAATGAGGGCGGCGCCCAGCACTTCGGCATCGCGCAGCGGCGTGGTGAGCGTCCCTAGCGCCTTGGCGGCACTTTCGAGTTGCTCCACACCAGGCAGCCCGCGCAGTGGTCGTACCAGGCTGCGCAGGCGGCGCACGGTGGTGCGCAGGTCGTGCAGGGCTTCACTGTCAGTGTCGACCGCCAGGCGTTCGCGGCACGCCAGGAGCCTGACGTGCAAGGTGATGATCTGGGCGATGAGGTGATCAAGCATGTCAGACATGTGGCAACCCTCGATCAACGGCCGGCACGGGACTCACGGATGTAGAAGCGTGCTTTTTCAGCCTTGCGCGTGCAGCTTTCGTAACCCTCGAATTGCTGCTGCGTCTTGGCGCCTGTAAGCAGCGACAGCGCCTTGGAATAACTCACGGCCCCCGCAAAGCCTTCAGCCTTGGCCAGGTCAAGCTCCTTCCAGGCGGCGTCCAGTTGTGTGGCACAGCTGTCACGGTACGCCGTCTTGCCAGCGCAACCAGCAAGGGTCAGGGCAATCAACGGCAGGCAGATCCAGGCTTTCATCAGCTAAACCTCTGAGGGAGAGAAACAATGCATGTTCGACGCCAACCCCTTGTAAAAGTGCCCGCCTGGCTTTGACCAAGCAGGTCCTCGACAGGTTGCGCATTGCTGCCAAGGGTACGATGCGTGCATTGTAGAGCTTAAGTGGCGAACGCTGAGGGAAGTTGATGAACAAACGCGTGGCATTGGTGCTCGGATCAGGCGGGGCCAGAGGGTATGCGCACATCGGCGTGATCGAGGAGATCGAACGCCGCGGATATGAAATCGCCTGCATTGCCGGGTGCTCCATGGGAGCGGTCGTTGGCGGCATTTACGCTGCAGGCAAGCTTGAGCAATACAAACGCTGGATCGAGAGCCTGGACTATCTGGATGTCCTGCGCCTGGTGGATGTTAGCTTCAGTCTGGGCGCTATTCGGGGCGACAAGGTCTTCGGTCAGATCCGCAAGATAGTAGGCGACATCAACATTGAGCAATTGCGCATTCCTTATACCGCCGTTGCAGCTGACCTGACCAACCAACAGGAAATCTGGTTTCAGGAAGGCTGCCTGCACCAAGCCATGCGCGCCTCGGCTGCCATACCCAGTCTATTCACGCCCGTGGTTCAAGGTAACCGCATGCTGGTCGACGGCGGCATCCTCAACCCGTTACCCATCGTGCCCGTGGTATCGAGCCACTGCGACCTGATCATTGCGGTCAACCTCAACGCCACCAACCAGAAGCAGTATCAACTTCCAGTGATAGAGCGACCTGCAGCCTTCAAGATGAGATTCGATGCACTGATCAACTCGCTTGGCTCGCACCTGCCGTTTCGCCGCAAGCCCGCCGAAGAGTTGGTCCGTATTGAAAAAGGCATGACGCGCGATCGTTTTTCTCCCGTGAACCCGTGGCTGGCCGAATCGGCAGATCCGCAGACACAGCAGCCTACGGCGGCCCCCGAAAGCGAAGGCGCGCCCAAGTCTGCCACCGGTTCGTTCATCATCGACAACGTAGGGCCGGCCTCGCTGCTGGACTTGATCAACCAGAGTTTCGAAGTCATGCAGACTTCACTGGCGCAGTACAAGATCGCCGGCTATCCGCCTGACGTACTGATCAACGTGCCCAAGCGTGTGTGTCGCTTCTTCGAGTTCTACAAGGCGCCCGAGCTGATCGCACTGGGCCGCGAGATCGCACGCGACACATTGGACAATCATGAGGGTGTCAAACGCTAACGCTTGCGGTGCCTGCGCACAGGAAAAAAAACAGGCCGCTTATAGCGGCCTGTCGCGTGTTTCCAAACGGCTTTAGTAACGCGTGATGTCCGCGTTGGCCTCCAGCTGTTTGCGGTAGGCGGCGAAGTCCTGCTGACCCGCACGAGACGCCAAGTAGCGGCGGATCTGCTGCTTCTCTTCATCAGTGGCCGCAGCACCGTCATTGACACCCTTGAGTTGCAGCACGACCAGGCTGCCATCACGCAGCACGACGCTGCCATAGACGGGCTTGTCCTTGGCTTGCGGCTTGCCGAGACGGAACAATGCCTGCAGCTCGACAGGATCGATACCTTCCTGACCACGCGAGACGGCTTCATAGGGCTTCCAGCCCTGGCCTTCCTGAACGCTTCCAGGGGCGATGGAGCCATCACGCAGCCCCGCGATCAGCTTGTCCGCCTTGGCCTTGAGGGCAGCGGTGGCTTTCTCTTTGGCCAGATGCTCGCGAATGTTCTTGGCAACCGTCTCGAGTGGCAGCTGTGCAGGCTTGCGGTGTTCCTTGACGCGCAGTACCACCGTCGTCTCCGGATCGAGCTCGATGGCGGTGCTGTTGGCACCCTCTTCCAGCACTTCCTCCGAGAACGCTGCCTGCACCACGGAGCGGTTGGCAGTGATACCGTCGCCGCCTTCGCGACCGAACGGAGCGGACGTTTGCACCTTGAGGTTCAAGTCCTGGGCCGGCTGCACCAGGTCGGAGGCCTCGTAAGCGGCATCCTGCAACTGCTTGCTGGCGTCCACGTAGCGTTGCTCGACCAGTGGCGTCTTGAGGTCGCGGGTCAGCTTGTCTTTCAGGCTCGCGAAGCTCGGCACCTCGGGCGCTTCAACGCCCAGCAGCTTAATGATGTGATAGCCGTATTCGGTACGAACCGGGGCTGAGACCTGACCGTCGTGCAGCTGATACAGCGCCTGTTCGAACGCCGGATCGTACACACCAGGGCCGGCAAAGCCAAGGTCACCGCCGTTGCTGGCCGAACCTGGGTCCTGGGAAAATTCCTTCGCCAACGCGGCAAAATCTTCACCCTTGGCCAGGCGCTGTTCGATTTCGTCAGCACGCGCCTTGGCTTGGGCATCGGTGGTCTTGTCGTTGACCTCGATGAGGATATGCGCCGCGCGGCGCTGTTCGGCCAGGTTGGCGATCTCTTTCTCGTACTGAGCCTTGAGCGCCTCGTCAGTGACCTTGGCCTGGTCAAAGAACGACGATTTCTTGAGCTCTACGTAATCGATGACGACTTGATCAGGCGACATGAACTCTTTGGCATGGGCGTCATAGTGCTGCTTGACCTCTTCGTCGCTGATCTTGATCGCGGCTGGGTCGGCCTTGAAGGTCAAGGACGCGAAATCGCGGGTCTGCTTCTCAAGGCGTGCAAAAGCATCGACTTGCTGATCGGTTACGAAGCTGCTGCCGGCGATCCCGGCACGTAACTGCCCGATGAGCATTTCTTCACCGAGCATTTCGCGAAACTGCATACGCCCATAGCCCATCTGGCGGATGACCTGGTCGAAGCGGTCGCTGTTGAACTTGCCGTCAACCTGGAACTCCGGCGTTTGAAGCATGACTTGATCGAGCGCAGCATCGGAAAACGCGAATTTGGCATCCTTCGCACCTTCGAGCAACAGCTTGCGGCTGATCAGACCCTTGAGGGCCTCTTCACGCAGCAGCTTGTCGTCAAGCAGCGCAGGATCGAAGTCCTTGCCCAGTTGCTGCACCAGCTGGCGGCGCTGCATGTCGGCCGCCTGGCTCAGCTCGTTCTGGCTGATCGTTTCGCCGTTGACCTTGGCAGCATCCTGGCTGTGGCTGGCGGCTTGGAAAATGGCTTCGAACCCGGTCAATGCCATTAATACGACAATGAGACCGATAATGGTTTTGGCAATCCAACCTTGTGAATTGTCCCTGATATTTTGCAGCATGCGTCCCCCAGAGACGGCTGTACCACTGCGTCGACAACCGCGGAGCGTGGGTAGAGTCCTGATAAAAGAAAGGCGCATCCGAGGATGCGCCTTTTCTTAGCATACGAATCAGGCGGTAACGTTTGCGTCCCGCCTTCAGCGTGCTCGGACCTGGCCTGGCCGGGTCCGGCTGAAAGAGACGACTTAGTTGACGGCGTCTTTCAGGCCTTTACCTGCCTTGAAACCTGGAACCTTGGCGGCTTCAATTTTGATCGCCTTACCGGTCTGCGGGTTACGGCCAGTACGCTCAGCGCGTTCCTTGACAGTGAAGGTGCCGAAGCCGACCAGAACGACAGAGTCGCCTTGCTTCAGGGCGCCGGTGACGGTTTCGATCACTGCGTCCAGCGCTCTGCCAGCAGTGGCTTTGGGAATGTCTGCATGTGCGGCGATAGCGTCAATCAGTTCCGACTTGTTCACTCGTAAGTCCCCTTGTGCTCTATTGAGTATGTTTCTAAGTATGTAAAGAAAAGCGTGTGAAAACGGTGCTGGGTGGCCTGATGACACTCACGTGCCGCTTTATAGCAAGGCGCCGAAAATACTGTCAAGAAAGCCACCCGGGCTGAAACTGTTAGTGCGTGCTAATTCTTTCCTTTGCCTCACTGTCGCGCTTATCGTCCTTCGCGACAATCTCGGAAGCCACATCTGGCAAGGGCTCCGGGGCGTATTGCAGCGCAATTTGCAGGACTTCGTCAATCCATTTGACCGGTTTGATCTGCAGATCCTGTTTAATATTTTCCGGGATTTCCTTCAGGTCGCGCACGTTCTCCTCAGGAATGATCACCGTCTTGATGCCGCCCCGGTGTGCGGCCAGCAGTTTTTCCTTGAGCCCGCCAATGGCCAGAACCTGGCCGCGCAACGTGATCTCGCCTGTCATCGCTACATCCGCGCGCACAGGTATCTGAGTGAGTGCCGACACCAGCGCGGTGCACATGCCGATGCCTGCACTCGGGCCATCTTTGGGGGTGGCGCCTTCGGGCATATGAATATGAACGTCGTGCTTTTCATGGAAGTCTGCTGCGATCCCCAGGCTGCGGGCACGGCTGCGCACCACTGTCTGCGCGGCCGTAATCGACTCGACCATGACGTCACCGAGCGAACCGGTCTTGATCAATTGGCCCTTGCCAGGAATGACCACGGACTCGATGGTGAGCAATTCGCCGCCCACTTGTGTCCATGCCAGACCCGTCACCTGGCCGATCTGGTCCTGCTGCTCGGCCAGGCCATAACGGAACTTGCGCACGCCCAGAAGGTGTTCGAGCTGCTCGCCGGTCACCTTGACGTTGACCTGCTTTTGCCCTGCATGTTCCTTGACGACCTTACGGCAGACCTTGGCAATCTGACGCTCAAGACCACGCACACCCGCTTCGCGCGTGTAGTAACGAATGATGTCGCGAATGGCCGAGACATCGATCTCCAGCTCTTCTTTTTTCAGGCCGTTCGCCTTGACCTGCTTGGGCACCAGGTATTTGACTGCGATGTTTATTTTTTCATCTTCGGTGTAACCCGGCAGACGAATGATCTCCATCCGGTCCAGCAACGCTGGCGGGATGTTCATCGAGTTGGAGGTGCACAGGAACATCACGTCCGACAGGTCGTAATCGACCTCCAGATAGTGATCGTTGAAGTTGTGGTTCTGCTCGGGGTCCAGCACCTCCAGCAGTGCCGAGGCCGGATCGCCGCGCATGTCGCTGCCCATCTTGTCGATTTCATCGAGCAGGAACAGCGGGTTGCGAACGCCCACTTTGGTCATCTTCTGAATCAACCGGCCGGGCATGGAGCCGATATAGGTCCGGCGGTGGCCGCGGATTTCAGCTTCATCCCGTACCCCGCCCAGGGCCATGCGCACGAATTTACGGTTGGTCGCAGCGGCAATGGATTCGGCCAGGGACGTCTTGCCCACGCCAGGTGGGCCAACCAGGCACAGCACTGGGCCACGGATTTTCTTGACGCGCTTTTGCACGGCAAGGTACTCGAGAATACGGTCCTTGACCTCTTCCAGACCGTAGTGGTCTGCATCAAGAATGTCTTCGGCCTTGGCAAGGTCCAGGCGCACTTTGCTCTGCGCTTTCCAAGGCACCTGAACCAGCCAGTCCAGGTAGGAACGCACTACGGTGGCCTCAGCCGACATCGGCGACATTTGCTTGAGCTTGTTCAGCTCAGCCTGGGCCTTGGTCATGGCGTCCTTGGGCAGGCCAGCGGCCTCGATACGCTTTTTCAGCTCCTCGAGCTCGTTATGACCCTCATCACCATCGCCAAGCTCTTTCTGAATGGCCTTCATCTGCTCATTCAGGTAGTACTCGCGCTGGCTGCGCTCCATCTGCTTTTTCACACGGCCAC
>Ga0157372_10008493_pt1 | contig 10901 bp, 6 predicted proteins | sample C55metaG_FD_115307 | JGI IMG/M metagenome (GOLD analysis project Ga0157372, IMG submission 115307) | Corn rhizosphere microbial communities from Kellogg Biological Station, Michigan, USA - C5-5 metaG | ecosystem: Host-associated > Plants > Roots > Rhizosphere > Soil | place: USA: Michigan...
CCTTATGTACCATCCTTATTTTGATTGCTCCTTTTATATCTAATGCGCAATCCGCAGATAGCCGTCAGATCGAAGAAGGACTTTCCATTTATGAAAACAGCTACATTGATCAGCCCTATGTTTTGACCCTACAAGATGGACGTTGGTTTTGTGTTTTTACAACAGGGCCAAAATCCGAAAGCGGCCCTGGACAGCACATAGCATCCATGCTTAGCTCCAATCATGGTAAATCTTGGTCCATACCTGTGAACATTGAACCCGACACGGGTGCCATTTCCTCTTGGGGTATTCCTTATTTAACTGATTATGGCCGCATCTATGTTTTCTATAATTACAACGGCGATCATATTTCAATGGTTAAAGATAAACCCGTCAAACAAGCCGGTCTATTAGGATGGTATTGCTATAAATATTCTGACGACAACGGCAAAACCTGGTCGGCTCGTTTTCGACTGCCCCTAAAGAAAACTGCTGTGGATTTTGCTAACGACTGGAAGGGTGATGTACAAATGTTTTGGGGGATCGATAAACCGCATATGGTCCGCAACAATTTGTTCTTTGCATTCACTAAACTTGGAAAGTTCCCCCAATCATTGGGCGAAGGTTGGTTTTTTTCGTCCGATAACATCCGGTATGAAAAAGATGCAACAAAAATTCATTGGACCTTGATGCCTTTTGAAAATAAGGGCGTACGCAATCCGTCTTTTGGTCCGGTCCAGGAAGAATTTAATTCGGTAACACTTTCCGACAATTCTATCTATTGTATTTACAGGACAGCGATGGGATTCCCTGCACAAACAATTAGCAGGGATGGTGGTGTGACATGGACACATCCATTGGTAGCTTCTTATACTCCTAAGGGGCAACCATTTAAAAACCCAAGAGCTTGTCCTCGATTATTTAAATGTAAAAACGGTAAATATCTTTTTTGGTTTCATAATCATAGTGGCAAAGATTTCAAGGGCCGCAATCCTGTCTGGCTCTCGGGTGGTATAGAAAAAAACGGTACCATTTACTGGTCACAACCTGAGATATTGTTGTACGGTGACTCCAGCATAAATGGTATGAGCTATCCCGATTTGATAGAGGAAAATGGCAAATACTGGATTACCGAAACGCAAAAATCGAAAGCCCGTGTTCATACACTAGATCCTGCCTTGTTGACCGGCCTGTGGAATCAGTCAACAAATAACAAAGTAGTTAAAAAAGGGATGATGCTCAATAAAACAGCAATCAATAGGTCAATATCCGTCCCTTTGCTTCACCTTCCTTCCTTAAAAGAAGGTGGTTTTGCTGTGGAACTTTGGACGAATTGTTTTGAATTTACACCGGGGCAAATCTTAGTCGATAACCGCAGTGAACAGGGAAAGGGATTCGTGATAACAACGGCTGACAGTAACCGTTTGCGGATACAATTGAGTGACGGAGAAAATGCATTTAGCTGGACAACCGACCCGGAACTCCTGCAAGCAAAACGGCTTCACCACATTGTTTTTAATGTAGATGGAGAATCTGACATTCTTTCCATTATCATAGATGGAAAACTGTGTGACGGTGGCCTGTTTAGGCAGTACGGATGGGGACGATTCTCCAGTAAACTGGATGATGTGAATGGAAAACAATTAAGATTAGTGCCAGACTTCAAAGGCACAATTCAACGCATCCGCATCTACAATAGGTATTTAACAACATCTGAAGCGATCAGTAATTTTCATGCAGGCCCTAAAATATAATTTGTTTATACAGAAAAGGGGGCTTCGGTCAGGATGCCTGCTTCAAACACATAATTCAAAAAATGAATTACATTAAATCATTCCTGTGCCTTTGGGGATTTGCGTCCTGGATGATTTTCTTTATGGACACGCATCCCTACCCTGGAACCTCCTGCCGAAAAAAAGTGGTTGAAAGTGTACAGGCTATTTGTGCCAAACCCGATGAGGTTGAAGTCGAACTCCTGGATGAACATGCCCGAATTTATCCAGACCGTTTTCCTGGTACGGAAAAGTTGTATCAGCCCGTAAGTGTGCCCCGTAATTATACGCTCAGCTTTCAACTCGCTTTGAGAAGCATGGTAAATCAGGCCTGCCAGGTGAAAGTAACAGAGATCAAAGATGAAAAAGGGAATCCTACACATTTTAATGTTAGCATAAACCAGCTATTGCCGGTACATGTTGAAGGAAATACACAAGGATCTCTGATCAACCGTCCAGGTGGTGAGCCGCCCGCAAGTTGGAAACCGTACTTTGTTAGAATAGCGCCATTTGATGTGATGGAAGCTGTAAGCGACGCCAATTTGGACCATCTTAACCTACCAGGCGGTCAAACAGCAGGCGCACTTCTTCAAATACAAATCGCCACAAGCTCTGCTCCGGGTTTATACAAAGGAATTATACAGATCGATCCTTTCCGGAAAAAAATTCCTTTTTCTTTTCGGGTCCATAAAGCGATAGTACCATCACAGCATTATTTGCAAAGCGTGCACTGGCTTTCAGCTCTTCCTGAAAATCTACAATCCGGAACTCCTTGCGAATGGTGGAGTGAGCAACATTGGGAACTGTTAAAAAGGGCTGGTAAACTTCTCTTGCAGAACGGTGATGATGTTATGTTCACACCATTGATTAACAGCCGTCATCCACTGGTACAAACAATAATTGACACCTCGGGACATATCGTATTTGACTATGCAAACTTCGACAAATGGGTTGCCACTTTTCAGTCCATCGGATTTAAATACTTCGCAGGGCAACATCTGAGTTCTCTTGAGAATGACGTCTTTCTTAAAGAAAAGGAGAGCGGCCGGCTACTTACTTTGTCAAATCCTGGTTTCAAATTAGAGTGGTTTTCCTTCCTTGAACTGTTTCTGAACGATTTTCACAAACATCTTGTAAAAACGGGAATTGAAAACCGGTACATGCAACACGTTTATGATGAACCGCAAGATGCCAACAAATACCAGCGTTATCAGCAAATTGTAAAGCGTGCGATGCCAGGCGTTCAATTAATTGATGCCATCAATTCAAGACCTGCATTGTTTTCTCCCTTGGTCGATATCCAGGTTTTTAATTTAACCGGCATAAACCTGCAAAAAGATAAAGTCGTGAAGGCGCGCAGGGAAGATGGCAAAGGTGTTTGGCTTTATAACTGTTCAAGTCCCTATCCGCCATATCCCAATTGCCATTTGGACCTGCCTCTTACCGAATGCAGGCTTTGGCCTTGGTTATGTTTTAAATATGGTGTCTCCGGTTATTTGTGGTGGGCCGCAAATCTCTACCGTGGCGTTAAAGACGAATATAAATCTTCACTCGGCCCTGCTCCCAATGGTACTCCAATTCATCCACCTGGTGATGATTGGTTCTATTATCGTTCTGCGAAAGGACTAATTCCTTCCATGCGGATCATTAGTTTCCGGGAAGGCATGACAGATGTCACTCTTTTATCCATGCTTGCAATACCCGATTCGCAAAAAGTGAAAAAGATCATGAATAAACTTATTCATCCCGCTATTATGGAGGGACATGATAGACCCTTTAAAGATTATCTCACCACGGCTGAAATCATTCCAAAGGGTTACGAAACCAAGCCGTTGCTATATCATCAGGCACGGGAAGAAATCTTGAACCTTTTGGATGAAGAAACGTCTTCAAGTAAGCATTTAAAACATCAATAAAATCAAAGGATCTTCAAATTAATATCTACGATCTATGAAATTAAAACGATCAACAATCGACCAGAGTATTGACATAGCAAAGCAGGTTATCAAACATTTCAAATGGCAAGTGCCCTATTTTGCCCTATGGAACCACAACGATTGGGAAAATGCAGGCGAAGAATTCAATGAAGTAAGAGATTGTATGTTGGGGTGGGATGTTACTGATTTTGGCAGTGGCGACTTTTATAACATTGGCAGGGTACTGCTCACATTACGGAATGGTAGAAAAGGTACAACCTACCAGAAAGAATATGCAGAAAAGCTTCTCATCGACCCGGAAGGGCAACGGGCACCGGCTCACTTTCACCTCACCAAACGCGAAGACTTGATCTGCCGCGATGGAGGAAACATTTTAGTGCAGTTAAGTAAGGCCGATAACGAAGGCATGCGTTCCAAAGAACCCTTCTCCGTGCAGGTTGATGGGAAAAGTGTTAAAATACACGCCAACGAAATCGTTCGCCTAAAGCCCGGAATGAGTATTTGCATCCCTCCTCGAACGATTCACCAGTTTTGGGGAGAAGAGGGCACCGGGTATATGATCGATGGTGTTGGGTATACGATTAGCAATGAAATATCCAGCGTCTGCGACGACTGGAATGATAACATTTTTGTCGATACAGCCGGCGTCCGTTTCCCGGAGATTGACGAAGATGTACCCCGTCGCTATTACTTGTGTAATGAATATCCAAAAGCACCTGCCGAAGTACTGGGATAGTTTCTTCTGAACATGTTCTATTGATCTTTACGCATTTTAATAATTACGGAATGATAGTTAAGAATAGTCTAGCCTTGCTCTTGTTTCTATTACTGAATGCCTTGTTGTGCGCACACGGATACAGCCAGGAAAATATAGCTTTTCGATATCCAATAATTCCGAAACCAGCAGTGTTGACTCCGGAAAGCGGTTCGTTTACATTAACTAAGAATACTAGGATTGTATTTGCAAAGGCCAATCCGGATGTAAAACGGGTTGCAGATTTCCTTCTTCAAATGATTGAAAATTCCGAAGGATATCAATTGTGTTATGGAAAGCTAAATGAAAAGAATAATGTCATTCTATTTGAGACGGATAACAGTATAACGAATGAAGAGGGATATAAGTTATTCATTCAACCGCAACGCGTTTTAATCAGTTTTAAAAATGCCAAAGGTGCATTCCTTGCCGTCCAAACTCTTCGGCAACTGATGCCTCCATCGATTGAAAAGAAAAATGCTGGAGTGAAGAAAATCTCCGTTCCCGTTGTTGCCATTGAAGATGCTCCTCGTTTTAGTTATCGCGGATTTCTGTTGGACGTATCCCGTCATTTCTTTTCGATTGACTTTTTAAAACGCTACATCGATTTGATGGCATTTTACAAGTACAATGTCTTTCATCTTCACCTGAACGACGACCAGGGTTGGCGAATAGAAATAAAAAAATATCCCAAACTACAGCAAATATCGGCATGGCGAAAGGAAACACAGGTGGGCTTTCGAACTGATACTCCGAAAAGATATGACGGAACTCCGCATGGTGGATTCTACACACAAAAGGAATTGAAGGATTTGGTGAAATATGCCTCCGACAGATTTGTAACAATCATTCCTGAAATAGATTTCCCCGGTCATTCGCAAGCTGTACTGGCAGCCTACCCACAATTGGGGTGTAAGGATTCTGTGTACACGGTTTCAACAGGTTGGGGTGTGCATAAAGATATCTTGTGCCCTAAAGAGGAGACGTTCCGCTTCCTGGAGGACGTTCTTTCCGAAGTAATAGCAATATTTCCAAGTCATTACATTCATATCGGCGGGGATGAGGTGCCAAAGGATCGGTGGAAGGAGTCGCCCTATTGCCAGGACATGATTAAAAAGTTAGGTCTGAATGGAGAAAACGGTTTGCAAAGTTACTTTATCCGGCGAATGGAAAAATTCTTAAACGATAAAGGACGCGATGTTATCGGCTGGGATGAAATTCTACAAGGTGGACTAGCGCCTAATGCAACCGTAATGTCTTGGCATGGTGACAAGCCTGCAACCGAAGCGGCGGCTCTAAAACACTATGTAATTATGACGCCAACCACTTTCACTTATATCAACTACTACCAAACTCCAAAAACAAGCGAAATCGAACCGTTGGCTAATAAAGGAATCGTCACTTTGCAAAAAGCATATTCTTATAATCCTGTCCCGTCAACTTTGCAACCCGGCGATGACAAATATATTCTGGGTGTCCAGGCCAGCCTTTGGACCGAATACGTTCCTTCGGAACAGAATGCGCTCTTGATGGCCTTCCCCAGGGCTTGTGCACTCTCCGAAGTGGGTTGGACTTCATTGAAGAATAAAGACTACAAAGATTTTACGGACAGGCTCTCCCGCAATTTGCTTCATCTTGATGCTTTAGGAGTCGGATATGCTAATTATGATCAAAAATGATTATCAAATCTCTTCGAGAAATTAATCGCTATTTAATAATCTCTCTTATGAAAGTACTTCAGCTTCTTCTTCTTTTTTCCATGTTCTTTAGCCTTTCTTCCTATGCTGGCAATGGGAAAGGCATTGTATCAGACCTGCACGCTGTATGCAGAAACGGACAGGTCTTTCTTATCTGGAATGAATCGGACAGCAACCATCGAGATTTAAGAGTTTATATCTCCAACAAGCCGATAACAAACACCAATTTTTCAAACGCACGATTGCTTACCGACCAACTTGAACCACATAGCGCAAATGACTGGTATGACGATCCTCAACAATGTCCTCGCACTACCGGGCCTGTTCACGGTTGGATAATTGAACCGGGCACTAAACCACTGAATCGACTCGGCGGCCTGTTTGTTCATACTGCTTTACAAAGTGATCCGGCGTTGGCATATTTTGCCGTACTAGGCGAAGGTGAAAATAAAAACATCCTCGTGATGGGCGAAAACTCCCTTGCAAAACCGGTGGCCATCAGCACCGCGCCAATTCAGGCTATTTGGCAATTGAACGGGTCGCAACCCGTGGCAATGAATGCTCCAATGGCCATCTTTCTTCATTCACATCAGGGTAGACCCGCCGGCGAAATGACACATCTTTTTTTCGGAGATAGTAGCATGGGATGGCGCGAAGGATTGCCGTTCAAGTTCAAAGTGACCGTCCGACCCGACGTGGTGCTCATAGAACCTTACGACCGCGTTTGGATCAATCGCAAAATGCCAACGGAAGAAGCCCAGGCTAATGGAACTTACGATACCCAATTTAAAAACATCGAAAGCTGGTGGTATGGCACAAGTAATAAGATTAATGATCCGACGAAAATCTCGAGCGGTACGCCCACCAATTACACCGAAAGATGGCTTCTATGGGCAATGAAATGGGTACAGCAGAACTATAAAACCAGCACTGACCAGGTATACGCATTTGGAGCTTCGATGGGGACAGGCGTCTTGCGTTTGGTACTTCGTAATCCTGCGCGGTTTGCAAGTGTCGACCTGTTGGTTCCAATCCTTGATCCGTTTGGTGAGGGTAATATAGGACAGCGCATGGCACCAAGGGTAGGACCTCCACAAAATATTTGTTCCGATGGTATCGTCTTCAGCGATCGCCTCAATACCATCAAAGCCATAAAGGCCACCAAAGCAAATATTCCACCGGTCGTGATGCGCGTAGGACGTTCAGACCAAAGTGTTTTTTGGATTGAAAAACCTGCTTTCATGGAAGCCATGGAAGCCCAAAAGCAGTTTTTGCTTGCGGGATGGGACAATGGTACCCACAGCACCGCCATGCGCAAGCATCATGACGCTTTCCCAAACTGGTTTGATTTCAAATGGCATATCAGTCATTTTGCATTGAACAGAAGCTATCCCGTCTTTACGGCAAGTTCGCTTGACGATCATCCCGGAAATGGCGAGGTTACTGTAGGTGATACTACTGGCTTCCTCAACCGTGGCTTCGATTGGAAAGTGTTGACCGATACCAAATCAGAGTACCGCATCTTAGTGACGAATGAAAGCCCCCAGGTAGTATGGCCCGTACACGTATCAGTTACTCCCCGGCGTTGCCAGGGCTTCCGTAATTTGAAACAAAAAAAAGTCTATGCGTATAATATCGATGCTGGTGGAAAAATAATTGAAAGGAAAGAATTAGCTGTCAACAACGGCCTGGTCACTTATGATTCGTTTCTTATAACATCCACTTCCGGAAACGTACTTGTGCTCCGGACTCATAAACTGAAGGGAAAACCCCGGTAAAAGAGAAGCTCTAAAAAACTGAATTCTATGCCTGCTAAATCATTGACACGCGAAAAATGGTACCGCCTTATTCCCATTGTGTTTATCACCTATAGTTTCGCTTACCTGGACCGCGCAAATTTTGCATTTGCAGCTGCTGGCGGAATGGAAGCCGATCTGAATATATCAAAGGAGATGCTTTCGTTATTAGGTTCTCTTTTTTTCCTTGGATATTTCCTCTTCCAAATCCCTGGAGCAATGTATGCGGAAAAAAGAAGCGTGAAAACCCTGATTTTCTGGTCCCTGATCCTTTGGGGCGGATTAGCAGTGGCGACTGGCTTGGTAAACGATGTCCACATTTTAATACTGATCCGGTTCATGCTTGGGCTGGTTGAAAGCGCTGTTATGCCTGCCTTGCTCATCTTATTAAGTACTTGGTTCACCAAGAAAGAGCGGTCAAGGGCAAACACATTTTTGATCCTCGGTAACCCCACAACCGTCCTCTGGATGTCGATCCTGTCCGGCTATCTTGTTCAGGCAACCGGGTGGAGAGGAATGTTCATCATCGAGGGCATCCCTGCAATTCTCTGGGCTTTCGTTTGGTGGAAGCGCATCGATGACAAGCCGGAAAAGGCTGAATGGCTGCATGAATCAGGCAAACAGCAAATAGAAAAACAATTACTGTTGGAGCAGGGACAAATTAAACCCGTCAAGAACTATGCTGCCGCCTTCAGGTCTCCGGCAGTGATCCTTTTAAGTCTGCAGTTTTTTTTATGGTGTGTCGGTGAATATGGGTTCGTTATGTGGCTCCCATCCATCATCAAAGCTGCGCCGCGGATGGGCATTGTAGAAACAGGATGGCTGTCCGCAGTACCTTACATGTTTGCGATCTTTGGTATGCTCATCGCTTCTTATTTCTCAGATAAAACATTAAACCGCAGCTTATTTATCTGGCCCTTTTTACTTACCGGGGCAATTGCTTTTTACGCTTCCTATCTCGTCGGGGTCCAAAACTTTTGGCTTTCTTATGCACTTCTTGTTGTTGCAGGCAGCTGTATGTTTGCGCCCTTTGGGCCGTTCTTCGCGGCAATTACCGACGTTTTGCCACAGAACGTGGCAGGTGGTGCCATTGCCCTGATCAATAGCCTGGGCGCTGCCGGTGCTTTCGTAGGATCTTATATGGTAGGATACCTGAGCGGCACGAGTGGCAGCTTTGGCTCTTCATTTTTGATCATGTCGGGGGCCTTGTTATTATCTTCTTTTTTTACCGTGATCGCGATAAAAGACCGGCAATACGCAAGAAATCCTAAGCATAACACCGCCTACGCAATGGAGCACGAATTGTAATTGAATGTACATTTCCTGGACCGGCTGAAGATAATAGTTCTAAAAAGCACAAATAGTTTAGTCAATGGATATCTTATTTTTTTGTACTCGTTGGGGTGCTGAACAAATTCCATGGGATGCATTCTTACAGCAAGTAAAAAATGCTGGGTACGATGGAGTGGAAACCAGCTTTACCCTTGACGAAAAGGAAAATGAAGAAATTATCGACAAAGCGAGGCAGTACAATCTGAAAGTGATTGCCCAGCAATGGGATTCAGTGGAACCTGACTTCAAAAAACATAAAAAAGAATATGCAGACAGGTTGAAGGTCATGGCAAACCTCGATCCCTTGTTCATCACTTCACATTCCGGCAAAGACTACTATACATTTGACCAAAATTGCGAATTGCTAATCCTTGCTCGCGATATCAGCCTTTCTTCGGGAGTTCGGATTATTCATGAAACCCATCGAGGAAAGTTCAGCTTTGCTGCTCACGTTACCCGTGACTATTTGGAAGCTTTACCTTGGTTGCACTTAACCCTAGACGTTTCCCACTGGTGCGCTGTTGCTGAAAGTTACCTTGCTGATCAACCAAAGGCATTGTCACTGGCATTAGAGCGCACCCGGCACATTCATGCGCGGGTCGGATTTACTGAAGGACCTCAGGTTGCTGATCCAAGAGACCCGATCTGGAAGGAAGCACTCCAATTTCATTTGAATTGCTGGGATAAAGTCGTCGATTTGAGGCGAAGTGCGGGAGATACATACTGTACAGTTACAACTGAATTCGGCCCCTTTCCATACTTGCCTCTGGAGCCCAATTCTAACAGCGACCGCCAATGGAAAACCAATCTCTACGTGAAGAACTTGCTCAAAAACAGGTACTGTGATCAGGACTTGGTTTTGAACCAGCCTTTCCGGAATAGAGGATAGCACCTTTTATCTTCGATTCAGTAATTAAAGGTTAAGCTTAAAGATATCTATTTGGTTTCCTACGGGACTTGCACTGTAGATTACGAGGTTTCAGTTGCCTTTCTTCGCAGCCGACTCTCCACCGGGACTCAGGACGTCGATACTTCACCTGCTTCTGTGACAATCAAGGCTGAGAACGGGATCCTATATAACAACAACACGTTTAACCGTTATTGCTAAGCAATTTTGTGATGTCTGCAGAAGTCATCGCCTCATTTTCCAAGACGTCTAACCCATTTACTTCCTAAATGTTTTTAAGAAACTTTCTCATCGAAAACATCGCGACTTTTAAAAGGTTTGGGCCAAAGCTTACTCGTCTCTCCCCAATTTTTTCGAAGGTCCGCAGGTTTGGAACACCCGAAAGTAAAATAAAATAATTATGGAGTCTCAGCCCGGGCGAGGGCCTGGCATTAAAGTTTTTATGTAAAAAGGCAAGATCCCAAAAGCGATAGAGAAGACGTCTTCGCAAGGTTGAAGTAGAGACGATAACCAAGATCGGTTTCTGGCTGACGGCTACGGCTTTTCGACGTAGCCGTATTTGAAAATCGTCAGCTCGTAGGCAGCTACTAAATAAAGTTACAAATGTCGATGACTTCATTCTAAAATGGAACGAAATAGAGCGACCCAGAGAGGAACCTTACAAACCAACAAAAAGCGCAATATTCTGCGCTTTTAACACATAATCACTGCAAATCACTGAAAAAGC
>Ga0157372_10008494_pt1 | contig 10901 bp, 8 predicted proteins | sample C55metaG_FD_115307 | JGI IMG/M metagenome (GOLD analysis project Ga0157372, IMG submission 115307) | Corn rhizosphere microbial communities from Kellogg Biological Station, Michigan, USA - C5-5 metaG | ecosystem: Host-associated > Plants > Roots > Rhizosphere > Soil | place: USA: Michigan...
GAGGCGTCGACGAAAAGGGTTTTGATATTATGCTGCTTGATGTAGTGTGTGTAGGTCTCCTGTATGCTAAAGAGGTATTCGTTTGGAATTCGTTGTTCGTAAGGACGGTTACGTTTTTTTATGTTTTGCTGGAGTTTATTTACAGGAGAATGTAGGTAAATGAGAATGTCCGGTTGGACCAATTGCTGGTACATGATATCGAAGAGCCTTTGGTAGAGCCTGAACTCATCGTCGGACAGGTTGATCTTGGCAAAAAGGAGGCACTTAGTGAACAGGTAATCGGAGATGGTAAGATTTTGAAAGAGATCCTTCTGCTGAATCAGTTCTTTTAGTTGCTTAAAGCGTTCGGCCATGAAGAAGAGCTCCAATGGGAAGGCGAACTGCTGGGGGTTCTCATAGAATTTCGGCAAAAAGGGGTTGTCCGCAAACTGCTCCAGGACAAGACGCGCATTGTAGTGTTTAGAGAGCAGATGGGACAATGTGGTTTTACCGGCGCCAATATTTCCTTCTATAGTGATGAACGTGTTTTTCATTGTTTTTCCGACCACAGAGAGCCGCTGAGGTTACACAGAGAACACAGAGGCTTTGCGGTTAGTCTTTTGATTCTTCGTTTTTACCAGGTCACAGAGGGCCGCTGAGGAGGCACATAGGACTCAGAGGCGTTCTTTGCTATCAGTCTTTTAATTCCATCCTTTAGTCTAAGGACGTTAAAGTTAATCAGTAAGCCGATCGGTGCATTGGCAAGTCGTAAATAGGTCAGCACCTGGGCAATATGCACTTCGCTTAAGGCTTCCACTGATTTGATTTCTACTACAACACGTTTCTCTACCAGGAAGTCCATCCGATAGCCGACTTCCAGTTTTATTTCCTTGTAAACAAGCGGGAGGCCGACTTGAGTCTTTACTTCAAGACCTGCTTTTTGCAATTCGTAAAGTAGACAGGCTTCATAGGTAGACTCCAACAGCCCGGCACCCAAGTGCTTGTGAACTTCAATGGCGCAACCAATTATTTTTTCAGTGATGCAGTTAATGTCCATCTCAGTGGTTCTCTGTGCTTCTTCGTGGCTCTCTGTGACCTAAATCGGCAAAATAAAGATTGTTCATAGAATTCACTGATTAAACTTATTCACCGTCAAGGGATCGGGGCATTCGGATAAGAGTTGAGAGATGGCTTTGTTTAGAACGGGATGTATCTTCTCCGGAGCGATCTCGCCCAAGGGAACAAGAACAAATCTCCTGTTCTGAATCTGTGGATGCGGAATGGTGAGGCCGGGTTGTTGGGCTACTTCTTCGTTGAAAAAGAGAATGTCGATGTCGATAGTCCGGGGGCCATATTTCAGGGATCTTTTTCTTCCAAGATCTTCTTCTATCTGAAGTACGGAGTGCAATACCTGGCCGGGTGTTTGTTCCGTCTGAACCTTCAATACCTGGTTTAAAAAGGCTTCCTGTTCTTCATTTCCCCACGCGGCGGTTTCGTAGACAGAGGATTCTTGTAAAATAGTACCACATCTTTTGCTGATCTCAGCCTTGGCATCCGAAAGGTATTTCAAGCGGTCGCCGATATTGCCGCCCGTGAGTAGATAGACTTCGTTCATCTGCAGCGAAAATACTCCACGCATCCAAAATGGGGTGGTCAAATCCTGGCTTTTCCACCCCATTCCAACCGGGAATTGGGAGGAGCCTACTTGACCAGGGTCAATTAGAGCCGCAATTGCCCACAAGGAATTTGAATTGAGAAAAAGCCGCTTCGTATAAAGGTTATAAAAACGGCAGTAGAATTCTTTTACTTTTGAACGAATTAATACTAATATGAGAAGCTTCTTCAAAATATTCTTTGCTTCCCTTCTTTCGCTGTTGATCTTTTCACTGATCTGCCTTTTTGTGGCAATAGCGTTTGTGTCGGCGTTGGCATCAAAGGACAAGCCGGATATTCCTTCCAAGTCGGTGCTGGTGATTGACCTTGGGAAGAATTATCATGAGCAAATGCAGAACAATCCCTTGTCGGTGGTGTCGGGTGAGAATAATGTTCCGGGGTTATTTGACGTCGTTCGCCTGATTAACTATGCAAAGACGGACGATCATATTTCGGGGATCTACATCAAAGCTGATCAAAATGCAAATGGCTTTGCCTCGAGTAACGAATTGAGAAATGCCATTCTTGATTTTAAGTCCTCCAAGAAGTTCGTACTGGCTTATGGTGATGTGATGACACAGGGTGCTTATTTTGTTGCTAACACTGCCGACAAGATCTATCTGAATCCGAGCGGAGAACTTGACTGGAAGGGATTTGCTGTTAGCCTTGTTTTTGTAAAAGATCTTTTGGATAAGCTTGACATCCAACCGCAAATCTTTTATGCGGGGAAGTTTAAGAGCGCTACAGAAATATTTCGCGTGAACAAGATGACACCGGAGAACAGGTTGCAGACGACGCAATGGCTTGGGGATATTTATAATTATTTTCTTGTACAGTCTTCAAAGGCAAGAGGAATTGATACGGCGACACTTCACAATCTCGCCAACACAGCCGCGATTCAAAATGCAAACGACGCCGTGCAAAACAGACTTGTAGATGAGTTGAAATATGATGACCAGCTAAAGACAGAATTAAAGCGAAGGCTCAATATCGGTAAGACCGACAAACTGAGTCTTGTAGATGTCGACACTTACAATGAGGCAGTGAATGTGAGGAAGTATGGAAAGGACCGCATCGCGGTGATTTATGCGCAAGGAGACATTGTGGACGGGAAAGGAGATAACGACAATATCGGCGGAGACCGTTTCAGGGACATGATTCGCAAGGCGCGGCTGGATAATTCTGTAAAAGCCATTGTGATGCGAGTGAACTCGGGGGGAGGAAGCGCCCTGGCGAGTGATATCATCTGGCGCGAGCTGCAGATGGCTAAACAGGATGGCAAACCTGTCGTTGTCAGCTTTGGCGATGTAGCTGCATCGGGAGGCTATTATATTTCCTGTGGGGCCGACAGCATTTTTGCAAATCCTAACACGATCACAGGGTCGATAGGAGTGTTTGGGATCATTCCAAACATGGGTGGATTCTTTAAGAACAAACTGGGGATCACCTTTGACGGGGTAAAGACGGCTCCATACGCAGACGGGCCAAACATTTACAGGCCCATGACGGAGACTGAAAAGCAAATCGCACAGAATGGCGTGAACAGGATCTATCTGCAGTTCAAGGAAAGAGTGGCCACGGGAAGAAAGAAAGACGTGAACTATATTGACAGTATTGCACAGGGTAGAGTGTGGAGCGGTAACGACGGTTTGCAACTGGGCCTGGTTGATCGCATTGGAAGCTTGCAGGATGCCATTAACTGTGCGGCGCGAATGGCAAAGGTTGACAAATATGGACTGAGAGAATATCCCGAATCAAAAAGCTGGCTGGAAAATCTGCTGCATAAGGAAAAGGCAGAACCTGCAGCCATGATACGGGAGCAGCTAGGTGAGGAGCAGTATAAGATCTACAACGAGATGCTTCGGTTGAAACAAATGACCAGTTCCACGCAGGCACGGGTTCCATTTCAATTCTTTATCCATTAACGGTTACTTTTGCTTCGCAATTTGGAAAAGGTGCAAAAGTATAGTCAAGTTAAAGCTATGCTGGCTCTTACGAGAGCCAGTTTGATTTCTACCTTCAGGAGCCCGCAGTCGACGTTCTTCAGCTTCGTGATTCCGATTATCCTTATATGGATATTCGGTTCATTGGGCGGTAACGGTGCAATTTCGGTCGACGTGGCTTTAGAGAAGACTGCTGATACGACCAATCAATTGTATGCGCGCTTAACGCATAACCCAGGATTGCGTTTCATTGATGAGCGTAAGGTTGACATCGAAGACCAGCTTACCAAGGGGAGGGTTGCCGCGATTATTGATATCAAGCCGAACAGCGATTCGACAAAACATTCGAGATATGAGATTCATTTAAGAACCTCCTCCGCGAGCCAACGCAATTTTCAGCAAGTGTATGCAGCGATCAAATCGACTGTGAGCGAAATGGATAAAAGTCTTTTCCCCGATAATAAGTCGGTTGCTGTTATCACCCAGTCGACAATACCGGGTACGCAATACAAGAACATCGACTTCATTTTGCCCGGGATGATCGGGTTTTCGCTGATTGGTGCGGCGGTGTTTGGAATCGCCTTCCTGTTTTATGCCTTGCGGGATACGCTGGTGTTGAAGAGGATTTACTCGACACCGATCAAGAGAGAGTATATTATTTTAGGAGAAAGCTTCTCGAAGGTCATCTTTAACATGATTGCAGTGGTGACGCTAATCGTCTTCGGGCATTTTGTATATGGCTTTTACCTTGCACACGGGTGGTTTACCTTCTTTGATATCCTGATCTTAAGCTTCCTTGCGCTCCTTGTGTTTATGGGGTTTGGTTTCTTCATCAGTGCTATCGCCAGGAATCAGAACATCATCCCGATCTATGCGAACTTGTTTATGTTCCCTCAATATTTTCTTTCGGGTACCTTTTTCCCAAAGAACTTGTTGCCTCAGTTCCTGCAACCTCTCATCAGCGTACTTCCACTAACGGCATTAAATGATGCTTTGAGGAACGTGGCTTTTGAAGGAGCGTCCCTGGCCAGCTGTTGGCAACAGATCCTGATACTGGTTGTGTGGGGAATTTTGATTTACGCTTTCACAGCAAAGGTTTTCCGCTGGGAATAAATTTATTCAATTGAGACTGGTTAAACTGGCACTTATCAGCATTGTTTTCCTTTTTATAGTAGTGACTGCTATTTCACTGCTCATTCCTTCTCATATCAGGATTTCGAAGGCCACCAACATTCATGGAGATAAAGATTCGATCTTCAGAATGATCAGTGATACGGCCAACTGGAAGCTGTGGCACCCGGCCTTCATGCCAGGCGATTCCACACCCAGGTTTCCCGCAGTGAATATTGTTCAAAGGGCGCAAAATGATTCGGAGCTTGTGATGCATTTGCAGCAGGCAGGAAAGCCCGAAGTGGTTAACGGCTGGAAGATTTACCGGCACGAAAAGGTGGATTCGCTGACGCTGCAATGGTATATGGACTTCCATTTGAAGTGGTATCCCTGGAAGAAATTCGGCGCGCTGTTTTATGAAAATACCTATGGTGTGATGATGGAAAAAGGGCTAGATAACATTAAGCAGTTAGAGGATAAATAAGAAATATTCCTCATTATTTACCGCACAAAGCCGCAATTCTAATTATTATTTCCGCAAATAGGCGAATAGTATTTCGTAGAAATTACTAAATTGCCCGTACTTTATTTTACAACTTGCTTTTATGGGAAATAGAAACAACGCTCAGCAGATGAGGTACAGGCGTATTTCATTACTGCTATTCTTCCAGTTATTTTCATTGATTCTTTTAGCACAGGTCACTATCTCGGGAAGGGTTACGGGTCCTGACGGCCAGGGAGTTGCCGATATCTCCGTTGTCGTACATAATTTGGGTATTGGATCGAAGACCGATGCTGACGGACGTTATTCGTTCGAGGCGAATCTGAAGCCGGGCACACACCAGTTGGATTTTTCCGGAGTTGGCTACAAGGCCAGTTCTCAATCAATCCAGGTTGGTACATCGGGAACTGTTACAGCCAATGCACAGTTGACACAGGACGCTTTGAAGATGGATGAGGTGGTTGTCACTGGTGTTACTGCGGGAACAACGAGGCGACAATTAGGAAACTTTGTTAGCACGGTGAAAGGAGACGAGTTAACCAAGGGTGCTACCGGAAATGTGCTTGCAGCATTACAAGGAAAGGCTGCCGGTGCACAAATCACGCAGAATTCCGGAGATCCGGCAGGTGGCATGTCGGTGCGCTTAAGAGGAGTCAGTTCCCTGTTTTCGTCTTCAGAACCGTTATACATCGTCGACGGTGTTATTGTCAATAACGCAACCAACAGGGTTACTAATACGCAGAACTCATATGACGGAAACAACTTCGTTGGGACTATTGGTCAGAACAGGATGGTCGATATCAACCCGGCCGACATTGATCATATTGAAGTATTAAATGGCGCGGCTGCAGCAGCCATTTATGGTTCGAGAGCCAACGCGGGTGTTATTCAAATCTTCACTAAGAGAGGAACCTCTGGAGCGCCGCAAGTAAGTTTTTCAACGAGTGTGATGGTGAACGAATTGAGGAAGAAACTTGACGTAAACGAAGCTCCCACCAAGTTTGGCGGATCCCCTGATGTACAAACACAGGACATACTAACGCCGTCACTAACAAATACAACACCTGTGACGCGCTATGATTACCAGGATTATATTTTTAGAACTGGCCTGGGAACCGATAACAATGTATCGGTGAGCGGCGGAACAGAAAAGACAAAATATTACGTGTCGGGATCCTACTTCTATAACCAGGGAATTATCAAGAACACCGATTTCAGAAGGTATAGTTTCCGCGCTAATGTCGACCAGACACTTAATAAGTACCTCAGCTTCAACTTAGGATTAAACTATATCAACAGTTCTTCGAACGAGAAGCCCGATGGTAACTCTTTCTATTCGCCGATGAATTCCGTTACGATCATAGGAAACTTCCATGACATCTGGGCAAGAGATGCTAACGGCAACCTGAAGGCCGTTGGTGAACGAGGACGTGTTAACCCGGTTTCAGTGATTGAAGACTTCAAACAAAGAGAGGAAACGAGTCGTATCATAAGCAGCTTTGGAGTCAAACTCCGGCCAGTGAAAGGGTTGTTGGTAGATTACACATTGGGTATCGACAACTACGCACAGAATGGAACGACCTACATGCCGCCGTTTGCTTACAATGTGAGCACGGCTTTCTTTGGTGGCGGGGCAACACTTGATCCGACCCTGAACGGGTACGCCAGTACAGGAAATGATTATTTCTTCCAGATTAACAACGAGGTGAATGGAACTTACTCGTTCAATATCCTCAGTGATCTTGCTTCGACAACACAAGTAGGGTATTCTCTTCAATACGAAAAGAATCGATATTCCTTATTACAGGGAAGGGGCTTATCACCTTTCGTTCAAGTGGTCACGGGTGCCAGTACTATTTTACCTGCTGTTGATGACCGTAGTGAGTTAAATGTTTCAGGCACCTATCTTCAACAAAACTTCAAGTACAAGAACCACTTGTTTTTAACAGGCGCCGTAAGGGTTGATGAATCTTCGGTATTTGGTGTGGATCAGCGCAGGCAGGAGTATTTCAAAGCCAGCGGTAGTTATTTGTTATCAGATACAAAGTTGTGGGAAGGTTTTTCAGGTTGGTGGAATACGTTTAAGATCCGTTCTGCCTATGGTGAGTCAGGTAACCTGACGGGCATCGGTGCCTACCAGAGATTTAATTCCTATACTTCGAATTCGTTCTTAGGCAAAACGGCTCTGCAATCCAGTTCAATATTAGCTAATGAAAATGTGAAGCCTGAGAAACAGAAAGAGCTGGAAATTGGTACAGATCTTTCGTTTTTCAGAGACAGGATCGGAGTTCAATTTACATGGTACCATAAAAAGGTGCAAGACCTCCTGATCAATCGTGTTGTAGCTCCAACAACAGGCTTTTCAAGCCTTCTGGATAATTTCGGTTCTTTGGAGAACAAGGGAGTGGAAGTGAGTCTAAATGCGTCACCAGTTGCCAGGAAGGATTTACGTTGGGACATTACAGCCATTTACAATAGGAATAGAAACAAGGTGCTTGAAGTTGGTCCGGCGTTGACGTTGTTGAGCACGAATGCCGGTGCTCCAATTGCCCTGTTGGAAGGTTATCCTGTTGGTATTTTTTACGGGACATTCTTTGCAGTCGATGCAGGTGGAAACCTGGTCAAGAGTGGCAGTGGTTTTCCCCAAATAGAAAAAGGGACACAGAACAGTCCCACTTCTTATACACCGCAACGTGATGCTAATGGGTTGCCAACCGGGACTACGTTGCGTAAGGTAATTGGTAATCCCAATCCTAACTGGACAGGATCATTGGTAAATGAGTTGGGATACAAACGATTGAGCCTGCGCATTCAGTTAGATGCGGTACAGGGTGTGAACGTATTCAATGCAGATTTCAGGACCAGGCAGGGGGTTGGAAATGGTACTGAAGCCATGAAGGAACATATGGGAATTTATCCACGTGGTTATATCAACAGTATTTACCAGGTAGAACAATGGAGAGTGGACAATGGCTCCTTTGTAAAACTGAGAGAGATTGCATTGAGTTATTCCCTGGGTAACTTCAAGTTCTTCAGAGATCTTACCGTTTCATTAAGCGGTCGGAATCTAATTTCATGGGATAAGTACAAGGGTTATGACCCCGAGGTAAATGCTGGTGGTCAAAGTACCATATTGAGGGGAATTGATTTCGGAGCTACTCCTATACCACGTACTTACAAACTGGGAGTAAATGCAAGGTTCTAACTTAAAACTTAACAACATGAAGAAGCAAACTATATCGATATTATTTTCTCTTTTTGTAGGGATTGTTTTCTTGCCAATTACATCCTGCAAGAAAAGCTACATTAATCCCAATGCTGCTACAGGCGAGCAGGTATTTAGTTCCCAACAAGGATTAACGGGCGTAGCCATCGGGTTACAAAGAGTGTATACAGCCGGACGCGCGAGCTCATTATACAATAGGGTAACGATGAATGGCCTTGTCACCAAAGAGCTGGTTGTATTAAACCAGGGCAATACTTCAGAATACCAACTTCAACTCGGGGGCGGGAATGTGGATGCCACTAATACTATCGTTGCCGGACTTTGGACTTCCAGTAATAAAATACTGTATGATGCGGAGAATGTGCTGCAAGGTGCGGCTGCACTTGGAGACAAAGGTTATGCTAGCGGATTGATTGGTTACACGACCATATTTAAAGCGCTGGCTTTAGGAGATCTTTCTATGTTCTGGCAGAGTGTTCCTGCAAGCAATGGTAAGAATGTGAGTTTCATTGACAGGAAAGAGGGATTCACAAAAGCAATTGCTGCTATTGACGCTGCGTTAACGACAATTAATGCGAATCCGATTTCGAGTACTTTCTTAAGTAATATACCGGCGGGCATTGATATTGTTAATACGCTTCACGCTTTGAAAGCCCGTTACTCGTTGTTTGTTGGCAATTATGCGCAGGCGCTATCGGAAGCAAATGCAGTTAACCTTAGCGTAAAGTCGGTTTTCAATTTTACGACGGTTAATTTGAATCCTCTTTACGAGACCGCTACTTCCACTAATAACGTTACTGCTGTAAGTGACGTTACTACTCTTGGCATGCCTGCCGGGTTGCAGCCTGATCCGAATGATCAAAGACTTCCGTTTTATACAACAACCAGTTATGCTTCCAAGATGAAGGGATTTGCAGCGGGTACCACTACACCATGGCCTGTTTATTTACCCGGTGAAATGACCCTGATCAAGGCAGAAGCTTATGCCAGGCAAAGCACTCCCGACCTTGTAAACGCTTTGGCTGAATTGAACAAGGTAGTTACCAAGCAACCCTCAGCCGATCCTTTTGGTGTTGGAGCTGCCTTACCACCGTTGGTTGGCTTAACGCAGGCCCAAATACTTGACCAGATCTATTTAAACCGTTGCGTTGAACTGTTCATGGCAGGATTCAAATTGGAAGACTCACGTCGCTTTAATCGCCCGAATAGCGAAAAGACTCGAAATTTTATGCCCTATCCTTTCCTGGAAAGGGATAATAACCCGAATACACCGGCCGATCCGCCGTTCTGATAAAACTCAGCCCCGCTTTGCGGGGCTTTTGCTTTCTTAGGGGTTAAGAAAATAAGTGGCTGCTGCAACGGATTGCCTGTTTTCGTTGTCAGCCGGTTGTGTATTAATGGCCATGGATCACTACTTACTGGTGAAAGATTGGTTAAGGGGAAAGAGAACTGCCCAAAAGCAGTTGTACGACCTGTTTGCCGGGCCCATGCTCAGCGTATGCTATCGTTATACCAAATCGATGGCGGATGCGGAGGACGTATTGCAGGAAGGCTTTGTTAAGGTGTTCTTCAATCTTCACCAATACAAGTCGAAAGGGGAAATTGGAGCGTGGATTCGAAGGATCATGGTGACAACAGCGATAAATTATTTAAAGCGTAATGCCCGCTACCAAACCGAGTTGGTATTCCCGGACGAGCATCTACACGTGGTAGACAAAGAAGCGCAGCCCGAGGTGAAGCTACAGGCTAAAGAGCTGGCTGACCTGATCAGGCAGTTGCCACCCGGCTACCAAACCATTTTCAACCTATATGCTGTTGAAGGATACAACCATGTGGAGATCGGGAAAATTCTGGGCATACAGGAAAGTACTTCCCGCTCGCAATACGCAAGGGCAAGAGCCTTGTTGATCCAATGGATGGAGCAGAAGGAGAATGCTGATAAAAGGAATGTATATGCAAAATGAATTTGAAAAACAGGTGAAGCAAAGGATGGAGGAGCTGAAGCTGGTACCCTCTGAGCCTGTTTGGCAAAAGGTGGAGCTGCAGATCCGCAAGGAGAAGGACCGGCGCAGGGTACTTTTCTGGATTCCTTTATTTGCTTTGATCGGCGCCGGGTTGTGGATTAGTATTGATAAATACACACAAACCACTGCTTTCAAATATCCCGGGCCTGCAAAAGAAAACCCGGTTGGTTCGCCCGCTTCAGAAAACAAAGCACCGGTAGAAAGCTTTAAAACTGTTCCGGCGATTGGTAGCCCTGAAACTAAAGTGATCTCGAGAGGCAAAATAGAAAGCCCGTGTTTCAATCCACGCGATATCAGGATAAGTTCTGCCAAGGGTACCCAAAAAAATAAGGCTCTGGCAAAAGAGGACAAGGCCCCAGCGGCAGTAAACAAAAAAACTACGGTTACAGAAAGCACGGGTATTGATGACAAGGTTTTGCCATTAAAAGAAGAAGAGCCTGCTCCTAATCGACAGCCAACGGCAA
>Ga0157372_10008495_pt1 | contig 10899 bp, 8 predicted proteins | sample C55metaG_FD_115307 | JGI IMG/M metagenome (GOLD analysis project Ga0157372, IMG submission 115307) | Corn rhizosphere microbial communities from Kellogg Biological Station, Michigan, USA - C5-5 metaG | ecosystem: Host-associated > Plants > Roots > Rhizosphere > Soil | place: USA: Michigan...
GACGCACCAATATGGTAAACAGCACGATTGCCAGACCGAAGTTATGGCCCGGCAGTAACCCGTAAATCAGCACCAGCAGGTTGAAAATCGGCTGGACAATAACAGTCGTGAAAATATTAGCAATCATAAAGCGGTAAACCTCTAGAAGCTCAGATTAATCATACCACGCCGGGCTCCGGTTTAACGGATGATGCCGGCGTCTTTGAATTGTTTTTTGAGCTGGCCACGCAGCCGCGCCGCCGGCTCGCCCAGCAAGCTGTCCTGATAAACGGTAATGACGATATCGTACGGGCCGTTAATCTGGTCCTCCAGCTCGCGTACCAGCTCGTAAAGCCGGCGGCGCATCCGGTTGCGGGCAACGGCCGATTTGTGCACTTTGCGGCTAACCACCACGGCCGCCCGGTAGGTCCCTCGCCGCTGGTTTGGCTGGTACTTCACGGCGAACAGTGGCCCGCGGACCGTGCTGCCGCGGCGGTAAACGCCGCGCAAACTGCCCAACCCATGGAACCGATGAGTTCTAGATAACATGTTTATATGTTATCCTAATCTGGACTTATGCCTAAAAGAACGTACCAGCCCAAGAAACGCCAGCGCAGCCGCGAGCACGGTTTTATGAAACGTATGGCCACCAAAGCCGGCCGTAAAGTAGTGGCCCGGCGGCGCGCTAAAGGCCGCACCCGCCTCACTCACTAAAGCCCGTAGAATTGACCACAAATAGCCACAAAAGCGCGGGGATTATCCTCAGATAGCCTAAATTTGTCCACAATTTTACAGATGAGGATTGGGGGTGTGTATAAAATATCCTCTTAGGCCGGGCAGCTTTGGCAGTGTGTAGTAATTTTGCGTACGCCTGTGGAAAAATCCCGGCGGCTTGTTTAGTATTAGTTATAGCGAACTAAAAAGATTGGGGTGAAATAACTAAGATGCAAGACAGCGGGCTATGGCAGGCAGTCCTGGGAGAAATCGAGCTTAGCGTTTCCCGTGGCAATTTTGTAACTTGGTTTAAAAATACCCAGCTGGTCCGACAGAACGACGACGTGGTAACCGTAGGCGTCCCCAATATATTCGTCAAAAACCAGCTAGAGAAGAAGTTCAACGATTTGGTTGTGGAAGTCTTGGCCAAAAACGGTATCAAGCCTGGGCGCATCGAGTATAAAATCCACACCGGCATGGCTACCCACTTAAAAGAAGACCCGGCCGCGGGGGCTGAGGCGACGGCCACGATTGAGCTGGTTAAGTCCGCCGGCCGACCGCAAGCGACGATTGCCAACGTTACGCACTCTTACAGACAAGGTTTAAACGACCGCTACAGTTTTGAGAACTTCGTGGTCGGCGCCGGCAACGAGCTAGCTTACGCCGCCTGCCAGGCTATTTCCACGAATGTCGGTACTAAATATAACCCGCTGTTTTTGTATGGTGGAGTCGGTATTGGCAAAACCCACCTAATCCAAGCTGTCGGTAATGAAATCCTGGCCAAAAAGCCGGATGCCCGGATTATTTACGCTTCGACCGAACAATTCGTCCAGGAATTCGTGGACGCGCTGCGCTTTAAGAAAAACACCTCGAGTTTCGCCGGTTTTTACCGCGGCGCCGACGTACTGATTGTGGACGACGTGCAATTCTTGGCCGGAAAGGAGCGGGTGCAGGAGGAGTTTTTCCACACCTTTAACGCTTTATACCAGGCTAACCGCCAGATTATTATGAGCTCCGATAAGCCGCCCAAAGATATCCCCACCCTCGAGGAACGGCTGCGCTCCCGCTTCGCCTGGGGTATGACCATCGATATGCAGACGCCGGACTTTGAGACCCGCTGCGCCATTTTGCACACCAAAGCCAACGACCAGAGCTTTGCTTTGCCGCAGGATGTAGTTGAATTTTTGGCCACCCGTGTCCAAAGCAACATCCGTGAGCTAGAAGGCGCGCTGAACCAGTTAATCGCTTTTTGCGAGATGCGCGCCGTCGAGCCGGACATCCGCATAGTCACCACTATGTTCGAGGGCTCTAGAGGCCGGCCTAAGCATGTAACGGCCCGCTCAATTATTGAGCGCACCGCCAAGCATTTCCACGTTTCAATCGACGACATCCTTGGCCCCAAGCGCGATAAGGACATTGTTGTTCCGCGCCAAATCGCCATGTATATGCTGCGCAGTGAGCTACATTTATCATTCCCGAAAATCGCCCACGAACTTGGCCGCAAAGACCACACCACCGCTATCCATTCGATTGAGAAAATCCAGCGCGAGCTAAGTTATGAGAGCCCGATACGCCAATCGATCAACGAACTCAAGGAAAAATTGTATGCCTAATGCCTGTGTAAAAGCTGTGGACGGCGCTTGGAAAGGTTTGTGGAAAGAATCTAAATTATACCCATTGCCCACAACCTTACGTAAATACTTAACAAGTCGAGTGTTTTTTGCGCACATTTCCGGCACAATTTTTAGCCGTTTACGCACTATCAATTCACAGCCTAATGTAGTTGCTTGCTATCTGTTGGATAGTCGGTTTTCCCTATTTTCCACAGTGTCTATTACTAATACTAATTTAATAAATAAAGGATTTGTCTTATGAAGCTCCAAGTCACCCAAGCCAATCTTTCCAAAGCCCTAGGCACCGTCGCCCGTGTCGCTAACAGTCGTAATCCGCTGGCCATCCTTTCCAATGTCTTATTAAAGACTGAAAAAAACCGCTTGAGCATTTCTGCGACCAACCTTGATATTGGCATCACCCATTTAGTAGGCTCGAAAGTCGAAAAAGAAGGCTCAATAACCGTTCCAGCCCGGCTGATGCAGGACTTTGTGAGCAGCTTGCCCGACAGCGTTTTGAATTTGGAGTTAACGGATAACAAACTACATATAACCACCGACCAGTATGAATCGACTATCAACGGTATCTTGGCCGACGACTTCCCTGTCATGCCGGCCATTAAAGAAGGCGTTACCTGGAAAATCCCGGCGGCTGAATTCAAAAAGGCCTTATCGCAAGTTGTTTTTGCCGCCAGCGCCGACGACGCCCGCCCGGTGCTCAACGGCGTATATTTCCACAGCGTTGGCAGCCAAGCTATAGCTGCGGCCACCGATAGCTATCGGCTGGCCGAAAACAAAATGGGCAAGTCCGCTAAAGCCGTGAACTTCTTGGTGCCGGCCAACGCCGCCCAGGACCTGCTGAGGATCATTGCCGATACCGATAAAGAAGTCACCGTAACACACGATGACCAGCAAGTCCTGTTCACCGTCGGCGACATCAGCCTGGTGGCCCGTTTAATTGAGGGCAATTACCCAGATTACCGCAAGCTGGTCCCCTCAAAATTCACTACGGTCGCAAAGCTGGCCCGGGCCGACCTTATAAATATCGCGAAGGTCTCCAGCCTATTCGCCCGCGAAAGCGCCGGCAGTATTACCATCAAAGCCGATAAAGACAGCGGCGTCAGCATTAACGCCATCGCTTCGCAGCTGGGCGAAAATACCGCCAAGGCCGAAGCCAAAATTACCGGCGGCGGCGAAATTACTCTTAACTCCCGCTATTTGATTGAGGCGCTCAACGCTTTTTCATCCGAGGATATCGAATTTTGCTTCAATGGCAAGCTGGAGCCGATAATCCTGCGCAGCAGCCAGGAGCCGAACTACCTGCATCTGATAATGCCGTTGCGCAGCTAGACTCTCCCCTACCCGCCATATAACCTAATAAGATGATTACTGGTATCCGGCTGCAGAACTACCGTTCGTATAAGGACTCTTCGTTTGAATTCGAGCCGGGCGTGAATATCGTGATTGGACCTAACGCCATCGGCAAAACTAACTTGCTGGAGGCCGTGATGGTTTTGGCCCGCGGCAGTTCGTACCGGGCGCGCGACACTGAGCTGGTGCGGTTTGGCAAGGAATGGGCGCGGCTGGACGGCAGCTTTGAAAAACAAAAACGGGCCGTCAAAATCGAGCAAAACAGCCCCACGGCTAAAAGCTTCGTACTGGATGATAAGCCGTTCAAACGCCTAAGCCTGGAACGCACTGTGCCGGCGGTGCTGTTTGAACCAAACCACCTGCAGCTGCTGACCCGCGGGCCGGAACAGCGCCGAGATTATTTTGACGGGCTGCTGGAGCGCAGCCGCCCGGCTTTTAAATCACTTTTGTCCAGTTACCGCCGGGCTCTGGCCCAGCGCAATGCCCTGCTTAAACAAGGCCAAACACGGGCTTCTAACCAGCTGTTTGTTTGGAATGTACGCCTAAGCGAGCTGGGTTCGCAAATTGCCGCCGCCCGGCAGGAACTGGCGGATGATATCAACGGCCGGCTGGCCAAAGACTACAGTAAGATTGCCAGCCGCCGTTCCAAGACCGAGCTTGTTTACGACAGCCAGTTCCCTGCCGGCAACTACGCCAGCAAATTGCTGCACAAGTTAGAGCAAACCGCTGTTCAGGACTTTGAGCGTGGTTTTACCGGCCATGGCCCGCACCGCGAAGACTTCATAATTTATTTAAAGGGCCAGCCGGCCGCGGCCAGCGCCAGCCGCGGCGAAACCCGCAGCCTGCTGCTGGCGCTAAAGATTTACGAGCTGGAGCTGATAGAAAAGGCCCGCGGCGCTAAACCAATCTTCCTGCTGGACGACGTTTTCTCCGAACTGGATGGCGCCCGACGCCAAGCCTTGGTAAGCACCCTCAAAAACCGCCAGTCCATTATCACGACCACCGACGCCGAGGCTGTGCTGGAATACTTTTCCGGCGCCACCCATATGATTCCGCTGGCGTGACTTTAGTCGCTGTGCTTTAGGACCCGCACGGCATCATTGAACATCGTATCAAACTGCTTGGCGACCGCGCCCGGGTGGGATTTGTAGCTTATAGCGCCGTTGCCGTCCACAAGCCTTGCCGCGGGATCAGCGTCATTGCTGACGGAATAGACTCTAGTTCCGCCAGGTTTAGTAACTGTAAGCGTCACATAGTTGCGGTCTATTTTTTCGGTGGATGGGTTTAACTGCTCAATCATGTACAAAGCTCCCGGTTTGTTTTCTATTTTTTCGCCGGGGTTAGCTTCCGCGTCCACCAACAACTCCGTAAAGGCCGGATATTTCTTGTTGTTTTTATAATAGCCCATCGCGAACTTGTCGTGATGGGAAGGATTTTTAACGCTCGGCCCCCTTACTATATAGGAACTAAGGTTGGGCGCCGTTTTGGTGTGATGCGTCCTGGGGTTGGCCCGTAACATTTTTTGTAGCGATAAAATCTTTTTTTCAACCTTGGTAAGGTATGCCTGCGGAGACAAAGCTTCGTGCGATGCCGCTTCCGGTTTCGCGGAGGCGGAAGGGGCGCTGATACCGGCTTCAACGGCGCCTCCAAAGAGGCTTAAACCAGTTACTACAGCCGCGACCTTGGCGCGCCTGTCATATTTGGCCGGATAACCGTTCTCGTGAGTGCGTTTCACTAATAAAATCCTATCATATAATAGGTAAAATGTCAATGTTAAGGGCTAGCGTTATAAGGCAGCCAATCCTACAACTATTCCGAGGCTGGAATCACCCCGGAATCAAAAACCTTCTTGCCGGACAGGTTGTAAAGCGATAGCCGGATACTGGTTAAGTCGGAATAACTGGCGGTACCTTTATACGGAGCCGAGTCTATATTTAAACGGAACTTGATAGCAAAAGGCTGGCCGGGGTTATGAGGGGCCGGAGTTAAACTGTTGGTGTCTATGGCTATATTCTTAGCTTTTGGCGAGAACTTTGAAAAACCCTGTATAAGGTAGTTTACCTGGTCGGTTGTCAGCCCGTCATTTATGAATGAACTCATTCCCTGGAAGGTGGTGCTTTGTTCGCGGTCAGCCGGCGGGAAACCGGACTGATGACCCCCGCCCGCCGTAACAGCTATGATTATCCCGATTATCAAAACCAAGGCGATGCCCAGTACTGCTAACAGCCGGCGCCGGCCGCCATTGGAATAAGTTTGCATTGCTCTATTATCTCCTAGTTGCATTATGGAACCACCCCGTGCCACTCAAAGTGCATATAATCCTTAACGGAATTGAAATTACCACCCCAATAAAATCCGTTATTCGAAAATATTTTAATAAGCTGCGGCGACATATCATAACAATGCCCGCTATCTACCACGCCTTTTGCCGCCGGGCAGTTGGGATTATAAGGGACCGGGCCCGTATCATAGAAGTTATTCGTATATGGATTGATGTCGCAGGCGGCGCCGTAGGTATGGTAACTGCTCAGGCCGATGTTCGAGCCCCCGTTGTTGGTATCAAACCGGTAACAGCCCACCGAAGTAATTTTATATTTTATGTTGGCGGCCTGGATTTGCTGCTCCACTGAATTCAGGCAAGGCGCGATGAGCGGGCTGACCTTGACGCTGAAGCCCATGAACGAGACGGTTTGCAGGTGAAGATCCGGATGCGAGTCGGCCGTTCCGGGATCCCCGAAGATCTGTTTCAACTGCTGCTGCGAGTACTCGGCCTTGTAGGCTATTTTGCAGGCGCCGGCGGATGCCGTGTCGCATCCTGAAGGGGCACCTCCCGGCGAGTTAGAGCCCCCATACTTAGCCAAAATCTCGGTCGCGTCCTTCTCGCGCACCTCTCCCGGGTCGGCGCCGCCCTCGATGTGGTCCCTAAAGTATGCCGCCGCCTGTTTCTCATCCTGGATGTTCGTGAAGTCGCTCATGCTAAAAGGCTGGGTTACGACTGGATTGTTATGCATATGCTGCCATATCAAATCGAGCTGGGAGCCGAGCAGGTATATCGGGGTGCTGACTCCCGCTTGCTGGGCCATATTGATAACTTTTGAACCGGGGGTCCACTGGATCAGCCCCCAACCGAGTGGGTCGGCGTCCGCCGGGTTTTGGCTGGTGCCGCCCTTTTGCATTATTTCCGGATTAAAGGCTGATTCCACCTCTATATTCCCCATTATTCCGGCGACCTGCTGGTCGGTCAGGCCCCTTCCCTTGAAGTAGTTCCAGGTTTTTTCTTCGTTATCACTGCCGGTCAGGTTTAACGAAGAGCAGGAGCCGCCTTCGCCGCCGCTGGAGACATCATAATAGTCAATGCCTGAGTCATAAACGTTCGTTTGGTCCTGCGATAGCGCCGATGCGGCCGAGGGGAATAATAGGATAGCGGTGATAATCAGCCAGCCGGCCTTTTTAATCATGGCGCGGCTCTTATATGTTGGTGGTTACAGGTGTCGTCGAACGTCGTAAAAATACTGTTATCAAGCGCGGGATAGTCAGGATGGCACTGGATTTGGCCGAAAGACCCTCCAGTGGATGACAATAACGCGGCGGCGTCGTTAACGAATTTTTGGTCGGCCGCCGCGGCCGCCCCGCTAGAGCTGTTTTGGATTGAAAAGTCAGCCGCGCTTCCGTAAGTGTGGCCGGCATACGGACCGTCACCTTCCACGTGGTGGTTGCTGCACATAGCCGAAATGCCCAATGTCCACCCATCATCACGCACCAACCCTAATATCAGCCCCAGTAAGTGAGGGGTTATAGCATTAACCGCGCAGTTACCTCCAACCGGCACACCATGCGCCGTATTTTGGATATCCTGGCAATTTGCCGCGCCGGTGCCGCCAGCCGCAGAGCCGCATTTGATTTTGCCGCTGGAAATATACTGCAATAATTGCTGGGCCAGCTGTTTGGACGTACCGGTAGGCAGCTGGCCGGTGCCGGTGCTTTGGGTTGGAGGAGCGTTACCGTCATCTTCGGCGGCAAGGTTCGTGCACGATTGGTCGTCCGAGCTTTGTTGGCAGGCTATAGCGTCCATTAGACGCGAGTCTGTGACAAACAGCATTAAGCGGTGCCAGCTGTCGCTGCTATCGCTGCAGTTCCCGGCGGCATATTCATCGCTATCCGGGTTAACGTCTTTTTGGGCGACCACGCTCCAAACCCCGGAATCTTTATTAATGTCGACACCAAAGCACGCCATCGCCCGGCTTCTCCAGGAACAATCCTGGTTGGTGTCGCAGCCGGCCCCATCGAGCATCTTAGCGACTTCGTCCCCGTTGGCATAGGGGTCTTCGTAAGCAGGGTTCTCGGCCACGCTATCGGGTATGCCGTATTTCGGGAAACCCCAGTCATATGAACCGCCCGCGGCCATGGCATGGGGCGACAGGGACGCGAACGAATGGCTGAAGAAACTGCCAAAATGGGTGAACATATTGCCAATTGAAGTCGCTAAGTTCTGTGGGTTGGGGTTGACGTTATCAATTAGTTTAGAAATAACTGAGCGGCTGTCACCAGCGTCGAATATACGCTGGGCTACCGGTTCTGAGTCAAACTGCTGGTCATAACGCTTTTGGTCGGCTGCAGAAAGCACCGATTTATTGGTGCCGCTTAGGGCGATACCGCCCATAGAACGGGCTCCGACATTGCTCATCTCCCGAGCTCCATAGGCCATCAAGTTGCCGCCCATAGGCCCGTTAAGTACGGCCGGCACCGCGTCTCCGGATAGCAGCTGCGTGCCAAAGTGCACAATCGCATAAGTGATTCCGCCAAAGGCCGCGGCCGTTGCTGCCTGCTCCCCCGCCCATACCGCGAACGAGCCTGTTTCACCGTCGGGCAAGTTAACAATCAACAAAATCGCGGCCGTTACAAACTGGAGTGCCTGGCCTACCTTGCTGCAGGCCGCGTCAGTGATGTCTTTGTGGAAAATAGGGTCGGTTATTTTTATGTAGTTCCTGACGTTGTCCGCGGTGGTTTTGTCGGAGAAAGCCTGGGCATACTTGGAGGGCAGGTTCGGACCGCTGGGATTATTTAATCCTTCCGTGGCCTGGAGGGCCTGGGCCTGCCAAATCGACCGGCCGCTTTTGTCCGTAAACGAGTCGTGGACAGCCCCGAGCTCGGTGGTATCAAAGTCCTGGCCAGATTGCACCTGCGAGCCGATGGCGATTTTATCTGCGGCCTGGACAGTCGATGGCAGGACTATAACCGCGCGGTTAACCGCCACGGCCGAATTAGCGGCGGCGCGTATGGCGCACATACCGGCGGTCGCAATCAGCGCGCTAGTAAGAAAAGACTGGCTCTTGTCTATAGCGTCCTTGAGTTGGGCTTTGTCCGGCACGACCTCGGGCGAATCAGCCACGATAGCCTCTTCGGTTGCCAGGCGTTCCTCCTCCGCCTGGTCGGCCGCGCCTTTCGTCCCCCCGGTTATTTTGTTTTTTGCGACGGATGCCGCTAGTTTGAGCGGGTGGAACAAACTTGGTATATCCCAAGCTTCCCGGACATATCTTATCGATAGCCCCGTTTCAATCTTTCCGTTGCCCAAGGAGCCAATCGCCGTTTTAGCCGTGGCCTTTACGAAATTTATCCCCTTTAGCGTCGTGTTATCCAAGTTGATTTTGAAAATGCCCCCGCTTTTACTGAGAATACTTTCATCTGTGATCTGATAATCACGCAATATCGATGTTCTTTGGTCGGCCGCCGACAAGTCCTTATACGCGTCGTTTTTCGAAGGGTCTATAGTCATGCTGTCGGGTACGCCGCGGGCGTTACGCTGAAATTCGATCCCCTGGTCCTTCAACTGCGAAAGCGTCCGACCATAGACCTTGCTGCCTACAACTCCGAGCCTGGTTTCTTCAACGGCACCGGTGCGGGCGTAGCGGAACAGACCTTTATTGCGGATTTGGGCGGTGAACTCCGAATGGAAAAAGTTTTTTTGCAGGGTTTGGGATAGGTGGACGAATTCCAGTGGGCCGGATACGAAGAAAAAGACGATAATGCTGATAATTATGCCTAATATCCCGCCGCCGAAAGCAGCGCGGCGTTTGGTTAGCCGGCCGCGGATAGAGAAGCGGTTCTTTGAGGGCTTTCCGGGCTGGTAACCTCGCCCCACTTGGTTCTCATGCTGGGGTTGCGGCTCGGACGCCGACTCTTCGGCTTCGGAAATCTCTTCACGGCTGGGTTTTTTTTCATTCCCGGCCTCGCGCAGATGGCCGCTCTTAGGCGGGGCCGTCTCGCCGCCGCCCTCCAGGGCCTTTAGATTTGGCCTCGGATTGGAAGGCGCCGTGGGGCCTGTATCGTATACCTGGTGTTCGCGCTCAGAATCGTCTAAGCGGCGTGCGGGTTCTGCCATTCAAGTGTTGCTCCGGTGTTTGTTTGTGGCGCTGGGGGCTCGCTGCCCAGCGATTGGGTCGGCAAAGGCTCCGGCGGAGTTGGGCCTACGGCCGCGGGTGCGGGCGGGGGCGGAGGCGCCGGCGCCGGCTGAGCCGGCGCGGCCTCAGGCTGGAGCTGGGCCGGTTTGGGGGTAGTAATAATCAGCTCGTTTTCGGTCGGGCTGGCGATAACTTGGATATGCACATGATTTTGGCCGGCGAAAAACAGGCCTTGGCCGACCGGGAACTGGCTGAGGCGTTTCTTTTCCTCGCTAGTAAGTTTGAACACGTCCGCCAACACGTCAACCGCCGTGGGTGATTGTTTGAGCAATATCTGTAAACTGGCGTTAGCCACGATTGCCCGGCCCATCCGGCTGGCCATGAAATCTTCTACATCTTGGGTAACTGTCGTGAGGCCCAAGTTATATTTTCGGGCCCGTTTAGCCAAGCTGAATAAGAAATTAGCGCTGTCTTCGTAGCGCATCAGCTGCCAGGCCTCATCGACCACCAGGATGCGGCGCTTCTTATCCACCTTGGTCCGGTTCCAGATGTGGTTGAGCACAATGTACATGGCTACCGGCCGAAGCTCATCCTCTAGGTCGCGGATGTTGAAGACGACCATTGAATTATTGACGTTCACATTACTGGGCTGGCTGAAGATCCCGGCGAAGGTGCCGCTGGTGTACTTGCGCAGGCGCTGGGCCAGCTGCGGCCCGGTGCCGCCCATGTGCAGCAGAGTATCGTAAAGGTCGTTGATTGTCGGCGGCGGCGAGCCGTGGGTCAGCGGGTCTGTGGTAATGCCGGCCTTGGCATACGTTTCGATTAAA